>Ga0335074_10002321_pt1 | contig 25911 bp, 24 predicted proteins | sample Lox_Sample_23_FD_206715 | JGI IMG/M metagenome (GOLD analysis project Ga0335074, IMG submission 206715) | Soil microbial communities from Loxahatchee National Wildlife Refuge, Florida, United States - Lox_Sample_2.3 | ecosystem: Environmental > Terrestrial > Soil > Wetlands | place: USA... | reverse complement strand
ACCAGCCGCCGCTCGGCGCCGGCGGCCTGCACTTTGCGACCACGATCTGTTACGAGGACGTCTACGGCAGCTACGAGCTGCCGCTGTTATCGCGTTCCGACGCACTCGTGACCGTCACGAACGATGCGTGGTTTGCGCACACGGCGGAGCACGCGCAACATCTGCAGATCGCCCGCATGCGCGCGATCGAGGATGGCCGCGACATCGTGCGCGCCGCGAACGATGGCGTGTCGGCGGTGATCGGAGCGCGCGGTGAGGTCCTCGCCCGCGCGCCGGAGTATCGACCCTACGTGTTGAAAGCGCAGATTACCGCACGGCGAGGGTTGACGCCGTACGCGTATTATGGAAATTGGCTCGTCATAGGTCTCGCGGCCACGGCGCTCGCGCTGTGCCTGGTGTGGAGCCGACTGTTGCGCCCGAGCCCTCATCCGGCTGCGGCACGGGTACAGGGAATGCTGGTAAAGTGATGCCGTTCCACGGAGTGCTACATGAGCTTTGAATGGTCGGCCCGCAGGATGGGGATCCTGTTCGTCGCGAGCGTCGCCCTCGCGGCGTGCACGGGCAGCTCGAGGGCGCAGACGGCCGCGCAGCCGCGGCTCGCGGCGAATCATTCCGCTGCCGATCCCGCGAGCAGCTGCAGTCCCGGCATCGCCCAGCTCCCCGATTTCTCCGGGCTCGTCGAGAAGTACGGCCCGGCCGTGGTGAACGTCCAGGTGGTCGAGCACGCCCAGTCGGGCGGGGACTCCTCCGGCTCCGGCGACGACTCGGATGACCCTTTCAACGAGTTCTTCCGTCGCTTCGGCATACCCGCACCCAATACTCCGCGCAACCTGCCGCCTCAGAAAGGAACCGGCTCCGGTTTCATCGTGAGCCCGGACGGCTACATCCTCACGAATGCGCACGTCGTGAGCAACGCCGACGAGGTGACGGTGAAGCTCATCGATCGACGCGAGTACCGGGCGAAGGTGATCGGCATCGATGAGCGCACGGATGTCGCGGTGATCAAGATCGACGGACACGCGCTGCCGGTGGTGAAGATCGGCGATGCGAGCAAGCTCAAGCCCGGTCAGTGGGTGGTCGCGATCGGCTCGCCGTTCGACTTCGACAACAGCGCGACCGCCGGGATCGTGAGCGCGACCGCACGGCCGCTGCAGAGCGAGCCCACCAACTACGTGTCGTTCATCCAGACCGACGTGCCGATCAATCCCGGCAACTCGGGCGGCCCGCTCTTCAACGTGAAGGGCGAGGTGGTCGGGATCAATTCGCAAATATTCAGTCAGACGGGCGGCTACATGGGATTGTCGTTCGCGATCCCGATCGATGTGGCCGTGAACGTCGAGGAGCAGATCATCCGCCTCGGTCACGTCGTGCGCGGCCGCATCGGCGTGCTGATTCAGGACGTGAATGCGCAGCTCGCCGAGTCGTTCGGCCTGGATCGGCCGCGGGGCGCGCTCGTGAGCTCCGTCGAGCCGGGCGGCCCTGCAGACAAGGCCGGCATCAAGCCCGGCGATGTGATCCTGGCGGTCAACGGCCAGACCATCGAGCGCTACGGAGAGCTCTCCTCGCGCATCTCGAACACCAAGCCCGGGAGCGATGTGCGGCTCTCGATCTGGCGCAACCGCAGCCAGGAGCAGCTCAACGTGCACGTCGCGCTGCTCAACGAGCGCGAGGAGCGCACGGCCTCGCGCGCGCAGCCGGGGCGCGGCTCGGACGAGGCGGTGCGGCTCGGCCTGAGCGTGCGGGCGCTCACGGCGGACGAGAAGCAGCAGGCGCAGACGGACGGCAATCTCATCGTCGAGCGGGCGAGCGGCCCCGCCGCCGCCGCGGGCGTCGAGCCCGGGGATGTGATTCTCGGTGTGAACGGCAAGCCGGTGCGCTCCTTGAGCGAGCTCGATCAGGCAACGCGGTCGGCGGGCAAGACCTTCGCGCTGCGCATCCAGCGGCAGGACCAGCAGCTCTATCTTCCGCTGCAGTTGCCGTAGGCACGGCTCGGGATGGACGAGGCATACGATCCCGCAGCCGTTGAGCGGGCGGCCCAGGAGCATTGGCGCACGCGCGACGCGTATCGCGCCCAAGAGAACGATCCGCGCTTTCCCAAGGGCAAGTTCTATGTGTGCTCGATGCTGCCGTATCCGAGCGGCAAGCTGCACATGGGACACATGCGCAACTACACGTTGAACGATGTCGTGTACCGCTTCATGCGGTCGTCCGGCTACAACGTGATGACGCCGATGGGCTGGGATGCCTTCGGCCTGCCGGCCGAGAACGCGGCGATCGAGAAGCACGTCGCCCCCGCGGCATGGACCCGCGCGAGGATCGCCGACATGAAGGCGCAGTTCGCGCCGATGGGATTTGCGTTCGACTGGTCGCGGGAAGTGGCGACGTGCGATCCGAGCTACTACCGCTGGAACCAGTGGCTGTTCCTGCGGATGCTGAAGAGCGGCATCGCCTACCGCAAGACGCAGATCGTGAACTGGGATCCGGTCGATCAGACCGTGCTCGCCAACGAGCAGGTCGAGGATGGGCGCGGCTGGCGCTCCGGAGCGCTCGTCGAGAAGCGCGAGATTCCCGGTTACTACCTCGCGATCACGCGCTATGCCGAGGAGCTCCTCGAGCAAGTCGAGAGCGATCTCGAGGGCTGGCCCGCGCAAGTGCGCACGATGCAGCAGAACTGGATCGGGCGCAGCGAGGGTGTGCGGTTCGCCTTTCCCTACGAGCTCGCGGGCGAGCGGCGGCTGTTGTGGGTGTTCACGACGCGCGCGGACACCATCATGGGCGTCACCTTCGTCGCGCTGGCGCCGGAGCATCCCCTGGCGGGCGATCTCGCGCGGCGGGATCTGGCACGCGGGGGGCGGCGCCTGACGGAGTTCATCGAGGAGTGTCGCCAGGGCGGCGTCGCCGAAGTCGAGCTCGCCACGATGGAGAAGAAGGGCATACCGACCGGCTTCTTCGTTCGCCATCCGTTGAGCGGCGAACGCATCGAGGTTTGGATCGGTAACTACGTCCTCATGAGCTACGGCGAGGGCGCGGTGATGGGCGTGCCGGGGCACGACGAGCGCGATTTCGCGTTCGCCCAAGCGTACGGATTGCCGGTGAGGCAGGTCATCGAGATCGACGGGGAGCAATTCTCCCCGACGCGCTGGATGGCGTGGTATGCCTCCACGGAGGCAAGCCGCTGTGTCCACTCGCGCTCCCCCGACGGCCGCTACGACTATGACGGCAAGAGCTACCGGGAAGCCGTCGATGCCGTCGCCGCCGACCTGTCCGCGCTCGGGTGGGGCGCGAAGAAGGTGCAATGGCGCCTGCGCGACTGGGGAATCTCGCGCCAGCGCTACTGGGGCACGCCGATCCCGATCATTCACTGCGACACGTGCGGCGTGGTGCCCGTTCCGGAGCAGGATCTGCCGGTCGTCCTGCCGGAGGATCTCGTGCCGGACGGGACCGGCAACCCGCTCAACAAGGATGAACGCTTCCTCGCCTGCACGTGCCCGGAGTGCGGCGCGCCGGCGCGTCGGGAAACCGACACGATGGACACGTTCGTCGACTCGTCCTGGTACTTCATGCGCTATTGCTGCCCCGATGCGCAAGCGATGGTCGATGCGCGCACCGATTACTGGATGCCGATGGACCAGTACATCGGCGGGATCGAGCACGCCGTCCTGCATCTGCTGTACGCGCGCTTCTGGACCAAGGTGATGCGCGATCTCGGCCTGATCCGCTGCGGTGAGCCGTTCAGTCGCCTGTTCACGCAGGGCATGCTGCTCGCGCACTGCTACTACCGTGAGGATGCGAGCGGCCGCAAGCGCTGGTTCTATCCGGCCGAGGTGCAGCAGGAGTTCGACGAGCGCGGCGTGCCGGTGAGTGCCGTCGCGAAGGAAGATGGCGAGCCGGTGCTCTACGGGGGCATCGAGAAGATGTCCAAGAGCAAGAACAACGTCGTCGAGCCGAGCGCGTTCGTTCAGCGCTTCGGCGCCGACACGGCGCGCGCGTTCGTGATGTACGCCGGGCCCCCGGACAAGAGCGCGCCGTGGCTGGATGCCGGCGCCGAGGGCGTGTACCGCTTCCTCAGGCGCCTGTGGGCCTTCTGCTATGGTGAGCGCGCGCGAGTCGCCGACGCTCCGCCGCTCGTCGCCGCCGGGCTCGCGAGCGGATTGAGGAAGATCCGCCATGAGATCCACGCGAACCTGCAGCAAGCGCTGTTCGACTATCAACGCATGCAGTTCAACACGGTGGTCTCCGCGGCCATGAAGATGCTGAACGCGCTCGATGCGGCGAAGGCGCAGCCGATGAGCGCGGCCCTGCTGCGCGAGGGCATCGGCATTCTGCTGCACACCCTGTATCCGATCGCCCCGCACATCGCTCACGTGCTGTGGGTCGAGCTCGGTTTTGCGCGCGTGCGCGGTGACCTCCTGGATGCACCGATGCCGCAGCCGGCACCGGAGGCGCTGCGCCAGGACGAGCTGGAGCTGGTCGTGCAGGTCAACGGCAAGTTGCGCGGCCGCGTGACGATTGCCGCCGACGCGAGCGAGGAGGCCGTCAAGGCCGCCGCGCTCGCCGACGAGCACGTGAGGAAGTTCGTCGCCGACAAGCCGGTGAGGAAAGTGATCCTCGTGCGCAACAAGCTCATCAATCTCGTCCTATGACGGCGCGGCGGCCCGGTTGCCGCGCGGGCGGCGCTGCGGGGTCGGCGCGCCCGCTGGTGGCGCTCGGCGCCGCAACGCTGCTCGCGGCGTGCGGTTTTCAGCTGCAGGGGCGCACGCCGCTCCCGAAATCGCTCGCCGTGTGCTACGTCGAGGCGAAGGACCAGCAGAGCGAGTTCGTCCAGGGGCTTCGCAGGGCGCTGCGTACCGCAGGCGCGCGCGTCACCGACGAAAGCTCCGACGCCACGGCGGTGGTTCACGTCCTGCAGGATGCAGCGACTCCACGCGTGCTCGCCGTCTCCTCGGCCGATCTGCCGCGCGAGTACGAGATCACCTACAGCGTGCGGTTCTCGGTCACCGCGAACGGGCGGGATCTGCTCCCCGCGCAGGAGATCGCGTTGCGGCGCGATTACAGCTTCGATGAGTACGTGCTGCTCGCCAAGGACAACGAGGATGCGATTCTCCGCGCGGCGCTGGCACGCGACCTGGTCGGTATCGCGATGCGGCGCTTGAAGCGCCTGTGACTGCGCCGAGCAGATTGTCCCTGGCCAGAACGCCGTGAATCCCTCCATGGAGGCTGCGGGCGCGCCTTCCGTGGCGCGCACGCTCTGGCCAGGGACAATCTGCTCGGCGCTCGACAGCGCGCGCTCAGGCGCGCTTCGCGAAGCGATCCGTCGCGGCGATGAGCTCGTGGGTGATGCCGCGCTCGAACGCGGAGTGGCCGGCGTCGGGCACGATGCGCAGGTCCGCCTCGGGCCACGCGCGATGCAGATCCCAGGCGCTCCTCATCGGGCACACCACATCGTACCGGCCCTGCACGATGACACCGGGGATGCTCCGGATCCGGTGCGTATCGGCGAGCAGCTGATCGTCGCTGCGCAGGAAGCCGCCGTTCGTGAAGTAATGGCACTCGATACGAGCGAACGCGGCGGCGTAGCGAGCGTCCTCGAACTTGGCGAGGTAGCTCGGATTGAGCTTGAGGAAGCTCGTCGCGCCCTCCCAGATGGCCCAAGCGCGGGCGGCTCGCTGCAGCACCTCCGCATCATCGCTCGTGAGCCGGCGATAGAACGCGCCGATCATGTCGGAGCGCTCCTCGGGCGGGATCGGCGCGACATAATGCTCCCAGAGATCCGGATAGAGCGCCGCGGCCCCGCCGGGATTCTGATAGAACCAGTCGAGCTCCCAGCGCCTCAGCAGGAAGATGCCGCGCAGGACGAGCTCGGAGACCCGCTCGGGGTGCGCTTGCGCATAGGCGAGGGCAAGGGTCGAGCCCCAGGAGCCGCCGAAGACGAGCCAGCGCTCGATGTCGAGATGGGCACGAAGCCGCTCGACGTCGTCCACCAGGTGCCAGGTCGTGTTGTCCGTGAGGCTCGCGTGCGGGCGGCTCTTGCCGCACCCCCGCTGGTCGAGAAGCACGATGCGGTAGCGGCGTGGATCGAAGAAACATCGCATCTTCGCATCGGTGCCCCCGCCCGGGCCGCCGTGCAGGAACACGGCGGGCTTGCCGCGCGGATTGCCGCAGTCCTCGAAATAGATCTCGTGGCCGCTCCCGACGCGGAGGAAGCCGCTCGAGCGCGGCTCGATCGACGGGTACAGGCGCTTGAGCGGTCCGGCCCGCGTCTGAGACGGCAGCGCTGCCCGCCGCCCGGTTCTTGGCGTCATGGCTCGCATGGGGTGCTGGCCCGAATCGGCTGGATGGCCCAATATACCGCAGGTAGCATGCGATACATCGTCCCGGAACATCCCGCTAGCGCTTGAAGCTCAATCCCGACTCGCTGGCCCGGCATCTGGCTCAGGAGCTCAACCGGGTCTACCTCATCTCCGGAGACGAGCCGCTGCTCGTGGGCGAGGCGGCGGATGCCGTGCGCGCCCGCGCTCGCGCGCTCGGCTTCACCGAGCGGGAAGTGCACGTGCTCGACCGAGGCACCGACTGGGATGCCGTTCGAGCGTCGGCGGACACACGCTCGCTCTTCGCCGCGCGACGCATCATCGAGCTGAAGCTGCAGGGCAAGCCCGGTGTCGCGGGTGGCCGAGCGCTCGAGCGCATGGCCCGGACGGCCGCCGACGATGCGTTGCTCATCATCACGACAGCACGGCTGGATCGAGACGCACAGGGCGCCGACTGGGTGCGCGCGGTCGAGGCGCGGGGTGTTTGGATTGCCGTGTGGCCGATTCCGGCCGAGCGCATGCCGGCATGGCTCGGCGCGCGCTGCCGGCAGCTCGGGCTCGACGCCGATCCGCGCGCGCTCGAGCTGCTCGCCGAGCGCACGCGTGGCAATCTGCTCGCCGCGCGGCAGGAGCTGGAAAAGCTGCAGCTCCTCTACGGAGCACAGCGGCTCGACGTCGAGCGCGTGCTGGCCGGCACGGCCGACAGCGCGCGCTTCAGCGTGGGCGAGCTGTCGCTGGCTCTCGCCGCGGGACAGCTCAGCCGCTCCTTGAGGATTCTCGACGGACTGAAGGGCGAGGGCGTCGAGCTGCCGCTCGTCCTGTGGGCCGTCATCAAGGCCATGCACGAGAGCGCCTCGCGGCACACGGCTCCCGAGCGGAGCTTACCCGCGGCGGATGGGCAGGCGCGACGGCGCGCCGCGCGACTCGCGGAGCGCGCCCTGCGCGCCGATGCCATGGCCAAGGGTCGGATCGCGGGAAATGCCTGGGACGAGCTCGCCCTGCTCGCCTGCGAGCTGTGCGGTCGCACCGCTCTGCCCTTCACGGCGGCCGCGTAGGATTCGGACGTAGCGATGCAACCCATCGGGGTGTTCGGGGGCGCCTTCGATCCGATTCACTACGGACACCTGCGCACGGCCTTCGAGCTGCGGCAGGCGCTCGATCTCAAGGAGGTGCGTTTCCTGCCGACCGGCAACCCACCGCACCGCACCGAGCTGTCGGCGAGCGCGGAGATCCGGCTCGCGATGGTCGAGGCCGCAGTGGCCGGTCAGTCGAGCTTCGTGGTGGACGATCGCGAGGTGCGCCGCTCGGGGGTCTCGTACTCGATCGACACGCTCACCGAGCTCAGAGGGGAGTACCCGGATCAGTCCCTGTGCCTGTTGCTCGGCATGGACGCCTTTCTCGGCCTGCCGAACTGGCACCGCTGGCGAGAGCTATTCGATCTCGCACACGTGGTCGTGGCACATCGGCCGGGTTGGAAGGCCCCGACGCGCGGTCCGCTCGGGGAGGTCATGGTGGACCGCGGCACGGGCAGCATCCGCGACCTGCAGAGCGAGCGCGCCGGCCACATCTACGTCCACGCCGGAACGCAGCTCGAGATCTCCTCGACGGAGCTGCGCCAGCTGCTCGAGGCCGGGCGCGACCCGCTGTACCTGGTTCCCGATGCGGTACGCCGGATCATCTTCGAGACCGGGTGCTATGCTCGATCGAGGAGTGCCTGATTCCGAACCAAAGGAGACACGTTCCCCAACATGACGACCCCCAGAGATCGCGCGCCGCATGCGCGCCACCCGCAGTCCGCGTTGCAACGCGTGGTCACAACGGCGCTCGACGACATGAAGGCCACCGAGGTCAAAGTCCTCGATGTGCGGGGACTCACCGATATTGCCGACACGCTGATCATCGCATCGGGTCATTCGGACCGTCACGTACGATCGATCGCGGAGCGTGTGGTCGAGCGCGTGAAGCTGGCGGGAATCCGTCCCCTCGGTCTCGAAGGGGAGCGCGAAGGTGAATGGGTGCTCGTCGATCTGAACGACCTGATCGTGCACGTCATGCTGCCGCGCGTGCGCGAGCTCTACGCGCTCGAGCATCTGTGGGAAGCGCCCGAGATGCGCGCGGCCGCGCCGCGCCGCGCGGCCGGCCGCCGCGCGCCGGACTAGGGCGTGGCGCTTCGCATGTAGATGCGCGTGCGGGTGATCGCGGTCGGAACGCGCATGCCCTCATGGGTCGGCGAGACGTTCGCCGAATACGCGCGCCGGCTCCCCGGAACGCTCAAGGTGGTGCTACGCGAGGTGGCGGCGGGTCCGCGTGCCGGTGCGCGCACGGGGACCCAGGCGATCGAGATCGAGGGGGCGCGGGTGCTCGCGGAGCTGCGCGGCGGGGACTTCGTCATCGCGCTCGATGAGCATGGGCGGGAGCTCTCCACGCGCGAGCTCGCGAGCTGGCTCGGCGCGCGGATGCACGACGGCCGCGACCTCTCGTTCGTCATCGGCGGACCCGACGGACTCGCTCCCGGGGTGCTCGAGCGCAGCGATTTCACCTGGGCACTCTCGCGCCTGACGCTGCCGCACGCGCTCGTGCGTGTGGTGCTCGCCGAGCAGCTCTACCGCGCACACACCGTGCTCATGGGTCATCCGTACCATCGCGAATGATGAGCGCCCCGACGCCCGCCTGCGAACCTCTGCTGTGTCTCGCCTCGGCGTCTGCGCGCCGGCGCGAGCTCCTCGTGCAGATCGGCGTGGCGCACGAGGTGGCGCCCGCCGAGATCGACGAGGAGCGTATGCTCGGGGAATCGCCCCGCGAATACGTGCTGCGCATGGCCCGTGAAAAGGCGCTCTCGATCCACGCGCGCCGCCCGGAGCGCCCCATCCTCGCCGCCGACACGGCGGTCGTGCTCGATGAGCTCGTGTACGGCAAGCCCCGCGATCGCGCGCATGCCCTCGCGATGCTCGCCTCGCTCGGCGGGCGCGCGCATCAGGTGCTCACCGCGGTCGCACTCGTCGCGGACGGCCGCCTGACGAGCGCGTTGAGTGCGAGCACCGTGCGGCTGCGCGCGCTGAGCGAGGCGGAGCTCGCCGCGTACTGGGAGACGGGCGAGCCGCGCGACAAGGCGGGCGCCTATGCGATCCAGGGCGTGGGCGCCATATTCGTGCAGTCGTTGGACGGGAGCTTCTCGGGGGTCATGGGTCTGCCGCTCTACGAGACGGCACAGCTCCTGCGGGCGGCCGGCGTGCCGTGCTGGCTCGAGCGCAGCGTGCGGGCCGCGACGGGGCGCTGATCGGCGATGGCCACCGAGGAGAAGCTCACCCGGGCGCTCAATGCGAGCGCGGAGATCTTCGTCAACGTCGGGCCACGCGAGACGCGTGCGGCGCTGCTCGAGAATGGCGCGCTCCAGGAGCTGCACATCGAGCGTGCGAGCCGGCGCGGCATCGTCGGCAATCTCTACAAAGGGCGTGTCTCGCGTGTGCTGCCGGGGATGCAGGCGGCGTTCGTCGACGTGGGCCTCGAGCGCACGGCATTCCTCTACATCGCCGACATCGCGCTCGCGCGCCCGGACGATACGATCGTCGCGCTCCCGGCGGTGGACGACATCCGCCGGCTCGTGAGCGAGGGCGATGAGATTCTGGTGCAGATCGTGAAGGACCCGATCGGCACCAAGGGCGCCCGCCTCACGACCTTCATCGCCCTGCCATCGCAGTACCTCGTCTACCTGCCGCGCGGCGAGGGCATCGGAGTCTCGGCACGCATCGAGGAGGACAGCGCGCGCGCGCGGCTCAAGGCCGCCGCCGCGGGCCTCATCGAGCCGGGTACCGCCGGCGGATTCATCGTGCGCACGGCGGCCCAGGACGCCTCCCCCGAGGCCCTGCGCGAGGACATGAGCTACCTCGCCAAGCTCTGGCAGCACGTGCAGGAGCTCGCGGCGCGAACGGCGCCCGGCGCGATCGTGCACGAGGATCTGCCGCTCACGCTGCGCGTGCTGCGTGACGAGCTCGCGCGGGGCGTGCAGCGCGTCGTCGTGGATTGCGCGCACGAGCATGCCCGGATGTCGTCGTTCGCCGCGGCCTTCCTGGCGGGTGGCGCGGCGCGGATCGAGCTGTACGCAGGGCCGCGTCCGATCTTCGATCTGAACGGCATCGAGGAGGAGGTGGCTCGCGCGCTCGACCGCAAGGTGCCGCTCAAGTCGGGAGGCCACGTCGTCATCGATCAGACCGAGGCGATGACCACCATCGATGTGAACACCGGCGCCTACGTCGGCTATCGCAATCTCGAGGAGACGACCTTTCGCACCAACCTCGAGGCGGCGGTCGCGATCGCGCGCCAGCTGCGGCTCAGAAATCTGGGCGGCATCATCATCATCGACTTCATCGACATGTCGGACGAGGCGCATCGCCGTCAAGTGCTGAGCGCGCTCGAGCGGGCGCTCGCGGCCGACCGCGCGCAGACGCGCATCGTCAGTCTCTCGCCGCTCGGCCTCGTCGAGATGACGCGCAAGCGCACCCGCGAGAGCCTGCAACACTTCCTGTGCGCGCCTTGTCCGAGTTGCGACGGCCGCGGATTCGTGAAGACGCCGGAAAGCGTCTGCCAGGATATCTTTCGCGAGATTGTGCGACAGAGCCGGCAGTTCGCGAGTCGGGAGCTGCTGATACTCGCTCATCAGGACGTCGTGGATCTCTTGCTTTCCGATGAGTCGGCAGCACTCGCGGAGCTCACGGCGCAGATCGGCCGGCCGATCCGGCTGCAGGTGGAGGCGCTCTACGGCGCCGATCAGTACGACGTGGTCTTGGTATGACGCCCCGCCGCGATCCGCAGGCGCAGATGATCGCCCTGCGCTGGACCCTGGCGTCCCTCGCAGTCGTCGTCGCGCTCGGGGGTCTCGTCCTCGTTGCCTACCGCATCGCGCTCGCACGCGTGCCTCAGTATCGCGTGTCCCTCGAGCGCCTGGTGCGTGCCCGAACGGGCCTCGATGTGCGGTTCCACGAGCTCGCCTTGAGCTGGGGCTGGTACGGTCCGGAAGCGGTGTTCCGTCCGGTGGAGCTCGGCGAGCCCGGCCGCTCGCGGGTGCTGCTGCGCGCCTCGGAACTGATCGTCGACTTCGACGCCTGGCACGCCCTGCACACCGGCCAGCTCGAGGCGGGACGCGTGACGCTCGTCGCACCGGACATCGATATCACGAGGTTTCAGGCGCGCGGTACGGGCGTTCGGTCGGGGCCGCCGAGCGAGTCTGCGCGGAATGGGGATCTGGACCTTCTCGCGCGCTGGCCGCGCGGGCGGGTGGATGTCGAGGATGCGACGGTCACCGTGCCCGATCCAGCGGCACCCTCACAGACGCTGCAGTTTGTGGTGCGGCGCGCGACCCTCTCCCGCTCCGGAGCTTCCTGGAGCGCCGACGCGCAGGCGATGCTGCCGCAGCGGCTCGGTCGTACGGTGCGCATCGCATGGCGCCTCTCGGACACCGGGCGCGCTCGTGCCTCGAGTGCAACGCTGCGGCTCGATGGGCGCGAGTTGCAGCTCGGCGCCTGGCGCGAGCTCCTCGCGGCAAGCTGGCTCGGCGTGCCCTACGTTCCGGTCGCGGGCATCGGCAACGTGACGCTCCTGCTGGCCTTCGCGCAAGGGCGATTGAGCCGCGCCTCGGCGGAGGTGCACGCCGATGATGTGACGCTCGAGTCCGCCCCGGCGGCGCGAGTTCCGCTCGAGCTGCCGCTCGGACGCGTGCGGGCAGTGTTCCGCCTCGAGCGAGCGGCGGGACGCTGGCAGCTCACGGCCGACCGCGGAGCCGTCGGGCCCTTCCAGCTCTCGGCGCTGCACGCGGCGTGGCTTGACGGCGCCTCGCCGGCGGCCGCGGTGGACAGCGTGCAGCTCGAGGGTCGCGCCGCGGGGCGCATCGAGGATGTCGTCGCCTGGCTCGATGGCGCGCCCGCGTTCGGGCTCACGCCGGTCGCGCGCAATCTGCGCGCGCGCGGGCACGCCGAGTTCCGTTTCGAGCGTCTCGCGGCGTCGCGACCGGATGCGCTCCGCGTGTCCACCGTGCTCGCGGCGGACTCGGTGCTCGTCGCGCCACAGCTGCCGCCCTTCGAGCACGTGAGCGGCACGCTCACGTTCGTCGGAGGGCACCTGTTGCGCACGACGCTCGAGGCGAGATGGCTCGGGGGGGCGACCACCGTGCATCTCGCGGAACGCGATCGCGGGACACCGGTGGTGCTCGCGCAGGCCGAAGGCATGCTCGATGCGCAAGCGCTCGTCGCCGCGACCGGCATCGACACGGGCGGCGTCCGCGTCGCCGGCCGGACGCCCTGGAGGGGCGAGCTCGTTGTCGATCCCGCGCAAGACGCCTGGCACGCACGCCTCCAGGCTTCCTTCGTCGGCGTGGCGAGCACGCTGCCCGATCCGCTCGCCAAGCCCGAGCGACAGGCCGCTCCGTTTCAGATCGAGATCTCGGGATCGAGCGGCCGAGCGCTGGCGCGTGTCGTGGGTGAGAACGTCCGTGGCACGTTCGAGCTCGTCGCACGAGAGGACGGATCATGGCTGCCGGAGCGAGGTGTGCTGCGCTTCGGCGGCGGCGCAGCCGAGCTCGGCCCACGGCAAGATCTGCAGCTCGAAGGCCGACTCGACAGCGTCGATTTGCCCGCATGGCTCGTCGCCTGGAGGATGCTGGCGGCGACTCGGCAGGCGCCGCCCGTGCGCGCAAATCTCGAGATCGGCGAGCTCGCGCTCGCCGGCGAGCGCTATGAGAGCGTGACCCTCACCGCACGCACGCGCGACGGACTCGATCTGAGACTCGATTCCAGCGATCTCGCGGGCACCGTCCACTGGCCGACCGAGGTGACGCGACGATCCCCCATCGCCGCGCACCTCGAGCACGTCGACCTCCGGGACTCTCCCGGTCCGACGGAGCTCGGAGCGCTCTTCGCGGCGCTCGGCTCGGCGGCGGACGTGCAGGCCGATGAGGTCACCTGGCACGGACACACGTTCGGCACGCTCGTGGCACATGTCGAGACCCGCGCGGGCGGTGTCGTCGTGGATCCCGTGCACCTCTCTGGCGAGACGCAAGACGTCGAGGCGGCTGTGCGCTGCTCCTCGGCCGGTGCGTGCCGCGCGCAGTTCGAGCTCGCGAGCCGCGATGCGGCGGCGAGCTTGCGAGCGTTCGGATTCCGGGGCGACGTGACCTCGCGACGCGCCGTGTTCAAGGGCGAGGTGCAGTGGTCGCGCGATCTTCCCGCCCTGGAGCAGGCCTGGCTCGCGAGCGCCACGGGCCATCTGACCGTCACGCTCACGGACGGCACCGTTCGCACGGCGCCGGAGGACTCCGGCGTGCCCTTCGCACTGCTCGGGGTTGCGGCGCTGCTCAGCGACTCTCCCGCCAGGCTCGGGGTCGCCTCGCCAGGCGCCGCGGCCCCGGCGCTCGCCTTCTCGCGTTTGAGCGCGGACTACGCGCTGCGCGACGGGACGCTCTCCACCTCGGACTTGCGCTTCGAGGGGGATGCGGAGATTCTTCTCGACGGACAGATCGGCCTCACGACCCGGGACTACGACTGCCGAGTTCGCATCCTGCGCGGCGCGGAGCGCTTACCGCAGGCGTTGCGGACCTTCCTCTCCGCACCCCGCCTGGCGGCAGCCTGGATGGCAGTCCGCGACTTGATCTCCGGGCCGGGCGACACCGGTGCGGAGTTGCACCTCGGCGGTACGTGGGAAGCGCCGGACGTCCGAGTGGTCACCAAGTCGGATTCAAATCCTTGAAGATTGCGGCCCTGCAGATGACGTCGGGCGCGGACGTGGGCGCCAACCTCGCCGTGGCCGGCGATCTGCTGGCCGCGGCGTCCGACGCGGGCGCGAGGCTCGCCGTCCTGCCCGAGAACTTCGCCTTCATGGGATTGGCCGACGCCGATAAGCGCATCGTGGCGGAGCCGCCGGGACGAGGGCCCATCCAGGATTTTCTCGCCGATGCCGCGCGACGGCTGCACCTGTGGATCGTCGGCGGCACGGTGCCCCTCGAAGGCCCGGGCGACGGGCGCGTGGCGGCCGCCTCGCTGGTGCTCGACGATGCGGGGCGCCCGGTCGCTCGCTACGACAAGATCCATCTGTTCGACGTGGACATTCCGGGGCGCGAGGAGCGCTACCTCGAGTCGGCGAACATCGCGCCCGGACGGGAGCCGGTCGTGGTGGATACGCCGGCCGGCCGGCTCGGGCTCACGGTCTGCTACGACGTGCGCTTCCCGGAGCTGTTTCGGCGGCTGAGCGCGGCGGGGGCGCAGCTCCTCACCGTCCCCTCGGCATTCACGGCGCCGACCGGTCGAGCCCACTGGGAGACGCTGCTGCGAGCACGCGCGATCGAGAATCTCTGCTACGTCATCGCCCCGGCGCAGGCCGGCATTCACCAGAGCGGACGGGAGACCTACGGTGACACCCTGGTGGTCGATTACTGGGGGCGCGTACTCGGGCGCAAGCCGCGCGGGTGCGGGGTCGTGGTCTGCGACATCGACCTGGAACGCCAGGCGGAGGCGCGCACGAGCTTTCCCGCACTGCGGCACCGCGTGATGTAATCTGGCGGCGGAACGGGCTGGAAATCCCGCGATCAGGGCCTCACATAGGCACCAGCGGCAGGCACCCGAGGAGTCCTGGATGGAACAAACCCCCGATGCACTCAGCCTTGCGCGCGAGCTGATCCTGCGCCCGAGCGGGCTCGACGATGCGCGGCTCGACCGCGTGGTCGGTCAGGTGCTCAACCACTCGGTCGACGCTGCCGATCTGTATTTCCAGCTCGCGCGCGAGGAGTCCTGGGCGCTCGAGGACGGGATCGTCAAGGAGGGGAGCGCCGCGATCGAGCAGGGCGTCGGTGTGCGCGCCGTGGCGGGCGAGAAGACCGGATTTGCCTACTCCGACGAGATCATTCTGCCCGCGCTCGAGGAGGCTTCCCACGCCGCCCGCGCCATCGCGACGCGGGGCGCCGACCGATCCATCCAGGCTTGGCACGCGCGCGCCGGACACCAGCTCTACCTACCCATCGACCCGGTCGCCTCGCTCACGGATGCGGACAAGGTCGCCTGGCTCGAGCGCGTCGATCGCGCGACACGCGCGCTCGATCCGCGTGTCGTGCAGGTCATGGCGAGCCTCACGGCGGTGCACGAGATCGTGCTGATCGCCAACAGCGAGGGCGAGCTCGCGGCCGATGTGCGGCCGCTCGTGCGCTTCAACGTGTCGGTGATCGTCGAGCAGAACGGCCGGCGCGAGCAGGGATACGCCGGAGGCGGCGGACGCTTCACACTCTCGGAGCTCGTCGCGGACGACCGTCCGCTCGCGCTCGGACGCGAAGCGGTTCGCCTGGCGCTCGTGAATCTCGATGCGGTGGCGGCTCCCGCCGGTCCCATGACCGTGGTGCTCGGCCCGGGCTGGCCCGGCGTGCTGCTGCACGAGGCGATCGGCCACGGGCTCGAAGGTGACTTCAACCGCAAAGGCACCTCGGCCTTCGCCAATCGAATCGGCGAGCGCGTCGCGACTCCCGCCTGCACCGTCGTGGACGACGGAACGCTCGCGCGCCGCCGCGGCTCGCTCAACGTCGACGATGAGGGCACACCCACGGAATGCACGACGCTCATCGAGAACGGGATCCTGCGCGGCTACATGCAGGACAAGCTCAACGCGCGGCTCATGGGTCAGCGCTCGACCGGCAACGGCCGCCGCGAGTCGTTCGCGCACGTGACGCTGCCGCGTATGACCAATACCTACATGCGTCCCGGTCCGCATGCTCCGGAGGAGATCATCCGCTCGGTGGAGCGCGGCATTTATGCCGTGAACTTCGGTGGTGGGCAGGTGGACATCACCTCGGGCAAGTTCGTGTTCTCGGCGAGCGAGGCGTACGCGATCGAGAACGGACGCCTCGGCTCCCCGCTCAAGGGAGCGACTCTGATCGGTAACGGGCCCGATGTGCTGACGCGCGTGAGCATGGTCGGGAACGACCTGCAGCTTGATGCCGGAGTCGGCACCTGCGGCAAGGAAGGACAGAGCGTGCCGGTCGGCGTGGGTCAGCCGACGCTGCGCGTGGATGGGCTGACGGTCGGCGGTACGGGCTGATGTCGCACTGGGGTGACGACGCACTGAGATGGGTCATGTCGCCCGCTCGCGGTGCTTGCCTCGGGTCCGTACATAACTTCGAAGCGACGCCGACATAATCGACGTGAGTGGCCGCCCGCGGCAACAGCGCGCATGATTCCGCTGCGTCCGTCCGCAACGGCGCCATGAAGCTGTGACGCCAGGCACGCCGAGCTCGGCGAGAGGACCGTAGCTTGCTACGCGTGGCTCTCGCAGCCGCCACGCGTTGATCAGGAGCACTCGAGATGCAGATGGAACGGCTCGGCGAACCGACATTACAGTTGCCCGCGGATCTCCTGTCGGAGCTTCAGCGGCGGGGCCGCGCGCCGCGGACGGACATGGGCGTGGAAGGATGGAGGCCCTCCCTCCTCGGCCGCCTGCTCGCGCTCCTGACCGGCAAGCGCTCGCAGCAGGATTAGCCGCGGCGGAATCGCTTTTGTCATCGGCGCCGCGGCAAGGCTAAGCTTGTCGCATGTGGCGCCCCGAGCTGCGACTCGCGCGACCGATCTACGAGGTTCTGCCCGGACTCTACGTCCTGTGCGGGGTGGGCGCGCTCGCGGCGAGCTACCGCGAGCCGGCGCCGCTCGCGAGCATCGCACTCGGGCTACCCGGCCTCGCGGCGCTCCTCGCGGGGATCGTCGTGTGGCTCCGCCGCCGCCATTACCGGAGCATGCGGATCTCGTACGAACGGCCGGATGCGCTGTCCGAGCCTCACCGGGAACGACACGAGTAGCCGGGAATCAACCGGAGCGCGGCGCGGCGCGCAGCTCGCCGCTGTCACTGTCACTTTCACTCTCGCCCGCGCCCGCGCCCGCGGGCTCAGCCGGCTGCACGCCCGGGACCGTCTCGGCGAAGCCGGTGGCGGCGGCGCGCTTGGCCGGCAGCCGATCGTCCACGTACATGATCTCGTGCTTGCCGATCACGACCACATCGCCATCGTTGAGGTTGTGGCGCCGCACGCGCTTGCCGTGCACATGGATGCCGTTCGTGCTGTTCAAGTCCTCGACGACGCACCCGTGCGTCGTCGTGATGATCTGGCAGTGATGGCGGCTGACGAAGCGGCTGTCGATCTGCACGTCGTTGTCGGGGGTCCTGCCGACGATCATCCGGCCGACCTTGATCGGCTGCTCCGACACCGTGCGTCCCTCCGTCGCGATGATCAAGCGACCGACGCTCTCCGAGGGGATCTCCGAGGCCGCATGTCCGAAGCCGGCGTCGAGCGCGCGATTCGCCTGCGGCCGCGCGCGGAACTCGACCCAGCGCAGCTCGTGCACCGCCGCGGTGATGTCGTCGAGCGTGACATGATCGCGGTCCACGCCGTACGCGGACATCATCGCCGTGTCGCACAGGGTATTCACGAGGCGCGGCACGCCGCCCGTGTAGCGATAGACCTCCGGAAACGTCTCCTCCGCGAAGATCTGCCGATCAGCGGCGGCCCCGGCGACCTCGAGGCGGTGCTGGATGTAGGCGCGCATCTCGGCCGGCGTCAGGGCGCCGAGGTGGAAGCGTAGCCTGATGCGCTGGGTGAGCTGCACGAGCTCCGGCGCGTCGAGCTTCTCGTTGAGCTCGGGCTGGCCCGCGAGAATGATCCGCAGCACCTTCTCCTTGGTCGTCTCGACGCCCGAGAGCAGTCGAATCTCCTCGAGTACCCGCAGCGAGAGGTTCTGCGCCTCGTCCACGATGAGCAGCACCTTGCGCTCGGCGGCGTACTGCTCCACCAGGAAATTGTTGATCGTCGCGATGAGCTCGGCCTTCTTCATCTTGAAGGGCGAGAATCCGAACTGCACCAGCACGGCCTGGAGGAAGTCGATCGCGGAGACCTGCGTTTGATTGATCTGCGCCACGACCACGTCGCGCTGAGTCTCCTGCAAGAAGGACTCGATCAGCGTCGTCTTGCCGGAGCCGATCTCGCCGGTGATCACGACGAATCCGTCCGTGAACCAGATCGTGGACTCCATGTACGCCTTGGCGCGCGCATGCTGCTTGCTCAAATACAGAAACTGCGGATCCGGACTCAGCCGGAAGGGCAGTTCCCTCAGTTTGAACAGCTCGAGATACATCGGCTCGATGGGTCCCCGCGCCCCACGGGTACGGGCGCGCACTTGCCAACCGATCTTACGGGATGCGAATGTCCGGGGCCAACTCCGCGAGCAAGCCCCGTACCCATCGGTCGCGCGCGCGCGGCGAGCCTGCAACGAGCGTGCAATGCCCGAGTTTGCGCCCCTGCCGCGGTTCCTTGCCATACTCGTGCAGATGCAGGCCCGGGTGTGCGAGCAGCCGCGCGCGCGGCGGCACGGTGCCGATGAGATTGATCATGGCGCAGTGCCCGAGCGCTCGCGTCGAGCCGAGCGGCAGCCCGGCGACGGCGCGCACGTGGTTCTCAAACTGGCTCGTCACGGCGCCTTCGATCGTCCAGTGGCCCGAATTATGTACACGCGGGGCCATCTCGTTCGCGATGAGCCGACCCGCGCGCACGAAGAACTCGATGGTCAAGACCCCGACATAGCGGAAATGATCGAGCGCCCGGTGCAGGTACCGCGCCGCCGATGCGTGCAAGCGGGCCGATCCGTACGGTGCGCGCGTGACGCGCAGCATGCCTTGCGCGTGGTCGTTGAGACAGAGCGGATAGATCGCCGTCTCGCCGCGGCGGGCGCGCGCGCCGATGATCGACACTTCGCAGTCGAAGGGCACGTGCTCCTCGTACAGGAGCGGCGCGGAGCCGAGCCGATCCCACGCCCGGTCGAGATCGACGGGTGTCCGCACGACGGCTTGCCCCTTCCCATCGTAGCCCAGGCGGCGCGTCTTCAACACGCCCGGGAAGCCGATCTCGCGCACGGCGTGCGCGAGCTGACGCCGCGAGCCGACGCGGCGCCAGCGAGTGGTCGGGATGCGCAGCCGCTCGAACAGTTGCTTCTCGCGCGCGCGATCCTGCGCCGTGGCGAGCGCCGCGATCGACGGTCGGATGGGACGGCCGAGCCGGCGCAGCGCATCGACCGGCACATTCTCCCAATCGAAGGTGACGACGTGCGCGCGCGTGGCGAGCTCGGCGAGGCGACCGCGGTCGGTGAACTCGGCGGTGAGGAGCGGGGCGATCTGTCCGGCAGGCGCGCTCCGGGAGCGATCGAGAAAGATGAAATCGAGACCGAGCGGATAGCCGGCCAACGCGAGCATGCGGCCGAGCTGGCCGCCGCCCATGACGCCGATCGTCATGCCTTGCTCGCGTTGCGCGGATCCGGATGCTGGAGCACGGAGGCCGTCTGGCGCTCGCGATACGTGCGCAGGGACGCCTCGATGCGCGGATGCTTGTTGGCGAGAATCGCCGCCGCGGCGAGCGCTGCGTTGACCGCGCCGGGCGACCCGATCGCAAAGGTCGCGACGGGCACCCCCGCGGGCATCTGCACGATGGACAGCAGCGAATCGATTCCGTTCAGCGCCTGCGACTGCACGGGCACGGCGAGCACCGGCAGGAGGGTCTTGGCGGCCGTCATGCCCGGCAGGTGCGCGGCACCGCCGGCCCCCGCGATGATGACCTCCAGGCCGCGCTCGCGCGCGGTCGCTGCGTACTCGAAGAGCAGATCGGGAGTGCGGTGCGCGGAGACGACACGCACCTCCCAGGGGACGGCAAGCTCATCGAGCGTCTCGGTCGCGCGCCGCATGGTCTCCCAGTCGGACGCGGATCCCATGATGATGCCGACGAGCGCTGGCATACCGCTGATTGTAACGTTCATCGCTCGCCGCCGCTCGCGCTCGGTCCGGGAGGAACCTCATCCGATGCGGGCAGAGCCCCCGCGGATGGTTGGAGCAGCGCCCGGAGCATCCGGAACAACCGACGGCCCGCGCCTGCCGCGACCGTTGCGGGCTGCGCCCGTTCGGCACGCGCCGCCTCGAGGGCGCGCTGCCACTCGCCGCGGTCGATCTGCGGGTGCAGGCGCGCGAGCTCCTCGAGCGCGCCGGGCCCCGCCTCGATCAGACGCTCGCGCCACGACTCGAGTATCCGGAAGCGCTGCGCCTCGAGCGCCGCGCTCGCGCGGCGCGCATCGAGCGCACGGCGGATCGCCGCGAGGTCCACGTCGCGCATCAACCGGCCGATGTACTGCCGCTGCCGCACGCCCGCCGCGCGACTGCGGATGCCGCGCGCCGCGCGTAGGGCCTCCGCCAGGCGCTCCGGTAGGTCGAGTGCGTCGAGCTGCGCGTCCGAGAGCTCGATCAGCGCCTCGCCGAGCTGCTGTGCCGCGAGCGCGGTGCGCTTGCGCGCGCTCTTGCTGGGCGGCCGCTCGGGCGCCCCGCCGTCATCGCCAAACCCGTCTTGCTGCGGAATCGTCATCCTCCCCAACGGGCCCGGGAACCGGGCTCCGCGACTGCTACAATTCTCGCACCACATCCGCAACCGGCACGAATTCTAGAGTCCATGCCACAGGACGTTGACGCTTCGCGAATCCCCGAGCTCTCCGACATCGTGAGCCTCGCGCTGAGCGAGGCCCGCCGCTGCGGCGCGAGCCAATCCGAGGCCGACGCAAGCCTGCAGCGGGGGTTGACCGCGACCGTGCGCCTCGGCGAGGTGGACACCGTCGAGTATCAACGCGACCGAGGCCTCGGCGTGACCGTGTACTTCGGCAAGCGTAAGGGATCGGCGAGCACGGCCGATTTGAGCGCCGGGGCCGTGCGCGCCACGGTGGAGAAGGCCTGCGCCATCGCCCGCTTCACCGCGGAGGATGAGGCGGCGGGACTCGCCGACCCGGAGGATCTCGCGCGCGAGGTGCCGGACCTCGATCTCTATCACGGCTGGGATCTCGAGCCGGACGAGGCGGTCGTGCTCGCGCGAACGTGCGAAGCGGCGGGTCGCGCCGTCGACTCGCGCGTGACGAACTCCGAGGGGGCCTCCGTCTCGAGCCAGCGCGGCGTGCGCGTGTACGGCAATTCGCACGGCTTCCTCGCGGGATACGCGAGCACCTCGCATACCGTCACCTGCGTCCTGCTCGCGCAAGCCGGCGAGGACATGCAGCGCGACTACTGGTATTCGACCGCGCGCGATCCGGCGGACCTCGACCCGACGGAGGCGATCGGTCGGCGGGCGGGAGAGCGTGCCATCGCACGGCTCGGTGCGCGCAAGCTCACGACGCGCCACGCCCCCGTGCTGTTCTCGCCCGAGATGGCGCGCGGGCTGTACCGCAGCTTTCTCGGCGCGATCCGCGGCGGCAGCCAGTATCGCAAGGCATCCTTCCTGCTCGACTGCGCGGGCCAGACGGTGTTCCCGTCGTTCCTGCAGATGGAGGAACACCCCCACATCGCCAAGGCCCTCGGCAGCAGCCCGTTCGACGATGAAGGCGTCGCCACGCGCGATCGCAGGCTCGTCGCCGACGGCGTCGTGCAAGGCTACGTGCTCGACAGCTACTCGGCGCGCAAGCTCGGGCTGCGAACGACCGGAAACGCCGGCGGCGTGCACAACCTGTTCGTGACGGCACCCGGGAACGTGCTCACGCTCGATGAGCTGCTCCGCCGCGCCGGCGAGGGCCTGTACGTGACCGAGCTGATGGGACAGGGCGTCAATCCGGTGACCGGCGATTACTCGCGGGGTGCGAGCGGCTATTGGGTGCAGAACGGCGTCATGGCGTTCCCCGTGCACGAGATCACGATCGCGGGAAATCTGCGCGACATGTACCGGGACATCGTCGCCGTCGGCGACGACATCGATACGCGCGGCGCCATCCGCACAGGCTCGGTGCTCATCGGTGAGATGACCATTGCCGGAGAGTGAGGCGGCAGCGCGCTATCCGCGGCGCATCGTCTGCCTCACGGAGGAGACGACCGAGACGCTGTATCTGCTCGGCGAGGAGGATCGCATCGTCGGCATCTCGGGGTTCACGGTGCGTCCGGCGCGCGCGCGCAAGGAAAAGCCGAAGGTCGCGGCGTTCACGAGCGCGCGGATCGAACGAATCGTCGCGCTCGAGCCCGATCTCGTGCTCGGCTTCTCGGACTTGCAAGCCGGGATCGCGAGCGAGCTCATCCGCGCCGGCATCGAGGTGCACGTATTCAATCAGCGCAGCATCGCCGAGATCCTGCGCATGGTGCGCACGCTCGGGGGCCTGATCGGCTGCCCAGGCAAGGCCGAGGCCCTCGCCGCGAGACTCGAGCAGGGGCTCGCGGAGGTGAGGCAACGGGCGCGGTCGCTCGGCCGGCGCCCGCGGGTTTATTTCGAGGAGTGGGACCACCCCCAGATCTCGGGCATCCGCTGGGTTTCCGAGCTGATCACGGAGGCGGGCGGCGATGACTGCTTTCCGGAGCTCGCGTGCCGCCCGCTCGGCCGCGACCGCATCATCGCCGATCCGCTCGAGGTGCCGCGCCGCGCGCCGGACATGATCCTCGGCTCGTGGTGCGGCAAGAAGTTTCGGCCGGACGAGGTGCGCTCCCGTCCGGGCTGGCACGATGTGCCGGCCGTCCGCGCGGGCTTTCTGCGCGAGGTCAAGTCGGCGATCATCCTGCAGCCCGGTCCCGCGGCCCTGACCGACGGCGTGCGCAAGATCCAGGAGCTCATCCTCGAGTGGGCGGCGAGGCCGTCAAACGCATCCCCGCGCGGGCGCACGTGAGGAATCACCGTGCCGGGCCCGTCAGGCGCGTGAGGGCTTCGCGATACTTCTCACCCGTTCGGGCGAGGATCTCGGGCGGCAGCCGCGGACCCGGCGCGCGCTTGTTCCAGTTGAGTGTCTCGAGATAGTCGCGCACGAACTGCTTGTCGAAGCTCGGCGGATTGAGGCCGGGACGATAGCCGTCCGCCGGCCAGAAGCGCGAGGAATCGGGCGTCAGAACCTCGTCGATGAGCGTGAGCCGGCCGTCGCGGTCCACACCGAACTCGAACTTCGTGTCGGCGATGATGATCCCGCGCGCGCGCGCGTGCTGTGCCGCAAACGCATAGAGCGCGAGCGCTGCCGCGCGCGCCGCGTGCGCCCTCTCGGTCCCGACCAGACGCTCGACCTCGGCGAACGGAATGTTCTCATCATGCGCACCGGCCGGGGCCTTGGTCGCAGGGGTGAAGATCGGCTGCGGCAGCCGATCCGCGAGCGCGAGACCCACGGGCAGCGCAATGCCGCAGACGGCTCCGGTGCGCTGGTATTCCCTCCAGCCCGAGCCGCTGAGATAGCCGCGCACGACGGCCTCGATCGGCAGCGGCTGCAGGCGCCGCGCGATGACCGCACGACCGTCGAGCAGGGCGAGCTCGTCCGGATCGTGCACGGCGCTCGCGAGCGGCCGCCCGGTCAAATGATTCGGGATGATATGTCGCGTGCGCTCGAACCAGTAGTTGGAGATTTGATTGAGGACGCGGCCCTTGTCCGGGATCGGATCGGGCAGTACCACATCGAATGCAGACAGGCGATCGGTCGTGACGATCAACAGCGTGTCGGCATCGAGCGCGTAGCTGTCGCGCACCTTGCCCTCGTGGATTTTCTCCAGGCTCGACAGGGCGGTGCGATAGACCGTGCCGGAATCCATGCCGAGCTAATATAGCAACGTATGGCGCAATGGACCGGCAAAGTCGTGGGAGGATTACTCGGCGCGCTAGCCCTCGGGCCGTTCGGAGCCGCGCTCGGAGTGCTGCTCGGACATCAGTTCGACGCGAGCGCCGAAGGTGAGCCGGCGACTGCGCCGGCGCTCGATTCGGCCGCGATCGGCGAGCTCTTCTTCCGCACGACCTTTCAGGTCATGGGCCACATCGCCAAGGCGCACGGGCGAGTCTCCGAGCAGGACATCGAGGCGGCCCGCTCGGTGATGGCGGAGCTGCGGCTCGATCCGGCGCAGGTGCGCGCCGCGATCGCGCATTTCACCGCCGGTAAGCGGCCGGGCTTCACGCTCGATGCCGCGCTCAGCCCGCTCGCCAGAGCCTGCGCCGGCCGCCCGGACCTGCTGCGCGTGTTCGTCGAGATCCAGATGCGCTTCGCCCTCGGTGGCAGCGATGTCGATGCCGTCGCGCGCGCGCTGCTCCAGCGCATCGCGGGACGCCTCGGAATCTCGCTCCTGCAGCTCGCGCAGATCGAGATGGTGCTGCGGATTCGCCGCGGGAGCTTCAGCCGGGCGAGCGCTCGAGAGCGCACCGGAGCGCAGCTCGAGCAGGCCTATCGGGTGCTGGAGGTCGAGCCGAGCGCGAGCGTGGATGAAATCGCGAAGGCCTACCGGCGGCAGCTGAGCCGCCATCACCCGGACAAGCTGAAGGCAAACGGGTTGCCGGAGTCGATGATCGAGCACGCGAAGGAGCGCACGCAGCAGATCATCGAGGCCTACGAGCTGATTCGCGAGCGGCGCACCCGCGCCGCGGGCGGGCCGCTCTAGCGGCGAGCGACCGGGCCGGAGGCCGCGCCGGAGACGCCATCCGGGGACGGCTGGCGCCAGCACGGTCAGGTACACTTGAGAGCATGCAGCCGAGGTGGATCGCTCCGTCGATTCTGTCCGCCGACTTCGCCTGCCTGGGCGAGGAGATCCGGGCTGCGCTCGAGGCGGGCGCGGATCTCATCCATTTCGACGTGATGGACAACCACTACGTCCCCAATCTCACGGTCGGTCCGGTGGTGTGCGAGGCGCTGCACCGCCACGCGCCCGAAGCCGTCCTCGACGTGCATCTGATGGTGCGTCCGGTCGACCGCATCGTGCCGGACTTCGCGAGCGCCGGGGCGACTTACATCTCGTTCCATCCCGAGGCGACCGAGCATATCGACCGCACGATCCATCTCATCCGCGAGCACGGCTGCCGGCCGGGTCTCGTGTTCAATCCGGCAACGCCGCTCGACTTTCTGGATTACACGCTGGAGGCGCTCGACCTGGTGCTGATCATGTCGGTCAATCCCGGGTTCGGCGGCCAGCGCTTCATCCCGCGGGCGCTCGACAAGCTCGCCGCCGCGCGCCGCCGCATCGATGCGAGCGGCAAGCCGATCCGGCTGGAGATCGACGGCGGGGTCAAGGTGGACAACATTGCCGAGATTGCGCGCGCCGGCGCGGACACGTTCGTCGCGGGCTCGGCCATCTTCGAGAGCGGGGATTATCGCGGCACGATCAGCGCGATGCGCCGCGAGATCGAGGGGGCCGAACGGCAGCCGTGAGGTGAGGGAAGCTCAAGCTCGCGGTGCGGTGCCGGGCTCGAGGCCCGCAGGGCCCCCGAGCGCGGCCCGCAGTCAATCCTCTTCGTCGTCCTCGTCGTCGTCCTCATCCTCGATGATCTGCGTGGCCTTGCTCGCCGCGGGCTTCGCGGGAATGATGACCGGACGCGTCTTCATCTTGGGTCGGGCGTTGAAGACGACGATGGTCTTGCCGGTCGCGCGCAGCAGGCCCTGCTCCTCGAGGACCTTGAGGACCCGACCGGCCATCTCGCGCGAGCACCCGACGAGGCGCGACAGCTCCTGGCGGCTCACCTTGATCTGCATGCCCTCGGGGTGCGTCATCGCATCGGGCTCACCGCACAGATCCATGATGGCGTGCGCAACGCGCCCGGTCACATCGACGAAGGCGAGATCGCCGAGCTTGCGGTTGGTGCGGTCGA
>Ga0335074_10002320_pt1 | contig 25915 bp, 23 predicted proteins | sample Lox_Sample_23_FD_206715 | JGI IMG/M metagenome (GOLD analysis project Ga0335074, IMG submission 206715) | Soil microbial communities from Loxahatchee National Wildlife Refuge, Florida, United States - Lox_Sample_2.3 | ecosystem: Environmental > Terrestrial > Soil > Wetlands | place: USA... | reverse complement strand
GCTCGGAGCGGCGGGTCGCGCCGCAGTCGGTGGTCTCCCGGCAACTGGCGAACCCCTTTCTCGCCCCCGACTTCTCCGCCGTTCCGCAGCGCACCTCCCGTCCGCGCCGCCTGGCCGGCTGGGAGCTACTCGGCCCGCTGCTTAGTTCCTTCGAGCGTGGCGGCGGAGCAGCCCCGGCGTGCATGGCGCTCCCGGCGCCGACGGCGGGGTTCACCCCGGCGGGCCTGGAACTGATGCCGCACCAGGGGCAGCTGGTCGCAGCGGCCGCTGCGGGTCACCGGACGTTCCTGCTCGCCGATGAGCCGGGCCTGGGCAAGACGGCCCAGGCGCTGCTCGCGGCGGAGGCAGCGAACGCCTACCCGCTGCTCGTCGTCGTGCCGAACGTCGTCAAGACCAACTGGGCTCGTGAGGCGGCCCGCTGGGCGCCCCACCGCCCGGCCACCGTGGTGCAGGGCGACGGCGAGGCTGTCGACGGCTTCGCCGATATCGTCGTGCTCAACTACGAGGTTCTCGACCGCCACATGGGCTGGCTCAGCGGCTTCGGCTTCCGCGGCATGGTCGTGGACGAGGCTCACTTCATCAAGAACAAGGCCTCGCAGCGCTCGCAGAACGTCCTCGCGCTCTCCGGCCGCATCCGGTCCCGTACCGATCGGCCCTTGCTGATGGCGCTGACCGGAACCCCGCTGATCAACGACATCGAGGATTTCCGGGCGATCTGGCAGTTCCTCGGCTGGATCGACCACAGCAAGCCCCTCGACGGGCTAATGGATGCGCTTGAGGACACCGGCCTGACACCCGCCGACCGAAGCTTCTACGCCGCGGCGCGCCAGTGCGTGATCGACCTGGGCATCGTGCGCCGCCGCAAGCTCGACGTGGCCGCCGACATCCCCTCCCGCCGTATCGCCGACCTCCCCGTTGAACTGGACGAACGGGCCGGCCGGTCGATCCGGGCGGCAGAACGAGACCTCGCCAGCCGGATGGTGGCGCGGTACAAGACGGCGTCCGCGAACCAGCCCTCCGACGTCGGCGTCGAGGGCATCGACCACGACCTCGTTCGCCGGGTGGCCCGCTCGGAGCTGAAGGAAGCGACGGCCGCGCAGTCCGGCGAGAACGTGTTCACCATGATGCGACGCATCGGCCAGGCGAAGGCCGAACTGGCCGCGGATTACGCGGCTCAGCTGGCCCGCAGCGCCGGCAAGGTCGTCTTCTTCGCCAAGCACGTCGACGTGATGGACGCCGCCGAAGAGCTCTTCGCCCGGCAGGGAGTGCGCTTCTCGTCGATCCGTGGCGGCCAGACGCCCACAGCGCGGCAGGCGAACGTCGAAGCCTTCGTGAACGACCCGGACGTCGCGGTCGCGGTGTGCTCGCTGACCGCGGCTGGCGTGGGCCTGAATCTGCAGGTCGCTTCCAACATCGTGCTGGCCGAGATGTCCTGGACCGACGCGGAGCAGACCCAGGCCATCGACCGCAGCCACCGCATCGGGCAGGCCGAACCGGTGACCGCGTGGCGCATCATCGCCGCGCAGACCATCGACTCCCGGATCGCTGAGCTGATCGACAGCAAGGCGGGGCTTGCCGCCCGGGCACTAGACGGGTCGGACCAGGAAATCTCCCCCCCGGCCGACGTGCAGCTAGAGGCGCTGGCCGCATTGCTGACGGATGCGCTGCAGTCATCTTTCGGACATGGCACCGCCCCGAGTACCTAACCGTCAGGATGCCCCGGGCGAGACTATGCTCGAGGACCAAGGTCCACCAATTGGACATGCTGGTTCTATCGTCCTGCCGATGACCATTGTTTGTTCTTGGTGGTGCCCGGTGATGGCGGCTGATCGGGGTCGTCAGGTGGGCCGCCGTGGGCGACGTAATCGGTGTAGCGGCGATGGCGTGCTATGAGATCCCTGTGCTCTCGTGCGGGTGCACGGCGAGGCGGGGACGGACCGCCGGTCTCGCTGACCATGGACGGGCTGATCTACGCCACTTCGATCGCGATGCCCGACTCGCCGTGGCGGAAAGTACCGGTTCCTGTCCTGGCGAGGTGGCTGCTGGGACTGGGGGTCGCCGCAACGCTTGCGGCCAACGTGGCGCACGACGGCCTAGGCAATGCCTGGCGGGTGCCACAGCGGCCGCGTGGCCGCCGGTCGCACTGGTCGGCTGCTATGAGCTGCTCATGATGATCACCCGCTCGGCCGCTGCACCTCCTGAGCAATCAGCACAGCCCGCGAGACGCACGACTTGCGGAAGAAGCGGAAGTTCACGCCGAGCGCTGGCGATGCATAAAAATACGACCCTCGCCGCTGTCTGCGCCGATTGCCCACCATGCGAAGAGCCCTAATAACCGCGCCGAGCCGCCGTAATGGTCGGCAACCTGGTCGCCTGCCGGGCCGCCTGCGCCAGGCCGCGAACGGATAATCTGCGCGCTCATGCGAGCAGCCCTGCGAACTCGCATGACGGTCGCCGGGGACGGGCGCTGGCCTTTCTTCTTTCCGGTGTTGAAGAGATCCCGGTCCCCGAGCCCGCTGCTGACGAGGTGCGCATCGCCGTCGGCGCCGCCGGTGCCGCGTGTCGGAGCACCTTGCCGCCAAGCGCGTTGTCGGCCAGCGGGTCATCCTCCTGCCCGGCCAGTCATGCTGCGAGTGCGGCAGCAACTGCCTCATGCGGCGGGAACCGTGCCTGCGCGGGCGCACGCGCGGTGTCAACTACGACGGCGGCTGGGCGGAGTACGCGCGACACCCTTGTCGGCATACCCGACGACCTGCCCTTCGATCAGGCGGCCATCATCCCGGACGCCGTCTTCACCCCGCAGGCGGCGATCGTCGCTGCCGCGCAGGTCCGCCCCGCGCAATCGGCGGGAGTCTGGGGTTTCGGCGGCTGGCTCACGTGGTTCATGCGGTTAGCGGAAGTCGGCTGCGTGGTCGCGGGCCCATTCGCGAATGTCAGCGCGGGGCGGCCCAGGATCTCGGGCACCGCGGTGGCCAGCTCGGCGGGCAGCGGGGGCACGCTCCCGCGGTCCTGGAGGACGCGCTCGACGATCGGCCCGGGCAGCTGTGTGAGCAGCTGGGCGCGGTAGGTGTCCACGTCCACCTTCTCCAGCCGCACTGGTTCGCCGAGTGCCCCGGCGATCGCGGCGACCTGCTCGCGCACGGTCACCGGGCCTGCCCCCAGCACGGGGTAGGCAGCGCCGCGGTGCGTGTCGTCCAGCAGTGCCCGCACTGCCACCTGGGCAATGTCGCGTTCGTGGACCGGGGAGGTGACCGCGTCGGGGAAGGCGGTGCGCAGCACGCGCCCGGTGCGGATCATCTGCCACCAGCGCAGCGCGTTCGTCGCGTAGTAGCCCGGCCGCACGAAGGTCCGGTCAAGACCGGCCTCGTCCAGCGCCCGCTCCGCTGCGATGTGCCGTAGTGCGATCGGGTTGGCTTCGGAGTTTGGGACAGTACCGTGCTGGAGGACAGCAGTACCACGTGCTCCACGCCCGCATTCCGTGCCGCGGCCGCGAATTCCGCCGCGCCTTCGGGATGCGCGTAGAGGAAACACCTTGCGCAGGCCGGCCAGGGCGGCCGGCCAGGACGCCGGGTCGGTCAGGTCGGCGCGCGCCACCTCGACACCGGCGGGGAACTCGCCGGGCCGCGGAGCGCGGCTCGACGCGCGTACCGGTCCCCAGGCCGCCACCAGCCCGCCAGCACGGCCCCGCCGACGTCCCCCGGGCACCGGGTCATTTCACATCCTCCTGAGTTTCAGATTTCATCTTTTGAAACTTGACCGCAGCATGGGCTTGGCGCATGCAGACGCCAGGACCGCACTGGCTGGCAGCCCGCCCGGTTCTGCCGCGCGTCGCGGCGGTGCCGTAGTTTCACCGCGCTAGCGGCACCGGGCGGATCTCGAATACCGCGACGTGGCTGGCGGCTGCGGCGAAGGCGTCGGGGTCGGGGCTGCTGGCGATGCGGGCCCGGACGAACATCGGGGCGCCTCTGGGGACTTCGCGCGGATACGCGCGCATGACCTGCTCTTTCAGCTTGCTGTCGGTGACTTCGGTGACCGTGACGGGCTCGCGCCGGCGCCCCCGGGAGAGTTGGGCGTGCCCGGTGGCCCGGACGTTGCGGGCCCAGTCGGAATCCGGCAGCCCGGCCACCATGTACCGGCCGCCGCTGACCGTCAGCGGCGAGACCGGAGTTGAGCGCGGCTTGCCGGTGCGCCGGCCCGGCACCGTGAGCACGCAGACGGGCCCCATCGTGAGCCCGATGCGCGACATGATGCCCACCGCGTAGTTGGAGGCCCGGAGCCAGCGGGGCAGGGGCTTAACGTCCGGCACGGCAAATCCTTTCGGTCAGCGGAGTGCGCATGCGCCGCGCCGCTGGCGGGACAGGCGCCTTTAGCCGAGGGTGATCTCGTCGAGTTGCACGAGGCTTCCCGGCCTGGCGGTGCTGAGGGCGGGAACGGCCGCGATGAAGTCGTGCACGGGCTGGGTTTGCAGGTGCTCGCCGAACGCGGCAGCGCTGGCGTAGACCTCGTAGAGGTAGAAGCGGCCCTGTACATCGCGGGCCTCGTAGGCGGTGAAGGTGAGGCAGCCGGGCTCGGCCTGGCGTCGAGGACCGCGATCATCGGTCGCGGGCCGTGGTCGTCCCGGTTTGACCTGGAGGCTCTGGTGGTTCATGGCGTCACGGACGCTCGTCGCTGGGCATGGTCAGGGTTCCGCTCGGCTGCTCGGGGTCAGGGGGCGACGGTCAGTGGTTCCCCGGGGCTGATGACCTTGACCGGGACGTCGGGGACGAGGCGGCGGGCGGCCTCGACGAAGAGGGAGGGGTCCTTGTCGCTCTTGAGGAAGAGCATGTCGCCCACGGTGCCGCCGGTGAAGGCGTAGTGCTGCGGTACCGCCAGCCTGGGGCGCAGGGCGGCGGTGAGCTCGGCGGCCTCTTCGGCGTTCATGACGACCTGCTTGTTGCCCGCCATCCGGATGCGCAGGCCGTTGACGGGCAGCAGGGCCACGTCGAGGGGGCCGTAGCGGTCGGTCAGGGTGCGCAGCTCCGGGATGAGCAGCGTGTCCCCGGCGAAGTAGACGCTGCGGCCGCCGCCGCTGATCACGTAGGTGACCTCGTAGACGCCGTGCTTGCCGGGGGCGGCGGCGATGGTCAGGTCGCCGACCCGGGCGGACTGCCACGGCTCGAGCGCGCGCACGTTCGTGAAGCCGGCCCTGCGGGCCTTCTCCACGACCGGCCCGGCGACCAGCAGAGGCACGTCCTTGTCGGGGTAGCGGCGGAAGGCCTCGAGGTCGCAGTGGTCGTAGTGCTCGTGGCTGATCACCACGGCGTCCAGGTGCGGCAGCCGCTCCGGCTGGAAGGCGATCGGCTCGCCCGGGTGGTACAGGGCGCGCTGGGAGAACCAGGGGTCGGTGAGCACGGTCAGGCCGCCGATCTGGATCAGGTGGCAGCTGTGGGTGACCCGGGTGATGACGAGCGGCTCGGTCATGACTGTTCCCTCGCTTGACAGATAGCGGACATCGGAAAGCAGGTAGAGGACCTTGAAAGGGGAGAGTTCACCGGTCGGCCGCGCCGGCGAGGCGGGCTCCGCCCAGGGGGGTGCGCTGCGGGGAGATGACCCGGCGGCTGATGCGCCAGCCGCCGTCGTGACGCCGCAGGGTGTCCAGGTGCGTCACGCTGGAGAGCGTCCCGTCCGCCATGAGCATGAGGCCCTTGGACAGCGCGGTGACCGTGCCGTCCCCCCCGCCGGTGATGACGACGTTCGTCACGTGATGAGCGACGGGGTTCCCCGGGCCGAGCCGCAGGGCGGCGCTCCTGATCGCCTCGATCCCTTCGAAGGTTCCCACTCCCAGCGCGCTCATGTCGTAGACGACGTCGGGCGTGAAGATCTCCCCGAGGCGGCTCAAATGACCTCCGTCGAACAGGTGCCCGTGCGATGACAAGATCTCGCCGATCGCCTGGCGGTCTTCCGCGTGCAGCTCGTGCGTCACTGTGTCCTCCGTTCGTTTTGGTACTCAGTACCGTATCATACTTAGTACCTCTTGGGACGGCAAACCGGTTCGGGTACACTTACCGTCATGACCCCGCCCGTCCCGCTCGTGGAGCGCAAGCAACGCCAGGCCCGCCAGCGCATCATCGAGGCCGCCCGGGAGCTGTTCCTCGAGCGGGGCTTCGACGGCGTCTCGGTCGGCGACATCGCCGAGCGCGCCGAAGTCGGCCGCACCACCTTCTTCCGTCACTTCGGCGACAAGCAGGAGGTCGTCTTCGCCCGCGAGCAGGAGCTGCTCGACGCGATCGCCGCAGCCGGCCAGGCAGACGGCACCCCCGCCCCGCGAAACGCGACCGAGGCACTCGAACAGCTCCGCCCGATCGTCTTGGACCTCTGCGCCCAGGCGACCGCCGACCCCGAGGGCTACACCCGCCACTTCCAGCTCATCGAGCAGCACCCGGAGCTGCGCGCCCGCGACGCGGTGAAGACGCAGCAGATCGCCGACAAGCTGACCGAGCTCCTCATCCACCGCGGATCCGACGAGGCCACCGCCCGCTTCGCCGCGCAAATCGCCCTCGCCTGCTACCAGACCGCCAAAACCCTCGGCAACAACCCCCGCACCCTGGCCGACCAGACCCAGGCCGCCCTCAGGCGAGCACTCACGCTCGGGACCAGCACCGCCGAGACCCAGGCGGAACTTGCTGGTTCAGGATGACCTAGCTTGCGTGCTGGCAGGCAAGTCATGCAGATCAAGCCCGGCGTGCTGACGCGACTGCAACATCCGCCAGACCGCTCACCGGCCGCCAGCCCAGGCCATCGCGGCCGGAGCGGTCCCGGCCCGGACCAGCCGGCACAGAACAGAACCAGGCGATCTGTGCGGCCGACGCCGGCGAAGGGGCAACCGCAGCCCGCGCGCCGAGTCGGCGTTCCGAGCACTCACTCGAGAGAACGCGGCCACGGGCCCTGACATAGTTGATCACGTCAACCATGCATGGCTAGTGCGCTGGCCACATACGTTCACCGGGTGGGCTGACAGGCTGCGGCGCTTGCTTCCACACTTGATCTTGTTCTGCGGGATCGAGTGCTGGGAGGCGGGATGGCTGAGCCGGTGCGGGCGCGGCGGCTGACCGATCACGAGGGTCAGCGGCTGCAGCAGATCGTGCGGCGGGGCAAGCACGGGTCGGTCCGGGTCCGCCGGGCGATGATCATCATGGCGTCGGCGTCCGGCACGCCGGTGACGGCGATCGCGCGGCTGGTCGCCGCAGACGAGGACACGGTGCGTGATGTGATCCACCTGTTCAACCAGAAGGGCCTGGCGGCCCTGGACCCTCGGTGGGCGGGCGGCCGTCCCCGCCTGATCAGCGATGACGACGTGGAGTTCATCGTCGCGACGGCCACCACCCGCCCGGAAAAGCTGGGTCAGCCGTTCACCCGCTGGAGCTTGCGCAAGCTGGTGAGCTACCTGGCGGCCAACCCGGCCAGGATCGTGGCCATCGGGCGGGAACGGCTGCGGCAGGTCCTGCATGCCCGGCAGATCTCCTTCCAGCGGACCCGGACCTGGAAAGAGTCCGCCGACCCGGACAAGGACGCCAAGCTGGATGTGATCGAGCACGTGACCAGCAAATTCCCGGACCGGTGCTTCGCCTTCGACCAGTTCGGCCCGTTATCGATCCGTCCCTGCCACGGCACCTGCTGGGCCAGGCGCACCAAGCCTGACCGGCTGCCGGCCACCTATCACCGCACCCACGGGATCCGCTACTTCCACGGCTGCTACTCGCTGGCCGATGACCAGCTGTGGGGCGTGACCCGGCTGCGCAAGGGCGGCGACCACACCTACGTGATCCTGGAAAACTTGTCGGCGAACGCTTGCGGGCATATATATGCAGCGGCCATTCACGCACTATTTTCATGCATGACAGAGCATTGTCGGCGTGCTGAGTGATGCCGGAGAGCGCGGATCGCGGGAGTGCCTCGTGTGCCGGCACCGACGGCACGTCAGCGCGTGGGGCTACAGGTTCTCGCACCCGACCGCTTGACTATGGAGTCTTCGCCTGGCTTGCGGCCGGGCTTATCCTAACGTTAGCGCTGCTAACGAGATCGCCGGGAGCCAAACCGGGAGCCAACGACCACAGGCACAGAGCTACGTCCGGCCACGTCCAGCCATTTGGCTGCTAGTGGAACCCACGTCAGGCCACACTGGGCAATGCCGGGCGACGTCGCGGGAGTGCCTCCTAAGCAGTAGGTCGCGCGTTCGAGTCGCGCTCGGGGCGCAGATGACGAGGTAGTAGGCCTTCCCGGGGCTGGCGCCCGCGCGCTCGCCCGGCACTTATGCACTCACAAGACCGGTCCGCGGCATGTACGGGCGGTGCGAAAACGCGAGGAATAGCATCAGCGATTCCCCTCAGCTTCCGCCGTTCCCATCACCGAGGAACACGGATATCCCGCTACCGGAACTCGAGGCTGGCTTGCCGGAATGCAGGCCTGCTGCAGCGCCGTCGCCGGCCGCGGCGCGGGCGAAATGAGTATTGGGCTGCCGTTCACCTGAGTAGCAATACTCAGGTGCGACCGCCACATGCCAGCCAAGCTGGATCACATGGACGAGATACCCGTTTATTCGTCGGCCTGGCTGTCCCGGCGCGAAGCCCGGCACACGCCCCGTGACGCCGCGGCCTGGGCCGGCGCGTGCGTGCTGGGTGCCCTTACTGCGGCCGCGCTGGCGCCGCCCGCCCTTTTCGTCTGGCTACTCCTGGGCCACACCAGCACCGGCTGGCAGGCCAACCATGCCAGCCATGTGGCGGCTGCTACGACCGCCATGCTGATAGTCCTCGCCCCGGCCGGCGGTGCGGCTGTCTTCGGGCTGGCGACGATGTTGTCCCGCCGGCGGGTGTCCGTGGCGGAACGCGCGAGGACGATGGCCGGCGGAGCGTTCCTGGCGAGTCTGATGCTGACGACCGGCGGCTTCCTGTGGATCGTCGGGCATGCTCAGATCACGTTCTAGTTCTGAATGCAATACGCCACCTATTTCCGGTCGGCTGATTCCCCGGTCACGGGCGGATCAGGCGTTGCGAGGCTCAGCCGATGCGCTCGGCCAGTGAGACGATGATCCCTTCCGGCCCCCGGACGTAGGCCATCCGCCAAGCGCCCTCGTACTCGCCGATGCCGGCGACCAGTCCGTAGCCCTCGGTAGCTGCCCAGTCGACAGCCGCCTGCAGGTCGTTGACCTCGAACGCCACGTTGCGCAATCCCAGTTCGTTGGCCATGGCGGCCGGTGAGCCCGGCACGGGGTCGGGTCGCACGAAGCTCGAGAGCTCCAGGCGGGTGCCATCGCCGGGCGGCTTGAGCATGACGATCTCGGTGCGGGAGCCTGGAATGCCGCAGACCGTGTCCAAGAACTCGCCCTCGACGAACGTCCTGCCCTCGACCTCCAGGCCCAGCGCCACGAAAAAGGCGGTCACGACGTCGAGATCTGCGACCGTGACGCCGACGTGATCGAAGCGTCGTACATGTGACATAGGCTCGTCCTCTCCGTCGTCGCATCGACCGTGCATCCGCCACGGTAGGCGTTCTCATGCAGCGTGGCTCCCTGGGGCCAGGAAGCCACGCCGCGTGGTGTCAGTCGGGAGGCCCTCCGGCCCTCACCGGCTCGGCGTGGATGTAGACCGGCCCGGCGTGCGCGCACGCGGGGAATGGGTAGGGGATCGTTTTCGACGCGAACTGGCCGGGCGGGTATACGCGCAGCCCGGCGGCGGTGGGCAGGGTCCCGGGTCGCCATGGCTGCTTCCATGGCGGGGGCAGCAGGCACCGGGTGGCGTATCCGGCCGGATCGTTGATCTGCAGGTGCGCGGTGGCGGTGGCCCCGCGGGCGAGCCTGACCGTGGTTGTCGCGGGGGCGCCCCAGCCTGCCGGGCTGCCGAGCTGGCGGCCGCTGAGGCTGACCGCTGAGACCCCGGGATAGCCGCGCAGCGTGCAGGCGTGCCCGGACAGGTTGGTGAACTCCAGGTAGTAGACGGCGCCCCCGGCGAAGTCGTGGCCCGGCGGCACGTCCAGCCAGAGGACCAGGCCGGATGTGGCGCAGCGCGGCGTGCTTGGTGCGGGGGCAGTTGCCGCCGGGCTGCCGGTGGTGGCCAGCGCGGCCACCGGGGTCAGGGCAGCGGCGCAGGCTATGGCAGCCGCGCCGGTCAGCCGGGCTGGGAAGTGAGTGGGAAGGTGCATGGCGTCCCCCTTTGCTCGATGTAAGGACCGATGCACCTGTTACGACCGCGCAGCCGGCTCATGTGGCTTGGGGACCCCTCCCCAAGCCCGCCCGGCAGCGTCCGTGATGACGCGCGAACGTGCTCGCCGGGCAAGACCATCCTGGAGAACTGGACCGTCGACACCATTTCCGTCACGCTGGCAGCGGAATGTGAATGCGTTCCGCTACTCGGCGGCGAGAGTACCGAGTGCGGGCCACGGCGGACCCTGGCGGAGTAGGGACAGGATGTGCCGGCCGTGCCGGTGCCCATCGGGGAATTCATCGCGGATGTCCCAGCGCCAGGCAGCGACCATCGCAAGCACCAGCCGTCGGCACTCCGCCAGCAGAACTTGATCGATGTCCCGATAGCGCGCGCTGACCTCCTCTGGCACGTGCGCAACATCAAACTCGATCGGTCCACGGCAGCACGTTTCGAAGTCGATGAACAGCAGGCCGTCACGGGTGCTGAGGAGGTTGCCGGGATGCGGTTCGCCGTGCAGCAATTGCTCGGCAGCACCGCGGCCGCGGATCCGTTCACGAGCGCTCTGCACCGTGCTGAGGAGGAGATGCCGCTCGTCCTCAGCGAGTGCGGGGGTTTGGCCTGGGTGCCTGACTAGCCGTTCAGCCTCTCCGGCTCGGTCCAGGAAGTGCGGGGTAGCGATCTGGACGCTTCGCATGCCGGTGTGCAGGCGTTGGAGCACGTCTGCGTATGCGCCGGGCAAGTCCAGGTCAGGAGCCACGACCTCGTAGTAGGTCCACAACGTCACGGCGAAGCCGTCGCGTTCGTAGACCCGCGGCTCAACCCGGGGCTCCAGCGCCGCGACCGGGCTCGCGGTTCCAGCCAGTCGCAGAGCGAGCTCGACCTCTAGCGCGGCTACCTCTTGCCCCGCCAGTGCTACCCGGGCGAAGACGCCACACGGCAACAGACGGAGAGCGAGCTTGTTCGAGTTGTGCATCACGACCGTGTCGTCGACCCGCAGATGCAGCTCTCCGGCCAGTGCTGTCGCCGCGGCCATCGCGCGCGAAACGAGCTCCGCCTCCACAACGCGCATCGTCGCACTTGCTCGCTCATCGGCGTGCACGACCGCGCGCCAACCGCGGTCATGAGAGCGCGCAGTCCGCCGCCAGCTCCGGCGGACAGGGGAGCACGGAACCGGCGCATCGACAGCCGGGCTGGTCTTGGGCCATCTCAGCACCGTGCTGGTTAGCTTTGGCTTCCACCTGCTGTGGCTGGGCTGGGGGCGGGCGTAATGATCTACGGCCAGCCGTCCCGATCTGTCAGACACGGTAGATATTGGCGGGTCTCTGCCATGCTCAGGAGGCGGACGCTGCTGCGGGAAGGAGCCGGCTGACTGGTGCCGACGTCGAAGGCTGGGCGGTGCAGGCTGGCCTGGGCGCCTTGGTGGCTTACGGGTGGAGCGAGTTCCTGCGGCCGCCCCGGCGGCGGCGCCTCATGGTCTCGCGGCGGATGACGCTGTCTTTGGTCCTGCTGATCTTCGCCTGCGCGGCAGGGTGGACGCTGGCTCTGACCAGGCCGCCACGCGGAGTTGGGCTTGTCCGATGGCCGCATTCAAACCATCAGTCCCAGCACCCCTCACGCGGCGTATCGTATCCGGGCACTTGACAGTGACCAGCACCTCGATTAGCACGGCGTTGCCTGTGTTCTCCTGCATCCTGCCCAAACGGCCGCGCAGAGAGCGCCCAGGTGGCGGAAACGGCGCTGAGCCGCTGATCGTCTATGTCCGCGAGGAGATACAGGTCAACGCATCCAGCGAAAGCTAGCTGAGGCTGAGTGTGTAGCGCACCTCGTCGGTGTCAGGAAGCTGGTCCGTGACACGGAATCCCTGGCGTTCGAGCAGCCGCCGGGAGGCAGTGTTCTGGGCACCCGTCACGGCCGTGATCCGGCGGATCCCAGGAACCGCCGCTATGCGCCTGACCAGGGCGCCCACGGCGGCGGTGCCGATGCCCTTGCCTCGCAAGGACGGGGCGAGGCTGTAGCCGATCTCGACGTGGCCCTCGCCGTCGGGCGGGCCGTGGGTCCCCATATCGCCGACGATCTGCCCATCGGCGCGGCGGACGACGAGCCAGACGGTCGGCAGCACGGCGGCCGCGCCGGAGTCGATGTCGCGGATGGCGAAGCCCAAGGCCTGGGGAATCCGGTCGTGCAGGGCTCCTTGCTCAAACGTGCGCGTGATCGGTTCGCCGTCGAGCACGGCTTGCGCGAAGCGGCGAGTGACGGGCCGCAGCGTGACGCTTCCGGCCTCGATGGTCCAGCGGCGCTGCCAGTCGGCAGAATCTGGAACCGCTGGCTGTGTCATCTGGCTTCCTCTCACGGCATTACGTGCCCGACAGACCTTAGCCAGCCACACCGCGTTCCGCGATCCCGGGACGCGGATGTCGGATCGGGCCGCCGCCGTTCGTGGAGGAGGTGGAGGGTGTCCGCAGGGGGCCACCCGGGCAAAGGAGGAGACATGACCGAGTACCTCATCGCGTTCAACGACGAGTGGGTGCCCGACCACACGGTCGAGGAGTTGCGCGCGAAGTCCAGGGCGGTCAGGGCGCTGGTGGCCGAGATGAAGGCGGCCGGGGTCTTCATCTTCACCGGCGGCCTCGACGACGCGGCCCCGGTGTTCAGTGTCGATGCGTCGAGCGGCACGCCGCTGTTCACCGACGGCCCGTTCGTCGAGTCCAAGGAGCACCTCGGCGGTTTCGCGGTCGTGGACGTGGCCGACGAGGAAGCGGCACGGCTGTGGGCCGGAAAGATCGCGGTCGCCTGCGGCTGGCCGCAGGAGGTGCGACGCTTCCGGGTTCCCATGCAACTTCCGGAGACTTCTTAACGAGGTCGGCGGGCGTTCCTGCCGCGAGGCGGGGGAGGTGCTCCAGCAGTGCCGGGACGCCAGCCCGTCATGGCCTGGGCCCGATCGCGCTGCGCAGCAGCTCAACGAACTGCCGCACCCGCAGGTCCCGCATCTGCGCGGACGGCGCAGCCGAGCCGAACAGGCCGGGGTCGAGTTCCTCGGTGAGGATCGCGTCCTGGCAGCGGTCCATCAGCCAGTCGACCAGTGAGACGACCATCTTGGTGTCGATGTCGGTGCGGATCTCGCCGCGGGCGATACCGAACTGGACGAACGCCTGAGTTCCGTAGGGGTCGTCACGGAGCAGGAACTGGGTGATCTCCCGTCGCAGCTGCAGGCTGGAGCAGTAGTTACCGACCAGCGTCACCCGGTACGGCACCCAGTCCTCATGGATGAGATGCGGCGTGTGCTCGATCCAGTACGTGATGACCGCGAAGAAGCCCTCGGCGAGGATTTCCGCGGGCGCGTCCAGGTAGGCGCTGAACGAGCGGGCGGCCGCCTGGTAGGCGGCCAGGAACAGGCCGGCCTTGCTGTCGAAGTAGCCGAACACTGCTCCCTTCGCAACGCCGGCCTCCCGGGCGATCTCCTCGATCCGAACGTCCTCGTAGCCGCGCTCGGCGAAATGCCGCATCGCCACCCGGACTATCTGCTCCTGCCTGGCTGCCTGGCGCGCGGCCGCACGGACGGGGACGCGGTCGCGCGAGGCGGCCGGCAGCCTGGCTGGGGGCGCCGCCACCGCTCTCGCGGCGGTCCCCTCAGGTGCACCAGAGTCTGCAGTTTGACCAGTGGTCATCTTCACGTCTCATCACCCAGTTGAGGCCAGATTGTTGACGTTCTCGGCCGTCCTCCCCATACTCGTCAATCAACCGATGGGATTATCTGACCGGAAGTCATAATGGTAACTGGCACCCAGGCCCGCGCGACATGGGACGTCATCATCGTGGGCGCGGGGCACAACGGTCTCACCGCAGGGGCGATGCTAGCCAGGGCCGGCCTCGCCACGCTGGTGCTGGAGCGCCGGGATGTGATCGGCGGGTGCTGCGTTACCGAGGAGATCGCGCCCGGCTGCCGCGCCTCGACCACCTCTTACATCGCATCGATGCTGCGACCAGAGGTCATCAGGGAGCTGCACCTCGGCCAGTACGGGCTGCGGATGATCCCCTGCGAGCCCGCGGTGCAGGTAGCCCTCGAGGGCGGTGACGTGCTCGCGGCGTGGGGCGACGCGGAGCGGACCGCCGCGGAGATCAGCCGGTTCTCCGCCGCGGACGCGCGCGCTTTCACCGCCGCGGATCAGGAACTGCGGGCCCTGGCCCGCCGGCTGCAGCCGCTGTTCATGCAGATGCCGCCGGATACCCGGGCGACCGGGCTGCGAGGCCTGCGTGAGCTGCTGCGGCTCGGCCGGACCATGCGCGGCGTGCGCGGGGCTGAGCTTGACGGACTCACCCGGCTGCTGACCGGCAGCCTCGGCCAGTTCATCGACGCGCGATTCGAGTCCCGGCAGGCCAAGGCTCTGCTGCTGGCCAACAACCTGTATGGCAAGCACGGCGGCCCCTACCAGCCCGGCACACTGCTCGGGCTCGCCTTCCACCTGCTGTCCGGCGGCGAGGAGGCGGTGCAGGGCTTCTTTGGCCATGTGATCGGCGGCATGGGCGCCATCAGCAACGCGATCGCCGCCGCCGGGCGCGCGGCCGGGATGCAGATCGCCACCGGCGCTCCGGTCGCCAGCATCCTGGTGCGCGGCGGCCGGGCCACCGGGATCGCGCTCGAGGACGGCAACGAAATCGAAGCCGGCACGGTGCTGTCGGGCGCGGACCCCAAGCGGACCTTCCTCGGCCTGGTCGACAAGGAAGAGCTGCCGGACGACTTCAGGGCCGCGGTCGGCGGGATCAAGATGGACGGGCCGTGCGGCAAGATCAACTTGGTGCTCGATGCCGAGCCGCAGGTGACCGGGATGCCCGCGGACGCCGGGCCAGGCCGCCGCGCGCTGTTCACCCTTGCGCCCGAGCTCTCGGTCGCCGACGCCTGCTATGACCGGGCCAAGCAAGGCGAGCTGGCCGACGCCGACCAGCTGTTCGTCGACTGCGTGGTCGCGTCCAACGTCGACGAATCGCTCGCGCCGCCAGGGCGTCACATCATGACGTGCTTCGTTCAGTACCTGCCTTACCGGCTGGCCACCGGGAACTGGGATGACCTCAGGGACGAGCTCGCCGACCGCGTGCTGGCCAGGATCGCCCGCTTCGCGCCGAACGTACCGGACGCCGTGGTGGCCAGGCAGGTGCTGACCCCGCTGGACCTGGAGCGCGACTACGGCCTGACCGAGGGCAACATCTTCCACGGCGACATCAGCCCGGATCAGCTGTTCCACATGCGGCCGGTGCCGGGCTGGGCGCGCTACGCGACACCGGTTGAGCGGCTGTACCTGTGCGGCGCCGGCGCTCACCCGGGAGGCGGAGTCACCGGCGCGCCCGGCTACAACGCGGCCCGGCGGGTGCTGGCCGACCTGCGGGCGCGGAGGCGACGGTCATGACCGCTGATGCGCGGATCCCGCTCGAGACCAGCTTGCCTGCGGCGAGCTACACCGCCGAGCGGGAATTCATCCGGGAGCGCGAGGCCGCCCTGTTCCGGGACTGGTTCTGCATCGGCCGAGAGGAGTCCCTGGGCGAGCCCGGCGACTACCTGGCCGTCGATGTCGCCGGGGAGAGCATCCTGGTGGTCAGGAACGACGATGGGCTGGCTGGCTTCTACAACCTGTGCCGGCACCGCGGCTCGCGGCTGGTGCCCGTCGCCGGGTCTCAGCCTGCGGCGAGCCCGGCGCGCAGCGGCTGCATCGGCAGCACGATCCGCTGCCCCTACCACGGCTGGACGTACGGCCTCGACGGGGCGCTCCGCTCGGCGCCGTTCCTGCCCGACCTGCGCCGGTACCGGGACCGGTTGTCGCTGCACCCGGTCTCCATCGCCACCTGGGGCGGCTTCGTCTTCGTCGGGCTCAGCCCGCCGGGCGGCCCGCTGCGGGACCAGCTCAACGGGACAGACGACCGGCTGGCCGCCTACCCGCTGGCGCAGCTACGCACCGGGCACCGGCTCGTCTACCGGGTCGCCGCGAACTGGAAGGTGATCCTGGAGAACTACAACGAGTGCTACCACTGCGGCCCCGTCCACCCCGAACTGTGCGAACTTGTCCCGGCGTTCGGCCGCGGCGGCGGCGGCCTTGACTGGGACGCGGGCATCCCGCACCGTGACGGCGCTTACACCTTCACGATGACCGGCACCACCCGGCGCGCGCCGTTCCCGGGACTCCCCGAAGCGGCCAGGACCCGTCATCTCGGCGAGCTGGTCCTGCCCAACCTCATGCTCAGCCTGTCCGCCGATCACGTCGCCGCCTTCACGGTCTGGGCGCATGACGCTGACCACACCACGGTGATTTGCGACTTCCTGTTCCACCCAGACGAGATGGCGCACGCGGATTTCGACCCTTCGGACGCCGTGGAGTTCTGGGATCTGGTCAACCGTCAGGACTGGGCGATCTGCGAGCAGGTTCAGGATGGCATGCGCTCGCGGATGTTCACGTCCGGCTACCTCGCCCCGACGGAGCAGCCGAGCGCCGACGTCGGGCGCTACATCCTCGGCCGGCTCAGCGGGGAGCCAGAGCGGCCGCGCTGCGGCTAGAACCCACGTCAGGCCAGGTCAGGCGACGTTCGGGCGGTGCCTGCTATGTGGGGTCTCACGCCGTTTGGCAGCCGTACGGGGGTTTTTACAACTTTTAAAGGCCTGCTCCCGTTGACGACGCGCAGGAGGGGCCTTACGTTCTGTTACTAATAGGAAACTTTCCTATTATATACGCCCTTGGAGCGGGGTAGGGAGGCCATGGATGTGACCAGCTTGTTATCCCAGGTTCGCGTTCTCGTGCGCGCCGCACAGCGGTGGCGCCCCGCGAGACGGCTGCTAGGCACCGCCGTTGTCGTTGGTCCGGTCTGCGCGCTGGTGGCCGCCGGGTTGCTCTCGGCCCCTTCCGCACTCGCGGCACCCGCCGCGTCCCCGCAGACAGTGCCGGGACCCCCGGCTGGCTGGACGACGGTATTCAGCGACGACTTCAACGGCGCCGCGGGTTCCGGCGTTGACTCGCAGTGGATGTACGACACCGGACCGGGCTCCAGCTTCGGCACCGGTGAAATCGAGACCATGACGAACTCGACGAGCAACGTCCATCTCGACGGCAACGGCGATCTGGACATCACCGCACTGGGCAGCGGCACCTCGTGGACGTCCGGCCGCATCCAGACGACATCCGCCAACGTCGGCGCGCCGGCCGGCGGCGAGCTGGAAGTGACCGCGTCGATCGAGCAGCCGAACCCGGCCAGCGGTCTCGGCTACTGGCCCGCGTTCTGGATGCTCGGCCCCGGCCAGTGGCCGGAAAACGGCGAGATCGACATCCTGGAAGATGTCAACGCCCTGTCCGAGCATTCGAGCACCATCCACTGCGGCACCGACCCAGGCGGTCCGTGTGACGAGCCTAACGGCATCGGCAGCGGGCTGCTGTCCTGCTCGGGCTGCCAGACCGGCTACAACACCTACACGATGATCCTCAACCGGACGAACACCTCCGATGAATCGATCACGTTCTACCTGAACGGCAACCAGACCTTCAGCGTGAGCGAGAGCCAGGTCGGCACCTCGACCTGGCAGGCCGCGTACGACCACAACATGTCGATCATCTTCGACCTGGCCATGGGCGGCGGGTACCCGAACGGCGTCTGCGGTTGCACCTCCCCGACCAGTTCGACGAGTTCTGGCGGCACGATGAGCGTCGCGTACGTCGCCGCTTATGAGACAACGGGTGGCGGCTCCACCTCGACCGGCCCGATCCACGGGTACGAAGGACTGTGCCTTGACGACCGCGGCGCGATCACCACGGACTTCAACCCGATCCAGGTCTACACGTGCAACGGGACGAACGCCCAGCAGTGGACGGTCGAGTCCAACAACACGCTGGAGGTGCTGGGCAAGTGCCTGGACGTCGACGGCGCCGGCACCGCCAACGGCACCACCGTTGACCTGTATGACTGCAACGGCACCGGCGCCCAGGTCTGGGAACCGCAATCCAACGGCGAACTGATCAACCCCAACTCCGGCAAGTGCCTCGACGACACCGGATACGGCGGTTCGGGCACTCAGGTCCAGATCTGGGCCTGCGCCGACACCTCCAACCAGCAATGGACCCTGCCCTAACCAGCCCTGCCCCGGCTGCATGCCGATGATCTCGGTCGCAGCCGGGGCAGCGCACTCCCTCGTTCCCGGCCCCCCGCTGGGTCAGTCCGGTGAAGGGGCCTGGGCCGAAGCGGCCCCGCGCCACAAAGGCGGCCATGGCGAGATAGGCCGCGGGGTAGCCCGCCAACGCTGACTCAATGCAAGGCGGCGCGCGGGCTGGGTGGTCGCGCCCACTTGCGGGCATTACCGGGCGAGAGTTACCGTCCTGAGACATATGGGGAGACGGAGCAGGCCCCCTCACTCGCGCGATGGGCTGACGCGCCCAGGGTGCGCGGTCACGTCACGGTGATCGTCGCCAGCGGCCTCTTATCGCTCGCCGCGCCGCCTCGGACGACTCGGAAATGCCGAGGCCCGCGCCAATCGGGATACCGCGAACTCGCGCCCCCACGTGCTCATGGACGTGGAGGTGGCCTATGAGCTGACGCCAGCAACGCCCGGCTTCACCGAAGTCAAGAAGTCAACCGGCCTTGGCCAGCGGAACCAGGAAGAGGTATACGAGTTGAAATCCTTAAAGTCGATCAGCCCCGGCGCCCGGCGCCTCGCCGCCGTTCTCGCGGGAGCCGCGCTCTTGGCGGGCGGAGCCGCGCTGGTGCCCGCGGCGAGCAGCGCCTCGCCGTCGCGATCGGGTTCCGGGTGGGTGGCCACCTGGGCGGCCAGCCCGATGCAGGGCACCGCGCTGGAGTCCTCGATGGCGTACGCCGGCTTCAGTAACCAGACCGTGCGCAACATCATTTACACCAGCGTGGGCGGCGATTCGCTCCGGGTGCAGGTGAGCAACACCTTCGGCACCGCTCCCTTGACGGTCGGCGGCGTGAGCGTCGGGGTTGTCCTCGACGGCGCACAGCTGGCCCCGGGAACGGCCCGCACGGTGACCTTCCACGGGAACACGTCGGTCACGATCCCGGCCGGCGCTCAAGTGCTGAGCGATCCGCTGACCATGAAGGTGACGCCGCTAGAGGAACTGGCCGTCAGCCTGTACCTGCCGGCTGCGACCGGTCCGGCCACCAATCACGGTGACGCTCAGCAGACCGGGTACGTCGCGTCCGGCGATCATGCCGCCGACACGGCCGCGACCGCCTACACGACCACCGATTCCTCGTGGTTCTTCGTCGACGGCCTGGACGTGCGCAACCCGGCTGCGTCCGGCACGGTCGTCGCCTTCGGGGACTCGATCACCGACGGCTACCAGTCGCAGGTCGATGCCAACGCCCGCTGGCCGAACTACCTGGCCCGCCGCCTGCAGGCCGCGTTCGGCGGCAGCGCACCAGCGGTGGTGGACGAGGGCATCAGCGGCAACCGTGTCCTCAACGACTCCGCCTGCTTCGGCGTCAGCGCCGAATCCCGCTTCGGGCGGGACGCGTTGTCCCAGCCGGGCGTGAAAGACGTGATCCTGCTCGAGGGGATCAACGACATCGGGTTCAGCGGAAACCCGGACACCGGGTGCTCCGTGCCGAACAACCCGACCGTGACCGCGGCCCAGATCGAGGCCGGCTACCGGGACCTGATCAACATGGCCCACGCCCGCGGAGTCAAGATCTTCGCTGGCACGCTCACGCCCTTCGGGGGCTCGCACGCCATCTACGACGGCAACTACGGCACCCCGCAGGGCGAGGCCCTGCGGGAGGCGGTCAACACCTGGATCCAGACCAGCCACGCCTTCGACGGCGTCATCGACTTCTCGCGGGCGACCCAGGATCCCGATGACCCGCTGTACCTCAACCCGGCCTACAACAGCTTCAACTCGGCCGCCAACGGCTACGACAACCTGCATCCGGGCGACCTCGGCTACGAGGCAATGGCCGGCGCCATCAACCTCGCGCTGCTGAAGTAGCGCACCGGCGCGTCCGAGAGGAGGGCGAACCGCAAGCTCGGCGGCCCGTGGACCGGCCGCAAGGTCGCCTGCGGCCATGCGGCCGGTCCCGACCGGTCAGGGGGCTGTGTCCGGCCGGGCGCTCCGGCCTTCCGGGGGTTTATCGCCAGGGTCCGGTCCCCGGTTTTGCGGAGGCAGCCGCGGGCCAGGGCACTGTCCGGGATGGCGGCGCCGAGGGCGCCGCCCAGGCGGGGACGGCGCTCGGTCCAGTCAGGGCGTGTCGTGGCCGGCTTGGCGGCTCGAGCCGGCGGCGCCAGCCGCGAGGCTCGGGTCGTCCTAGAGCAGCGTCTTCAGCTCATCCTCGGTCCAGGAGAGCCGGCCGGCCCGCAGGTCGTCGATGACCGACCGTACCCAGGCGAGCTGGGCGGTGGCCGTGGCCAGGACGTATTCCGCCTCCAGCGAGATCACCCGCGGCATGCCCGCCGTCGCCGCCAGCCCGGCCTCCAGCCCCTGGTGCATGGCGCTCAGGAGCTTCTCGCGTCGCTCCAGCAGGACGAGGGCCTCCTCGGGGGTCAGCATCATCACGTGGGACAGCGCAACCGGAAACTCCGGGAAGTCCTGTTTGGGGACGGCCAGCATCTCCTCCAGCCACTCCCTGGTGGCCGCGCGCCCGGCGTCGGTGATCTTGTAGACGGTCCGTTCCGGGTACTGGTGGTCGCGCTCGGTTTCCGCGACGCTGACCAGTCCGGCCGCCTGCAGGCGCTCGATCGTCCGGTACAGGCTGGTGCGCTGGCCGACGTTGACGACCTGGTCTTTTCCCCACTGCTTGATCAGGCGCTGAATGCCGTACGGGTGCAGCGGTTGCGTGTGCAGCATGCCCAGCACGGTCAGGGCGAGCGGAGAGCTGCGGACGGTCGGGCTCATGCCTCCCATGCTAGCGCGGAAACTAGATGCGCAATTACTAGTTGACTTGCATCTAGTTTCAATGCAACTATAGGGCGCATGACGACGAAGACGGCGAACGTCCAGGCCGACCACTCGGTGGTGAAGCGCCTCGGACACTGGACCCGCCAGGGCAGCCTGCAGGTCCGGGCACGCAAGGGAAAGGTCGTCCTTGATCTCCGCTCGCCGGAGATCGACGGCGACATCGACATCGACCTCGACCTCCAGCGCTCCGTGGTGACGCTGCTGGTCGCCGACGACGCCACCATCGACCAGTGGGCGCTCCGGTTCACCGGCCGGGGCCGCGTGAAGGACGGCGCACCGGGCCATGCCGGCGCCCGCATCCGCCTGCACGGAAACGCCTGCGACAGCCAGGTGCGCATTCAGCGCGCCGGCGTTGCCGAGCTGACCAGCCTGAGGTCGCTGGCCCGCCTGAAGGAACTGCACCGGGCGCACCAGCCCGTCGCTAGTGAGAGGTGACAGAGATGATCCGTACTGCTCTTGTAATCGGCGGCGGCATCGCCGGCCCGGTGGCCGCGATGGCGCTGCGGAAGGCCGGCATCGACGCCGTGATCTACGAGGCCTATCCCTCGGCGGCCGGCGACGCGGGCGGCGGCCTGACGCTGGCGCCCAACGGCCTGGACGCGCTTGACGTGATCGACGTCGGCGGCCTGGTGCGCCCGGCCGGCACGCCGATGACCGGCATCGTCATGCAGGACTGGAAGGGGAAGCGGCTCGGGGAGTTCGGCAACCCGCCGGGCGTGCCGCCGATGCAGTTCTTCTACCGCAGCGACCTGTACCGGGTGCTGCACGAGGAGGCCACGCGGCGGGGCATCCCCATCGAGCACGGGAAGCGGCTGGTCGGCGCGACGCAGACCGCGGACGGGGTGACCGCCCGCTTCGACGATGGTACCGAGGCGACCGGCGACATCCTGATCGGCGCCGACGGCATCCACTCCGCGGTCCGCAAGCTCATCGACGCCGACGCTCCCGACCCCAGCTACACCGGGCTGATCAGCTTCGGCGCCCGGGTCGCCAACCCGGGCGTGCCCTCCACCGAGGGCAAGATGCCGATGAGCTTCGGCAAGCACGCGTTCATCGGCTACCAGGTCTTCGATGAGACGTCGGCGATCTGGTTCGTGAACCTGCCGTACTCCGAGCCGATCTCCGTCGCCGAGGCCCGGCGGACGCCGGCGTCGAAGTGGCTGCCGCTGCTCGTGGCGACGTTCGCCGACGACCGGACGCCGGCCGCCCAGCTGATCAGCCGGACCGACCCGGCCGATCTGCTGATCGTGGGGCCGATGGAGAACATGCCCCGGGTCCCGGTGTGGAGCCGAGGCCGGATGGTCCTGGTCGGCGACTCGGCGCACGCCCCGTCCTCCAGCTCGGGCCAGGGTGCCTCGCTGGCCATCGAGAGCGCGATCGTCCTGGCCCGCTGCCTGCGCGACCTGCCCTGCGATCAGGCACTGGCCGCCTACGAGACCCTGCGCCGCCCGCGCGTGGAGCGGGTCATTAAGGAAACCACCAGGAAGAACAGCAACAAGACGGCCGGCCCGGCCGGCCGGGTGTTCTTCGCGCTGGCCATGAAGATCTTCACCAAGCTGGCCAAGCCGGAGAAGGTGGCCTGGATGTTCGATTACCGCATCGACTGGGATGCCCCGGTCGGCGCCGTCGAACCGGCCGCCAGTGCCCTGCAGACCGCATGATCCCCATGGCCGCGAAGGGCCTTCCGCTACCCCCGGCGGAAGGCCCTTCGCCGTGTGGTGGCGGGGCCGACGTGGTCGGCCGGGGCCGGCCTGGGCCGGGGCCTCAGGGCGTCAGGGCGCGGCGGGCATCTTCCAGGCCCTTTTCGTTGCCGGCCGGGCCGCCGATGCCGGTCAGATCGATCAAGCCCGACGAACCAGGTCTGGGAGCCCATGCCGCCGTTGTGCACGATGACCGTCGCCCCGGCGAGTCCCCAGTGCCGTCGCAGACAGGAAGCCAGCACTGGTTCGGAGACCACGGCCCGAGTCAACCAGAACCGCGCGCCCCGAACCGGGGGCCCGCGCGCCGGTGCCCAGGGCCAGGCATCAGGCGTCCGGGTCGTCGAGCCAGGCCAGGTGGACCGCGAGCTGAAGGGTGATCTCGCTGAGCAGGCCGGCCTCATCGCGGTACCCGCGGGCCAGCGGCATATGACCGGTGGCCGAGCCGGAACCGTCGGCGGTCACCGCCGCCATGTCCAGCGCGCCGCCCCGCAGCCGGCCCGGCCGCCGAAGGGATGCCGACAGCACGCCGCCGGGGCGTTCGATCGAGGTCGATCCCGTGGCCAGCAGCAGCCGGGCTTGCTGGCGCAGCAGGCCGGCCTCGGAGTCGAGAATGCCGCCCACGCGGCGGTCGAAGGCGTCCTCGACATCCCGCTCGTTCGCGGCGTACGCATCATCCGCGGCGCTGGCGCCGTCCGCGCCGTCAGGATCGGTCATCGGCCGGCCGCGATCGGCGCCTGATGACGTTGATCACGGTCATGGCGCGCACCTCCGGTAGTCCAGTCTCAGCACAGACGGAGCGTAAAAAATGTGTCGCTAGGAGCGCCACCAGATACCCGGCCTGCACGGTCCGCGCGACGTCAGCCCGTGTTTCGGGCGGGCCGTCGCGGCGCGGGCGGCCAACTCGCCGGTACGATTGCGGGGAATGCGGCGTGGGGCCTTTGGGCGCCACCTTAAGCTGGGCGAAGACGTGCCAGCAGGGCCAGCCGAGAAATACAGGCGTCCCGGAGCTCACGCCCGGGCGGCGCGGTACTGGCGCCGGCAGTGGCCGCGCAGGTCCGCTAGTGGAGGCATGGCCTAGGTGACACGGGTGTCCACTCACTCGGCCGACCCACCCGGATCGACCGGGCAGCTCGGCCGGTTCCGGACGTATGACCCGCTGGACCGGGGCGGGGCGGCCGGGCCGATCGAGCGGGTCATGAGCACGGTGATCCGCAAGCTCTCGTGGAGCCGGCTCTCGAACCCCAAGGTCGCCGTCACCGTGTCCGGGCTCGGCCTGCTGCTCGGGCTGCTCGTCGGAGCCTTCGCGCCCAACACCGAGACGCTGTCGATCGAGCTGCCGCTGTCGCACCTGCTGCCGTCGCTGCAGAACTACGACGCGGTCGCGATGGCGATGCTCTACACCGGGGACGTTCTCGCGTGCCTGGGGCTGGCCGGCATGCTGTGGGCGCACAGCCAGGGGTGGCGGCCCGACCCCCGCCGCCTGCTGCTGGTCAGCGCCGGCATCGTCGCGGTCATGGTCAGCCTGACCCCGGTCGGCTCATCGGACATCGCCAGCTACGCGGCCTACGGCCGGATCGCCGCGCTGGGCGGCAACCCGTACACCCACAGCCCGCTGGCCGCGCTCGGCCCGCATTCGCCGTACACCAACACCGTGGGCACGGTCTGGCGGGGTCAGGCCTCGGTCTACGGTCCGATCGCCACCCAGATCCAGGCGTTCGCCGCGCTGATCGGCGGCCGCAACGTGGCCACCACCATCTGGGTCCTGATGATCCTGACCGGCGCGGTGTTCATCGGCGTGGGGTTCCTGCTGCTCAAGACCTCGGACGATCCGGTGCGGGCCACGCTGTTCTGGGTGGCCAACCCGGTCATCCTGCAGCAGCTGGTCAGCGGCGGGCAGCTCGACACGTTCGTGGCCGCGGCCGCGCTCTGCGCGATCCAGGTGGCGCGCAAGGTCTCCGGGGTGCGCGGCGATGTCATGGTCGGCGTGCTGATCGGCGTGGCCTGCGGGATAAAGATCAGCGCGGTGCTGATCGCGATCGGGCTGGCCTTCCCGCTGCTGCGGCGCAAGGAGTGGCTGCGGGTGACCCGGATCACCGCCGTGGCCCTGGCCACCTTCGCGGCGGAGTACAGCTTCTGGGGGCTCGGCGCGCTGAAGGCGACGTTCGGCGGGCTGAAGTGGGTCATCATGCCCTCGCCCTGGCGGATCTTCCAGATGATCGCCGAGGCGCTGGGCATGGGCCAGGGCGCCACCACCCTGATCATCGGCGTGCTCTGGCCGATCGCCCTGCTCGGCCTGGCCTGGGTCATCTACCGGCGGATCTCCTCGGACCAGCCGCGCGAGATCGTGGCCCCGTTCGCCCTGTCCTTCGCCTGGGTGCTGGTCGCCCCCTGGGTGTTCGCCTGGTACACCGCGATGGCGTGGGCCACGCTGACCCTGGTGCCGCGCAACCGGATGACCCGCTGGCTGACGATCGTCACGGTGTTCCTTGCCCTCTGGCTCTCCAACGGCGGGCACGGCCCGGTCGCGAAATGATCTTGTTCAGGGCTTCTGGCGTCGCGACCGACCCGGCCGGCCAGGTCGAGGCCGGGGCGGCCGGGGCGAGCAGCCGGCGCCGCTGGCGCGGCGCGCCGACCGTCGCCAGGCGGCACTGGCCGGCGCTCGTCCTGCTGGCCGCGGGCCTCGCGCTGCGGGTGGCGGCCGAGCTGGCCTACCGCCCGGCGTTGTTCTTCGTCGACTCGGTGCGATACCTGTACGACGCCGAGGGCATGGACCCGGTCGGCTACAAGGGTCCGCTGCGGGCGCTGCTGTTCATCGGCAACTTCGATCTCGTGACCGCGGCGGCGCACCTGCTCGGCCTGGCCATGGCCGTGGTCATCTACCTGCTGCTGATCCGGCGCGGCGTGAACCGCTGGCTGGCCGCGCTGGCCATCGCGCCGGTGCTGCTCGACGCCTACCAGGTGCAGATCGAGCAGATGATCATGCCGGACGTGTGGTTCGAGGCCCTGATCGTGGCCGGACTGGCCATCCTGCTCTGGCGCCCGGCGGCGGGCTGGCGGCGCGTCGCCGCCGCGGGCATCGTGCTCGGCACCTCGGCCACCGTGGCCC
>Ga0335074_10002319_pt1 | contig 25916 bp, 16 predicted proteins | sample Lox_Sample_23_FD_206715 | JGI IMG/M metagenome (GOLD analysis project Ga0335074, IMG submission 206715) | Soil microbial communities from Loxahatchee National Wildlife Refuge, Florida, United States - Lox_Sample_2.3 | ecosystem: Environmental > Terrestrial > Soil > Wetlands | place: USA... | reverse complement strand
ACGCTCCTCGCCGAGCGGGCAACGGTCACCGACGAATCCGGCCGGCCGGTCGATATCAAGGCCGCCACGCAAGACGCCGACGCCGAGGACACCGATGCCGAAGATGCTGGCGCCGAAGACGCGGCCATCGAGGAAGACGGCACCGACGACGGCGGGGCCGGCGACGAGGAAACGGAATAACAACGGATCCGGCTGGGCGGGCTGACCTCAGCGTGACACGCCGTGACCGTGCGCCGTCAGCGAACAGGCGCCGACTGAGGCATGGACGGGTCCGGTCCCGGGTTAGGGTCACTGTCATCGGCGGTCTCGTACCGCCGCGACGGTCCTGCACCACCGCGACGGTCTCGCACCGCCACGACGGTCTCGCACCACCGCGACGGTGCGGTGCCGCCACGACGGTGCGGTGCCGCCGCGACGGTCTCGCACCGCCACGAAGTGATTGGAAAGAATTGACGAAGCGACTGAGGAGTGCCCGTGGCCACGCCCGCGCATGACGACCCGGTGGCGCCTCTGCTGGCGCGTACGGCGGAAGCCCCGCCCATAGACCTCGGCGCCCAGCTGTTCCAGCGCCTGCTCCGGCACCGGATCGTGTTCCTTGGGCAGCAGGTGGACGACGACCTGGCCAACCGCGTGTGTGCTGAGCTGATCCTGCTCGCGGCTGAGGATGACAAGAGGGACATCAGCCTCTACATCAACTCTCCGGGCGGCTCGGTCACGGCGGGCATGGCGATCTACGACGTTATGCAGTACGTGCCGAACGACGTCGCTACCTACGCGATCGGCATGGCCGCCTCCATGGGTCAGTTCCTGCTCTGCGCGGGCGCCCACGGGAAGCGTTACGCCATGCCGCACGCGTCGATCCTGATGCACCAGCCGCACGGCGGGATCGGTGGCACGGCGACGGACATCAGGATCCAGGCCGAGCAGATCCTCTACCTCAAGCGGACGCTGGCGGAGCGCATCGCGATGCACACCGGCCAGACCGTCGAGCAGATCGAGACCGACTCAGACCGCGACCGCTGGTTCACCGCGGACGAGGCCAGGGACTACGGGCTCGTCGACCGCGTGATCCGCAATGCCAGTGAGGTCCCGTCGGAGGGCCCGGTCTCATGAATGCGCCAGCTGCGGACCTGAACGGCCGGGCGGCGGCACCCGACGCGCGACCTTCGGAAGCACTGAGCGGCAGCGCGGCGGGACCCGACGCGCGCGCTCCGGAGGCACTGAGCGGCCGTGCGGCGGGTTGCCCGGCGCGCGCGCTCCGGCAAGTACTGAGGAGCCAACTGTGAACACCGTGAACGACCGGTACGTGCTGCCGTCTTTCGTAGAGCGCACGTCGTACGGGGTCAAGGAGATGAACCCGTACAACAAGCTCTTTGAGGAGCGAATCATCTTCCTCGGGGTTCAGATCGACGACGCGTCGGCCAACGACGTGATGGCCCAGCTGATCACCCTGGAGTCGATGGATCCCGACAGGGATATCCTTATGTACATCAACTCGCCCGGCGGGTCGATGACCTCGATGATGGCGATCTACGACACCATGCAGTACATCCAGCCCGAGATCCAGACGTTCTGCCTGGGCCAGGCGGCCTCCGCCGCGGCCGTGCTGCTGGCTGCCGGCACCAAGGGCAAGCGGATGGCGCTGCCCAACTCGCGGATCCTGATCCACCAGCCGGCTGTGGAAAGTGGCTACGGCCAGTCCAGTGACCTGGAGATTCAGGCGCGTGAGATCCTGCGGATGCGGACTGCGATGGAGCGGGTTATTGCGCTCCACACCGGCAAGGACGAGGATCAGGTTCGCCGCGACGTTGAACGGGACAAGTTCTTCACCGCGGAGGAAGCCAAGGAGTACGGGCTGGTGGATGAGGTACTGACGACCCTTAAGCGCAAGACCGAGGTAGGGTCGTCCTAACCGGCAGCAGACCGGGCGGCCCGGTGGCGGGCGGCCTCAGGGCGAAGGAGTATCCGGGTGGCACCACGCATGGGCGACGGCGGTGATCTGCTGAAGTGCTCGTTCTGCGGCAAGAGCCAGAAGCAAGTCAAGAAGCTCATAGCCGGCCCTGGCGTGTACATCTGCGACGAGTGCATTGACCTGTGCAACGAGATCATCGAAGAGGAACTGGCTGAGCCCACCGAACTCAAGTGGGACAGCCTGCCCAAGCCGCGCGAGATCTACGAGTTCCTCGATTCGTACGTGATCGGCCAGGAGAAGGCTAAAAAAGGCCTTTCCGTCGCGGTCTACAACCATTACAAGCGGATTCAGTCCGGCGGCGAGCGCGGCGGCGAGGACGGCGTCGAGCTGGCCAAGTCGAACATCCTGCTGCTCGGCCCGACCGGGTCCGGCAAGACACTGCTCGCGCAGACCCTGGCCCGCCTGCTCAACGTCCCGTTCGCGATTGCCGACGCCACCGCGCTGACCGAGGCCGGGTATGTCGGCGAGGACGTGGAGAACATCCTGCTCAAACTGATCCAGGCGGCCGACTACGACGTCAAGAAGGCCGAGACCGGGATCATCTACATCGACGAGATCGACAAGATCGCCCGCAAGAGCGAGAACCCGTCGATCACCCGGGACGTCTCCGGCGAGGGTGTGCAGCAGGCACTGCTGAAGATCCTGGAGGGCACCACAGCCTCGGTGCCGCCGCAGGGTGGCCGCAAGCACCCGCACCAGGAGTTCATTCAGATCGACACCACCAACGTCCTGTTCATCTGCGGCGGCGCGTTCGCCGGTCTCGAGAAGATCATCGAGCACCGGATCGGCCGCAGCGGCATGGGCTTCGGCGCGGTGCTGCGGGTAAAGACCGACAAGACGACGGCTGACCCGTTTGCTGACGTAATGCCCGAGGATCTGCTGAAGTTCGGAATGATCCCGGAGTTTGTCGGACGGCTCCCCATCATCACCAGCGTTCACAACCTCGACCGCGAGGCGCTCATCCGGATCCTGACCGAGCCGCGCAACGCGCTCGTCCGCCAGTACCGTCGGCTGTTCGAGCTCGACGGCGTCGACTTGGAGTTCAGCGACGACGCCTTGGAGGCAGTGGCTGACCAGGCGATCCTGCGGGGCACCGGGGCCAGGGGACTGCGGGCCATCCTGGAAGAGGTCCTGATGTCGGTCATGTACGAAGTGCCCAGCCGCAAGGACGTGGAGCGCGTCGTCATCACCGCGGAATCGGTGCTGCAGAACGTCAACCCGACGCTGGTCCCGCGCGACGCCCAGCGCCGCCCACCCCGCGAGACCAAGTCCGCCTGACTCACCCGCTGCGCTGCCAAGCCCCGCCCGCCCGGGCGGCCTAAAGTCGCGTGGATGCCCGGCGTCAAGCCCGGTTGCCTGGCGCGTTGCCCGCGAGCGGCGTCAGCACAGTCTTTTCAAGATCGTGGTTGATCGAAGGCCTATGTACCCACCGATCGACCACGTTGGTTGTTTTGGTCGGCGTGTCGGCGGTCGTGGGTCGGTTCTGGATGAGAGTGGGCGGGCAGCCGTGCGTTCCGAAAATTCGAATGTGACCGGAACTGGGCAGTTCGCGACAGTGCACAGGTTAGGGACGTACCCGATCGGGGTTTAGGGCCTGACCGGGATTCGGCCGACTGCCCCGTGGCGCGCACCACGCCCAGCCAGCCCCGTCATGCGGCCGCTGCTGGGGTTCCGGGCCGTCAGCAGGCCGGTCAGGACAACAGCGCGGGTACCACGACACCGTTGGGCGCGACGGGCGGTCGGCCGGGCGCCCCGGCGGGGGGCTCGGCGGGGGTGACCGTGTACCGGGCGGGGGCGGCCCGGCGGGGTGGCAGCGCAGCCGGGCGGCAGCGGCGGCGGGCGCGGGCAATCGCGCGGTTGGCGGGCAGGCGCGCCGCCGGGGGAGGGGCTGAGCGCCGCCGGGGGAGGGGCTGAGCGGTGACGGGCTGAGCGGCCTTACCGCGGGTGGTCCGGGGAATCTTCTAGACTCGCCTGTCGTGACTCAGCCCAGTTCAGCCGATCTGCCGTCTCAGTATGCGCCCGCCGAGGTGGAAGCACGCCGCTACCAGTTGTGGGAGAACCTCGGTCTGTTTACGGCCGACCCGTCAGCAGCCGCCCCCCCGTTCAGCATTGTGATCCCGCCGCCGAACGTCACCGGGTCACTGCACATCGGGCACGCGCTCGACCACACGATTATCGACGCGCTAGTGCGGCGGCGGCGGATGCAGGGATACAGCACGCTGTGGCTTCCGGGAATGGACCACGCCGGGATCGCCACCCAGAACGTGGTCGAGCGCGAGCTGGCCGCCGAGGGGCTGAGCCGTCATGACCTGGGCCGGGAGGCCTTCGTCGAGCGAGTCTGGCAGTGGAAGGCCGAGTCCGGCGGCAAGATCCTTGGACAGATGCGGCGGCTCGGCGACAGCGTGGACTGGTCAAGGGAACGGTTCACGATGGACCCGGGCCTGTCCCGTGCGGTGCAGACGATCTTCAAGAGGCTGTTCGACGACGGGCTTATCTACCGCGCGCAGCGGATCATCAACTGGTGCCCGCGGTGCCTGACCGCCCTGTCGGACATCGAGGTCGACCACTCCGACGACGAGGGCGAACTGGTCAGCGTCAGGTACGGCAGCGGTGACGATTCCGTCGTCGTCGCGACCACGCGGGTAGAGACGATGCTCGGCGACACGGCCGTCGCCGTGCACCCGGACGACGCGCGCTACAGCCACCTGGTCGGCCGGCAGGTGGAGCTGCCGCTGTCCGGGCGGACGATCCCGGTCGTGGCCGACCCGCACGTCGACCCCGAGTTCGGCACCGGGGCGGTGAAGGTGACGCCGGCGCACGACCCGGATGACTTCGAGATCGGCCGTCGGCACGACCTGCCCAGCGTCACGATCATGGACGAGCGCGGCGTGATCACCGCGCACGGCCCCTTCCAGGGCCTGGACCGGTTCGAGGCCCGGCCAGCAGTGCTCACCGCGCTGCGCGCGCTGGGCCGCGTGGTTGACGAGAAGCGGCCGTACGTGCACGCGGTCGGCCACTGTGACCGGTGCGGGACCACAGTCGAGCCGCGGCTGTCGCTGCAGTGGTTCGTCAAGGTGGGGCCGCTTGCCAAAGCGGCGGGGGACGCCGTGCGCGACGGCCGGGTCAGGATCCACCCCGAGCAGATGGCCGCACGCTACTTTGACTGGGTCGATGACATGCACGACTGGTGCATCAGCCGCCAGCTCTGGTGGGGTCACCGGATCCCGGTCTGGTACTCGCCCGACGGCGAGGCAGTGTGCCCAGGCCCGGACGAGGAGCCGCCGTCCGGCCCGGGCTGGCACCAGGATCCCGACGTCCTTGACACCTGGTTCTCCTCGGCGCTGTGGCCGTTCTCCACGCTCGGCTGGCCCGATGAAACAGCCGACCTGCGCGTCTTCTACCCGACGAGCGTCCTGGTCACCGGCTACGACATCTTGTTCTTCTGGGTTGCCCGGATGATGATGTTCGGCCTCTACGCGATGGAGGCGGAACCATTCCGTGACGTCGCCCTGCATGGCCTGGTCCGCGATCAGTTCGGCCGGAAGATGTCGAAGTCACGGGGCAACACCGTGGACCCGCTGGACTGGATCGACCGTTTCGGCGCCGACGCCACCCGGTTCACCCTGGCCCGCGGGTCCAGCCCCGGCAGTGACGTGGCCATCAGCGAGGAGTGGGCGGCCGGGGCCAGGAACTTCTGCAACAAGCTATGGAACGCTGCCAGGTTCGCGCTGCTGAGCGGAGCGAACCCGGCTGCTGGGATCCCCGGGCCGGCCGCGCTCACGACGGCCGACCGGTGGATTCTGTCCCGGCTGGCTGCGGTTACCGCCGAGGTGGACGAACTGTTCGAGCGGTTCGAGATCGGCAAGGCCTGCGACGCGCTGTATCACTTCGCCTGGGACGAGTTCTGCGACTGGTACCTGGAACTGGCGAAGGTCCATCTCGGGGGGGTCTGGGGGGGTCGTCCCCCCGGGGAAGCACAGCATGGTGATGACCCGGCCGCAGCCGCGGCGACCAGGGCGGTGCTCGGCCACGTGCTCGACGCTCTGCTGCGGCTGATCCACCCAGTGATGCCGTTCGTCACCGACGAACTGTGGACCCACCTGACCGGCGGCGAGTCGGTCATGGCCGCGCCCTGGCCCGCCAGCGAAGCGGCCACGGCGGACCCGCAGGCGGAGGCCGAGATCGAGGGGCTGATGCGGCTAGTCACCCAGGTCCGCCGGTTCCGCTCCGACCAGGGGCTCCGGCCGTCCCAGCCGGTGCCCGCGGTGCTGTCAGGGATCGGCGGCACGCCGCTGGCCAGGCACGAGGCCGCGATCCGCGGGCTGCTCCGGCTGGCCGGTCCAGGCGCGCAGTTCGCGCCGACGGCATCGGTGCAAGCTGAGGGGGTCACCGTGCAGCTCGACACCGCGGCGGCGATCGACATCGGCGCCGAACGCCGGCGGCTGGAAAAGGACCTTGCCGCTGCGACGGCCGACGCGGATCAGTCGGAGCGGAAGCTGGCCAACCCCTCGTTTGTCGAGCGAGCACCGGAGGCAGTCGTGGCCAAGAGCCGCGACCGGCTCGCGGCCGCGCGTGCGGAGATCACCCGGCTGGAGCAGCGCCTGGCCGCCCTGCCCGCCAGCCCGGCGGAAGGCTGATCCCGCCAGCCCGGTGCAAAGCTGATAAGATACGCATACCTGATATTTCGTACTTTTCTGCCGAGTCGTCCCCCCACGGTGACGGCATGGCTGACGCTGCGAGGATCCCGCAATGCCGATCACTCCTGCCGAGCTGCTGAGCATTGCTGGGAACAACCCCTGGCCCGGAACCGCCCAGGCCTGGGAGGAGCTGATGCTCGCCGCCGACGGGGCGAGCTCTGCTCTTCTGTACGGTGTGCTGCCCCAATTGCACGGTGCCTGGTCCGGGGACGCGGCCGAGCTCGCCAAGGGACAGGTCAGGGCAACGGGCACCGCACTCAGCCGGCCCCAGATAAAGAAGGTTGTGTCGGCCCTGCAGGGATTCGCTGACAATATCGAGGCCTGTGCGAACGAGCTCAAAAACATCATCCAGAACGTTAAGTCGTACGGAATGACTGTCGACCTGCAGACCGGCATTGTCGGTGCCCTGCTGGAACGGGGCAGCGACTATACCTACGATCCCGGTGTCGCGGCAAAGGCCACGGAAGACATCCAAATGCTGATGGCGAGAGCCGACAGCCTGGACCAGCAGGTCGCCAGCGACCTGAAACTCCTGTTTCCAGCGCTGGGATCACCGGCCTCGCCGGTGTCGGCGCAGTACGTTCAGCTCGAAAATCGCGAAAACATCGTCCTGAAGGGACTAAACGGGCCATACCCCTCCCCGGTCCCCGCTACGGCCTATACCGCTGCCCAGCAGGAGGAAATTGCGAGAGACCCGGCCGCGCTCTCCACGATTGGGTTCCCTTATCCCACGTCCGCGGCACAGGCCGCTGACGAGAAGGCCGCCAGCCTGTTCGGCGCCTCTCCGAGCGCGGCCGGCACAACCACCGCCAGCCTGTCGGCCGCACCCTCCGCCGCACCCCCCGCCAGCCCGTACGTTGCCGACATGGAGGCGTGGGGCAAAGAGATGGGAGCGACCGCTCCGGCGTCCGCTACGCCTCAGCCATCTCCTGCGCCGTCTGCATCGCCGTCGCCGACCTCGTCGCCGCCTCCCGGCGTAACTCAGGCTGAGTGGGACGTCAGCTAAGGCGCCGCCGGACCAGCGGCATCCGCCAGTAGGCTTGCGTAGGTGACTGATCACGAGCGCCCAGGCGCTGCTGCCGACGCGGCCCGCCTGCAGCAGGCCGAGCGGGAGATCTTCGCCCGGCGCCCTGAGCACGCCATCGACCCCACCCTTGACCGGATCGCCGCGCTCGCCTCGCTGCTCGGCGACCCGCAGCGAACGTACCCGGTCATTCACATCACCGGAACCAACGGCAAGACATCCACCGCCCGGATGGTCGAGACGCTGCTGCGTGCCCGTGGGCTGCGCACCGGCCTGTTCACAAGCCCGCACCTGATGTCGGTCAGGGAGCGGATCTGCGTGGACGGTGAGCCGCTGTCCGCCGGGCGTTTCGCCGACGCCTACGACGAGCTGAAGCCCTACCTGGCCATGGTCGACGACAGCCAGCCCATCCGGCTGTCGTTCTTCGAGGTGCTCACCGGGATGGCGTTCGCGGTCTTCGCCGACGCACCCGTCGACGTGGCCGTCGTCGAGGTCGGCGTCGGCGGGACCTGGGATTCCACCAATATCGCCGACGGCGCTGTGGCTGTGGTAACCCCAATTTCCTTTGATCATGAACGCTACCTGGGGCATACCCTGCGGTCGATTGCCACCGAGAAGTCGGGCATCATCAAGCCGGGAGCGGTCGCCGTCCTCGCTCAGCAGCCGCTGGAGGCAGCAGAGGTGCTGATGCATCGCGCGGCCGACGTCGGTGCCACTGTGGCCCGGGAGGGCCTTGAATTCGGGGTGACCAGGCGGGACCTGGCGGTCGGCGGGCAGCAGCTGTCCATCAACGGGCTGCTTGGAAGTTACGACGACCTGCTGTTGCCGCTGTTCGGTGCGCACCAGGCGGGCAACGCCGCCTGCGCTCTCGCCGCGGTCGAGGCGTTCGCCAAGCCGACAGCGACCGGCAGCGTCACTGACGGTTCGGATACGCCCCCGTCAGCCAACGGCGACTCCCACGGTCCTGAAGCTCTCGACGAGGAGCTTGTCCGCTCCGCGTTCGCGATGATGTCTTCGCCGGGCCGGCTTGAGGTGGTCCGCCGGAGCCCGACGACGATCGTGGACGCGGCCCACAACCCAGCCGGGATGGCCGCGACCGTCGCCGCGCTCACAGAGGCGTTCACGTTCACCGAACTGATCGCTGTCGTGGCGATCAGCGAAGACAAGGATGTGTCCGGCATTCTCGATGCCCTCGAGCCGGTCGCCGCCGAACTGGTCGTGACCGGCAACTCCTCGCCGCGCTCCGCTGACCCGGCCAAGCTGGCCGAGGAGGCCAGCGCTGTCTTCGGCCCGGACCGGGTCCGGGTGGTGCCGCGGCTGGACGACGCGATCGAGCTGGGCGTGGCGCTCGCCGACGAGGCCGACGCACGGACCTCCGATGATGGCGGGCAGCCAGGCGGGGCGCTGCTGCTCATCACCGGGTCGGTGATCACGGCCGGCGAGGCCCGGCTGCTGCTCACCCGCGCGCAGCCAGGCGACCCGGCACCAGGCCCGGCTGGCCCGCCGCACGGCGACTGAGGCAGCGTGGATCAGAGCTCAAACGAGGTAACACGGCTAAGGCAATTCCGATGAGAAAACTCGCCAATAGCCAGGCAGCGATGAAGAGGGCCCGATGAAGCGCCTCTGCGCCAGTGTGCTGATCATGGAGGTCGTCGTCATCTGGCTGGCCATCCCGGTTGCCGTGGCCATAGAGCATGCACCGGCAAGACGGGCAGTACCCGCGGGCGTGGTGCTAGCCGTCGCGGCGATTGTGCTCGCAGCGCTGGCCCGGCGCTGGCTGCGCTTGACGGTCGTTGGGGGCAGCGTGCTCCAGGCGCTCATCATTGCGGCGGGCGCGATTGTGCCCGCGATGTACTTTCTCGGCGCCATTTTCGCGGCATTGTGGATTATCGGCATCTGGCTCGGTTACAGAGTGGACACGGCCTCCTAGTCAGCCCGGGCGCGCCCGTCACGGCGCACGGCGGCCTCTGAACCGCATCCCGGCAGCGGCAGGGGATGCTGCACCGCCCGGTCAGGGACACTTTCCCGCCAGGGGCGAGGCCCCTTGGGGGCCGTCAGGAAAGGCCTGTAGGCTTTTCCTGACGGCCCAGCCTGCCCGCAGTCCGTGACAACGGGCGAGTTAACGGTCGCCTTCAGTTAAGCAAACGGCAAAGAATGAGCCGCCAGAGTGCGCAGCCGGCACCAGTGCGGGCACCTTCCACGAAGGTCCCGCGTTGCACGTTTAGGTAGCTCGCCCACGGTGGATGAACGACACAGGCGCTTCACGCGAGGTCTCAAAGCGTCAGCCTCCGGGTAGCACCACAAGATTCGGGCAGTACCACATGATCATGCAGTACAGAGCATCAGGCATGACCCTCCGGGAAGGTTCTCGTTTCTCATGAGCAACGCGCTGGGATTCCTGGGCCGCGACATGGCGGTCGACCTCGGCACTGCGAACACCCTCGTCTACGTAAGGGGCCGCGGGATCGTGCTCAATGAGCCGTCCGTGGTCGCGCTGAATACCAACACCGGCCAGATCGTGGCCGTCGGTGTCGAGGCTAAACGAATGATCGGCCGGACGCCGGGCAACATCGTCGCAGTCAGGCCGCTCAAAGACGGCGTCATCGCCGACTTCGACGTGACCGAACGGATGCTCAGGTACTTCATCCAGAAGGTGCACCGGCGCAGTCACCTGGCCAAGCCACGGATCGTCGTCGCGGTGCCCAGCGGTATCACCGGGGTGGAGCAGAGCGCGGTCAAGGAGGCGGGCCACCAGGCGGGCGCCCGCCGGGTCTACATCATCGAGGAGCCGATGGCCGCGGCGATCGGCGCTGGCCTGCCGGTCAACGAGCCGACAGGCAACATGGTGGTCGACATCGGCGGCGGCACGACCGAGGTGGCCGTGATCTCCCTGGGCGGCATCGTGACCTCGCAGTCGATCCGCGTCGGCGGCGACGAACTCGACCAGGCGATCATCACCTTCGGAAAGAAGGAGTACTCGCTGATGCTGGGCGAGCGCACCGCCGAGGAGATCAAGATGGCCCTCGGCTCTGCTTTCCCGGCTGCGGACGAGCCGAACGCCGAGATCCGGGGGAGGGATCTGGTCAGCGGGCTGCCGAAGACGATCGTGATCTCCGCCGAAGAGATCCGGCGGGCGATCGAGGAGCCGCTGTCGGTGATCATCGATGCCGTGAAGACCACGCTGGACAAGTGCCCACCCGAGCTCGCCGGTGACGTTATGGACCGCGGCATCGCTCTCACAGGTGGCGGCGCCCTGCTGCGCGGGCTGGACGAGCGCCTGCGGGAGGAGACAGGCATGCCGATCCACATGGCCGACAACCCACTCGACTCGGTAGCGCTCGGCACTGGCAAGTGCGTCGAGGACTTCGAGACCCTGCGCCAGGTGCTGGTACCCGAATCACGCCGGTAAGCGGCCCGACCGGTAAGCAGCAGCCAGCACAGCCCGAACCCCCGGCCCCCGGCCGGACCATCAGCCGCATAGCGGCGCGGATGAAGGTGATCTCCAGTTGCACGACACCCGACGGACCCGGGTGGTGCTCGGCGCCCTGCTCCTGGTTGCCCTGCTGCTGATCACGTTTGACTACCGTGATGGCTCGTCCGGTCCGCTGCGCGGTCTGCAGCACGCCGGCGGCTCGGTGTTCGGCGGCGCTGAACGCGCACTGAGCGTCGTGACGAACCCGGTGGTCGCGTTCGTCAATCACGGCACGGGGACGGGCAGCAGCGCGCAGGTGAACGCGCTGCAGCAGCAGGTCATCCAGTTGCGGGCCCAGCTCAACGCCGAGCAGCTGAGCAAGGCCGAGTACCAGCAGCTCAGCCAGCTGCTCCAGCTGTCAGGCCGGGGCGGCTACCGCATCGTCGCAGCGAACGTGATCGCGGTCGGGCAGAGCTACGCGCAGACGGTGACGCTCGACGCCGGCACGACCGACGGCGTCCGGATGCAGGACACCGTTCTCAACGGGCAGGGCCTGGTCGGCACCATCACCGCGGTGACCAGTCATACCTGCACCGTCCAGCTGGCCACCGATGCCGCTTCCGTGGTGGGCGTGACCCTCTCGCCCAGCGGCCAGTTCGGCTGGGTGACCGGCCCGGGCAAGACTGCGTCAGGCTCGGGGCTGCTGAAACTCCAGGTGCTCGACGCGAACATCGTCCTCACGCCGGGCGAGCCGCTGGTGACATATGCCTCCGAGAACAACCGGCCCTACGTGGCTGGCGTGCCGGTCGGGGTGATCAGCAAGGTGGTGCCCCGTGGCGGCTCGCTGACCGCGCTCGCACTGGTCCGCCCGTACGTGGACTTCACCGCGCTGACCGTGGTCGGCATCGTGATCGCGCCGCCGGCTCAGAACCCCAGGTTCTCTGTGCTGCCGCCAGCGCCCAAGCCGGTGCCGACGGTAACCGTCACCGTCCCCGCCCGGCCGTCTGCCACTGCGAGCCCATCGACAGGGGGCTGACGTGAGGCGCGCCGTCCTGTCCGTGATCGTGCTGGCCGTCGCGCTGCTCCTGCAGCTGACCTTCGTCAACCAGCTCCAGCTCCCGGCCGGAGGCGCGCCTGACCTGGTGCTTCTGACTGTCATCGCGCTGGCCCTGTTCACCAGCCCGGCGACAGGCGCGGTCACCGGTTTCGGCGCCGGGCTCGCCCTGGACCTCGCGCCGCCTGGCAGCTATCTGATCGGCGAGTACGCGCTGGTGTTCTGCCTGGTCGGTTACCTGTGCGGGCGCATCCGCCCGCTTCTGGGCGAGTCCGCGGTGATGACCGTCGCGGCAGCGATGGCGGCAGCGGCCGTCGGAGACGCCCTGTCGGCGCTGATCGGCCGGGTGATCAGCGATCCCGACGTCACCTGGGCGGCGGTCCGCTACGTGCTGCCGTCCTCCATCATCGAGGACGTCATCCTGGCCCCGTTCCTGCTGTACGCGGTCATGCGGGCGGTGCGCTGGGCCGACGGCCTGCTGCGGGCGCCGGAAGACGGCGGTGTGCTGCTCGCGCGGGCCCGGCCAGCCCTCGCGGGCGGTCGGCCGGGCGCGACCGTGCTCGGCGGAGCTGGCCTGCTCGGCGGGGCTGGCTGGGTGTCCGGGCCGCAGCGGACGCGCGGGCTGGTCGGCAGCCGCGCTGCCCGCCGGGCCGGGGCTGGCCGGCACCCTCGGTCGCCCCGGCTGCGCGGTGCCGCGGCGCGGCCCGGCGACGGGTGGATCGGCGGCGCCAGGAGGACGGCGCTGGGGCATACACCGCCGCATCCGGCCTACCGGGGCCGGCCGCCCCGGCTGCACCTGGCTTCCGGGCACCGCTCGGGCCGCATCGCCGGGCATCCCGGATCAGCTGCTGCCCGGGCTGCCCGGCCGCGGCCGCGCAGCCAGCCGGATCTCCGGCTCGGAGCCCGGCGCCGCCGGGACGGCACTGTCGGCCGCTCGCTTGGCTCCGGCCCGCCGCTAGGGGGACGAGCAGGCTCGGGGCCGCCTGGCTCGGCGTTCCGCGGTCCCAAATCCGGAGCGGGCAAGCGCGGCATATCCGGCTACCGCGGCCCATCCCGTGACCGCAGGTTCCGGCCTGACCGGCGGCTGCGTGGCGGATCAGCCACTGGCGGTGGAGCGGCCGCCTGGCGGCAGCGGCCGGTCAAGCGAGTCAGCCTGCGGTTTGGCAGCTCGAGGCGCCGTGGCGGTGTGATCGGCGGAAGCGCGGTCCGCGGTGGCATCGGGCCCGGGACCGCTCTTCGCGGGGGTGCGGCGCGGCCTGTCGCGCTGCGGCTGGGCGCGCCCAGGCGGCGTGATGGTGTGCTGGCCGGCCTTGCGCCCCGCCGCCGGCTCTCGGCGCGGCGGCAGGCCGTGCCGAGGTTCCGTTCAGGCCCGTCATTCGGGCGCCGTGTGCTCATGATGCTCGGCGCGCCCGCACGTCGGCTCAGGCGCCGGCGGACAGTGTTTGGCTCGGGCCGCGGGTCACTGGCCACCGGATGGAGCGGCAGATCGAGCATGTCGCGTATTGGAACAAGGCGAACAGGAGGCTTCTAAATGATCCCGGCTTCGCGGCACCGGCTCGCCGTGCTGCACATCGCCGTGGCGGCGTTGCTGATCGGACTGGGGGCGCGGCTCTACTACGTGCAGGTGATGTCGGGCACGGCCCTGGCCAGCCAGGCCACCCAGGAACAGACGGAGCAGGTCATCGTTCCCTCGGTGCGCGGCGCGATCCTCGACGACACTGGCCAGCCGATGGTGGACAACCAGGACACGCTCGTGGTGTCAGTCAACACGTCTGACCTGGTGCGCCAGTCCGACGGCGGCGTCGGTGAGCTGCACCGGCTGGCACCGCTGATCGGGCTGAGCTACACCCAGCTCGCCGACAAGGTGCGGCTGTGCACATCGAAGGTGCGTCAGCCGTGCTGGCAAGGCTCGCCGTACCAGCCGATTCCGGTGGCGCAGAACGTCTCACCGCAGATTGCCCTGCAGGTCATGCAGAACCCGGTGGAGTTCCCCGGCGTCACAGCCGAGGTCCAGCCGGTCGTCAACTACGTGCAGCCGGTCGCTACCGACACCGCCCAGGTGCTCGGCTACCTGCAGCCGATCACGGCTTCGGAGATGAAGCAGGAGGGGCTGCCCGGGACCGGCTTCTCCGGTGAGGATCTGGTAGGCCAGTCCGGCCTTGAAGGCGAGTACGACAAGCAACTGCACGGCACGACCGGGGACCAGACCGTGCGGGTCGACGCCGACGGCCAGGTCACCGGGATCGTCAAGACCATCCCGGCCACAGCCGGGGACGACCTGGTGACCAGCATCAACAGCACCGTCCAGCAGGACACCGAGAACGCGCTCGCTGCTGCGATCCACAAGACCGAGGCCGAGGGCAACCCGTCGGCGACCAGCGGCGCGGCTGTTGTGATGACCACGACCGGCCGGATCGTCGCTATGGCCAGCTGGCCGACGTACGACCCCAGCATCTGGACCGGCGGTATCACCGAGCAGCAGTTCAACCAGCTGTTCGGCGCCTCGGACGCCGAGCCGATCTACAACCGGGCCACCCAGGGCCAGTACTTCCCTGGCTCCACCTGGAAGGTCACCTCCACGGCTGCCGCTGTCGCCGACGGTTACTCGCTGAACGGCCAGTACAACTGCCCGGCCTCGGTGACGATCGGCGGCCGCACGTTCAGCAATGACGGCAACCCCAACGAGGGCGCCATGAGCCTGTCCGAGGCCCTCATCCAGTCCTGTGACACGGTGTTCTACAACCTGGCCTACGCCATCTACCAGAAGGACGACACCGCCGCCGACGACGTGACCTCCCCGAGCGCTCCGATCCAGGAAATGCAGAAGATGGAGCTGGGCTGGGGCTTCGGCGAGGACACCGGCGTCGACCTGCCGCAGGAAAACTACGGCACAGTGCCGACCCGTGAGTGGCTGTACTACTACTGGAAGGACAACGCCCACACCGGCGAAGACTGGTGCAAGAACGGCAACGCTAACGGCAGCTACATCCAGCAGATCGAGTATGACGACTGCTACTACGGCAATGACTGGACCGCTGGCCAGTCGGTGATCGCCGCTATCGGCCAGGGCTACGTCAGCGTCACGCCGCTGCAGCTGGCCCGCGCCTACGCCGCGCTCGCGAACGGCGGGACGCTCTACAGCCCGCGGGTGGGCGAGGAGCTGGTCAGCCCGAGCGGCAAGGTGGTGCAGCAGATCAACCCACCGGTCGTGGGTCACCTGCCGGTGGCCGGCTCCACCCTCGCCTACATAAGGAACGCGCTGCAGGGAGTGGTGACGTCGGGAACCGCGGCCGCCACATTCGCGGGCTTCCCGCTGAACCAGGTATGCGTGGCCGGCAAGACGGGTACCGCCCAGGCATACGGCGCGCAGGCGACGTCGGTGTTCGCCTCGTTCGCCCCGTGCAACAACCCGCAGTACGTGGTGGTCATGATGATTCCTGATTCCGGGTATGGCGCCGACGTCTCGGCGCCAGCGATCAAGAACATCTGGGACGGGATCTACGGCCTGCAAGGCCAGAAAGCGGCGATGCCCGGGGGGCAGCTGCCAAGCCTGCCGCAGTTCAACTCTTCCGGGCAGGTCGTGACAACAACGGGATCCGGGGGGTGACAGCTCGATGAGCTACAGCCGGCTGGCGCCGGTCCGGCCGCCGGGACGTTCGGTCGGTGCCAGGCCCTCTTCGGGTGCGGCGTCGCTGCGGACGTCGCTGCTGCGCCGGGCTGTGGCCAAGAACTCGCCGCTGCGCCAGCTTGACTGGGTGCTGCTGCTGACGATCCTGGCGCTGTGCACGATCGGGACGCTGCTGGTCTGGTCGTCGAGCCCGAAGTCCTACCTCGTCAAGCAGGCGATCAACATCCCGATCGGCCTGATCCTGCTGTGCCTTGTCACCATGCTGGACTACCGGCAGCTCCGGCTGTTCGCCCCGGTGCTCTACGGAGTGTCGATCATCGGCCTGATCGCCGCCCTTTCCCCCCTTGGCACGCCGGTGAACGGCTCCAAGTCGTGGATCACGCTGCCGGCCGGGTTCCAGATCGAGCCCTCCGAGTACGCCAAGCTCGCTGTGATCATCGTGTCGGCGACCCTGCTCAGCGACGTACGGCGGTCAGATACCCGGCCTCAGCTGCGCGCGGCGCTGCTGACGATCGCCTGCGCGGCGCTGCCACTGTTGCTGATCGTCAAGGAGCCCGACCTCGGTGTGACGGTCCTGATGGTGGTCCTGCTCTTCGGCATGATCGCCCTGTCCGGAATCAAGCTCCGGTGGCTGACCTTGATCGTCGGGGTTAGCGCGCTGGGTGTGTGGTCGGTCATTAACCTGCACCTGCTCAAGGCATACCAGGCCAGCAGGATCACCTCGTTCTTCCACCCCACAGCCAATCCCCAGGGCGCCGGGTACAACGCCGCGCAGGCCAAGCTGGCCGTCGGCTCGGGCGGCCTGTTCGGCCAGGGCCTGTTCCACGGCCAGCTCGTCGGCGGCAACTTCATCCCCGAGCAGAACACCGACTTCATCTTCGCCGTCGCCGGGGAGGAACTCGGCTTCGTCGGCGCCATAGTGATCATCGGGCTGATCGGGATACTGCTCCTGCGGGCGCTGCGGATCGCGGCGCGCGCTGACGACCAGTTCGGCATGCTGGTGGCCTGCGGGATAGCTATCTGGTTCGCGGTCCAGACGTTCATCAACGTCGGCATGACGATCGGGATCATGCCGGTGACCGGTTTGCCGTTGCCGTTCGTGTCCTACGGCGGCTCCGCCATGTTCGCCGACATGATCGCCATGGGTGTGCTGCAGACAGTGCACAGGCACCACACCGTCTTCACGTAGGGCAACTCCAGCTTCGGCCAGACGCCAACCCGGCGGCCCTCACTGGAGCGGCCCCTCACCCGCTCACCCGGGGCGCCTCATCGCCCCCCGTTCATTAACTTGGTTGATCGAAGGCTTATGTAGCCATCGATCAACCACATTGTTTATTTCGGTCAGCCGCTCGCGGGATTCTGCGGCTTACGGCTAGCAGATTAGGATGGTACCTCTTGTCCGGAATAGGAGTCGCGTCCGAAATTGGCTCATTGCGGGCTGGAACCGGTTATGGGATGGCCATAGCTGCCAATTAACGGCCGGCCATTAAACGCAACTGCCGCCCTAGCTGACCGGGGCGGCGTCCTCGGCCCGGCTGCAGCGCAGGCGGTTCCGGTCGGCACCGGATGACAGGCAGCGCCCGGTCTGCAGGTCGAACCGCCAGCCGTGCACGGCGCAGGTGAGGGTGGTGCCGTCGATCTCGCCGAACCTGCTGAGGTCACCACCCATATGCGGGCACCGGCGCTGAACCACCCAGCCGTCCAGTTCGATGTCCTCTTCGTCGTTGCTCTGCTCGGCGTACCAACGCTCGGCGTACATCAGCCGGTCGGGCGCCAGGCACTTGAAGAACGTGTAGACGTACTCGTTGTACTGGCCGACCCGGCGGGCGCGGAACCGCAGGCTGAGGAACAGGCTGTTGACCCAGTCCTTCTCGTGGTCGGCGACCAGGCGCTCGACCAGTGCGCGGCCGATAGTGAACTGGTAGCGGCACGCCTCACCCGCGTACCGGCGGACCTCGCCGGCCGGGAAGTCGATGACGATCTCCTCGTCGGTGCCGTCCGCATCCCCGGTAAGACGCAGCAGAACCGGGCCGCCCACGCCGGCCTTGATGTGGTCGGCCAGCTCGAGCAGTGGCTCGAACCATGCTTTGAGCTCGGCCAGCAGGTCGATCCCCGCGGCCGGCCAGCGGAGCTTGTCAGCTGCGATGCGCCCGGCCATCTTGGCCGCGTAGTCGCGCAGGTACGCCTGTTTGTCGGTGAACGGCCTGAGGGCCTGCTGCTCGCTGCCCGGCCAGCGCACCTGGCAGCCGCTGGCGTCCACGTCCATGACCGCGCCCGGGACCATCAGCTGGCCGCCGTCGATGCCGTGGTCGCGCAGGTAGTCAAGGAACACCATCTGGTCAGGGAACGTGTTCGCCGGGTCACCGGTCAGGTCGTTCAGCGCGAACAGGTCGTCGTCGAGGAAACACGCCGGGCCCGCCGAAGGCACGACGTACCTGGCTCCGACCGCCTTGACGAACCTGACCGCCCGGTCCAGGCCGTTGGCCCGTTTCGTAACTCCGAACGAGCGCTGCGCGGCCTCGGAAATCTCGTAGGTCCAGGGCCACCAGATCGCCCCTGAGTACTGCAGGAAGTGCACGTCGTACGAGCCGAACGCCCGCAGCGCGTCGATGTCGGTTGGCCGCGCGTCGTTCTGGTTGAGCAACCGCGCCGTGCCGTCGTCCACGGCCAGGGCCGAGTCGCCAAGCGGCCCGTCGGCGGGGGAGTCAAGCGCCTGCACCATCAGCCGCAGCCCGCCCCGGTCCACCACCTCGTTCGTGGGCATCACAAGGAACTTGGTGAACCCGAGCCGCTCAAGCTCATCGCGCAGGTCCGGCACTGGGAAGTCCGGCAGCAGCACTGTCGCTTCCTTGGACACGTGCTCGGCCAGGTTCACTGGGTCGAAGTGGTCCTTGTGCAGGTGGGAGACATACAGGTAGTCGGCCTGGCCGTACCGGTCCCAGTCCAGGCCGCTGTTGTCCGGGAACACGAACCACGAGTCGAAGTACGCCGGGTTCAGCCACGGGTCGCACAGGATGCTGCCGTAGCGGGTCTCGATGTACAGGCCGGCGTGGCCCACGCAGGTGATCTGCATCCGTCCCCTCACTGACGCGGCGCAGTGTGTCCGGTGTCCGCGGGAAGCGACCTCATTGCTGCCGGTGGCCCGCTGCCACCCGCGGCGTGGCCTACTGGTCACCTATGCCCCGTGACGCGCTTCTCGCACGTTCCGGCTGGGCTTGCAGGCAGAAGCGGAATGGCCGCACCCGTCGCGGGACTGGCGGTCCCGGCAAAGTGCCGACGCCATGCTACTGGCGTTCCTGGCCCAGCGCGTCATGGCGCACGAGGCTGCTTGGCTGGAGGCCTGGGCGTTCGTCCCCTGGCCCCTGCTCCGCATTTCCCTGGGGCGCCGGTGCGGCTTCCCTGGCCCGCAGCTTCGTCCAGCCAAGCCACGCCGCAGCGGCGGCCAGCACAGCGCCCAGAGTCCAGCCCAGCGCCGTGGTGCCGACGCCGACGTACTTCAGGCCGGACGCGAAGATCACGAACATGATGGCCGGCCGTATGTAGCGATCAGGTGCCCGGGACGACAGCAGGGAGCCGACGAAGGCGGCGGGCACGCTGCCGATGACGATCGATGTGGTCACCCCGAACTCGACGTGACCGAAGGCCAGCGCTCCGAGCGCTGCCGCGAAGGTCAGCGGCACCGACTGGGCCAGGTCGGTCCCGACGAGCCGGCCGGCGCTCAGCATCGGGTACAGGAACATCAGCAAGACGATCATCAGCGACCCGGATCCGACCGAGGTCATCCCGACGATCACGCCGCCGACGACCCCGATGCAGATCGTGGGAAGCGGCCGGCTGACCACGTCGGCCAGTTCCCCGCGGCGCTCATTGCCCTGCCTGCGGTCGAGGATGAGCCGGAGCACCATGGCTGCGGCACCGACCAGGAGCGCGGCGCCGAGAGCCTCCTCGACCCGGCTCTGCGCCGCCGGCTTGCCGAGCAGGTGCAGCAGGTAGCTGCCCAGGAATGCGGCAGGCACCGAGCCGACCACCATCCAGCCGACAAGCCGCAGGTTCACCGTCCCCTTGCGCAGGTGCACGGCCGCCCCGACCGGGCGCATCAGCACGGCGGCTACCAGGTCGCTGGAGATGGCAGTCGACGGCTGCACCCCGAACAACAGGATGAGCATCGGCGTCATCAGCGCGCCGCCGCCCGCGCCCGTCAACCCTACGAGCAAGCCGACGACGGCACTGCCGAGAACGATGTACGGATGTATGTCCATGGACTCTCCGTCAGCATGTCGGCCCGGCACCTGCTGCGGCCCGCCACTGGACCAGCGAGTTTACGCTTTACCCACCATGCATTATCTGAATCATAGGAAACGCGGTTGTGCCGCTCGTTCGGCCGTGCCCCGGCTCGGCCTTCGCCAGAGCGTCGGTACTCTGTTCAGATGCCCGTCCCGTCCGTTTACCCACTGCTGGAGCCGCTGCTGCCGCTCGTGCGCAAGCCGGTCCAGTACGTGGGCGGCGAAGTCAACTCGGTAGTCAAGGACTGGGAAGCGGCTGCGGTCCGGTGGGCGCTGATGTACCCGGACGCCTACGAGGTAGGGGTGCCCAACCAGGGCATTCAGATCCTTTATGAAATTCTGAACGAGCGTGACGGGGTACTCGCCGAGCGCAGTTACAGCGTCTGGCCCGACCTTGAAAAGCTGATGCGGACTCACGGTGTGCCCCAGTTCACCCTGGAGTCTCACCGGCCGGTGCGGGCGTTCGACGTGCTGGGCGTGAGCTTCGCCACAGAACTGTGCTACACCAACCTGCTGACAGCGCTCGACCTGGCCGGGATACCGCTGAACGCCGCCGACCGCGGCGAGGACGACCCGTTGGTGATCGCCGGCGGGCACGCGGCGTTCAACCCCGAGCCGGTCGCCGAGTTCCTTGACGGTGCGGTGCTCGGCGACGGTGAGCAGGCAGTGCTGGCGATTACCGGCCTGATCCGGGACTGGAAGCAGGCAGGCCGGCCGGGCGGCCGGGACGGCCTGCTGCTGACGCTGGCCACCTCGGGCGGTGTCTACGTCCCGCGCTTCTACGACGTCGGCTACCTGCCTGACGGCACGATCGGCAGCCTGCGGCCGAACCGCCCCAAGGTTCCGCGGGCTGTGGCCAAGCACACGGTCACCGACCTGGACTCCTGGCCGTACCCGGCCAAGCCGCTGGTGCCGGTGGCCGAGTCGGTGCACGAGCGGATCAGCGTCGAGATCTTCCGCGGCTGTACCCGCGGCTGCCGGTTCTGCCAGGCCGGCATGATCACCCGGCCGGTCCGGGAGCGCTCGGTCACCACGGTCGGCGACATGGTTGAGACCGGCCTGAACAACAGCGGCTTCTCCGAAGTGGGGTTGCTGTCGCTGTCCAGCGCCGACCACAGCGAGATCAACGAGATCGTGACCGGGCTCGCCGACCGTTACGAGGGGACAAGCACCGGGCTGTCGCTGCCGTCCACCAGGGTCGACGCGTTCAACATCACGCTGGCCGAGGAACTCAGCCGCAACGGCAGGCGCTCCGGCCTGACGTTCGCGCCCGAAGGCGGCAGTGACCGGATCCGCAAGGTGATCAACAAGATGGTCACCGAGGACGATCTGATCAAGACCGTCAGCACGGCCTACGCCAATGGCTGGCGTCAGGTGAAGCTGTACTTCATGTGCGGGCTGCCCACGGAGACCGACGAGGACGTCCTCGCCATCGCCGGGCTGGCACATCGGGTGATCGAGGCCGGCCGCGCCGCGAGCGGGCGGCGGGACGTCCGCTGCACGGTGTCGATCGGCGGTTTCGTGCCCAAGCCGCACACCCCGTTCCAGTGGGCGGCGCAGTGCGACGACGCGACGGTCGACGCGAGGCTGAGCGCGCTCGCCGGGGCGCTGCGTGCCGACCGCTCCTGCGGCAAGGCGATCGGGTACCGGTACCACGACGGCAGGCCGTCGATCGTCGAGGGGCTGCTGTCCCGCGGTGACCGGCGGGTGGCCAAGGTGATCAGGGCGGCCTGGGCCGACGGGGCGCGTTTCGACGGCTGGAGCGAGTACTTCAGCTTCGAGCGGTGGGAACGATGCGCAGCGGAGGCGCTGGCCGCCGACGGCGTCGACCTGGCCTGGTACACCACCAGGGAGCGGGGCTACGACGAGGTGCTGCCCTGGGATCACCTGGATGCCGGCCTGGACCGCGACTGGCTCTGGGAGGACTGGCAGGCGGCCATCGACCCGGCTGGCGCAGCCGAGGTCGAGGACTGCCGGTGGACGCCGTGCTTCGAGTGCGGCGTCTGCCCGGCGATGGGCACCGAGATCGAGGCCGGCCCGACCGGGGCGAAACTGCTGCCGCTGACTGTGGTCGCAGGCTCGTCTGGTGCCACCGGCGCAGTGGCAAGCCCCGGGGCTTCCCCGGCCACGCCAGCCGGGCGTGGCCAGGCTGGCGGGGTTACCCCCGCCACGCCAGCCGGGCGTGGCCAGGCTGGCGGGGTTACCCCCGCCACGCCAGCCGGGCGTGGCCAGGCTGACCCGGGGGAGAGCGTTCTGACTTCCGTGGCTGGGAGGGCGCGGTGACCTCACGGCCCGTGCCCGCCACGCCACCGCCGGCGCCCGTCGCCCAGCGGCTGGTCGTCAGGTACGCTAAAAGAGGCAGGATGCGTTTCGCGAGTCACAGGGACGTTGCGCGTGCGGTCGAGCGCGGAGTGCGTAGGGCTTGCCTGCCCATCGCATTCTCCGCGGGCTTCTCGCCGCACCCGAAGATCTCGTACGCGGCGGGAGCGCCCACCGGAGCCGCGAGTGAGGCAGAGTACCTGGAGCTCGCACTCACTCGCGCCTGTGCCGCACCGGACGTGCGGCACCGGCTCAACGACGCCCTGCCGGACGGGATTGACGTGATTGAGGTTCACGAGCTGGGCGATAGCCCCCGCGCAGACGGCGTACTGCGACCCGAGGGGTCGCAGTGGCGGGTGGTGCTGCCCGGCGTCGACCCGGGCGATGCCGCCCGGGCGGTGCAGGCGTTCCTGGCCGCGCCAAGCGTGACAGTGGAACGGCTAACGACCAAGGGAACCCGGCGGCTCGACGCTCGCGCCGCAGTGGTCACCCTAGAGCTCGACCGGCGCGCCGCGCAGGAAGAAAGCGCCGGGTGTGCAACACTTCGAATGGTTGTTCGGCACCTGACACCTGCGGTCAGGCCCGATGACGTCCTGGCCGCGCTCAGCATCACGTCTGGCGCAGGGGCAGGCGCCGAATCCGGCACAGGGCCAGCCGCAAGGCGTGCCTTGGTGCCGTCGTCGCCGCCGCTGATGACCCGGCTGGCACAGGGGCCCCTGCCCCGGTCACCTGGCCGGTCTGCGGCACAGGAGCACGAAAAGGACACGTGTCAGGAGGAAGCAGCCGCCGCAGCGATGGACAGCGCAGCGGCCGCCGCTCTGAAACCCGGCGCGTACGACCAGCTCCCGCGCGGCGCGGAAGGGCCGGGTTCCGGCCTGCGCGCCCGGGAGGATGACGGGAGATTGCCCGGATGCTCGACACCGAGCGATATGACGCAGAACCAGGAAACGATGCGGGAGCCCACGGCACCGCTGATATGAGGTCAGACCCGGCTGAGGCCGGGCGCGGAGAGGACGCGGCGGGAGGTGGCGGCCCGGACGGCGAGGGCCGCGGCCGCGGTCGTGGGCTGTTCCGGCGAAGCCGCCGTGCGGCGACCCGGCCAGCCGGGCCGCCGGAGCAGTCCGAGGTGCCACAGGTGCCCGGAGTGCCGCCGGTGCCGCAGTCGCAGGCACCCCAGGTGTCCTCGGCGCAGCCGCCACCGGTCGCGCAGGCGCCGCAAATGGCGCAGCTGTCGCCCCGGTCGCAGCGGACGCCAGGCGCTGCTCAGTCGCAGTACGCCCAGCCTTCGGCGGCTCCTGCGCCGCTGGTCATGTTCCGGCCACCGGACATGGCGGCAGCGTCGCGTCCGCCGGTCCAAGGCGGCGCGCCCAGTGCCGAGGCCGAGCCGGCCGAGGTAGCCCGGCCGTCCGGCCCCGACGAAACCGACGACGGCGGCTCTTCGGGCGGCCCGTCTAGCAGGCGCAGGCGCCGTGGAGGCCGCGGCCGCGGCCGCGGGACCGGTGATGAGGGTTCCGCCGAGCCAGGCGGCGAGGCGTCGTCGGGTGATGCCGGAGGCCCGGAAGGCACGGGTGGCGCCGCCGCCGGTGACGAGGCTGCCGCAGCGCCGGCCGGGGAAGCGCCGGACGAGGCAGACGCACAGGCCGACGCGGCGGGCAAGCGCAGGCGGCGCAGGCGCCGCAGCGGGTCGGCCGCTGACGCGGAGGCCCCGGCCGCGGACGATCCGCCGAACACAGTGGTCCATGTGCGGTCGCCCCGCAGCGCCACGGCCGTCGAGGACGCCCCTGACGTCAAGGGGGTCAAGGGATCAACGCGGCTCGAGGCCAAGCGGCAGCGGCGCCGCGAGGGCCGCGAATCCGGCCGCCGCAGGCCGCCGGTCATCACCGAGTCGGAGTTCCTCGCCCGCCGCGAAGCCGTGGAGCGGGTCATGGTTGTCCGGCAGCACGACGACCGGACGCAGATCGCCGTGCTTGAAGACGGCGTCCTCGTTGAGCACTACGTGGACCGCTCCAGTCACCAGTCGTACGTTGGCAACGTCTACCTGGGCCGGGTGCAGAACGTTCTGCCCTCGATGGAGGCGGCGTTCGTCGACATCGGCAAGGGGCGCAACGCCGTCCTGTACGCCGGTGAGGTCAACTTCGACGCCAGCGGCCTCGAGGGCGAGTCGAAGCGGATCGAGTCGGCGCTGAAGTCGGGCCAGTCGATCCTGGTGCAGGTGACCAAGGACCCCATCGGCCATAAGGGGGCCAGGCTCACAAGCCAGGTGAGCCTTCCTGGCCGCTACCTGGTGTACGTCCCGGGTGCGTCGATGACCGGGATCAGCCGCAAGCTGCCCGACACCGAGCGCACGCGGCTCAAGCAGATCCTCAAGCAGGTCATGCCGGAGGATGCCGGCATGATCGTGCGGACCGCTGCCGAGGGCGCGACCGAGGAGGAACTCTCCCACGACGTGGCCAGGCTCACCGCGCAGTGGGAGGCGATCGAGCGCAAGGCGAAGTCGGCCTCCGCGCCAGAACTGCTCTACGGCGAGCCCGACCTGACCATCCGCGTGGTCCGGGATGTGTTCAACGAGGACTTCACCAAGCTGGTCATCGCCAGCGACGGCGAGTGGGACATCGTGGACGAGTACGTCCGCTACGTGGCGCCGGGCCTGGCTGAGCGGCTGGAGCGCTGGAGCAGCGACCAGGACGTGTTCGCCGCCTACCGGATCGACGAGCAGATCGCCAAGGCGCTTGAGCGCAAGGTGTGGCTGCCGAGCGGCGGCTCGCTGGTCATCGACAACACCGAGGCGATGACCGTCATCGACGTCAACACCGGGAAGTTCACCGGGCAGGGCGGCAACCTCGAGCAGACGGTCACCCGCAACAACCTTGAGGCCGCCGAGGAAATCGTCAGGCAGCTCAGGGTGCGCGACGTCGGCGGCATCATCGTTATCGACTTCATCGACATGGTCCTTGAGAGCAACCGGGATCTCGTTCTGCGGCGGCTGCTCGAGTGCCTCGCCCGGGACCGGACCAAGCACCAGGTCGCCGAGGTCACCTCGCTCGGCCTGGTGCAGATGACCCGCAAGCGCGTCGGTTCCGGCCTCCTTGAGGCGTTCTCAACCTCGTGCGACTGCTGCAACGGGCGTGGGGTGATCATCTCGCTGGACCCGGTCGACCACGCGGCCTCCGAACGTCACTCCCGGGACCACTCCGCCCGGAGCAGCGCGGCCCGGAGCATGGCCGCCATCGCCGCAAGCCGCGGCAGTGCGGGCGGCCAGACTTCCGACGGAGCGGCCAGCGAGTCGGCTGGGGCGATCACCGCCACTGCCGATGACCACGAGTCAGAAGCACCTGACGCCGTTGCTGACGGCACGGGATCGTCCTCGCGCGGCGGGCGCCGCAGGCGCCGCGGCGGCAGCGGCCGCGGCGGCTCGGCAAGTCAGCCCGAATCCCCGCCGGCCGCCACGACCAGCTCAGCCGATGGAGCTGGCTCAGCCGACGGGACTGCGTCAGCCGACGGGACTGCGTCAGCCGATGTTGGCGCGT
>Ga0335074_10002317_pt1 | contig 25920 bp, 21 predicted proteins | sample Lox_Sample_23_FD_206715 | JGI IMG/M metagenome (GOLD analysis project Ga0335074, IMG submission 206715) | Soil microbial communities from Loxahatchee National Wildlife Refuge, Florida, United States - Lox_Sample_2.3 | ecosystem: Environmental > Terrestrial > Soil > Wetlands | place: USA... | reverse complement strand
GCAGGGGCAGCTCGCGCAGCTCGGCAATCTGGACTTCTTCGTCGAGGCGATCGTCGGCGCGGCGTTCGCCACCCTGCTGCTGCTGACCGGCAGCACGCAGATGCAGGCGTATCGCGAGCGCGTGCACGAGTTCGCCGTCATGAAGACGCTGGGCTTCACCGATGGGGGCATCGCGGCGCTGGTGGTGAGCGAGACCCTGATGCTGTGCATGGGCGCGGCGCTGCTCGGCCTGCTGTGCGCCGCGGCTCTGCTGCCGGGCATCGGCTCGCTGGTGCGCGGCCAGCTGCCCGGTGTGCATCTGCCGAGGATCGTCTTCCTGATCGGTATCGGTCTGGCCGTGCTGCTCGCGCTGGTGAGCGTGCTGCCGGCGGCGTGGCAGGCCCGGCGTCTGACCATCATCGCGGCGCTGGCGACGCGCTGAGGGGCGCACGATGAGCGCACTGCGACAGATCTCGGCGATGGTGAGCATGAACCTGCGCAATCTGCCGCAGCGGCTCGGGTCCTCCCTGGTGATCGTGCTGGGCATCACGGGTGTCGTGGCCGTGCTGGTGAGCGTGCTGTCGATGGCGGTGGGCTTCTCGCGCACCATCAGCGGCGCCGGCAGCCCGGATCGCGCCCTGATCCTCGCGGGCGGCTCGTTCGACGAGGCGACCAGCAGCATTTCCGCGGACGCGGTGCCCGATATCCTGAACGCAGCCGGCATCGCCAGGGACGCCGCGGGACGCCCCATCGCGGACGCCGAGGTGCTCGCGCAGGTGCAGGTCGCGCAGACTGCTTCCGACCAGCCCATCAATGTGGCGCTGCGGGGCGTCGGCGCCGAGCAAGCGCTGCTGCGCCCGGAGATTCATCTGGTGGCGGGCCGGATGTTCCGGCCCGGCCTGCACGAGGTGATCGTCGGACGCAGCGTGCAGATGCGCTATCCGGGTCTGGGCATCGGCAGCCACCTGTCGTTCCAGAACGGCGACTGGGTCGTGGTAGGCACCTTCGCGAGCTCGCAGCCGAACCTGCTCGACTCGGAGATCGAGACCGACGCGCGCACGTTGCAGTCCGCCCTGCAGCGCAACTGGTTCCAGAGCGTCACGGTGCGGCTGGCCGGTCCGGGCGCGCTGCAGACCCTCAGGAGCGCCCTGGCTGCCGATCCGACCCTGCACGTCGATGCGCTGCTCGAGTCCACGTATCGGGCCGCGCAGTCGCGCGTGCTCTATACGATCCTCAAGGTCATCGCGTACTTCATCGGCGGCATGATGGCCGCGGGAGCGCTGTTCGGCGCTCTCAACAGCCTGTATGCCGCCGTGAGCGCACGCTCGCTCGAGATCGCGACGCTGCGCGCGATCGGCTTCGGCGCCGCCGGGGTGGTGATCTCGGTGCTCGCCGAGGCGCTGCTGCTGTCGCTGCTCGGCGCGCTGCTGGGCGCGCTGTGCGCATGGGCGCTGTTCGACGGCCATGTGTCGAGCATGGTGCTGAACGGATTGCAGCCCCCGGTTTCCTACGCCATGGCGGTGACCCCGGGTCTGGTCGTGCTCGGCATCATCTGGGCCTGCGTGATCGGCATGATCGGCGGGCTGTTCCCGGCGCTGCGCGCCGCGCGGCTGCCGGTGTCGCAGGCGCTGAACGCCGTGGTGTAGGCGCGGGACTACAGCCGTATGACAGACCGGCGGCGGCCGGCCGGCCCGCCGGTCCGCGCCCCGCCGGTCCGCGCCCCGCCGGTCCGCGCCCCGCCGGTCCGCGCCCCGCCGCTGCAACAAATCCTTCACCGGGGCGCAAACCCGCGATCATCTGTCTTCCCTAGATTTCCGCGGCCCTGATGGCTGCAACGTCTGCAACTCCACGGCGGCTCGTGCGCCGTCGTGGGCGTCTTTATTTTTCGGAAAATCCAGGGGAGACGACACTCATGAGCACGTCCTTGCGCAAGCTGCCCGCGTTTCTCGGCGCGGCCGCCATGCTGGCCAACCTGAGCGCGCCGGCGATGGCCTTCGGCTTTCCATTCCAGCCTCCGCCGGGCGAGACGGCCACGCCGATCAAGCATCTGGTGGTGATCTATGACGAGAACGTCTCGTTCGATCACTACTTCGGCACCTACCCGCACGCCAGCAATCTGTCCGGCGAGCCGCCTTTCTACCCGGCGCCCTATACCCCGAAGGTGAACAACCTCAGCGAGGCGCTGCTCACCAACAACCCGAACTTCACCAATCCCGCCAATGCCGCCGGTGCGTCCAATCCGTTCCGCCTGGACCGCTCGCAGGCGGCGACGGAGGATCAGGATCACAACTACACACCCGAGCAGCTGGCCTTCGACCACGGCGCGATGGATCTGTTTCCGGAATACACCGGCACCGGCACCTCCGGCGGGGCCGGCGCCTTTGGCACCACCGGCCAGGTCATGGGTTACTACGATGGCAACACGGTGACCGCGCTGTGGAACTATGCGCAGCACTTCGCCATGAGCGATGACGCCTATGGCTCGTCCTTCGGACCCTCGACGCCCGGGGCGCTGGAAGCGGTCAGCGGCCAGACCGACGGGTTCACGGCCGAAGGCACCGGCAGCCTGAAGACCTCGGCCTTCATCCCGGACAGTCAGGGCGGCTATACCGACATCGGCGACATCGATCCGGCGTTCGACGTATGCACCCTCGGACCCAACACCGGTTCCGACCAGTACGGTACCGGGGACAATACGACCGAGATGATGCAGATGGCCGGCAAGAACATCGGCGATCTGCTGAACGCGCGCAACATCTCCTGGGGCGCCTTCATGGGTGGCTTCGATCTGTCCGTGACCAACGCCAACGGCAGCACCGCCTGCGACCGCACGACGAAGTCCAATGTCACCGGGGTCACGGAGCAGGACTACATCCCGCACCATGCCTGGTTTCAATACTATCCGTCGACCGCCAACCCCACTCACGCGCGCCCGAGCTCGATCTGGGCGATCGGCCACACGAAGGATGCCAACGGTCAGCCCGATCCGGCCAACCACGAGTACGACGTCAATGATTTCTTCGCGGCCGTTGCGGCCGGCAACTTCCCGGCCGTGGCCTATCTGAAAGCCCCCGGCTACCAGGACGGACATGCCGGCTATTCGGATCCGCTGGATGAGCAGACGTGGATCGTGCAGGTCGTCAACTTCATCGAGAAGCAACCCGAGTGGAAGAACACCGCGATCATCATCGACTGGGACGACTCGGATGGCTGGTACGATCACTCGTTCGTCACGCCCACCAATCCGTCGTACAGCGACCAGCTCTTATCCGTGACCGCGAACGGCACCACGGTCACCAAGACGAGCGTCGCGGCCGACGAGCTCACCGCATCGAGCGACTGCGGCACCGGCATACCGCTGGACGGCCTGAATGGTCAGGCAGTCTATGGCCGCTGCGGTCCCGGGCCGCGCCTGCCCTTCATGGTGATCTCCCCCTATGCCAAGCCGAACTACGTGAGCCATACGCTGATCACGCAGTCCTCGATCATTCGCTTCATCGAGGACAACTGGCTGCACGGTGAGCGGCTCGGCGACGGCTCCTTCGATGCCACCGCCGGCAGCATCATGGACATGTTCGACTTCAACACGCGCTTCCTCGATCCGCCGCTGTTCCTGGATGAGGACACCGGCGAGCCGGTGGATCATCCCGGGCCCTTCCCGGTCCTGGCCTTCGACGGCCGTTGAGGCGGCGGGCCGCGCCGCGATGAAGCGGCGACTCTGTCCGTCACGGGCGGTGCGCCGGCCTCCGCGGCGCCCCCCCACTGCCCTTGCCGCTGGCAGTGCCGGCGGCTGCGAGACGCGCGGCCCGAGCGGCTGCACTGTCCCTGTGCGGGGCGCTGGCGCTGTGCGGCGCCCCGGTGCATGGCGGCGAGCCGCTGGGCAACCCCCATCCGTACGTGCTGCGCCTGCCGCCGAGCCGGCCGCTGTCGGTGATGGCGCAGCTGGGCCGACGGCTGTTCTACGATCGGCGTCTGTCGGCATCGGGCCGCCTCGCCTGCGCCAGCTGTCACGATCCGGCGCATGCGTTCGGGCCGCCGGGAGCCAGCGCCGTGATGCTCGGCGGCAGCGACGCGCGCACCAGCGGCTTTCGAGCGGTGCCGTCTCTGGACTATCTCTATCGCCAGCCGGCCTTCACGATCGGACCGGACCTCGAGAACGGTAACGAGGTGCCGGTGAACCTCGGTCAGCAGGCACAGGCGGCGAGCCAGCACACACGCGCCCTCAAGAGCGCACTGACTCCGCAGGCGGCGGCCGCGAACCTGGTGCCCCAGGGTGGGCTGTTCTGGGACGGACGGGTCAATACCCTGCAGCAGCAGGTCGGCGGCCCGCTGTTCAATCCGGCGGAAATGGCCGCGACGCCCACGGCCGTATTCGCCACGCTCCGGGCGCACTACGCCCCGGATCTGCAGCTGCTGTTCGGTCCGGGCATATTTGCCAATGCGCGCCTGGTGCTCGATGAGGCGATGTTCGCGATCGGCCGCTATCAGATCGAGAGCGGCGCGTTTCATCCCTTCAGCAGCCGCTTCGACGCCTGGCTCGCCGGCCGTGCGCGCTTCACCCCGGCGCAGGAGCGCGGCTACGAGCTGTTCAACGACCCGAACAAGGGCAACTGCGCAGCCTGCCATCTGGACCAACCCACCAGCGATGGGCAGCCACCGCTGTTCACGGATTTTCAGTACGAAGCGCTCGGGGTGCCGCGCAACCCCGCGATTCCCGCCAATCGCAACCCACGCTACTACGATCTGGGCATTTGCGGACCCTATCGCACCGACATGCGCAGCGAGCACCAGTACTGCGGCATGTTCCTGACCCCGACGCTGCGCAACGTCGCGACCCGCAAGGTGTTCTTTCACAACGGCGTGTTTCACTCCCTGCAGCAGGTGCTCGACTGGTACGTGTATCGCGACCTGCAGCCCGCACGCTTCTATCCGCGTGACGCGGCCGGTCACGTGGTGAAGTACGACGATCTGCCGCCGCAGTATCGCGTGAACGTGGATACGGTGGATGCGCCCTTCAACCGCCACCCGGGGGAGGCACCGGCCCTCACACCCGCCGAGATCCGGGACGTGATCGCCTTTCTCGGAACCCTGACCGACGGCTACCGCCCGGCTCCCGCGCAGCCCGGCGACAGCCCCGGGCGCATGCCCGTCAACCCGCCGCTCGCGCGTCGCTAGCCCGGCGCCGACCCGGCGCCCGCTCAGCGCCCGCCTGACGCCATCCCCTCTCTCGGGCTGGCGCGACCTGAGCCCGCGAACCGGCTATCCTGTGCGCGCCAGGGAGGCTTTGACGGGAGAGGTCATGTTCTATCGGGGCGGGCTTTGGGGTCTTCTGATCCTGATCGCGGACATCTGGGCCATTGTCAACGTCCTGCAGAGTTCGGCAAGCACCGGCAGCAAGGTCCTCTGGACCGTGGTCATCATCGTGCTGCCGGTGCTGGGCTTCATCCTCTGGCTGATTCTCGGCCCGCGCACCGGGCGAAGCTGAGTCGCGGCGGGCGCGTCTGAATCTGCGCCTCACCTGCCCTTGAGCCTGCGCTCGAACCTGCACCTGCCCCATGCGCCGCGACGCGCCTTGAGTCGGCGCGGCTTACCGGTACACTGGGCCCTTTCCGGGCCCTTTCGCAAAAGAGACAAGCGCGTCGTCCTAGCGCACGGGGATTCTTTTTTGAATACGAACTTGGAGTCCAGTCGCAGCAGCTCCGCTGAGGCGTCCAGGCCCGCGATGTCCAGCTCGGAGCTGCCGCTGTCGGAGCGGCTGCCTGCGGAGGCGGTCGTGGATATCCGCTATGGTCAGGTGGGATTGGTGCAGGTGCGCGTGCACACCACCGACCCCGGCGCCATCCTGGATGAACTGACGGGTCGCGTCGCGACCGCGCCGCATTTCTTTCGCCGCACCGGCGTGTGTCTGGACCTCTCGTCGCTCGAGCACGTTCCGGAGGTGGGGCAGGCGCAGGGCGTGATCGATGCGCTGCGCCGTGCCGGCATGCTCGCCGTCGGCCTGAGTGGCGACTCGGATGCGCTGGCGGTGCTGTCGGCAGCGCTCAGCCTGCCGGTGCTGACGAGCTTTCGCTCCCCCGCCCGCCAGGTGCCGGTCGTGCAACCCGCCGGGCCTGCGGCGTCGCCGGGCGCGCCGCTGTCCGGTTCGCCGCCGTCCGAGGCGACGGGCGCAGCCCCTGCGCTGAAACGCACGGAGCCGGGCCCGCTGTCGGCCGCGGCCGCGGCGGCCTCGGTGCTCGGGATCGACAGCGCCGTGGGTGCGGCCGGCGCGGCCGGTGCGGCCGGTGCGGCCGGCGCGGCCGGTGCGGCCGGCGCCGCGGGCGAAGCCGCTCAGTTCGCGCTCATCCACGCGCAGACCGTGCGCTCCGGTCAGCGTCTGTACGGCCGCAATCGCGACCTCATCGTGACCGCGGGCGTCGGGCCGGGCGCGGAGGTCGTGGCGGATGGCTGCGTACACATCTACGGCGCGCTGCGCGGCCGCGCCCTGGCCGGCGCCCATGGCCAGCTCGGCGCGCGGGTGTTTTGCCAGGAGTTCTACGCGGAGCTGGTGTCGATCGCCGGGGTGTTTCGGGTGTTCGAGACGATTCCACCGGAGCTGGCCGGTGCGCCCGTGCAGGCGTGGCTCGCGGGCGAGGATCTGCGCTTTGCCCGTATCGGCTGATGCCGTCGCGCCGGCCGGGCCGGCTGCGCGGGGTCAGCCGCGGCCCGTCGTACGGCTCCCCATGATCATCACCACAGGAGATTCCGGCATTGGCTGAGACCATCGTCGTGACTTCGGGAAAGGGCGGCGTGGGCAAGACGACGACCTCGGCGAGCCTCGCCTGTGGGATCGCGCAGCAGGGCAAGCGCGTCGCGGTGATCGACTTCGACATCGGGCTGCGCAACCTCGACCTGATCATGGGCTGCGAGCGCCGGGTCGTGTACGACTTCGTCAACGTCATCCAGGGCGACTGCCAGCTCAAACAGGCGCTGATCAAGGACAGACGCATCGAGACGCTGTACGTGCTGGCCGCCTCGCAGACGCGCGACAAGGATGCGCTCACCCTCGAGGGTGTCAGGCGGGTGCTCGAGGAGCTGGCCGCCGACGGCTTCGAATACATCATCTGCGATTCGCCCGCCGGCATCGAGAAGGGGGCGCACCTGGCGATGTACTTCGCCGATCGCGCCGTGGTCGTGGTCAACCCCGAGGTGTCCTCGGTGCGCGACTCCGATCGTATCCTGGGGCTGCTGGCCAGCAAGACGCAGCGCGCCGAGCAGGGCAACGGCGGCGTCAAGGAGCATCTGCTGCTCACACGCTACAGCCCGCAGCGCGTCGCCAGCGGCGAGATGATGAGCGTCGAGGACGTCAAGGAGATCCTCGGCCTGGACGTCGTGGGCGTGGTGCCCGAGTCCACCGATGTGCTGCAGGCCTCCAACGCCGGCGTGCCCGTCATTCTCAATGCCGACAGCGACGCGGCGCGCGCGTACGACGATGCCGTGGCGCGCCTGCTCGGCCGGACCGTGCCGTTGCGCTTCATCGAAGAGCCGAGGAAAGGCCTCTTCGCCCGCCTGTTCGGTCACTGACATGGGGCTGCTCGATCTGTTCCGCAGGACCCCGGGCTCCGCCAGCGTCGCCAAGGAGCGGCTGCGCATCATCGTCGCGCAGCAGCGCAGCGCGCGCGGCACGCCGGACTACCTGCCGCTGCTGCGCCGCGAATTGCTCGAGGTGATCCACAAGTACGTCAACGTCGATCCATCGGAAGTACAGATCAATTTCGGTCGCGAAGACGGGCATGAGGTCCTGGAGCTGTCGGTCGCACTGCCGGGCGGGCGGCCGCGCGTCTAGCGGGCCACATCCAGGCCCATCGAGCCCGCCTCCAGCCCACCTTCAGCCCACCTCAGCCCACCGCCCGCGCACATCCTCATCGTCGGCAGCCTGCGCGCCCCCTTGCCGCCGGGCCGCGCAGCGCCCGGCGCAGCCCTTCGCGAAACTCGCTCGCCCCGCCCATCGACGGGTGGCGCAGCACGACGGCGCCGGCACTGGCGCCGTCGGGGCTCGCGCTGTCGCAGCCGATCGTCTGCAGCGCCAGCTGCGCGTGGCGTCCGACGGCGAACAGCCGCGCGCCGGGTGAGGCCCGCAGCAGCGCGGCGAGGGCGGCGAGCCCCTGCGTGCGCTCGGCGCGCGTGGGCGTGCGGTTGGACTGCAGATTGCCCGCGCGGTGCGGATGCCACGGGAACGCATTCCACAGAATGGTCGTGGCCGCGATGCCGAGTGCCTGCAGCGTGCTCCACACGACGGTCGCGGAGGGCTCACTCCAGGGAATGTGGCGCGCCGACAGGCGCCGCCCGGCGCAGCTCACGCGCGGCACCATGCCGCTCATCAGCAGCCGCTCGCTGGTGAAGGGGATGCCGCTGATGTGACCTCCCTGATAGCCGGAGGCCTCGCCGATCAGTATCTGCGCAGCGCTCACCGACAGGTGCGCGCACAGCCGCGCGCGGCGCGCCGCCGGCCCGTTCAGCCTCCCATCGTAGAGAGGGTCGCGATCGGTCCAGGGATTGAAGACGTCGGGCGTGCATTTCACCGTGATGAGGCGCACGAAGCCGGCGAGGGCCGCAGGTGACATCGGGCGCATTGTACGCAGGCGGGGCGGCGGGATAGAGTCGCGCCCGAAGGACATGCGCATGAGCTCAGAGCCGCTGAGTGCCGTGGAAATCGATACCGCCCCCCGCCCCGACGCGGCGGTGATCTGGCTGCATGGCCTCGGGGCGGACGGGCACGACTTCGAGCCGCTCGTGCCCGAGCTCGCCCCGCGTGGCGTCGGCGCGTGGCGTTTCGTGCTGCCGCATGCCCCGGTGCGCCCCGTCACGCTCAATGCCGGCATGCGCATGCGCGCCTGGTACGACGTCGTGGGGCTCGAGCGTCATGCGGCGCAGGACGAGGCCGGGGTGCGCGCCGCCGATGCCGCCGTGCGCGCCCTCATCCGCCGCGAGCGTGAGCGCGGCATCGCCTGCCAGCGCATCGTGCTCGCCGGCTTCTCGCAGGGCGGGGCGCTGGCGCTGTTCACCGGCACGCGCTATCCCGAGCGGCTCGCGGGCCTGATCGGCCTGTCCTGCTACCTGCCGCTGTCCGAGAGTTTCGCCGCCGAGCGGCAGGCCGCCAACGGCACGACACCGGTGTTCCTCGCGCACGGCGCCTACGATCCGCTGGTCGATCCGCGGTTCGGTGAGCAGACGCGCGCGGCGCTCGAGGCGGGCGGCCATCCGGTCGAGTGGCACAGCTACCCCATGGAACACGCGGTCTGTCCCGAGGAGATCGCCGCGATCGCCGCATTCCTGCGGCGGGTCCTCGGCGCGAGCGCGGCGGCTCGCACCCCATGAATCACGATCGATGCAACATGAAATAAAGGAGCGCGCATGAGTGGATCAACCGCGGCCGTACCCCACGGCTATCACGCGATCAACCCCTATCTCACGGTGAAGGACCTGCCGGCGCTCGTCGAGTTTCTGCACCGGACCTTCGGCGGCGTGACGACCGAAGAGATCACCCAGTCCGACGGCACGCTGCAGCATGTCGAGGTGCGCGTCGGGGATTCCCTGCTGCTGGTCGGGGCCCCGCAGGTGGATGCGCCCATGCCGTCGCACCCCGAGCCGCGCCCCGGCACCTTCTACGTCTACGTCGCCGACGTCGACGAGACCTATCGGCGCGCCATGCAGTGCGGTGCCAACTCCTACGAGGCGCCGACCAACGTGTTCTACGGCGATCGCGTCGCCGCGGTCACCGACTCCAATAACAACGTCTGGTGGATCGCCACCCGGCGCCACTCGTACTCCAAGCGCCAGCTGCAGGAGCGCGCCGAGAAGCACTGGGAGCACGGCGACAGGTCCGCGTAGCGATCCGCGCCGTCACGCCAGCGCCGCCGTCACGATCGCCTGCGCCTCCTCGAACAGATGCGCGAGGTGCGGCGCGTCGCGAAAGCTCTCGGCGTAGATCTTGTAGATGTCCTCGGTACCCGACGGCCGCGCCGCGAACCAGCCGCTCGCGGCGATGACCTTCAGTCCCCCGATCGGAGCATCGTTACCCGGGGCGCGCGTCAGCACCTGCTGGATCTTCTCACCCGCCAGCTGCGAGGAACGCACCTGCTGCGGTGAGAGGGCGGCGAGCACGCGCTTCTGCTCGGGCGTGGCCGGCGCATCGCGTCGATCCGACAGCGGATTGCCCAGCTCCGCCGTCAGCCGTGCGTAGTGCTCGCTCGGATCGCGCCCCAGCCGGGCGGTGATCTCCGCGGACAGCAGCGCCGGGATGAAGCCGTCCTTGTCGGTGGTCCATGCGCGGCCGTCGCGACGCAGGAAGGCGGCCCCCGCGCTTTCCTCCCCGACGAAGCCCAGCGAGCCGTCGAGCACGCCGGGCACGAACCACTTGAAGCCGACCGGCACCTCGTACAGCCGGCGGCCGAGCCGCGCCGTCACCCGATCGATCATCTGGCTGCTGACGACGGTCTTGCCGACCGCGGCGCGCTCGCTCCAGTCCGGCCGGTGCTGAAACAGATAATCCACGCACACCGCCAGGTAGTGATTCGGCGCCACCAGACCGCCGCTGCGCGTGACGATCCCGTGGCGGTCGTGATCGGTGTCGCAGGCGAAGGCGATGTCGAAGCGGTCCTTCAGCCCCAGGAGCCGGCGCATCGCGTAGGTAGAGGACGGATCCATGCGGATCCTGCCGTCCCAGTCGAGGGTCATGAAGCGGAAGGTCGAATCCACCGCGTCGTTCACCACGGTCAGGTCCAGTCCGTAGCGCTCGGCGATCCGCCCCCAGTAATGCGTGCCCGCTCCGCCGAGAGGATCCACTCCCATGTGCAGCCCGGCGGCGCGAATGGCGGGCAGATCGATCACCGCGGCCAGATCCCCGATATAGGCGCTGCGGTAATCGTGCCGGCGGGTCGTCGCCGCGTGCAGCGCGCGCTCGTACGGCATGCGCTTCACGGCCTCGAGTCCCCCGCGGATGTAGCCGTTGGCGCGTTCCTCGATCCAGTGCGTGACCTCGGTGTCGGCCGGGCCGCCGTGCGTGGGGTTGTATTTGAAGCCGCCGTTGTCCGGCGGATTGTGCGACGGCGTCACCACGATGCCGTCCGCGAGGCCGCCGTCGCGCCCGTGGTTGTAGGTGAGGATGGCGTGAGAGATCACCGGTGTCGGGGTGTATTCATCCCCCTCGGCGAGCATCACCTGCACACCGTTGGCCGCCAGCACCTCCAGCGCGCTGGCGCACGCCGGCACCGACAGCGCATGCGTGTCCATCCCCAGGAACAGCGGCCCGGTGACTCCCTGGCGCGCGCGGTAGTCGCAGATGGCCTGGCTGATCGCCAGCACGTGCCACTCGTTGAAGGTCGTCCGGAACGCCGAGCCGCGATGCCCGGAGGTGCCGAACGCGACGCGCTGCGCCGGCACCGCGGCGTCCGGCACCAGCGTGTAGTAGGCCGTGACCAGCCGCGCCGGGTCCACCAGCTCCTGCGGCTCCGCGGGCTGTCCGGCCCGTGCGCTCACCGCCTCGCTCATGCGTCACCACCCGCCGGCAGGAGCCGGGAAAAATCATGTTGCGCCAGCTCCCCGATGCACTCGACCGTCAGGTCTGCGGCCGGATAGGCCGCGAGAATGCGCGGGTCGAGCGCATAGTGGCCCTGGCGGGGGAACACCGTCGTCAGGCGCGCGCCGAGCGCGCGCTTGACCGCCGCGAGGATGCGTAATTTGTCGTCCACCAGCACGTAGTGATCGGCCGGGTAGCGCCGCAGCACATCCGCCAGCATCTGTTCCTTGTGAATATAGATCAGCACGCGCCCGCCGACCGCGCGCCAAAGTCCCGAGCGCTGTACCTTGCGCGGCTGAAATACCACGTCCCCATCCGACAGGATCACCGTGCGGCCCCAGCGCGACAGGTGCTCGATCGCCTCCAGGGCGCCGGGGTAGACCCGCTCGACGAACGGGTAGTCCACCAGGAACGAGGACATCTGCAGCAGGCGCGGGTCGTTGGTGCCGTCGTCGCGCAGCTCCACCGTGCGATAGCGCTGCAGCGCCCCCAGGTAGTCCGCGTAGCCCAGCTCGCCGCGCAGCTCCTCGAAGATCTGCCAGTAGCGATCACGGATGCCCGCACCGAACTGCGCGGCCAGATGATCGCTCAGGTCATCCTGCACCCTGTCGTTGTCGAGCAGGGTGTTGTCCACGTCGAGCAGAAACACCATCGTGCCGTCAGGCTGCATCGCTTGGGCACCTCCACAGCGCCGCCGCCGGCCTCATCATAGCCTCGATCGGGGAAGGGGCGCCTGGTCCGATCGTGCTGCGGGGTGCCGCAGCGTGTGCCGTGGCGCCCGCCGGATCGGCGGCGATGCGTGCGCATGCGTTCATATATCCATAAAGCGCCTGTAACATCGTGCCTCTATAAGCGTGGGCCATCTCAGATCTGCCGGGAGGGTGCCATGCGGAGCTCATCGGTCACTATCGGGTTCATGGCGCCGCTGCTCTGCAGCCTGGCGACCGCGTCCGCCGTCCAGGCGCAGGGTGCGTTTCCCGCGTATCGCGCGCCGACGACGAGCACTCCGATCAGGCACCTGGTGGTCATCTTCGACGAGAACAACTCGTTCGACCACTACTTCGGCACCTATCCGGTCGCGCTGAATCCTCCCGGCGAGACGCCGTTCCACGCGGCCCCGGGCACTCCCGCGGTCAACGGCCTGACGCCGACGCTGCTGAGCAACAATCCCAACCAGGCCAACGCCGGCAACCCCATGCGTCTGGACCCGAGCCAGGCGGCCACCTGCGACAACATCAACAAGTACACGCCCGAGCAGCAGGCGTTCGATAACGGACTGCTCGATAAGTTCAACATCACCAGCGCGGCGGACACCGCGTCGGACTGCGGCGCGGGCGATTTCTACGCGCCCGACCTCGCGATGTACTACTACGACGGCAATACCGTCACGGCGCTGTGGAACTATGCGCAGCACTTCGCCATGAGCGACAACTTCTTCGACACCGAGTTCGGCGGAACCGTCGAGGGTCACCTGAACCTGATCTCGGGACAGACCAACGGTCTGGTCGTCATGAGCGGCGAGACGGCTTCCGGCACCGTCATCGCGAACGACACCGTGATCAACAACGTCGACCCCATCGACGACGACTGTGCGCAGCCCGGCACCCCCACCGGCTCCTCGCCGAACGTGTCGATGACCGGGATGAACATCGGCAATCTGCTGAATCAGGCGAACGTCACCTGGGGCTGGTTCTACGACGGGTTCGCGCGCACCGGCTTCTCCGATGGAGTGGCGATCTGCAATTCCCTCTACAATCCGCACTACGCGCCGTTCGACTATTATCCGTCGACCGCCAATCCGCACCACACGCCGCCTTCCTCGGCGCAGGCGATCGGCACCAGCGCCGATGCCGCCAACCACGATTACGACCTGTCCGACCTGTGGGAAGCCCTGGACGCCGGCAATCTGCCGGCGGTGACCTTCATCAAGGCCGCCTCGCCCAACACCGGCCATCCGATGAATTCCACGCCGCTGGCCGAGCAGGCCTTCCTGGTCGACACCATCAATCGGCTCATGCAGAGTCGCTACTGGAACGACATGGCCATCATCATCGCCTACGATGACTCCGATGGGTGGTACGACCACGTGGCGGCGCCGATCGTCAATCACTCGACGGACGGGAAGAACGACGCGATTCAGGGGACCGCGGGCAGCAGCGGGGCGTGTGGGGCACTCGGCTCCGGCGCCGACAATGATCGCTGCGGCTTCGGCGTGCGGCTGCCGTTTCTGGTGATCTCGCCCTACGCCAGGCACAACTTTGTCGATCACAGCCTGAACGACACGACCTCGATCATGCGCTTCATCGAGTACAACTGGCACCTGGGGACTCTCGGCAGTCTCGGCGTCGCCAATGACGCGCAGTCGTTCGACGTGCTGGCGAGCGGTTCCATCCTGGGAATGTTCGACTTCAACGCGACGCCGATCGCAGAGAACCGCGCCTTGATCCTCGATCCCACGACGGGCCAGGTGGTCGGCCCCGACGCCTGGCCGTACTGACTGCGGCGCGGGTAAGCGGCGGGGTGACGGCGCGCGGGCGCTCGCCACGAGGCACGACTGCTCGGCGGGGGTGCGCATGGACAGGCGAATACTCTTGTGCGGCCTGGGCGTGGGGACGTTCCTCGTGACGCTCGCGTTCTCGTCGCGGCGGGCGGGTTTGTGGGGCTCGGAGCTCGCGGCTGTCGGACACCCGGGCCCGGTGGTGACCGCGCAGTCCTACATCCCATCGCTGCAGGCGCTGAGGACGCCGATCGTCGCGGCTGCGCCGAGCGCCGCGGCTGCGCCGAGCGCCGGCGCGATGCCTCCCGCCGCGCGCGCCGCACCCGTCGCGTCGGCGCCAGGCGAGACGCAGAGCGAGCCGTACGTCACTGCCGATGCCGTCGATGACGGGACGGACCGCGGCCGCGGCGAGCGCGGTGCCGAGCACGGCTCGAGGTCGCGCTAGGCGGCGCCGCGCCGCGGGGCGCGCAACGCATCGGCTGAGACGCGCGCGCATCGGCCGAGGCGCGCACCAGCGACCCACGGCACGCACGGGGCCGGTTGAGGCCGAGCATTCATCGAAGGATCACGCGCCTGAAACACAGCCTTCCTACGCTCACGCGCGCACTCGATGCGCGAGTGCGAGGGTCTAGATCACCAGGGGAGGTTACATGAAGGTCTCAACATTTGTGTCGCGTACCCTGCACGGATTGCTCGCTGCGGGGGCGGCGGTCGCGGTGCTGCAGATGTCGGTGGTTCCGGTGCCCGCACAGCCACCGCCGCTCTCCGGGGGGCTGTGGGATTCCGCCATCGACAGGAGCGAGCTGACGGCGACGCCGATCAAGCACGTCATCGTCATCATCGGAGAGAACCGCAGCTTCGATCACGTGTTCGCCACCTACGTGCCCACGCCGGGCCACACGGTCAACAACCTGCTGAGCGAGGGGATCATCCAGCTGGATGCCAACAAGAACGCCATTCCCGGACCGAACTTCTACAAGGCGCAGCAGCTCTCGGCCGCTGACATGGGCACCCAGGATGCGTTCCTGCTGAGCCCGCCCAAGCAGCCGTTCGCCAACAACCAGCTGCCGGCGCCGGAGGTCGGTGGCCCCTCGGGAGTGGACGGTTACTTCAGTCCGAGCTCGTCGAAATACACGACGATCGCCTGCGGCACCACCACGGTCAACGGCAAGACCAGCACCAATTACCTGCCGCCCGAGCAGTGCGCGACCCTGACCGAGGACGGTCTGCCGGACGCGTCGGATGCCAATGGATTGACCTACTACCAGTCCCTGGCTTCCGGCGGCACCGGGCAGTACAGCTACACGCCGGACCTGCGCATCGCGAATTTCGACGCTCTGCCGGCCGGCCCGTTTCAGCTGACCAACGGCACCAATTCGGCCACCCCGGGCTACAGCCTCGGGTACACGGACTACACCGCCAGTCCCGTGCACCGCTTCTACCAGATGTGGCAGCAGCTGGACTGCAGCCTCGAGCACGCGACCTTTCAGAATCCCTCCGGCTGCAATGCCAAGCTGTTCTCCTGGGTGGAGACCACCGTCGGGGCCGGCACCAACGGGCTGACGCAGGATCAGTACGCGCAGGGCTACTACGGCCCGTCCTTCAGTCAGTACTTCGAGTACCCGACCGGCTTCTCCGCCTCGAACCCGCCGACGGAAGCGCAGTGGACCGCGAACGAATACGCGCTGTATGACTCGGTGCCGACCACCACCGGGGAAGGCTCCACTGCCCTGGGTTTCTACAACATGCAGCAGGGCGATGTGCCGTACTTCAAGAGCCTGGCGGACACCTATGCCATGAGCGACAACTTCCACCAGTCCGTCAACGGCGGCACGGGCGCCAACCACATCATGCTGGGCCACGCCGACATGATCTGGTTCAGCGACGGCAACGGCAACGCCGAGACACCACCGGAGGATGCCACGGTCAGCACCAACCCCGCCGGCTACGGCGGGCCGGGCACGATCAACGAGGTCGAGAATCCGAACCCCGCCCCCGGCACCAATAACTGGTACACGCAGGACGGCTACGGTTCAGACTACAACGCCGGCTACCCGATGAATGAATGGGACAAGACCCAGCCGAACGGATTGCCGATCATCTACGGCGGCGGCTCGTACAGCGACTGCTCGGATCCGCATCAGCCCGGAGTCGGGGCGATCCTCGCCTACCTCGCCCAGCTGCACATCGATCCGCGCTGCCAGCCCGGCCACTACTACCTGCTGAACAACTACAACCCGGGCTATTTCGGCAACGGCAACGACGCGTACACCGACCAGAACCCGTCCAATACGCCGTTCACCGTCCCGCCCTCGTCCACGCCCAGCATCGGCGATGACCTCAACGGCCACGACATCACCTGGAAGTACTACGGTGATCAGTGGAACAACTACGTCAATGATCCCTATCAGCTGAACTGGGGCGCCAACGGGCCGAACGCCGACGAGTACTGCAACATCTGCAACCCGTTCCAGTACGACACCTCGATCATGGCGAACCCGGCGCAGGTCGCGGCGCATATCCAGGATACGGTGAACCTGTATGCGGATATCGCCAACGGCACCCTGCCCGCGGTGTCGTTCGTCAAGCCCAGCGGCTACGTGGACGGCCATCCGGAGTCCTCGAAGCTGGACCTGTTCGAGGGCTTCGTGCAGAAGATCGTCGACCAGGTCGAGGCATCACCGACCTACACCAGGAACACGGTCATCTTCATCACCGAGGACGAGGGCGGCGGCTACTACGACTCCGGCTACGTCCAGCCCCTCGATTTCTTCGGCGACGGCACGCGCATCCCGCTGATCGTGGTGGCGAATCCACAGTACCTGCCGCTGCGTGCCGGCGGCTACATCTCGCACCGGTACGCCGATCACGTGTCGATCCTGAAGTTCATCGAGCGCAACTGGCGGCTGCCGCCGGTGACCCACCGCAGCCGGGACAATTTCCCGAACCCGGTGCAGCCGCGCGGCTCGTATGCGCCGGTGAACAGTCCCGCGCTGGACGACCTGTTCGACTTCTTCGACTTCTCCACACCACACGGAGTGTTCTAGTCGCGCAGTCGTCACCAGCCGTTGTCACGGGGGCCGCCACCGCCGCGTGGTGGCCCCCGTTCTTTCGGCCCGGCATCGCCCGCCCGTGCGCGCGATTGCCGCAGCGAGCCGTCGGTGCCCTGCATGCCTGAGCAGCCCCCCGATCCCGCCGATCCTCTCGCCGAGCGCGAGGCTGCGCACGGCCGGCCGCCGCGCATGCAGCCACGACTGCGCCCGCGCTGGGCGCCGACGCTGGGACTCACGGCGAGCGTGGCCGCTCTGGGGATCGGTCTGCTGGCGGGCTGGTCGCTGCACCTGCGCATGGCGCAGCTGATCGCCCTGCTGGCTGGCGCGGAGTGCTCGGTGGCCGCGTCGGCACCGCCGGCCGGACAGGCCCTGAGCGCGGCCGCGGCGCCGGGGCATGATCCCTGCTTTCGTCCGCCCCCCGGCAGCACCGTGACCGAGCCTCGCGATCTGCGCAGCCGTCACGGGGTGCTGCGCCTGGATCTCACGATCCACAACTACCGGGAGGCCGACGGCTCGGTGCGCTACTGCTATCTGCTCGACGACGGCACCGAATCCCCCACTCTGCGGCTGCACCCGGGGGACCTGCTGGTGCTGCGGCTCAAGGACGATCTGCTGGATCTGCCGCCGATCCACCCCACCTCACCGCAGGCGATGCCGATGGCGCAGGGTGGTGCGATGTCGATGGGGCAGCCCGCGCAGCTCGCACAGTCCGCACAGTCCGCCCAGCCCGTGGCGGTGTCGCTGCATCTGACCCCGGGGCATGCGCCGCGTGACCCATGCGGCGGCGAGCTCATGACCCCGGTCTCCACCAATCTGCACTTTCACGGCCTGACCGTGCCGGCGCGCTGTCACGAAGACGATGTGCTCATGACCTCGATACTGCCGGGTGAGCCGCCGTTCGAGTATCGCTTCCACATCCCGCTGAACGAGCCGCCGGGGCTGTACTGGTACCACCCGCACATCCATGGCTATGACACCCCCGCGGTGCTCGGCGGGGCTTCCGGCGCGCTGATCGTCGAGGGGATCGAGCGCGCCGTGCCGATGCTGGCGGGCCTGCCCGAGCGCGTGCTCGTGATCCGCGACCTGGACCTGCTCAATCCGAACGCGCCCCCGTCCAAATCCGAGCCGGTCGTGCCCAAGCTGTACATCGACAGGGATGGCGATGCGGCGAACAACGGCACGGGTTTCGGTACGCCCGCGAAGGACCTGTCGATCAATTTCGTCCCGGTGCCTTACCCGAACTACCCGCCGGCGATCATGCGCATACGGCCCGGAGAGCGCGAGCTGTGGCGCGTGGTCAACGCCTCCACCGTGACCTATCTGAACCTTGCGCTGCTGTACGGCAGGCGGTTCGTGCCCCAGCGACTGGGCGTCGTGGCGATCGATGGGGTGCCGCTGCATTTCGGCGGCAGCCCGGCCCCGCCGGTCGAGTGGGTCGATCACATCGGCCTGCCGCCGGGGGCGCGCGCGGAGTTCGTCATCTCCGGTCCTGCGCGGGGCACACCGGCGCTGCTGGTCACGCGCACCGTCGATACCGGCCAGGGCGGGGAGAACGACCCCAATCGGGCGCTGGCCTCGTTGATCGCTTCCGCCGACGCTCCCGAGCCCGCCGCCAGGCTTGCGCGCGAGGTCCGGCCGCTGCCGCGTCCGCGATTGCCGTGGCTCGGTGACGTGCAGCCGGTGCGCGTGCGGCATCTGTATTTCTCGGAGAAGCTCCTCAATCCGAAGGATCCGAACAGCGCGACCGTCTTCTACATCACCGTGGATGGTCAGACACCCAGGCCGTTCGATCCGAAAAACGGGCCCGACATCATCGCCACCCAGGGCACGGTGGAGGACTGGATCATCGAGAACCGCTCCAATGAGCTGCACGCCTTCCACATCCATCAGCTGCATTTCGAGCTGGTGGACTGGATGGGGTTGCCGGTGCACGAGCCGTTCCTGCGAGACACCGTGAACGTGCCCTATTACAACGGCCACGCGCTGTCGTACCCGAGCGTGCGGCTGCGCATGGATTTCCGCGACCCGAACACCATCGGCACCTTCGTCTACCACTGCCACCTGATGGAGCACGCCGACGGCGGCATGATGGGCATGATCCGCGTGGATCCGCCGCCGGGGCGCGCGGCTGCGCGGGCCGGTGATGCTACGCCGGCCGGTGATGCTACGCCGGCCGGTGATGCTACGCCGGCCGGTGGTGCGCCGCCTGCCAGAGAAACCACGCGCCCAGTGCGATGAACAGCAGGCTCGCCGCCGCATGGATCAGGCGCAGCGGCAGCCGGCGCGAGAACGCGTGACCGAGCAGGATCACCGGTGCGTTGGCGAGCAGCATGCCGAGCGTTGCACCGGCCACGACCGGCACGAGCCGGGCGTAGGCGGCCGCGAGCGCGAGGGTGGCCAGTTGTGTCTTGTCGCCGAGCTCGGCGATGAAAATGGCGATGCCGGCGGCCAGGAATGCGCTGTCGCCGCGCGCCGCGCCGGCCTCGGCGGGCGCGCGGTCCGGCTTGAGGGCCCACAGGCCCATGCCGAGCATGCTCGCGCCCACCAGGGCATCCAGCAGCGTGGGGGTGAGGAAGCGCCCGAGATGCTCGCCGACCAGCGCGGCGAGCAGATTGCTCAGGAGGGTCGCGCATGACACGCCGCAGAGGATGGCCCAGGGCCTGCGAAAGCGTGCCGCGAGCACCAGGGCCAGCAGCTGGGTGCGATCGCCCATCTCGGCCACGGCGGCCGTAGACAGGCAGATCAGAAAGGCTGCCAGCATGCGATATCCGCGTAGGGGAAATCCCTATAGTCCGGCCCCCGCGGCGGGGCGTTAGACTGCCGCGCGTCGGTCAGGTGTGCCGTCGTTGCGCGCAGTGGGATGTTGGAGTGGGGAGTGGGGACGCCGGAGTCGATCATGTCCGCCAAGCCGCAAATGGTCAACCATCTTGGCGAGGGCGCTCTGCTGCTGCCGCAGCTGCTGGAGCGGGCGCTGGCGGCCAATGAGCGGCTGAAGCTGTGCTTCACGCTGCTGCAGGCGGCGGAGCGGCATGCGGATCATCAGGAGCCCATCCCGGATCTGGCGGCCGATCTGCGCGCGGCGCAGCTGGATGCCGCGCTGCTGGAGAGCGCGGGCGCGAGCCGGCGCGAGCCGGGCGGCGAGCTGTACCTGCCGGGTGCGCAGCGCATCCGCGAGCGGATCGTCGCTGACCTCGCGGCGATGCTCGCGCCGCTCGAGCCGGCGAAGCTGGCCGAGGCCGAGGCGCTGGCGGCACGCGCGCGGGCGCTGCTGGCGGCGCTGCCCGCCTTCGAGGCGGACCGGGTGCCCGCGGGCCTCATCGCGCGCGTGACCTGCATGCGGCGTCCGCCGCACGCCGCGGGCGCCGATGAGGACAGCCTGCATGCGCTGGTGATGGACCTGCACCGCGCGCTGAACGCGCTGCAGGCGAGCCTCGCCGAGGAGGAGCTCGACGGCGCGCGCGTGTGGCGCATCGCCGCGGCGGATCGGCCGCTGGTGCGGGCGTTCATGTCGGGCGTGAACCGCACCGCGCCGCTGAAATTCTCGCACCCGGGGCTGGGCACCACCGCGACGCGCGCGGGCGGGCGGCTGATCATCCAGAACGACATCGGCGAGAACGAGGCGCACCTGCTGGTGCTGCACGTGGAGGGCATGACGGCGACCCTGACGTACACGGACGTGCACGCGCAGCGGCTCGCCTTCCTGCAGAGCCTGCTCACGGCGTTCCCGATCGAATGGAGCGCGGCGAGCGCACGCACGGCGCCGTTCTCGCCCGCCGGCGACGGCTACTTTCTCACGGTGGGGCGCTTCGAGGCCGCCGATGCCGCGGCGCTCGAGCGCTATCTGGCGTTTTTCGGCTCACGTATCGTCTTCCTGATCGATTGGAACCGCGCGCGCAAGCGCCTGCAGGCGTTCGTGAGCAAGCCGGAAGCGGTGCGGCTGCTCAAATGGGCCGCGGACCGCGACATCGGCCATCGCGGCTTTCTCGAGATCGGCGCCGAGCGGGTGGTCTACGAGGCGATCGAATTCGCGCAGCAGACGCCGCTGCACTTCGGTGAGCGGCTCGATGAGACGCTCGGCCCGGAGGCGGCGTTCAAGTATCTGCAGTTCGTGCTCAACGAGGCGGCCTCGGGCCTGCTGCAGGGCCGCCTGGAGCGCTTCATCCGCGATGAGATCAAGGCCGAGCTTGCGCGGCGCTTGCGCAGCGCGCACGTGAGCCTGCTGACGATCGGGCTGGCGCACGCCGAGCGGGTATTCGACCTGGCGAGCCTGGTGCACGAGGGGATACTGCGCTGCGCGCAGGCGGACGCGCCGGCATTCCTGCAGCGCGCCGCGGCGCGCGCGCGTCGCTGGGAGAGCGACTGCGACGCCATGGTCTCGCGCCTGCGCTCCCTCGCGCGGCGCAATGCCAAGTTCGCGGCCTACGCCGCGCTGATGCACGAGGCTGACGAGGCGGCCGACGGACTCGAGGAAGCGGCCTTCCTCATGACGCATCTGGCCGCGACGGCGGCACCGGCGCAGGTGCTGGAATCCCTCAGGGGTCTCGCCGCGCTGCTGGTGACCGGGGCCCAGGAGTCGGTGCGGATGTTCGAGGCGGCCAGTCACGTGTCGCGCGAGGGCGCCCGCGAGGACCTGCAGGATTTCTTCGCCGCCGCGGATCAGACGGTCGCGATCGAGCACAGCATCGACACGGCCGAGCGCGGCGTGACCGGCACGCTGTTCGCGCACGTGGTCGACGCCCGAACGCTGTTTCTGGTCTCGAGCCTGGCACGGGTGCTGGAGCACGCGGCGGATGCATTCGCACTGACCGCATACAGCCTGCGCGACCACCTGCTCAACGAGGTGGCGAGCGCGTGAGCACGGCGATGAGCGAGCGGCGCAAGCCCCTGTACTTCGTGCTGCCCAGGGTCGCGGTGCCGGAGGACGCCGCCGCGGCGACCATGGGCTCGAAGGCCTTCGAGCTGCTGCGGCTGGCGCGGCTCGGGCTGTCGGTGCCGCCGGCCTTCGTGCTGGGAACCGACCTGTGCCGGCGCTACTTCGAGACCGGCGGATTGCCGCCCGAGACTCGCGAGCTGCTGCTGAGCGGACTGGCGCGTCTGGAGGAGGCCACCGGCCGGCGCTTCGGCGGGGAGCGCCGGCCGCTGCTCGTGTCGGTGCGCTCGGGCGCGGCCGTTTCCATGCCGGGGATGATGGACACGGTGCTCAACGTCGGACTGTGCGAGCACACGCTGCACGGCCTGGTGCGTCTGACCGGCAATCCGCGCCTGGCCCGCGATTGCTATCGCCGCCTGGTGCGCGACTTCATGGGGGTGGTGCACGCGGCCGCCCCGGCGCCCTTCGATGCGCTGCTCGAGCGCGAGTGCGCGCGCGAGGGGGTGTCGGATCCCAGGGAGCTCGACGGCGCATCGCTCGGCCGCATCGCGGAGCAGTCGCTGGAGATCGCCTCGGCACAGGCGGGGCAGCCGTTTCCGCAGGAGCCGATGGAGCAGCTCACGCAGGCCGTGGAGGCGGTGCTGCGCTCCTGGCGCAGCGACAAGGCGCTGCACTACCGCCGGCTGAACGGCATCCCGGAGGAGCCGGGCACGGCCGTGACCGTGCAGATGATGGTGTTCGGCAATGCCGGGAGTGAATCGGGGGCGGGGGTGGGGTTCACGCGCGATCCGGCGACCGGAGCCGGCGGCCTGTATCTGGACTTCCTGTTCAACGGGCAGGGCGAGGACGTGGTGGCGGGGCGTGAGGCTCCCGAGGACGCCGCACAGCTCGATCAGCGCCTGCCGGCGGTGGCCGCGCAGCTGCGGCGATTGCCGCAGACGCTCGAGCGGGAATTCGGCGACATGCAGGATTTCGAGTTCACGGTCGAGAACGGGCGCCTCTACCTGCTGCAGACGCGAGCCGGCAAGCGCACGCCGTGGGCGGCGCTGCGCATCGCGCTCGACCTGGTGCACGAGGGGCGCATCACCCCGGCGCAGGCGCTGCAGCGGCTGAAGGATGTGTCACTCGAGAAGCTCGAGCGCACGCGGCTGAGCACCGGGGCCGCGGTCGCGCCGATCGGCCGCGCCGTAGCCGCCAGCATCGGCGTCGCCAGCGGCTCGATCGTGCTGGACGCGCGCCGCGCCGCCAGCCTCGCGGGCGAAGGCCGACCGGTGATCCTGGTGCGTCAGGACATGGACACCGACGACATCGCGGGAATCGCCGCCGCGGCGGGCGTGCTCACGGCCTCGGGAGGCCGCACCTCGCACGCCGCGGTGGTGGCCCGCCAGCTCGGGAAGGTCTGCCTGGTCAACTGCCGCGAGCTGCGGATCGGGCCGGAGCCGACCGCTTGCACGATTGCCGGGCGGCAGCTCTTCGAGGGCGAGGAGCTCACGCTCGACGGAAACTCAGGGCAGATCTATCGCGGCCGCATCGAGGTGGTGCGCGAGCGGCCCGAGGCGGAGCTCGCCGAGGTGGCGAAATGGCGCGCCGCTGAGCGTTGAGCGCTGAGCGCAGAGCGCCGAGCTTCCGGCCATGCACCCGCCGGGCGCAGACAGGCGCCGGCGCCGCGTGTATTCTCGGTGCCGTGGCCAGCCCCCAGGAAGGCCGGGGCGACGATGGCGCCCCGGGCGAAGTGCGATTCATACCGATCACGACGCCGCGGGGTCGCTTCGAGCGCGCCGCCGATGTCTGATCTGGAGCAATTCGGCTATCGCGAGCAGCTCGCGCGCCGCCTGTCGACCCTCGATCTGGTCGTCTACGGCATGATCTTCATGGTGCCGATCGCGCCGTTCGCGATCTTCGGCTTCGTCCTGCAGGAGGCGCGCGGCATGGTCGCGCTGGCCTACCTCATCGGGCTGGCCGGCATGCTCTTCACGGCGCTGAGCTATGCGAGCATGTCGCGCGCCTTCCCGGTCGCCGGCTCGGTGTACGCGTACGCGCATCGCGGCCTGCATCCGCTCGTGGGGTTCTTTGCCGGATGGCTGATCCTGCTGGATTACATTCTGCTGCCGGCGCTGTGCTACGTGGTGAGCGCCATCGCCATGCGCGGGCTGGCACCGGCCGTGCCCGCCTGGGTCTGGCTGCTGGGCTTCGTCGGCTGCAATGCGCTGGTCAATATCCGTGGCATCCATCTGGCCGCGCGCGTGAACCTGTATCTGCTGGCGTTCGAGCTGCTGACGCTGGGGCTGTTCCTGGTCGCGGCGCTGCACGCGCTGGCGGGGGGCGCGGGGGCCGGCGCGCTGACGCTGCGGCCGCTGTACGATCCGGCCCGCTTCTCCCTCGCCGCGGTGGCCGGCGCCACTTCGGTCGCGGTGCTGTCCTTTCTGGGCTTCGACGGCATCTCCACGCTCGCCGAGGAGAATCGCGGCGTCGCGGGAAGCATCGGCCGCGCCACCATCGGGGCGCTGCTGCTGGTGGGAGCCCTGTTCGTGCTGCAGAGCTGGGTGGCGGCGGACCTGGCGCGCGGCATGCGCTTCGCCTCGCTGGATGTCGCCTTTTACGAGATCTGCCGGCGCGCCGGCGGCAATGGGCTGCGGCTGCTGGTGATCGGCGCGAACATCATTGCCGTCGGCGTTGCCGATGCGATGGCGGCGCAAGCCGCCGTGTCCCGCATCCTGTTCGCGATGGCGCGCGACGGCAGGTTGCCGCGGGCGCTCGCCAGAATCCACCCGCGCTTCAGAACCCCCTATAACGGCACGCTGCTGGTCGCGGTCGTCTCCTTCGCCGTCAGCTGGCTGTTCGCCGCGCATCTGGACGATCTGACGCGCATCGTCAACTTCGGCGCGCTCAGCGGCTTTCTGCTGCTGCACGTCTCGGTGGTCAATCACTACTTCCGACGCCAGCACAGCCGCGACTGGCTCAGGCACCTGATCTGCCCGATCGCGGGTATTGTGGTCATCGGATATGTGCTGTACGAAATGGACGCCAAGGCGAAGCTGCTGGGCGCGTGCTGGCTGGGGATCGGCGTGTTGTATTATGTCACCCTCAGCCGCGTGACCCGGAAGAGGCCCAGCGCGCTGCAGGCCGACGCATCATCCTGAGCGCGCGTGCCGGCCGAGGGTCATCCGGCCGCCGCATCCCCCGGCGCGCGGCGCGCGGCGCGCGGTGCGCCCCTCGGCCCGAGGGCTACTCCGCCAGCTCCTCGCCCGATCCGCCCATCTGCGCCGGGAAGTCCTTCAGCTTCGGCAGCCCGTCCTTCACGCGCAGCACCTTCTCCCCGTAGCACACGTGCAGCGTCGGGCGGAAGCGCAGCGTCGGCAGCATCGCGGCGTATACATCCACCAGACCCATCGGCGGATGATCCGTGAACAGGTGCCCGCCGCAGCTGCGGCACCACTTGCGAAAGCTGTTCGAGCTCTTGTGATAGCTGCCGATGAGGTCCTCGCCGCGGCTGATGCGCAGCGCATTCGGCTTCCACAGCGTGAACGCATTCACCGGACCGGCGGACCAGTGACGACACGAGTCGCAGTGACAGTAGCCCATTGCCACCGGCTCACCGCTGACGGAAAACTCGACCCCTCCGCAGAAACATCTGCCCTTGTGCTCGCTCATGGCAGCCTCCCTGGCCTGGATAGCGATAGTTTTGTTCTAGGCGGTAAGCCGCCGGTAATGATGCGCCTTCAGGGTCCGCCGCTTCAATGGCCGTGCCGACGGGCTGCGCGCGTGCCGGCATGGCGATCGCAGCCGCCGCAGCGGCGTGCCGCCGCAGCGGAGCGCCGCCTCAGCGCTCCATCAGCGCCACGCTCTTGATCTGAGCGTACAGCGCCGTGCCGGCGGCGATGCCGAGCTGCACCGCCGAGCGGCGCGTGAGACGCGCCAGCAGCACGTCGGCGCCGATCTGCACGCGTACGATCATCTGCGCCGGATC
>Ga0335074_10002316_pt1 | contig 25930 bp, 23 predicted proteins | sample Lox_Sample_23_FD_206715 | JGI IMG/M metagenome (GOLD analysis project Ga0335074, IMG submission 206715) | Soil microbial communities from Loxahatchee National Wildlife Refuge, Florida, United States - Lox_Sample_2.3 | ecosystem: Environmental > Terrestrial > Soil > Wetlands | place: USA... | reverse complement strand
CGCGGCGCAAAAAAGGAAGAATTCGCCGCTATCGAGGCCTATTTCCGCTCGCCCAATCCGCAGGCCCTGGTGATTTTCGTCGCCGATCATCTGCGCATCCCCTCAGACCCGCGGCGCATGGACATGCAGGATAAGGATCGCTACGAGCGGATCCGCGAGACGCTGGGCGAGTGGTGCGGGATTGTAGAGCTTGCGCGCGTCGACGAGGCCGACGCCCTGAAGTGGATCGCCGCCGAAGCGAAGCGGCGGGAGATCCAGTTTGACCCCGATGCAGCGCGTGAACTGGCCGACGCGCTCGGCGCGGACATGATGCTGATCGCAAACGAATTCGAAAAGCTGGCGCTGTATACCGGCGAAAAGCGTCGTGTACTCGGCGCCTCCGACGCGCCCGGTGCTGGAGCAGCTGGGGTGAGGGTCACGCTGGGCGATGTGGAGACCATGGTGCTGGCAGCCAAGCAGCGCTCGCTTTACGAGCTCACGGATGCCATCTCGGCGAAAGATCGCGCGCGGGCGCTAAGCCTGCTGCATGGGCTCCTCAATGCCAGCGACGGCGGCGAGGATGCCGCCATCGGGCATCTGTACATGCTCGCGCGAACCTTCCGGCAGATGCTGGTGATCCTCGAGAAAAACGTGCGCGATTCGCGGGCGATCTGGCAGGCGCTGTGGCAGGGCTTTCGCATGCCGCCGTTCGCTGCCGAAGACGTGATCCGGCAGGCGCGGCGGTATAAATCGCGGCGCGAGCTGTCGCGGGCGCTGCGCCTGATCGCGCGCGCCGACCTGGAGCTGCGCTCGCAGCCTCCCGACAAGCGGTTAGTGCTGGAACGGCTGGTCCTGGAGTTGGCCAGCGAGCCAAAGCCTGCGCCGGCAGGCATTTCCCCGCAATACGCGATGGAATGGAGCTAGCGCCGCCCTAAACGCTAGACCCTAACCCCTAAACGCTGGTCCCTATACCCTAAGAACATGACCCTCACCCTCCCCGCCGGGGATTTTCAGGCCTACCTTTTCGATTGCGACGGAACCATCGTCGACTCCATGCCGCTCCACCACATCGCGTGGAAAACCGCGCTGGGCGAGTGGGGCGCCGAGTACCCTGAGGAACTCTTCTATCAGTGGGGCGGCAAGCCGATCCGCGAAATCGTCGCGGAGCTGAACCGGATGCAGCGTCTTTCCATGCCGGTGGAGGAAGTCGCGCATCGCAAAGAAGGCCTCTACTACGAGCTGCTGCCGAAGCTGACGGCGGTGCCCGAGGTGCTGGAGCAAATCAAGGCCCAGCATGGGCGCATTCCCTTTGCGGTGGTGTCGGGCAGCACGCGCGAGTCGGTGGTGAAATCGCTGGAGATCACGCACCTGCTCGACAAATTCGACGTGCTGGTGTGCGCGGGCGAGTACAAAAACGCCAAACCCGCGCCCGATCCCTTCCTGCTGGCAGCCGAAAAGCTGGGCGTTGCGCCGGAGAAGTGCCTCGTCTTTGAAGACACCGACTTGGGCATCGAGGCGGCAACGGCGGCGGGCATGCAGTCGGTACGCATCCTGCAGCCGTTGGAACGGCGCGCCCTGGCGGAAACAGCGCAGCTCTGAGCGGCGCATTCCGGGCGCCAGCGGCTCAGGCACTAAAATTGAATTTTCCTTAAGGACTCCTCATGAAGACGGGCATTATCGGCCTGCCGCAGGTGGGCAAGACTTCGCTGTTCCAGATCCTGACGCGCGCCAGACGCGAGGATCGCGGCTATTCGAATCCGCGCGAGGCGCATCTGGGCGTGGCCAAAGTTCCGGACGACCGGCTGGACCGGCTCGCCGCGCTCTACAACCCCAAAAAACTGGTGCATGCCACCGTGGAGTACGCGGACGTGGCGGCCATCGGCCAGGAGACCCTGAAGGAGACGGCGTTCCTGGCCAGCCTGCGCAATGTCGACGCGCTCATTCACGTACTGCGGGCCTTCGAGGACGATTCGATTCCGCACGTGGGCGCCGTCGATCCGCTGCGCGACGCGAAGAGCGTGGAATTCGACCTGATGCTCAGCGATCTCACTCAGGTGGAGAAGCGGCTGGAGCGCCTCGAAAAAGACCTGAAGAAGATGCGGACGGCCGAACTCGAGAAGGAGAACGCGCTGCTGCTGCGGTCGAAGGCGTCGCTGGAGGCGGAAAAGCCGCTGCGCGAGCTGGAAATGACGGTGGAGGAAAAGAAGCTGATTCGTGGATTCATGTTCCTCTCGCAGAAGCCGGTGCTGTACGCGGTGAACGTCTCGGAGAGCGCGACTCTGGGCAAGGATCTGGAAGAAGCCGGGCAGAAATACGGGCTAACGGAGCTGGCCTCGCGCCCGAATGCCGGAGTGACCGCGTTCTGCGGCAAGGTGGAAGCCGAGCTGGCGGAGATGGACGAGGAGGAAGCGCAGGAATTCCTGGGATCCTATGGCTTGAAGGAGAGCGGTCTGGTGCGGCTCATCCGCCGCAGTTACCAGTTGCTGGGGCTGATCAGCTTTTTCACCGTGGGCGAAGACGAATGCCGCGCGTGGACCGTCCCGGCAAGCTCGCGGGCGCAGGAAGCTGCTGGAGCCATCCACACCGACCTCGAGAAGCATTTCATCCGCGCGGAGACGATCCACTGGGACACCCTGCTGGCCGCCGGTTCTGAGGCGGTTGCGCGCTCCCAGGGAACGCTGCGGCTGGAAGGCAAAGACTACCTGGTGCAGGACGGCGACGTGCTGCACATCCGGCACAGCGGGTAACCGATGCTTGCATCGCTGGTTCTTGGCGCCATCGCCGGCTTCGCCAATGTCTTTGGCGGAATGGTCGCCGTCCGCCGCACCTGGCCGCAGAATTATCTGCGCTACTTCATCGCGCTGGGCTCCGGCTTCATGATGGCGGTCGCGCTGCTCGACATGCTGCCCGAAAGCCTGAAGTTCTCCGCAGCGTGGACGCCCGCCCTGGTCCTGGGCGGCTACTGCATCACCCATCTGCTGGAACACACCATCACGCCGCACTTTCACGTCGGCGAGGAGACGCACTCCGAGGAGTTCCTCCACCGGCACACCGGGTATTCGGTGCTGCTGGGCCTCTCCGTGCACGCGCTCTTCGACGGCGTAGCCATCGCCTCCGGCTTCGTCGTATCCACGTGGCTGGGCTGCCTGATCTTCATCGCAATTTTTCTGCACAAGATCCCCGTCGGCTTCACGGTGGCATCGGTGACGCTCGCTTCGGGGCGGTCGCGGCGGGCAGCGGTGCTGTCGGCGACGGCGCTGGGAGCGTCAACCCTGGCCGGTGTGCTGGCCATCAGCCTGATTCCGAGCTGGGTGCGCGTCGGGCTGCCGGTTTCAGCCGGCGTGACCATGTACGTGGCGGCGACGGACCTGTTGCCGGAAGTAAATCGCGAACCGGGAATCCGCATGGCGCTGGTGTTCTTCCTGGGCGTAGCCATCTTCCTCCTGATCCGTCTGCTGGCGCCTGTCTAAAGTCATCGAACCCCCGCATATTTCGTGGCGCGGATGGCTCAAAAGCTCCTATCCTGCTGGCAAACGGAGGTGGAGCATGAAACAGCAATGCCATCTCTCCATGATCTGGCTGTCGTGGGGCGTTTACCTGGCCGGAGTCGGATTTCTCGCAGTGGAGCGCCAGTGGATGCTGATCGCGGCGTGGCTGGTCGCCGTGCCGCTGGCGGAATGGGTTTACCTTCGCAGCTTTCCAAAGCTTTCCTCTGCCATGGGCTACGGTGAGATTCGGGATGAACCGCCGGCCATCGTGGCCCGGGTTCCCGCGCAGGTAAGGCTCTACACGGCGCTCGGCTGCCCCTTCTGCCCGATCCTCGAACGGCGCCTCAGAGACCTGCAGGCGACCATGGGGTTCACGCTCGAAAAGACTGACGTGACCCTCCGGCCCGATCTGCTGGCTTCTCGCGGAGTGCGCTCGGTTCCCGCAGTGGAAGTGGACGGACATCTGCTGGTGGGCCTGACCAGCACGCGCGATTTGGCAGAAGCGATCGAGCGGGCGGAGGTGAGAGCCGGGCGCTGAACCGGAGATGCACCCGCTACCTGTGCCAGAAGAGGCTGTAGAGCAGGATGAGCAGCACCAGTCCGCTCACCCCGACGTAGAGGCGGTCGCGCTCCAGCAGGAAGCCGGCGACGCACATGCCCACGCGCGCCACAGGCGTCGCGATCAGGACGAGCAGGCCGAGCATGATGATGCTGCGCGGCTCCAGGGTCCTGATCCCGGTGGCCGCGCCGCGCAGCGTGGAATACTGGGCGGGCTCGCCGTGAAACTGCCGGTAATCGCTCGGCCGGTCGTGGCTTTGCGCCACGTAGAGAACGCCGCCGATGAGCACCATGGCGGCGGCGATCAGCACGCCGGTGCGCAGCATGATCGCGACCCAGATTTCAATGCGCTTGTCGTTCCAGCTCACGCGCTACATCCTCCGCACGCTGTTGATGATCATCTCGATGCCCATGGCGATGATCAGGAGAGAGAAAACCACCTTCAGCGTCCGCACCGGAGCCCTGACGAGCAGTCGCGAACCGATGAGTGAGCCGCCGAGGACACCCAGCATCACCGGCATCACCAGCCCCGGAGCCAGATAGCCGCTGCGCAGGTAGAGCCCGGCGCTGGCCGCGGCCGTCACGCCGATCATGAAGTTGCTGGTGGTGGTGGAGACTTTGAAGGGCAGGCGCATGGCCTGATCCATCGCGATCACCTTCACCGCGCCCGAGCCGATCCCGAGCAGGCCGGAGAGCACGCCCGCCATCCACATCATCCCGAAACCGAGCGGTACGCGCTGACCCACGTAAGCCTGTTCGCCGTTCTCGGTGGGAAAACTGCCCAGTAGCCGCAGCTTCATCGCCAGAGCATCCGCTTCTTGCGTGATGACCTCGTGCTTGACCTTGAGCGAAACATAGGCGGAATAAAGCAGCACAATCCCGAAGATGAGGCCGATGATCTGCGTTGGCGCCTTGGTGGTCAGCCAGGCTCCGAAGAGCGCGCCGAAAGTCGTCGCGATCTCCAGGAACATCCCGATGCGGATATTGGAGAACCCTTCGCGGACGTACGCCGCAGCGGCGCCGGAAGAAGTGGCGATGACCGAAACAAGCGAGGCGCCGATGGCGTAATGGATGTCGACGTGAAAGACGATGGTGAGCAGCGGGACGATCACCACGCCGCCGCCAAGCCCGCTGAGTGCGCCCAGCAGACCGGCGCCGAGCGAGCTGACAAAAATAATGATGCAGAACCAGAGTTCGGTCATGCGAGACGAAATTTCGTCAAATCGGGTTCAGTTGCAGGCTAAGACGGCCACGGAATCGGCAGACAGCGCCAGCTTGCCCTCTCGCAGGGTAACACCGGGATCGGAAGCGAGGATGATCGCCAATCCGGCGCGGACCGCAATCGGGACGGGCTCGGCGGCCAGCGAGCAGGCCACGGTAAAGCGGCCGCGCTCTATCACCAGCCACTTCCCCTCCTCGCTGAAGCGGATGTGAACCTCGCTCAGGTCGCCGTCGGCCAGTTCGGGGGTGGAACGCCGCAGCGCAATCAGGCGGCGGTACCAGTCGAGCATTTCCGCGTGGGGCGGCTGGTTCCGCTCGGCCCAGTTCAGTTTGGAGCGGCTGAAAGTTTCCGGCGATTGCGGGTCGGGGATCTCGGCGGGGTCCCAGCCGAAGGCCGCAAACTCCTTCTTCCGGCCTTCGGAGATGAGTTTGCCGAGTTCCTTGTCATGATCGGTAAAAAACTGGAACGGCGCGCTTGCGGCCCACTCCTCACCCTGAAAAAGCATCGGGACAAATGGAGCGGTGAGCACCAGGGCGGCGGCGATTTTCGCGCGGCCCAGGCCGGCGAGGTGCGATAGGCGCTCGCCTTTGGCGCGGTTGCCAACCTGATCGTGATTCTGCGAGTAGCCAAGGAAGCGCCAGCCCGGAAGGCCGCAAACGGGGCGGCCGTGGATGCGATCGCGATAGGGCGAATACCGGCCGTCATAGACGAACACCTCGCGCAGGGATTTGGCCAGATCGGCGAGAGTGCCGAAATCCGCGTAGTAGCCACTGCGGTCGCCGGTCAGCACCGTGACGAGCGCGTGGTGAAAATCGTCGCTCCACTGTGCGTCGAGTCCATAACCGCCAGCCTCGGGCGCGGTCACAAAGCGCGGATCGTTCAGGTCGCTCTCAGCAATCACGACGTAGTGCCGGCCGGTCTGGGCCTGGAGCGCGTGAACTTCCGAACCCAGCTGCTCCATGAAATGGATCGCGGAGCGATCGGTGTAGGCGTGGACGGCGTCGAGGCGCAGGCCGTCGCAGTGATAATCGCGCAGCCACATCAGCGCGTTGTCGCAGAACAAGCGGCGCACCTCATGGCTGCCGGCGTCCTCCAGATTGACGGCATCGCCCCAGGGCGTGTGGTGGGAGCTGGTGAAGTACGGGCCGAATTTCCCGAGATAGTTTCCGGCGGGGCCGAGATGGTTGTAGACAACGTCGAGCAGCACGGCCAGACCGCGCGCATGGCAGGCATCGACGAAGCGCTTGAGCGCGTCCGGGCCGCCGTACGGTTCGTGCGGAGCGAACAGCGCGACCCCGTCGTAACCCCAGCCACGGACGCCGGGGAATGAGGCCACGGGCATCAGCTCCACGTGGGTAATACCGAGGTCGCGGAGCGCGTCGAGCTTCGACTGGGCGCCGTCGAAGGTGCCTTCGGGAGTAAATGTGCCGATGTGCAGTTCGTAAATCACTGCGCCTTCGAGCGGCGGAGCTTGCCAGGCCGCGTCGGTCCACGCAAAGTCGGCGTGATCGAGAATGCGCGAGGCCCCGTGAACACCGTGCGGCTGCCATGGCGAACGCGGATCGGGCAGAGCTGCGTCCTCATCGTTGAAGAAGTATGCATAGTCGCTGCCCGGGCGCGCTTCGTCGACCTTCGCCTCCCACCAGCCCCCGTCAGCGGCATGGAGGAGATGAAACCCGCCGTCAACCCGGACGCGGACACGCTGAGCTCTTGGCGCCCACACACGAAAGCGATGCATGGCGATCTGCGTTCTCCAGTCAGCGAGCGGGCTGGGCTTCGGCGTGGCCGCGGCCATGAGCGCGATGGCGGGATCCGTCCCTGCCTTCGAGGTCGAATGCCGCATTCACCAGAGCGATGTGCGACAGCGCCTGAGGGAAATTGCCGACCAGCCGCTGATCTTTCACGTCGAACTCCTCTGCCAGCAGGCCGACATCGTTGCGGAGAGAGAGCAGGCGATCGAAGAGCCGGCGCGCATCGTCCTCCCTGCCGATGCCGTTCAGGCAGCTCACCAGCCAGAAGCTGCAGGCGATAAATGCGCCCTCCCCGGGAGGCAGTCCGTCGTCGATTCTCTCCGTTTCATAGCGCATCACAAAGCCGTCGCGGATCAGTTCGCGCTCGATCGCCTCCACGGTCCCCCGAATGCGCGGATCGCTGAATGGCAGGAAGCCGACCAGCGGGATCAGCAGCGCGGAAGCATCCAGCTCGGGAGAGCCGTAAAACTGCGTGAAGGCGTTCTTCTGCTGGTCGAAACCCATGCGGCAAACCTGATCGTGGATGGCGTCGCGGGTTTTCTTCCACTCCGCGATGGGGGCGTCCATGCCCAGGCGTTCGGCGATGAGGATGGCGCGGTCGAAGGCGACCCACGCCATCACCTTGGAGTAGGTGAACTGCTTCTTGCCGCCGCGGCTCTCCCAAATCCCCTCGTCGGGATCGCTCCAGATCGCCTCGAGGTGTTCGAGCAGCAGCACCAGAGCCTTGAAGTCATCTTCCGTGTGCCTCCCGAGGCCTTTCAGAGCGTGAAAGAAGGTGTCGAGCAATTCACCGTAGATGTCGAGCTGCACCTGGGTGGCGGCCGCATTGCCGATGCGGACGGGCGATGAGTTCTCGAAGCCGGTCAGCCAGTCGGCCTCCCACTCGACGAGCGAACGCTCGCCCTTGAGGCCGTACATGATCTGGACCTGATCGGGGCTGCCCGCAATGGCGCGCAGCAGCCAGTCCTGCCACTCGCAGGCCTCGTCGAAGTAACCCGCATTCGTCATGGCGAGAAGCGTGAACGTGGTGTCACGAAGCCAGCAATAGCGGTAATCCCAGTTGCGCGACCCGCCAATGCACTCCGGCAGCGAGCTGGTCGGGGCTGCCACCACCCCGCCGCTGGGCCTGAAGGTCATCGCCTTCAGGGTGATGAGGGAACGCCCCACCGCCCCCCGATACTGGCCATCGAAATTCATCTTCGCGATCCACCGGTTCCAGAATTTCTCGGTGTCCTTCAGCGCCTGCTTCGCATCGATGGGCTTGGGATCCGGTTTATAGGAGTCGCCGTAAGTGAGCGTAAACCAGACACGATCGCCCTCGACCACCGTGAATTCCGCCACCGTCTTCAGGTCTTCGCCGTGCACGGGCACTGAAGCGTGCAGCACCGCAACGCCCGGACCAGCCACAGCGCGGATGCCGTCGTCGATGGCCGTGACCCAGGGAACCGTCCGCCCGTAATCGAAGCGCAGGCTGAGCGTCGAGCACAGAGCCACGCTGCCGCGGATGCCCTCGACGATCCGAACCACGTCGGAATTGCGCTCCCGGACAGGCATGAAATCGATCACGCGAACGGCGCCGTCGGCCGTCTCGAAGGTGGTTTCGAGGATCAGGGTGTGATCGCGATAGGAGCGGCTGCTGCGCCAGCCGCCGGTCGTGGGAGCAATCGTCCAGAAGCCGTTCTCTTCGGTTCCGAGCAGCGCGGCAAAGCAGGCGCCGGAGGAAAAATCCGGCCAGCAAAGCCAGGCGATGCAGCCGTTGCGGTCCACCAGCGCGGCGGTTTCGCAGTCCCCGATCAGGGCGTAGTCTTCGATCTTCGAGGCCATATTTTTCGTTCGATTACTGCTCGTGATAGTTGCGCATCAACCCTCCATCGACGAGGAAAGTGGCGCCAGTCACATAAGATGCGTCGTCGGAGGCCAGAAAAGCAACCATGGCCGCCACATCGTCGGTGGTCCCCAGGCGCCCCAGCGGGATGTTGCGCAGAAGCGCCTCAAGTTTCGGCTTGTCGGCCAGCAGAGATTTGTTGATTGGCGTGGTAATGGCGCCTGGGGCGATGTTGTTGATGGTGATCCCGAGCGGCCCGAGCTCGACGGTGAGATTGCGCATCATCATCCGCATCCCGCCCTTGCTGCAGCAGTAGGTGGTGAAGCCCGGGAAGGCCATGTCCTCGTGGACAGAGCTGATATTGATCACCCGGCCCGGCTTCTGCGCCTCGCGCAGACGGCGGACAAAGGCCTGCGTAAGAAAGAACGGGCCGCGCAGGTTCACGGCCATCACCTTGTCGTACTCCTCTTCGGTGGTGTCCCAAAAGTCGGAGCGGATTTCCATCCCCGCGTTGTTGATGAGGATGTCGGCCCCGCCGAAGCGCTCCCAGGCCTGGTCGACGAGGCACCGGACGTCATTCATGCTGGTGACGTCGGCCTGGACCACCTCGCCCTGGCCCGGGCCGCCGCAGGCCTCGATGGCCTCCCGGGTCTGTTCCGCCCCGCCCTCGCTGCCGATATAGTCGATGACGACCTTGGCGCCCTCGCAGCCGAAGCGTTTCGCGATCTCCTGACCGATCCCGGAACCGGCACCGGTCACAATGGCAACCTTCCCCTGCAAGCGCTGCATGGCGCGCACTCCCTTTCCCCTGAAGTTTCCTGGTCATGAGATGCCTGAAATTGCCGAATGTCATGTTCCCATGCGGGAACCGCAGAGCCTTCGGAGACGTATCCTCTGCTGTGCGCCGTAAACGGAGTGCCGCAGCAAACCAGCTGCCGGAGACTCCGGAAACAGCGTTATGCTTAGGGTTTGCATCGTCACGACTGAGTATCGTCAACCGGGGGTAGGACCATGGCCATCTATTGCAGAAACTGCGGAAAGACGCTGGCGGATGACGCGCGCTTCTGCCCCGGATGCGGGGCGCAGACATGGGCGCCGGGTCCCTATCCCAACTCGGTGACGCGGCTGGTGCGCCCGCGTGCGGGGCGGATGATCGCGGGCGTCTGCCAGGGTCTGGCCAACGCCTACGCCTGGGACGTGGTCTGGGTGCGCGTCATTACCGTGCTCCTGACGGTCTTCGGAGGCGGCGCTGGGCTGCTGGCGTACGTGATCTTCTGGATCGTCATGCCGGAAGAACCGGTCGTGCTGCCTCCGCCGGCTTCGCCCTACCAGCCGCCCAGCTAACGGCGGCGCGCTGGACCGCTCCGGTCTATCCTGAAGAACGATGTTCTTCCATTCCGACGGCGACAAGCTGTTTTACGCAACCCTGGGATCGGGCCCCAGCGTCCTATTGCTCCATCCCACCCCCGTCGATCACCGCTTCTGGCTGCCGGTGGCCGAGATTCTGGCGCCGAAGTACCGCGTGATCCTGCCCGATCTGCGCGGGCATGGGCAGTCCGAGGCCGGGGAAGGCCCGATCACCGTCGAAAAACTCGCCGCCGACGCAGGACGGCTCCTCGATCACCTGGGAATTGCGAAGACCCTCTTTGCGGGCTGCTCCATCGGCGGTTACACCCTGTACGAGATCTGGCGGGCGATGCCGGCGCGTGTCGAGGCCCTCGCGTTCTGCTGCGCTCGCCCCCAGGCCGACAGCGATGCCGCCCGGGCGAAGCGTGAGGAGAATATCGCGAAGATCAGGGAGCGCGGAACGGCGGAATTCATCGAGTCGATGCTCGAGACCCTCATCGGTCCAACCGCCCGTCGTCGCTGGCCGCAGAAAGTCGCGGAAGCGCGGGAGATGATGCAGGCCGTGACGCCGGAAGCGGTGATCGCGGTGCAGCAGGGGCTGGCGGCGCGGCCGGATTCCGTGGCAACGGCTCGAACCATGCGGGTTCCCTGCTGCGTCATCTCCGCCGCCGAGGATGGCGGCAGCCCGCCGGCCGACATGCGCCTGCTGGCCGAGCAGATTCGCAACGGCGGCTACGGCGCCGAATACCACGAGATCGCCGACGCGGGTCACTTTGCGCCCTTCGAACAGCCCGAATTGGTGGGCCGGATGTTGCGGCGATTCTTCGATTCGGTCGTCTAACGCTCCATAGCCAACTTTTTCCCTTGCCGCAACTTCCCATGCCTGAAGGTGTCCCTTAACCTGTAAGTGCCCCATTTCCGAGCGCAGGCAGCGAAGGGCCCGGGAAGGGCTGAGAGGAAATCCCAATGAACGAACTTCTTGATCGTTTACCCACGGCGGCCCGCAAAGGGGCGCGAGGCCTCGCGGCCGTATCTCTGGAGCTTGGCAAGCGCGGCATGGCGCTGATGCTCATCTGGTTGATGGTCCCCCTCGGGATCGCCTGGGCGCAGGAAGCCCCTCCGCCGCCCCCGCCTGACCAGTCTCAGGCTGCGCCCCCTCCCGACCAGGATCAGGGTCCGCCGCCGCAGCAGTACAACGCGCCGACCCCCGATCAGCTGGCGCAGCTCGTCGCTCCCATCGCTCTGTATCCGGATTCCCTGGTAGCCCAGGTGCTGGCAGCGTCGACCTATCCGACACAGATCGTCGACGCCGACCGTTTTGTGCAGTCCAACCAGGGCGCACCGCCAGACCAGCTCTCGCAGATGGTCAACAGCCAGCCGTGGGATCCCAGCGTCAAAGCGCTGACCGCGTTTCCTTCGGTCCTGTCCAACATGGATAAGAATCTGGACTGGACCACCCAGCTGGGCAATGCTTACTACAACCAGCCGCAGGACGTGATGAGCGCCGTGCAGGCAGATCGCCAGCAGGCCTATAACTCTGGCCAGCTGCGCTCTTCGCAGCAGCAAGTCGTGACCTACGCGCCGTCGGACATCGTGATTGCCCCGGCGAATCCGGCTGTGGTCTACGTGCCCTATTACAATCCCTGGGCCGTCTGGGGCTGGGGAAACCCGTGGTTCGCGTATTACGCGCCTCCGCCGCCTCCGGGAGTGGTGCTCGCCGCCGGAATCGGTATCGGATTCGGATTCGGCATCGTCATCGGCGCCTGGTCCCACTGGGGCTGGGGCTGGGGCCACTGGGGCTTCGCCTGGGGACCGCACCCCTACATTGCCTACCATGGCGGCGTCTGGGTCTCGCGCAGCTATACGGTCGTGAACCACGGCCACTTCGGCTACTATGACCGCGCTCCCGGCGCCCGGGCCTTCAACGCCCACATCGCCGCCAACGCTCGCGCCGCCGGATATGCTCACGGCTACGCAGCCGGAGCCCGCGCAGGCTACAACCGCGGCGCAGCGGCGGGTTACAACCGTGGCGAGGCCAACGGTTACAACCGCGGGACCGAAAGCCGCCCGGCAAACAACTTCAACCGTCCGGCAAATAATTACAACCGGCCGGCCCAGAACAATAACCGTCCGGCGAACAACAATCGCGGGACGCAGAACCGGCCCCAGGAGCGGCAGCAGAGCCACCCGGCGCACAATAACAGCAAGCCGCACACTGAGAGTCACGAATCTCACGGCAACGACCACCCCCGCCGTTAATCCAGCCGCAACAGCACGGCAAAAGAGGGATGGCTCAGGCCATCCCTCTTCTCTTTCGCCGGCAACTGTTTCTTCCGTTACAGACGCCGGGCCCGCGACCGGTCCTGCCGCCTCCTATGTGTGGTAAAACGGTTTGTTACCTCACGAGAGGTTCCGCCATGAACAACCGAATTCGCCAGGACCGGCGTGCGTTCCTGAAAGGAAGTACCGCCGCGGCTGCGGCGGTGTTTGCGGGGGCGGCGCTTCCGCCCGCCGCAGCCGCCTCAACCACCCAGGCCATGCCAAACAATCCGCGGACCCAGGACGCCATGCCGACGCGGAATCTCGGCCGCACCGGATACAAAGTGGGGATTTTCTCCCTCGGCGGCCAGGCGGCGCTGGAGAAGCCGAATAACGCCGACGTCGCGGTGCCGATCATCCACCGGGCGCTCGATCTGGGCGTGAATTACCAGGACACCTCCTCGATTTATGGCGGCCCCATGCGCTGGAGCGAGCGCTACGTCGGCGAAGTAATGAAAACGCGGCGCAGCGAGGCCTTCCTCGCCACAAAAACAAAGGAGCGGACACGCGAGGGGTCGCTGCGGATGATTGACGAATCGCTGCGACTGCTGAACACCGATCACGTAGACCTCTGGCAGCTGCACGACGTGGGCACCATGACCGACGTGAACCAGATCTTCGCCAAAGACGGAGCCATCGAGGCTCTCCTCGAGATGCAGCTGCAGGGGGTGGTCCGCTACCTCGGAGTGACCGGGCACTATCGGCCGGATGCGCTGATGGAGGCGATCCATCGGCATCCCTTCGACTGCATTCTGATGGCGCTGAACGCGGCAGACCCGCACCACTACAGCTTCGAGGATCAGCTGCTGCCGCTCGCGGTGGAGAAGCAAATGGGCATCATCGGGATGAAGGTGCCGGCGCGCGGCCGAATCCTCTCCAGCTGGACGCCGCCTCCGCTGGAGCAGCAGGAGCACTCGTGGGAGGGGATGGTTATCGCGAAACAGCCCGGAACGCTGGACATCCGCGAGGCCGTCTATTACACGCTGACCCGGCCGGTAAGCACGATTATCATCGGCTGCGACTCGATTCAGCAGCTCGAGCAGAATGTGCAGCTGGCGCGTGACTTCACGCCGCTGACCGATCAACAGATGGCATCCATCGCCGCGCGCACCGAGCCGGTTTCGAAACAATCGCTGTTTTTCCGCTTTTACGATCGCGCCTGAACCCACTCACGCGGCCAGCCGCACGGCTGCGCCCCGAACCCGACAGGAACCGAGCCGTGACAACTGCTGCCGTTTTGCCCGAGACCGTTGCCGAGGAAATCGAAACGAAACAGGACCGCCTCGCCGCGCTGATGGACGAGCACGGCTGGTCGGCCGTATTGCTGAGCCGTCACGAAAATCTGGCCTGGGCCACCGCCGGGCGCGTGGAAGCGCGCGTTGCCCTGGGGACAGAAACGGCGGTGTGCTCGCTGCTGATCACGCGTGAAGGCAAGCGCTACTACATCGCCCCGGAAAATGAGCGGCCGCGGCTGGCCGAAGAAGAGTTTGCGGGGCTCGACTGCGAGCCCCTGCTCTATCCGTGGACAAAAGATGCCTCCACCGACCTCGCGCACGAAGCCGGCGGCCCGGAGATCGGTTCCGACACAGCGCAGGCCGGGTTTTACCCCGCGCATCTGGCCCCGCTGCGCACGCCGCTGCTGGCCGGCGAGACCGAGCGCTTCAGGAAGCTGGGCGCAGCCGTGGCCGATGCGGCGGCGCGCGTCCTGAGGGGGCTGGCGCCCGGCGTGACGGAAGATGAGATGGCGGCGCGCATCTCCGCCGAGCTGCTGAGAGAGCACATCGCGCCGACGGTGCTGCTGATGGGCGCTGACGAGCGGATCTTCCGCTACAAGCACGCTGTGCCGCGCAACGGCGTGCTGAAGAAGTACGGGATGCTCAACCTGTGCGCGCGCCGGCATGGCATGGTGATCTCCATTACGCGCTTCGTGCATTTCGGAGCGATGCCCGCGGAACTGGCTGCGAACTTTGAGAAGGCAGCGCAGATCAACGCCGAACTGCTGCACGCGACCCGGGCCGGAGCAACGTCAGCGGAACTATACGCCGTGGCTGCAAAGGGATATGCGGATGCGGGCGTGCCGGATGAGATCGCGAAGCACCATCAGGGCGGGGCCTGCGGCTATCTGGAACGCGACTGGGTGGCTACGCCCGACGGAACCGAGCGCGTGGACGCGGTGCAGGGCTTCGCCTGGAACCCGAGCCTGAGGGGTGCAAAGGCCGAGGACACGGCGCTGCTCCGGGGCGGCGAGATCGAGATTCTGACAGCCACACCGGAACTGCCCGCGATTGAGACAAACGTGGGCGGAAAGATTTATCGTTCCGCTGGGGTATTTCTGCCTTAGATCCCGCTTGATCCGACGCACAATGAAGCACGGAATGCTGAAAAGGATAAGCATGCGCCAGCTGTGGAGTCTTGCCGGAGACGTTTTCATTGCCCTCTCGATTGCCGCGTCGCCGGCGCTCCACGCGCAGGCGACCAATTTCCCTGACCAGACGCCGCTGCTCGTCGGCGCAGCGTGGTATCCCGAGCAGTGGCCGGAGTCGCAGTGGGACCACGATCTGGCGCTGATGGAGGCCGCCCACATCGACGTGGTGCGCGTCGGCGAGTTCGCGTGGAGCACCATGGAGCCGGCCGAGGGCCAGTACAACTTCGCGTGGCTCGACCGCGCCATTGCGCTCGCCGCGCAGCATCACATCTGCGTCGTACTGGGCACGCCCACGGCAGCGCCTCCGGCGTGGCTGACGACAAAATATCCTGAGACGCTGCGGGTCAGCGAGGATGGACAGCGCGCGGAACATGGCAACCGGCAGCAGTTTTCATTTACCGATCCGCACTACCGCAAGCTCGCCCACGACATTGCCGAGCAAATGGCGATCCACTTCGGACACAATCCGAACGTCGTGGGTTGGCAGCTGGATAACGAGTACGCTGAGCCCGACTTCGGCCCCTCGGCGCAACAGCAGTTTCACCAGTGGCTCCAGAAGAAGTACGGCACCATCGCCAACCTCAATCGCCGCTGGGCAACCGCCTACTGGAGCCAGACCTACGACAGCTTCGACGAGATTCCGGTTCGCGCAAGGGACGAAAATCCGGCCTTGTTGCTCGACTGGAAGCGTTTCGTGAGCGATGTGTGGAAGAGCTACTCGCTGAACCAGATTTCCGCCATCCGGCCGCACGCCGACCCACGCCAGTTCATCACCACCAACACCATGGGGTGGTTCGACGGCTTCAACGAGTACACCGTGCACAGCGTGCTCGATCTTGCTGCCTGGGACGATTACATCGACTCCGACCACTACGACTATCTCGAGAACGGAGCGCGGCACGATCTCACCCGTGGCTACAAGATGAAGGACTTCTGGGTGATGGAAACCGAACCGGCCTTCGTGAACTGGCGCCCAACCAACACCGCGCTCCAGAAGGGCCAGGTTCGCGACATCGCGTGGCAGGCCGTTGGCCACGGCGCAAATACCGTCGAATATTGGCAGTGGCGCAGCGCCCCGAATGGCCAGGAGGAGTACCACGGAACCCTGGTCGGCGCCGACGGCACCCCAGTGCCCGTCTATTACGAGATTCAGCAGGTAGGAAAAGAATTCGCCGCCGCCGGCCCGGAAATATCGGGAACATCACCGCACTCCGAAGTGGCACTGGTGAATGACTTCGACAGCCGCTGGGCGATTACCTTCCAGAAGCACAGTGCGGATTTCGATCCCGTCGCCGAGATGCTCGCTTTCTACCGGCCCCTGCGGACCCAGTCGCAGGCCGTGGACGTCATCTCCATCGACACACCGCTGGACGGCTACAAGCTCGTTGAACTGCCGGCGCTCAACGTCATCTCGCAGGCCGCAGCGGATCGCCTGATGGCTTACGTGCGCCAGGGCGGCCACCTTTTGCTCGGGCCGCGCACCGGCATGAAAAACGAGTTCAACGCCCTCCAGCCCGAGCGGCAGCCTGGGCCGCTGGCGGACTTCCTCGGCGGCCGCGTCGACCAGTTCTACGCCCTCGACAGCGACGTGCCCGTCAGCGGCGCCTTCGGCGACGGCACCGCGAACATCTGGGCCGAGCAGTTACAGACGGAGTCGCCGGATACCAAAGTGCTGATGACGTATGGCCGCAGCAACGGCTGGCTCGACGGTCAGCCCGCGGCCATCACGCGCAAGGTGGGTCAGGGGACCATCACCTACGTGGGAGCGTGGTTCGATCCGGCGACCATGAGCCGGATGACCGCGCAATTGCTGGATGACGCCGGCGTGAATCCGATCCTGCCCGGCGTTCCCGACGGCGTGGAAGTCTGCCGCCGCTCGGACGCGCAGAAGTCGATCCTGGTCGTCATCAACCACAACACCACGGAAGAGCACGTTGCCCTGCCCGAGCCGATGCGGGAGCTCATCGATGAGCCGCGAATGGTGAGCGCCGTGAATTTGCCGCCCTACGGCGTCGCCGTGCTGGAGAGCGAGAAGTCGACCTCGCAGTAACGCTGCGACGAGCGCCGCAAAGAGCTTGTTGTCCTCCCAAACGCCGGGGATCTCCGCGATCTCCGGTGCATTTCCTGGAAGGGAGTGACCCGGAAACGCCGCATCTGGGCAGGACATCCGCAGCGCGTTCGCGCTACTCTCAACACAAGAGGTGCCCCATGAAGCGGTTCTGGGTGGTATTCCTCCTGTTGCCAATAGCATTGGCAGCGCAGAACCTGATTCCGCCGGGAACGATCCTGCCTCTTCGCCTGGACACAGGCATCAATGCTCACAAGCTGCGCGCCGGCGAAGAGATTCGGGCTACCGTCATGCAAACGATTCCCGGAACGCCCGTTCGCCGGGGCACAAAAGTGCTGGGACTCGTGATCCATGTGGCTCCGGCGCAGGTGATCCTGCGCTTCGACACCGTGGTCTGGCATCGCCGGCAAATCCCGATCCGGACGAACCTGCGCGCTTTGGCGTCGATGATGGAGGTGAACGCGGCATATACCCCCGAAGAGCAGGCATCGCGAGGGCTGACCCCGGAAACCTGGACCACGCAGCAGATCGGCGGCGATCAGGTCTATCGCGGAGGTGGACCGGTAACCAGGGGTTCGATCAAAGTTGGCGAACCGACCGCCTACGGCGTGCGCGGCCAGCTCATCGGCAACGGGCCCTGCCGCGGCGCCGTCGACGGAAATGAGAACCCGCAGGCCTTCTGGCTTTTCTCCACCGATGCCTGCGGCGTCTATGGGATCCCGGGCCTTACCATTGCGCACGCGGGACGAGAAACGGGCACCATTGAACTGCTGTCGGGGAACGGAAAGCTCAATATCCGCAGCGGCAGCGGGATGCTGCTGCGCGTGCACGGTTCGTAGTCAGCCGCGCACTCAGCCGTCCGATGGTCCGATAAAATCGAAGCATGCTCCAGCTTGCGGGTGCCGGCAAGCGCTTCGGCCCCAGACTCCTCTTTGAAAATGCAGACTGGCTGATCACGCCCACCGAAAAAACCGCGCTGGTGGGCGCGAACGGCACCGGCAAGTCAACGCTGATGAAGATCCTCGGCGGCATGGAGTCGCTGGACTACGGTTCGATCCAGCGCATGAAGGGCATGAGCATCGGCTACCTGCCCCAGGATGGCTTGGCGCTCTCCGGGCGAACCGTTTTCGAAGAGTGCCTCAGCGTCTTCGACGAGCTGCGCGCGATGGAGCAGGAATTCGAGAAGGTCGCTCACGCGCTGTCTGAACTCGATCCGGCGAGCGACGCCTACGCGGCCGCGGCCGACCGCTATTCGCATATCGAGGGCCGCCTGCGCCACCACGACGTCTACGCCCTCGACGCCCAGGTGGGCGCGGTGCTCACAGGCCTCGGCTTCAGCAAGGAAGACTGGACGCGGCGCACCGAGGAGTTCAGCGGCGGATGGCAGATGCGCATCGCGCTCGCCAAACTGCTGCTGGCGCAGCCCGACCTGCTGCTGCTGGACGAGCCGACGAACCATCTCGACCTCGAAACCCGCAACTGGCTCGAGAACTATCTGAGCACCTGGCCCAACGGATACATCCTCATCTCTCACGACCGTTATTTTCTCGATGTGACGGTGAACAAGATCGTCGAAATCTGGAACAAGGGCCTGCATTTCTACCACGGAAACTACGAAAAGTATCTGACCCAGAAGGCGGAGCGGCGGGCGCAGCTCGAGGCAGCCTACAAAAATCAGCGCGAGCGCATCGAGCACCTCGAAGTCTTCATCAACCGCTTCCGCTATCAGGCGACCAAAGCGAAACAGGTGCAGAGCCGCATCAAGGAACTCGAGAAGATCGAGCGCATCGAGATTCCGCTGGAAGAGCCGGTGCCGCACTTCACCTTTCCGCAGCCGCCGCCCTCGGGCCGCAACGTGGTGGAGGTTGCCGCCCTCTCCATGCAGTACGGCGAAAAGCGCGTCCTGGAAGACGTGAACTTCACCATCGAGCGCGGCGACCGCATCGCTCTGGTCGGCGTCAACGGCGCCGGCAAGTCGACGCTGATCCGGCTGCTTTCCGGCCAGGAAATCCCTACCACCGGCACGCTCAAGCTGGGGCACAACGTGATTGCGGAGTACTTCGCGCAGGACCAGTACAAGGTGCTCGACCCGGCAGCGCGCATGCTCGACGACATCGGCCGCGCGGCGCCGAAGGTCCCTGAAAAAGATCTGCGCAGCCTGCTCGGGTGCTTCCTGTTTTCCGGCGACGACGTCTTCAAGCCGCTCGGCGTGCTCTCGGGCGGCGAGCGCAACCGTTACGCGCTGGCGCGCATTCTGGTCAGCCCGGCCAACTTCTTGCTCCTCGACGAGCCGACCAACCATCTGGACCTCCGCGCCAAGGACGTGCTGCTGGAGGCGATCGGGAAATTCAACGGGACCGTGATCTTCGTCTCCCACGACCGGTATTTCATCGACGGACTGGCGCAGAAGGTCTTCGAGGTAGCGAAGAACGAGACCGATCCCTCGCGCGGCAGCACCATGCACGTCTACCCGGGCAACTACGAAGACTATCTGTGGCGAAAAGAGGGCGGCGCGGAGACATTAGCCGCGGAAACAGCTGCGGCAGCTGTTCCCGAGCCGGTGGTGATGGCGCCGCCAGCGCCCGCCGTGGAGCCGGTGCCTGCGGCAAAGCGGCTCAATCCGATCAAGCTGCGGCAAATGCAGGAGCGGCTGGCGCAGGTGGAGGCGGAGATCCCCCGAGTCGACGGCTGGATCGCAGAGACCGAGCACGCTTTGGGCGTCTATGTGAGCGCCGAAGAGACGCAGCGTCTCACCGAGGTGCTGGCTGTGCTGCGCGACCGGCAGACCGAACTGAACAGCGAGTGGGAAGAGCTCTCTCTGCAGCTGGAAGGCGTTGTGGGATAAGCATCCCGCGGCACCGATCCGGTTTGTGGTTGAGGATCTTTAGCGAAACGACAGATCTCAGTGTGCCGTGCGCGATTCAGCGCCGCGCTACTCGCTGCTTGAGGAGGAGGCCTTCGGTGCGGACGACGAGGAACTGCCCGAGGCGGATGAGGAAGCCGCGGGCTTGTCGGCAGATTTCTCCGCGGAGGGTTTGGCCTCGCCGTCGGTCGAAGCCTTCATCGGGCCGGATTTCTTCGCTGCGTAGTCGGTGGCGTACCAGCCTGAGCCTTTGAACTGGATCGCGGGCGCCGAGAGCAGGCGCTCCACCGGCCCGTGACAGACGGGACACTCCTTCTCGTCGGGAGCGCTGAAGCTCTGGATCTTCTCAAACTGGTGACCGCAGTTTTTGCAGCGGTACTCGTATAGCGGCACGTGCTGTGTCCTCTTTGGATTGGATGCGTGCCTTCATTTTACCGATTCTCCAGGCGTTTCCGGCGCTCAGAGCGTCACCTGGCGAACGCCGGTAATGGCGGGCACCGCACGCAGCTCCGCCAGCACCGTATCCGTCACTTCTCCGTCGATCTGCAGCACCGCCAGCGCCGTGGACTCCTTGCCGCCGTTGGAGCGGCCGAGCGCGAAGTTGGCGATGTTGATCTGATGCTCCCCGAGGATGGTCCCGATGCGTCCGATGACGCCCGGGACGTCGCGGTTGCGGATGGCAAGGAGCGTCCCATGCAGCGGCGCTTCGATGTCGATGCCGTCGAGCCGCAGCAGACGGGGGGATTCGCCATGAAGCACGGCTCCGCTGGCTTCGATCTCGGCGCTGGTGGTGTGCAGGCAGAGCTGCAGCACGCTGCCGGCTCCGCCGAAGGGCGCTTCCTTCTTCTCTTCGTGGACCCGGATGCCACGCTCCGCCGCGACCGATGCGGCGTTGATGCGGTTCACCTGCTCCAGATGGCCGAGCACTCCGGCAATGGCGCAGTTCCGCAGCAGATCGGTCTTCATCTCGGCAAGACGCCCGTGATAGGCAATGGAGATGCTTTCGATGCCGCCCTTCGGAAACTGCGCGAGGAAGGTGCCGAGGCGCTCGGCCAGGGTCATGTAAGGCGCAAGCTCCTCGTATTCCTCATGCGTGAGCGAAGGCAGATTCACAGCGTTCTGCGCGACGCCCGACTTGAGATATTCGCGAACCTGCATCGCAATCTGGACGCCGACGGCTTCCTGAGCCTCGGCCGTCGACCCGGCGATGTGCGGGGTGAGGATGACGCTGGGCATCGCGGCGAAGGCAGAGTTCTTCGGCGGCTCCTCGTGAAAGACATCGAGGGCAGCGCCGACGACCTGTCCGCTCTGCAGTGCCTCGGCCAGGTCCTTCTCGACCACCAGCTCGCCGCGCGCGCAGTTGATGATCCGGACGCCTTTCTTCATCGTGGCCAGGGCGGCGCTGTTGATAATGCCGTTGGTCTGCGGCGTGAGCCCGACGTGCAGGGTGAGGTAGTCTGCCTGGGCAAACAGCTCTTCGGTGGAAACGAGGCGGATGGCGTTCTCGCGCGCGATGGATGCGGAAACAAACGGATCGTGACCGAGGAGTTCCATGCCGAAACTGCGCGCGCGCCGCGCCACTTCGAGGCCGATCCGCCCGAGGCCCAGGATGCCGAGCTTCTTGCCGCGCAGCTCGCCGCCCTGCAGGGATTTCTTCTCCCACTTGCCCGCGTGCATGGTGGAGTCGGCGCGGGGAATCTGGCGCGCCAGCGCTACCATCAGGCCCACCGTGAGCTCGGCCACGGCGACAGCGTTGGCGCCGGGCGTGTTCATCACCACGATGCCGCGGCGCGTGGCTGCTTCGGCGTCGATGTTGTCGACGCCCACCCCGGCGCGTCCGATCACGCGCAGCTTCGGAGCCGCAGCCATCAGAGCGTCGTCCACCTGAACCGCGGACCGGACCACCAGGGCATCGGCGTCTTTCAGCGCCGCGGGCAGATCCTTCACCTGATCGTGCGTCAACACGTCCCACCCCGCCTCAGCCTGAAAAACAGCCAGCGTGGCGGGGGACACTTTTTCTGCGAGAACGACCTTCATCGTTTCCTTTCCGGGGCTGGGCCGCCCGCGCGCGCCGAAAGGACGCGCAGGCCGGCTCGGGAATCAGGCTTGGACGGCTTCCGCTTCGCGCGTGCGGCTGGCGATGCCGGCACGCTCTGCGTAGACCTGCTGCGCCGCAGCCAGCGATCGTCCAAACTCGAAGCCAGGCAGGTTCAGCTTTGCCGCGGCCACCTGCTCGAGCGCGGCGAGGATCGCCATGGTGTCCATAAAGTCGAAGAGTCCGATGTGGGCGATGCGGAAAATCTTCCCTTTCATCTCGCCCTGGCCGTTGGTCACGATGGCAGCGAAGCGGCTCTTCAGCTCTTTCACGATCACGCCGGAGTCGACCCCCTCCGGCGCCAGGATGGCCGTGGCCGCTGCCGCCGGCGACGAGGGCGCAAACAGAGTCAGCCCCAGAGCCTCAACCGCAGCGCGCGTCATCGCAGCGCAGGTTTCAGCGTTTTCTACCAGCGCCTCGCGCCCCGCGGCGAGATCCCCGCCCGCCTGTGCGGCGATGTAATCCAGCGCTGCGCCCAGCGCGGCGATCAGCGCAATCGCCGGAGTGTAGCTCGATTCGCCCTTCTGCGCATTTTTCCGTTCCTTGCGCAGATCGAAGTAGTACCGCGGATTCTTCGAGCTCTCCGTGGCCTTCCACGCACGATCGCTCAGGCTGAGATAGGCGAGCCCCGGCGGGATCATCACCGCCTTCTGCGAGCCCCCGATGATCACGTCGACGCCCCAGGCTTCGACGTCGAGATGCGTCGTGCCGAGTCCGGTGATCGCATCCACCACCAGCAGCGCCTCGCTTCCCGCGCCGCGCAGCAGCCGCGCGATGCCCTGAATGTCATGCCGCGCGCCGGTGGAGGACTCGGTGGCCTGCACGAAGACCGCGCGCGTATCGTCGCGCAGCGCGCGCTTCACTGCATCGAGCGAAAAGGTCTCCCCGTAGGGGACGCTGACGAGGTCCACCTGGCAGCCGAAGGCTTTAGCCAGTGCTTCCCAGCGCTCACCGAATTTTCCCGCCGAGAGGACCAGCACGCGATCGCCGGGCGAGGTCAGATTCGAGACCGAGGCTTCCATGGCGCCGGTTCCGGACGAAGCCAGCAGCAGCACATCGTTCCTGGTTCCCACAAAGGCCTTCAGCTGGGCCAGCACACGTTCGTAAAGCGCCCGGAATTCCGGAGTGCGGTGATGGATATCCGCGGCCGCCATGGCAAACTGCGCGGCGGGGAGCAGCGGGGTCGGTCCGGGAGTGAAGAGGCGCGTTTTGCGGATCATGACCTCGATTTTAGCCGCCGGTGACACGCCCCGTTTCTCTCTATAATGAGAAGGTTTGGGCAAATTCGCAGGCGCCTTCCGGCATCGAACAACGAACGTGAGCGGTGAGGGGAGCTGGGGCTATGGATCTCGTCAAACTGATCGACCGCGAAATGATCGCCGCGATGAAGGCGCGGGACGTGGAGCGCACCTCGACGCTGCGCATGGTGAAGGCCGCGCTGAAAAACCGAGAGATCGAGAAGCGCGGCGACCTGACCGACACCGAAGGCCAGCAGGTCCTCACCACCATGATCAAGCAGCGGCGGGATTCCATCGAGCAGTTCCAGAAGGGCAACCGCCCGGAGCTCGCGGCCAAGGAAGCGCGCGAGATCGTGATCATCGAGGGCTATCTGCCGAAAACGGCGAGCGAAGAGGACCTGAAAAAGATCGTCGACGAGGCGCTCGCAGGCTCGAGCTTTGGCCCGCGCGACATGGGCACGGCCATGAAAGCCGTGCAGGCAAAGGTGCAGGCAGCCGGGCTGCGCGCCGACGGGCGGCAACTGAGCGAGCTGGTGAAGGCGCGACTGGCACAATAGGCTCCCATGGACGCTGAGAGTCTCCGCACCTGGCTGCTCTCCCTCCCCGACGTGTGCGAGACGATGCAGTGGGGCGAGACCCTCGTCTACTGGGCCGCCGACAAGGCCATCGGCGGCAGAATGTTCGCCGTGATCAGCCTCGGATCGCCGAATTCCGTCCTGTCCTTCGCCGCCGGCCCCGAAGTCTTTGCCGAGCTGGTGGAGCGGGACGGCATCTTCCCCGCCCCCTATCTGGCTCGCGCGCACTGGGTCGCCGTAGAACGCTGGGACACGCTGCCCGCCGCCGAGCTGAAGCATCTGCTCGCCCGCGCTCGGGAGCTGGTTTACGCAAAACTGCCCAGGCGAACCAGAGACGTCCTCACCATGCCGCCAGCGGAAAAGAAAAAGCTGATCGCCGCAAGAAAAAAGCAGCTGGCTTCGCGCGGCAAGAGCCGCTGACCATCCGGACTAATGCGCTGCAGCGGCGGCCATCAGGCTCGCACGTTTGTCCGGCGTCATCGGGCCGGAGGCCCGCCACAGGATGTGTCCCTGGCGATCGACCAGCAGCACGACCACCTGCTTCTCGTTGGGAATATTCAGGCCGGTCATAAAGGTGTGGCGGTCGACGAAGAGCGGCACGATCCACGGCCAGCTTTCAGGATCGCTCTCGTCGCTGCGCAGCGACGAGGTTTCCCACCAGCGGAAGACGAAATTTTCGCGCCCTTCCACCGGCAATTCGTAATAGTGAAACTGAAAATTCGAGTGCTGGATAGCCTGCCCCGCCTCCAGCCAGCTCTGGATGTCCTTCTGCTGTTCCGGCGCGAACGAGATCAGCAGCAGATCCGTCTTTCCCGCCATACCCCCGGGCAGCGTCACCCTCTGTTTCGCAAGGTTGTACGCGGTCACCTGCGGGAAGACCGGTTGCTGTTGCGCCGGCAGCAGAGCGCAAACCAGGAACAGCGGGAGGAGCCATGTGAATCGTCGGGGCAAGGGATTTCCGTGAGAACCGTTCCAGCAGCTGTAAACGCAAGTAGACCTGGTGGAATGGTATCACCGCGGGAGCCGCCCTCAGCCCGCCCTTGCCCGCTGCTTTATGATGAAGGAGCGATGAACTCGCATCCCTTTCAGACCGATGATGCGCGCCTCAGGCCCATTGCCGCGAAAGTAGCCGAGGGCCGGCGGCTCAGCGGCGACGACGGCCTGGCGCTCTATCGCTCGCCCGATATTCTCGCGGTGGGCTGGCTGGCGAATTCGGTGCGCGAGCGCATGCACGGCGACGTGACTTACTTCAACGTCAACCGCCACATCAATCCCACCAACGTCTGCGTGGCCGCCTGCCGGCTCTGCGCCTTCGGGCGCACCAAGGGCGCGGAGGGTTCCTACACCATGGCGCTGGAGCAGGCCTGGGAAACCGCGGCCTCGGGCTACAGCGAAGCGGTCACCGAGTTTCACATCGTCGGCGGATTGCATCCCGACCTGCCTTTCGAGTATTTCCTCGATCTCGTGCGTGGCCTCAAGCAGCGCTTCCCGCAGGTGCATATCAAGGCCTTCACCATGGTCGAGGTCGCCTTCCTGGCAAAGCGCGCCAAGCTCTCGATCCCCGAGACCCTCACCCGCCTCAAGGACGCCGGCGTCGACTCCCTCCCTGGCGGCGGCGCGGAAATCTTCGCCGACCGCGTCCGGCACCTCATCTGCGACCACAAGATCGACGGCGGCGAGTGGCTGGAAACGGCCCGCGCCGCGCACCAGCTCGGCCTCAGGTCCAACGCGACCATGCTCTACGGGCACATCGAGAACGACGAGGACCGCGTCGACCATCTCCTGAAGCTGCGCGCCCTCCAGGACGAAACCGGCGGCTTCCAGACCTTCATCCCCCTGGCCTTCCATCCTGACAACACCCCCCTCGACCATCTGCCGCGCACCACCGGGATGACCGACATCCGGCAGATCGCCGTGGGCCGCCTGCTGCTGGACAACTTCCCCCACATCAAGGCGTACTGGCAGATGATGACGCCGAAGATCGCGCAGATCGCCCTGCGCTTCGGAGCCGACGACATCGACGGCACGGTCATCGAGGAAAAGATCTACCACGATGCCGGAGCCACCACGCCCCAGGGCATGACCCGCAGCGAGCTGATGCGCCTGATCACCGCCGCCGGCCGCGTCCCCGTCGAACGCGACACCCTCTACCGCTCCGTAACCCGCACCGAAGAGAC
>Ga0335074_10002315_pt1 | contig 25934 bp, 23 predicted proteins | sample Lox_Sample_23_FD_206715 | JGI IMG/M metagenome (GOLD analysis project Ga0335074, IMG submission 206715) | Soil microbial communities from Loxahatchee National Wildlife Refuge, Florida, United States - Lox_Sample_2.3 | ecosystem: Environmental > Terrestrial > Soil > Wetlands | place: USA... | reverse complement strand
CAAGAACTTCCTGCTGATCGGTCTGTGGCCGTTCGTCGGCGCTGTCTTCATGTTCTGGATCCTGGGCGAGTTCGTGTCGACGAACACCAGTGACGCAGTGGTCATCTGGGTCGGCCTCGGCGGCCTCGCGATCGGCCTCATCCCGCTGGGGATCTACTGGCTGGCGGGCAGCCCGTACTTCAAGCAGCGCCCGACGCTCGGGAGCACGCTGCCTGACGACGCGATCTAGCGACACCAGGCCGGGAACGAGCAGTCCGGCAGGCCGGCTGGGCGGCCGGAAACTGGCTTGCGGGCGGCTCGCCGAGGTTTGCTAGCCTGGTCGCCATGAAGCGCGCTGGACTGACGACGACGCCGGAGCACGTCCCGGCGCGCTGACATCCTGTTCTCAGCCGAAGCCCCGGGGCGAGTGCCCCGGGGCTTCGGCTTTCCCCGGCCACCTCGCCCCGCCACCGCAGTCCGCGAGGAGGCCCCCGTGTCCGCCCAACCCGTGTCCGCCCAACCCATGTCCGCCCAGTCCGTGCCCGCTGAGCCTCTGCTCGCTCAGCCTCTGCTTGCTCAGCCACTGCCTGATCAGCAAGCGCCCGATCAGCAACTGCACGACCACCGCAAGCTCGGCCGCGAGCTTGAGCTCTTCGATTCCGACCCGCTAATCGGCGCAGGCCTTCCGTACCTGCGGCCGGCCGGCGCGGCGGTCCGGCACGCGCTCGAGGAGTACGTCTACGAGCTTGAGCGCAAGGCCGGCTATCAGCACGTCTGCTCGCCCGTCCTGGCCAAGCGCGAGCTGTATGAGATCTCCGGCCACTCCGATCACTACCGCGACGGGATGTTCCCGCCCATGGACGTTGGCGGCGAGCAGGTCGTGTTGCGGCCGAGCCTGTGCCCGCATCATGCGGTCATCTACCGGTCGCGGGCACACAGCTACCGGGAACTGCCGCTGCGCCTCGCCGAGCTCGGCGGGATGTACCGGTCCGAGCTGTCCGGCGTGCTCGGCGGCCTGACCAGGGTGCGGTCGATCCAGCTGAACGACGCGCACATCTTCTGCACTCCCGATGAGGTCGCTGCCGAAGCCGCGGCCGCCCTGGCGATGATCAGGCACGCGTACCGCGCGCTCGGCATCGAGCCTGCTCGGTACCGGCTATCGCTGGCCGGCGCGTCGGATAAGTACGTTGGCAGCCGCGAGATATGGGACCGGGCTGCCGACGCTCTGCGGAAGGTGCTTGAGGAGGCGGCGGTGCCGTACGAGGCGGAGGAGGGGGAGGCGGCGTTCTACGGGCCGAAGATTGACGTGCAGGTGGCGGACAGCTCCGAACGGGAAGCGAGCCTTTCCACCGTGCAGGTGGACTTCTACCAGCCCGAGCGCTTCGGCCTCGAGTACGTCGGCGCAGACGCGGCCAGACACCGGCCGGTCATGGTGCACCGCAGCGTTATCGGCAGCCTGGAGCGGATGCTCGCCCACCTGATCGATGTCCACGGCGGAGCGTTCCCGCCCTGGCTCGCGCCGGTCCAGCTGGCTGTGCTGCCCATCGGCGCGGACCAGATCGCCGCAGCCCGCGGAGTGCTCGGTGCCGCGATCGACCAGGGCCTGCGCGCCGAGCTAGCCACCGACGGCAGCCTCGGTGCTCGCATCCGCGCGCACCGTCTCGTGCCTTATCAGGCGGTGATTGGCGAGGCTGAAGCGGCTGCGGGCCACGTCTCCGTGCGGTTGCGGGACGGCCGGAAACTGCCGCCAATGCCTGCAGCTCAAGCGCTCACTCGCATCGTGCATCAGATCTCGGGAAGGACCCCGCAGGTGTGGGTGCCGGAACCAGATGCGGCGAGACTGGCTGCGGGCGAGGCGGAACCTGCCGCTTCGCAAGCGCCTAGAGTGACGCGGTGAGCTTCCTGGAACCAGGTCACGTGCTGGTGGCTGATGGCGGCCTGGCGACTGAGCTTGAGGCACGCGGGCACGACTTGTCTGACTCGATGTGGTCCGCGCGGTTGCTGATGGATGCACCGCAGGAGATCAAGGCGGCGCATCTCGCCTTCCTGCAGGCAGGCGCGGTGATCGCGACGACCGCGAGCTATCAGGCGTCGTTCGACGGGTTCGCGGCATGCGGCCTGTCACGTAGCGACGCGGCGAGACTGATGCGACTCAGCGTCGAGCTAGCGCGTGCCGCGTGCGGCGAGATGGCAGATGGCGTGAGGCGCTGGGTGGCTGCGTCAGTCGGCCCCTACGGCGCTGCCCTGGCCGACGGGTCGGAGTACCGCGGCCGTTACGGGCTGCGTATCGCCGATCTGATTGCCTGGCACCGGCCGAGGCTAGAGGCGCTGGCCGAGGCGAGCCCGGACGTGCTGGCGATCGAGACTGTGCCCGACGTGGACGAAGCCGAGGCGTTGGTGACCGCGATCGCCGGCGTGGGAGTTCCGGCGTGGCTGACCTACAGCATCGACGCCGATCGCACTCGCGCCGGACAGCCGCTGGCCGAGGCGTTCGCGGTCGCCAGGGACGTGGCGGAAGTCGTGGCCGTGGGCGTGAACTGCTGCGCGCCGTCGGACGTGCCGCTGGCGGTCGCGATTGCCAGCCAGGTCACCGGCAAACCGGTGATCGTCTACCCCAACAGCGGTGAGGGCTGGGATGCGCGGCATCGGGCTTGGGCAGGCCGGCCGCAGGACATGGCCTGGCAGCCACGGCAGTGGGTGACGGCAGGGGCCAGGATCGTTGGCGGATGCTGCCGTGTCCGCCCCGCTGACATCGCTCAGATCGCCACCGCTCTCGCCGCGCACTGACCTGGTTGCCGACATAGCATCGGTCCGAGCGTTCTCGCGTGACCTTATCTGCCGATATGCCCGGTCTGCAACAGCGTTATCGGATGCTAATGCAGTCCGGGGCGAGGAGACTTGCCTGGTGCGGGTCTCCATCTGGGTCCGGCCCGGATCTACCCGCCCCGGCGTGGGCGGCGAGCATGACGGGGCGCTTGTGGTCCGGGTCAGCCCTCGCGCAGTCGACGGGAAGGCCACCGCGGCTGCCTTGGCGGCGGTGGCCGTGGCGTTCGGCGTCCGGCAGCATGCCGTCACCCTCGTGTCCGGAGCGACCAGCCGGACGAAGATCGTCGACGTGGACGGCGCGGATCCGGCGGCGCTGGAGCGGCTGCTAGCCGCGACCCGCCTGACCGGTAAATGACGGAGATTCTCAGCGCTATTCCCTGAGAGTCCCGATCAGTGACGAGAATCGTCAGCTGGCAGCCTTCACCAGCTCGTCGAGCATGGTGTCGAGCTTCCCGAGTCCTACCGACAGGTGACCTTCGCCGTCCTCGAGATGGGCCGATGCCGCCGGAAGCCGGGATGCCAGCCATCGGCCGTGCGCGAACGGCACCATCAGATCGGCGCTGCCCTGCCAGATCATGGTCGGCACGGAGATCTCTGCGAGGCTGAAACCCCACGGCTTGGCGAATGCCAGGTCGTCATCGAGCCAGCCATCGACGCCGATGCGCACCGCGTCGCGGAAGCTCGCGGCCATGTCCTCGCCGAACTCGCCAGTCAAGGCTGCGCGGTCAACGTCGGGCAGCAGGGACTCCATCGAGGCGACGATGTCGGCAGCGCGGATGTTCCGCAGTTGTTCACGCTGCTGCTCCAGGTACGGCCGCAGCTGATCTTCACCTTGAAGGGCAGCGGAGAACTCCACGATGTTGTCCTCGCCCATGCCTGCCATCCAGTCAAGGCCGTCAGCCTCGTACGGCGCAACGCCGGCTACGACGAGCACCGCGGCGGCGGCGCCTAGCCGGGCGCCGCAGGCCAGGGTGTGCGGACCGCCGCCGGACCAGCCCATTGTCACGCAGCGCTCGGCGCCCAGTGCGGCCAGTACTGCGTCGGTGTCGGCCACGACATCCACGACGCTGCGGCCCGGCTGGCGCGTGGAGTTCCCGTACCCGGGCCGCGAGGTGGTAACCAGGCGAAGGCCCCTGGCGTGTGCAGCCCGCTCGAGTGCGCGTATCGGTGTGACCGCGCCTGGCGTCCCGTGGTGAAACATCAGGGGGAGCCCGTCAGCAGGTCCGCTGACCCGCACGTCGAGATGACGGCCATCCGGCAACTGAACTTGCTCAACCGCGTCCATCCGGCCATCTTCGCATCCTGGCGAGGTCTCAGCCGTACCGGGCAGATCGCGCGGGGCCTGATCAAGCCGTTAGCTAAGCTGCAAAGCGTGGCAGATCACTACCGCGCACCCGGCTGGTTCACACGCAATGTCTTCAACCAGTTAGTGGCGTTCCTTACCAGGCAGGGCATTAGCGTTCTCGGCTCGCGGGTCCTCGCGGTGAAGGGCCGGACGAGTGGCCAGTGGCGTACTACCCCGGTGAACCTGCTCACCCACGACGGCCGCCGTTACCTCGTTGCACCCCGCGGCGAGACCCAGTGGGTACGCAACCTGCGGGCTGTCGGCACGGGCGAACTGCGGCTAGGCAGGCGCGCGGAGGCTTTCCGCGGCCGGGAGCTCACTGACGATGAGAAAGTGCCGGTGCTGCGGGCCTACCTCAAGAGGTGGAAGGCCGAGGTCGGGATCTTCTTCGACGGCACCGGGCCAGACTCCACCGACGAGCAGATTCGCGCCATCGCGCCCAGGCATCCGGCATTCGAGGTGCTTGGAGTCCAGTAGGCCACGGCCGTGGTTGTTGCCGACTTGGCCGAGTTGGCGCGGTTGCCTGCTGGCGCCTGACCCATGGCCACGGCCATGATGAACTGTGACCCCCGCGCCCGGAGACGGCTCTGGCCAGGACAAGCGCGGAACCGGCCACGACCACTATGACGAGGTCGTGCAGTTTGGCAGCGGTCGTTCAGCCAGCGGCCGCTGGCTGCGCCGCATTGCGCTGGCGTGCCTGGTGCTTGCCGCCATCGTCGCGGTTGCCGTACGCGGCACGCCTCAGCACGCACAGCATGCCGCGAAGACCCCGCCGCTGCCGGCCGTGCAGGTCATCAGAGCAGGTCACCCGCTGCTCGATGTGAGCGGCGGCTGGGTGCTGTTCGCCCGGGGGCCCGACGCCTTGCTGCGGATACAGCTGGCCCAGGGCAAGATCGCGGTGACGTACGTGCCGCCGCTTCTGTCCGCGAACCCGAACGTGGCGTTCGTGATCGGCGCGCACGAGGCGGTGATCCGGTCAACCGATCTGGTGCCCGGCTACATCGTGCCCGACAGCGGTCAGGCGCGAGTGCTGACCGGACCGCTCGCGGCTGACGGCCCGCTCATTCCTGGCCCGGCATCGACGCACGCTGTGTGGGTCATGTCCGGTTCGCCGGCCTCGCCGTCGCTGTCCCTGGTTACCCTGACAGGCCGCCGCCTCGGACCAACGATCCGGTTCCAGCCGGGCGGTCCGCAGGTGCCTGCGACCGCGGTCTCTGACGGCCGCGGTTATGTGCTGGTCACCACCGGAGGCTTCAGCGTCTACGACGCCGGGCCAGGCTGGGACCGGCCGGTGCCTGGCACGGTGGTCGCTGTCGGCCGCGAAAGCTGGCTCGTCGTCAGTTGCAACCCGCTGTACCGGCACTGCCACAACGAGGTCGTGGACATTGCCAGTGGCGCACGTCGTGAGCTGCCCGGTCCTGCCGCGGGCTTCCCTTACGACGAATTCTCCTGGCCGCCGATCGGCGTGATAGCACCAGACGACGCCACCGCAGCGGTAGCAGTGGGCGGACCCGGCAGGCGGCTCACCGTGCACCTGATCAACCTGCGGTCCGGGGCCAATCGCAACCTCAAGATTGTGCTTAGCAAGTCCGCGGGCAATGTCCTGGCCGGCGCAGACCTCAGCGACCAGTCGATGGTCTGGTCGCCCGACAGTCGCTGGCTGTTCGTGGCCGCGGCCGACGGCAAGCTCGTCGTTGTCGACGCCCGCACGGGCAAAGCGGAACACCTGAAGGTGACGCTTCCGCCCGTGACACAAGTGGCCGTCGGCGCCTGACTCAGCCGACGGTGACCGGCGTCGCCGCCCGGGACCGCCAGTACTCCCGGCCTGCTTCCGGCAAGAGGTGAATCGGGTCGTAGTACTCGTATTCGCGCTCCAGGGCCAGCGCGTCGCCGGACTCGACCGCAGTGCGGTAGTTCTTCGTCCAGTAGGAAATGCCGCGCTCGCGGTCGTACCTGGCGACCTGGTGCACCCAGCGCTTGCCTACGTACGGCACGTCGCAGATGAACCTCGGTGTCGCGAAGCCGGGCAGGTAGCCCATGATGTCGTGCTGCAGTTGCTGCGCCTGCGCCAGCGACAGCCGCCAGTGCTCGCTGCCGGGGATCATGTCGCACATGTAGAAGTAGTACGGCATGATCTTGGCGTCATCGAGCAGAGCGAAACACAGGTCGAGCAACTGCTCGGTCTTGTCGTTGGTACCGCGGAGCAGCACGCCCTGATTCCGGACGTCGCGGATGCCAGTGTCGAGCATGGCCTTGGCGGCGGCCGCGACGAACGGGGTCACGGACTGGGCCGCGTTCACGTGGGTGTGGATCGCGATGCTGACGTCCCGCTGTCGCGCCACCGTGGCGAGCCGCTCCATTCCGGCCCGCACCTCGTCGGTCAGCCAGTACTGGGGCAGGCCCATCAGCGCTTTGGTGGCGAGCCGGATATCGCGGATGTTCTCGATTTCCAGCAGGCCGGCGACGAATGACTCGAGCCGGGGCCAGGGCATGTTGGCCACGTCGCCGCCGGAGACAACCACGTCCCGCACGCCCGGGCTGTTGCGCAGGTACTCCATCATCGCGGTCAGCCGGTCCTCGCGGCCGAGCACGAACTTGTGCTTGTCAACCACCGGGGTCGGGTTCCCGACAAGGTCCATGCGCGTGCAGTGACCGCAGTACTGGGGGCAGGTCGGCAGCAACTCGGCAAGCACTTTGGTGGGGTAACGGTGGGTGAGGCCCTCGACGGCCCACATCTCGGCCTCGTGCAGCGAGTCACGCGAGGCCAGCGGGTGCGACGGCCAGTCCGCGCGACGATCGGTGAAGACGGGAATCATGTACCGGCGCACCGGATCGGCGTAGAAGGCGTCGGTGAATCCGGGGTCGGCGGGGGAGAGGTGCGGCACCATCGTGTTGATCATCTGCGGCGGTACCAGCATGGACATAGTGGCGCGTTCGGCCTGGTCACGCTCCAGGTCGGCGTAGAACCGCTCGTCCAGGCCGCTTCCGATGACCTGGCGGAGCTGGCGGATGTTCTTGACGCAATGAGCTCGCTGCCACTGGGCCGATGCCCACTCTTGTTGCGAGACGCCGGCCCAGCCGGGCAGCCGCCGCCAGTCCGGCTCCACCAGCTCCTTGTGCCGGTAGACATAAGGCTGTTCGATCATGGCTGCACCTGCCCTCGGGGATACTTCGGCACTGAGGATGATGTGTGTTTTTGTTAGATTACAAAAGAAGCTGCGGTCGGTATAGTGAGAAGCAACAAAATCTATCGAATACTTATAGTACCCTTGCGCCTACGCAAACCCGCTCATAGCTCGCGAGTCTGGCATAAGCCCGAGGCATGCGAGCCTCGCCTGACCGGAAGGACCGAGTTATGCCCGGATCGCGGCTCAATCCGCGCGACGGTGCCGGACCTGAGCCCGGCGAGGCCGGAGCGCGCACCGGGGCAAGCCTGAACGGCCAGGCCAGCGCTGCCAGCTCGCCGCTCGGCCTGCACCGGGTGCTGGAACCAGCGGGCGTCCTCCCGCAAGCGGCCTGGCGCCTGGATGCCAAGGCCGCCATCTGGCCGGACGAGGTGCGCGTCGCGGTCACCCGGCTCAACCTGGACGCGGCGTCGTTCCGGCAGCTTCGCGAAGCGCACGACGGGAACCCGGACAAGATCAGGGCAGCTGTTCTGAACATCGTCAGGACTCGCGGCAAGATGCAGAACCCGGTGACCGGCTCCGGCGGCATGCTCACCGGGACCGTAGCCGAGGTCGGGCCCGACTCGCCGCTCGGTCTTGCGGCCGGCGACAAGATCGCCACTCTGGTCTCGCTCAGCCTGACCCCGCTGGTCATCACCGATGGCCTGGCCAGCTGGGACGGAAAGTCGGAGCAGGTGCCATGCGAGGGGCACGCAATCCTGTTCGGCCGGTCGATCGCGGCGAAGCTGCCCGACGACTTGTCTGCCGAGCTTGCCCTTTCGGTGATGGACGTTTGCGGCGCTCCCGCGCTCACCCACCGGGTCGTTGCTGCCTGCCGGGCCCGCAGTAGCCAAGCACCGGGGCCGGTCGTCGCGATCATCGGCGCCGCTGGCAAGAGCGGCTCGCTGTCAGCCGCGGCCGCCCGGCATGCCGGTGCCGCACGAATCATCGGCGTGGTGCCGCACGAGGCCGAGGCGCAGCTGCTGCGTGACGCCGGCGGTGCGACCGGCCGGCCGGATCAGCCTGGTCAGCCGAGTCAGCCCGGCCTGGTCGACGAGATCGTCATCGCTGACGCACGCAACCCGGTTGGCGTGTCGCGCGCCATCCAGAAGGCCGGCGGCCCGGCCGACGTCACCGTCGTCTGCGTCGACGTGCCGGGCTGCGAAGGCGGCGCAATCCTGGCGACAGCCCAGGGCGGGACGGTGATCTTCTTCTCGATGGCCACCTCATTCACGGCCGCGGCGCTCGGTGCCGAAGGTGTCGCCGCTGACGTGACGATGCTGGTGGGTAACGGGTACGTTCCCGGGCACGCGCAGCTGGCACTGGACCTGATCCGCGCGCAGCCGTCCGTCCGGGGCCTCTTCCAGCGCCGCATCGACGAACACAGTTCTCCTAACCACGGTGCTCCTAACCACGGTGCTCCTAACCACGGGGAGTGAAGCCCAATGCAAACCCGGCTTAACCTCGACCCCGCGGTAGTCCGCGAGGCGCGTGCGCTGGCCGCGAAGGCGGGCCAGCCGATCGTCGAGATGGCACGGACCCATACCACCGTCTCGGTCGAGCGGGCAGTGCTGCGCCTGGCCGGGCTCCAGGGCGCTGACGCTGACGGCATGCCCTGGGTGAACAGGCTCGTCGACGCCGTCCGCGAGACCACCGGACTGGAGCACGGCGTCGCATTGCCTGCCTGGGACGCGCTGCTCACCGGCGGCTACGAGAATCTCGCTGCGCTCGCGGCAGCAGCGGCGCAGGGCAAGGCGGCGTTCCGTATCCCGGCGGGCGCCGACGCCGCGGCTGCCCGCACGGCTGCCTCTGCCGCGCTCGCTACCGGGATCGCCAGGATCGACGCCAACCGGGCCGAGCGGCAGCGCATGATCGAGCAGACCTCGGAGCCGCCCAAGCCGTGGATTTACCTCATCGTCGCGACCGGCGACATCTACGAGGACATCCCGCAGGCTCAGGCAGCAGCTCGCGAGGGCGCCGACATCATCGCGGTGATCCGCTCCACCGGCCAGTCGCTGCTCGACTACGTGCCCGAGGGGGCAACCCGCGAGGGCTTCGCAGGCACGTACGCCACCCAGGAGAATTTCCGGCTGATGCGCGCGGCGCTGGACGAGACCAGCCGCGAGCTCGGCCGCTACGTCCGGCTGACGAACTACGCCTCCGGCCTGTGCATGCCGGAAATCGCCTCGCTGGCCGGCCTGCAGCGGCTGGACATGATGCTGAACGACTGCATGTACGGGATCATCTTCCGCGACATCAACCCCCGGCGAACGTTCATCGACCAGCGCTTCTCCCGGCAGATCCACGCCCGCGCCGGCATCATCATCAACACCGGTGAAGACAACTACCTGACCACGGCTGACGCTGTAGATGCCGCGCACACGGTGGTGGTCAGCCAGCTGATGAACGAGTTCTTCGGCAAGGAAGCAGGCCTGGCGGACAGCCAGCTCGGCCTCGGGCACGCGTTTGAGATCAACCCCGAGGTACCGGACTCGTTCGTGCTCGAGCTCGCCCACGCGCAGCTGGTCCGCGAGCTCTTCCCGGACGCGCCGCTGAAGTACATGCCGCCAACGAAGCACATGACCGGCAACGTCTTCGCCGGGTACCTGCTCGATGCCTTCTTCAACCTCTGCGGCGTGATGACTGACCAGTCAATACTGCTCATCGGGATGATGACCGAGGGTATCCACACCCCGTTCCTCTCCGATCGTGATCTTGCCCTGGAGAACGTGCGCTACGTCCGCGACGCGGCCGGCCGGCTGGGCGAGAGCTTCGTCCCCGCGCCAGGCGGATTCATCGAGCGGCGCGCCAGGCAGGTGCTCGGCGAGTCGGTCGCGCTGCTGCGGCGCATCAGCGACGAGGGACTGCTGACCGCTATCGCGGAGGGCACGTTCGGCATCACCAAGCGCCCGGCGGACGGAGGCCGGGGCCTCGACGGCGTGATCAGCCGGGCCGATGGCTACTTCAACCCGGCGTCAGAAATCCTTGAGAGCGGGGAACGCGCACCTGCGGGCGGACCCGACCCGCGGACCTCCCCGGTAGAGGCGGGAGCTGCGAGATGAGCGGCAACGTTGTGCGGCCGTACGGCGACACCACCGGTGACGGGCGGATCCAGGTGTCGTTCACGCTGCCGGTCCCGTTCGGTACGCCGGCCGAGAAGGCGCGGGCCGAGGGCGCGGCGATGCAACTGGCCGGCAAGATGGGGCTTGAGCCCGCGATGGTGGTGCACGCCAAGGGCATGGGCCCGGACTACACGTTCTTCATCGTGTACGGCCGGGTGTCGCACCTGGTCGACCTGTCGCAGGTGACGGTGACCGAGCGCGAGTTCCCGCTGCTGAGCTCCGCGGAGGTGAACCTGCGCATCCGCACCGGCCTTGGCCGCAAGCTCGTGGTTGTCGGCGCGTGCATCGGCACTGACGCGCACACGGTGGGCATCGACGCCATCCTCAACGTGAAGGGGCACTCCGGCGAGAAGGGCCTGGAGTATTACCGGGAGATCCGGGTGGTTAACCTCGGCTCGCAGGTGGCGGTGCCGGACCTGGTCGCCAGGTCGGCGGCGGAGGGCGCGGACGCGGTGCTGGTCAGCCAGGTCGTCACGCAGCGGGACGCGCACATCAGCAACGCCAAGGAGATGTCGGCGGCGTTCCGCGCGGCCGCGCCGGATGCCGGAGAGCGCGGCTGGCCGCTGCTCGTCGTCGGCGGGCCGCGGTTCGACCCGTCGATCGCCCCGGACCTGGGCGTCGACAAGATCTTCGGCAAGGGCACGACGCCGGGCGAGGTGGCGAGCTATCTGGCCTATGCGCTCGTCCCGGATGCCGGCCGCGGCGGCGTGGAAGCCGGAATAGGTGCCAGCGCATGAGCGGCGACCCGCGGCTCGGGCTTACCGTGACGCACCGGCGGTACGTGCCGTACAGCCACGCGCATTACGGCGGCAACCTGGTGGACGGCGCGTACGTCCTCGGCCTGTTTGGTGACGTGGCGACTGAGGCGTGCATTCGCGCCGACGGCGACGAGGGACTGTTCGCGTCGTACTCGGACGTGCAGTTCCGGGCGCCGGTGATTGCGGGCGACGTGCTCGAGGTGTCGGCGACGGTGACGAGGGTCGGCACCCGCAGCCGGGATATCTCGTTCGAGGCGCGGGTGGTGTGCCGGGCGCAGCCGGAACGGGGGCCGTCCGCCGCTCGCGAGCTGGCCGAGCCGATCACCGCAGTGTCCGCTACCGGCACGGTGGTAGTCCCGCCGCCGGCCCGCTAACCGCCCGCCAGAGCCCTTGATCGTTGTGAATTTAGCGGTGTTATAGGCCCCCTAAATTCACAACGATCATGGCGCATCCCGGCGGGCGAGCGCTCAGGCCAGCCGGTGCGCGCCGGCCGAAGGCGTCGCCGGGAAGATCCTCGGCACGCCGAAGCCGCTGGCGGCGAAGGCGGCAGCGACCGCGTCCGCCACGGCACTGGCCCGGTCCGCATCAACCAGCGCGATAGCACTGCCGCCGAAACCACCGCCGACCATGCGGGCGCCCAGGGCACCTGCACCAATCGCGGCGTCCACGGCAGTGTCAAGCTCGGCGCAGGAGACCTCGAAGTCGTCCCGCAGTGACCGGTGCGCTTGCGTCAGCAGCGGGCCGATGCCTCGCACGTCGCCCGCTTCCAGATGGCCGGCGGTCGCGTGTACCCGCAAGTTGTCCGTGACAATGTGACGCGCCCGGCGGCGCATGACCAGGTCCTGGATTCGCTCGACATACGCCGGGTTCTCGACGTCGCGAAGCGACCGCACGCGGAGTTGCGCCGCCGCGCGCTCGCACGCTGCCCGGCGGTCGGCGTAGCCGCTGCTGCCGAGCTCGTGGTGCACGCCGGTGTCGATCACCAGCAGGTCGAGGCCCGCGCTGGACAAGTCACATCGCACCGGGCGGATCTGCAGGCTGCGGGTGTCGATGAGCAGGGCGTGGCCCGCGATCCCGAAGAGGGACGCGGTCTGGTCCATGATTCCGCACGGCACGCCGGCGAAGTCATTCTCGGCACGGCGCGCCAGCGCGGCCAGCTCCTCGCGAGAGCAGCCAAGGCCGAACAGCTCATCGACCGCCAGCGCGACCGAGCATTCGAGCGCTGCTGAGGACGACAGGCCCGCGCCGGTCGGTACGTCACTCTCGACGTGGATCTCGAGCCCGCGGTCGACGGTGTAGCCGGCGCAGCGGAATGCCCAGACCACGCCGAGCACATAGCGCGACCAGCCTGCCGCGGCCGCGGGGCTCAGGTCCGTCAGCTCGGCTGCGACTATCGCGTCGTCGCTGACCCCTGCCAGTCCTGTCGACGCGACCACAGTGCAGTCGTCGCGCCTGGCTGCCGCCGCCCGAACTGTCATGCCGAGCGCGAACGGCAGCACCCAGCCCTCGCTGACGTCAGTGAACTCGCCCATGAGGTTGACGCGCCCGGGTGCGGCGAACACGGACTGGGCCTGCCGGCCGAAGACGGCGGTGAACCTGGCACTTGCACCGGCGCCGGTCACCGAAGCGGAGCCGGGCTGTTCCTGAGTCATGCTCGCCGTCCTCAGCTGGCCGGCCGGTCCCGGGCGAGGCCTCCCGCCGTCACTGCTCAGCGAAGGTCGCCTCGCCGCCGGAGAAGCGATAGATCTCCGTGCCGTTCATCAGCGCCAGCGTGACACGGCTGAGCACGTCCAGCGGGTCACCAGACCAGATCACCAGGTCAGCGTCCTTGCCCGGCTCGATGGACCCGAGGCGATCGTCGATGCCGACGATGCGTGCCGGGTTGATGGTCAGCGCGCGCAGTGCGGTGTCGCGGTCGAGGCCGTGCTTGACCGACAGCGCGGCCTGATGAGCGAGGAAGTTGATCGGCACCACCGGGTGGTCGGTGGTGATCGCGATGGTCACGCCCGCGGACGCGAGCTTGCCGGGGTTGTCAAGGGAGCGGTTCCGCAGTTCTACCTTGGACCGGCTGGTGAACAGCGGCCCGATGATGACCGGGATGTCCTTGGCGGCCAGTATGTCGGCGAGCAAGTGCGCCTCGGTACCATGGTCAATGACCAGGCGGTAGCCGAACTCCTCGGCTAGCCGCAGGGCCGTGGCAATGTCGTCGGCGCGGTGGCAGTGCTGCCGCCACGGGATCTCCCTGCGCAGCACGCGGCCGAGCGCTTCGAGCTTCAGGTCCCGGTCGATGTGCTTGCGCTCACCCTCGGGCTTGCGCTGCTCGGCGTCGAGCTTCGCCAGGTAGTTAGCAGCATCAACGAGAGCGCCCCGGATGACCGCGGCCGTGCCGAGGCGAGTGGACGGCGACTCCTTCCGCTCCCCGTAGACCCGCTTGGGGTTCTCGCCCAGCGCGGACTTCATCCCGGCTGGTGCCTTGAGCAGCATCTCGTCGACCGTCCGGCCCCAGCATTTCAGGGCCGCGGTCTGGCCGCCGATCGGGTTTCCCGAGCCGGGGTTGACGTTGACTGCCAGCACGCCGCCGGACACGGCATCGCGGAAGCCCAGGTCAGCGGGGTTGATGGCGTCGAGCGCGCGCACCTGCGCGGTCACCGGCTCGGTCAGCTCGTTGCTGTCTGAGCCCGCCCAGCCCTCGCCCTCCTCGTGCACTCCGACATGCCCGTGTGCCTCGATGAAGCCGGGCAGCACCCAGCGGCCGGCCGCGTTGATCACCGTAGCGTCATCGGGAATGTGCAGGTCAGACCCAACGGCAGTGATCTTTCCGCCGGTCACCAGGACAGTTCCGCTGTCGAGCGGCGCTCCGCTGATCGGTACTACCCGGCCACCGACGATCGCTACCGTGTCCGCCATCTGCACTCCCTCGTGTAGTTCCCGGATAACGTGCCTACTAAATTCTCTGATATGCGCTTCGCCATCAAAACTGCCCCGCAGGACACAACCTGGCACGCCATGCTCGAGGTGTGGCGCGCCGCTGACGACATCGAGCTGTTTGAGTCCGGCTGGACATTCGACCACTTCTATCCGATCAGGGGCGACTCAACGGGTCCCTGCCTGGAGGGCTGGACGACGCTGACCGCACTGGCGCAGGCTACTCGCCGGCTGCGCCTGGGGACGCTGGTCACCGGCATCCATTACCGTCATCCGGCCGTTCTGGCCAACATGGTGGCCACCCTCGACATCATTTCCGGCGGCCGGGTGGAACTTGGCATCGGCGCTGGCTGGAATGTCGAGGAGTCCGGCGCGTACGGCATCGAGCTCGGCTCACCGAAAGAGCGCAGCGACCGGTTCGAGGAGGCCTGCGAGGTGCTGACCGGGCTGCTGTCGCCGCAAGAGACCACCACGTTCAAGGGCCGTTACTACCAGCTCACGGACGCCCGGTGCAATCCGAAACCGGTGCAGCAGCCGCACCCGCCGATCTGCATCGGCGGCAGCGGCGAGAAGCGCACGCTGCGTACGACGGCCCGGTTCGCCCAGCACTGGAATTTCGTTGGCGGGACGCCCGACCAGTTCCGCCACGCCCGCGACGTGCTGTACCAGCACTGCGCCGACATCGGCCGCGACCCGGCGGAGATCCTGCTGTCCACCCACGTGCAGTACACCGGTGATCCAGCACAGACGGCCGACACCGCGGCCGCGCTCAGCGAGGCGGGCGCGCAACTGGGCATTGTGACCATGCGCCCGCCGCACACGGCCGCCGCAGTGGAGCCGCTCGCTAACGCCCTCAGCCAGCTCGCTTAGCTCGGCACGGTGAGCTGCTTTCGCGGTAGCCGCCGGCTTCCGGTCGCGCCTCGGGCCGATGAGGCGTCAGGTATCGGCAAGCTGTGCCAAGCCCGTAGATGACGTCCCGCCTGGCGGCGGCCCGGCAAGCTTGGCAAGTGCGTGCTGCGGCAAGAAGCCAAAGAAAGCTTTGATTTCTGCCGATGCCAAAGTATTGTTTGGCATGTGGAGATCAGCGACCCGAGGGCCATCCGGGCCCTGGCCCATCCCATCCGCCTTGACCTGCTGCAGCTTCTCGGGGCCAGCGGGCAAGCGACCGCCGCCCAGTGCGGCCGCGTACTCGGGGCCTCGCAAGCAAGCTGCTCGTTTCACCTGCGCCAGCTCGCCAAGTACGGGTTCGTGCAGGATGCCGGGCCCGGGCGCGATCGGCGCGAGCGGCAGTGGCGCGTCTCGAGCCCCCGGCTGTCTGTGCGGATCGGGACAGGTAGTGACGTGGCCGTCCGGCAGGAGATCGAGAGGCTCGTCGTAGACCGCGAAGTGCACGCGATCCTGGAGTACTCGCAGCGGCCGGACGGCGCGGACACCGAATGGCGGCACAAGGCAGGCATCGTGACGGGAATGGCCGTCCTCTCCCCGGACGAGGCTGGTGCTCTCAAGGAGCAGTGGATAGCTCTCCTCGCGCCCTACGTCGCGGCAGCCAGGGCCGAAGGTTCTCAAATCCAGCCCGGACAGCGCCATGTCCGGTATTTCATGGCCGCGACACCGCTGCCAGAACCCGACTCAGCAGACAAGCGGGGAAGCGCCGATGGCTGACGGTCGCATCGACTTCGTGACCGGGGCTCCCGCAGCGGGCCGGATGGATGTCAGCTGGATCCACGGCGCACCCGCCGGCCGGCGCAACAGCGACCCGCCGATCGAGGTCTATCACTACGACCAGCACACGGTCATCTTGCGTCAGAGCAAATCGGTCAACTACGAGGCTCCGTTCCTCTACCTGCTGTTTGGCAACGACCGCGCGCTGCTGCTGGATACCGGCGCCACGGCGGATCCGGCGAAGTTCCCGCTGCGGGCAACGGTCGACCAGCTCGTCGCCGATTGGCTGGTCCGGCATCCGCGTGAGGCCTATCAGCTAGTCGTCGCGCACACGCACGGCCACGGCGACCACGTAGCCGGCGATGCGCAGTTCGCGGACCGGCCGGCGACAACCGTGGTCAGCCGGGAGTTGGACGCCGTGCAGCAGTACTTCGGCATCACCGGATGGCCCGAGCAGATCGTGATGTTCGACCTGGGCGGCCGCGTCCTGGATGTCACGGGCAGCCCCGGTCATCATCGAGCCGCCATCACTGTTTACGACCGGTGGACCGGTTTCCTGCTCACCGGCGACACCGTGCTCCCCGGCAGGCTGTACGCGTTCGACTTCCCTCAGTTCATGGCCAGCCTCGACCGGATGGTCGACCTCGCCGACAGCCGTGTCGTCACCAAGGTGCTGGGCTGCCATATTGAGATGACCAGGCAGCCAGGCCGCGACTACCCGCTCGGAGCGACCTACCAGCCAGACGAGCGCGCGCTGGAAATGACAGTCGCCCAGCTCAGGGAGATTCGTGCGGCAGCCCGTGCCGTAGCCGGGAAGCAGGGCGTCCACCGCTTCGACGACTTCGTCATCTACAACCAGCCGAGCCGGCGCGACCAGCTGAAGCTGGTCGCACGCGGACTTCTGCACAAGGCCGCTGGCCTGGCGATGCGGTTGGTGCCCGGGACCGGCAGCGGTTAACAGCCCAGAGCACATCCTGCCGCGGCGCTGAGCGACGCTGCTCAGAGCGCGCTGAGGAGGATACCGACCATTACCGCGGTATCGCCGGAACGGTTCTGCCAGTCATGCGGCACGCCGGGCTGCTGCACCACCGAGTCGCCGGGCCGCAGCACCACCTCGGTGCTGCCGACGATCAGCGTCACCTCGCCGCGCAGGATCGTGACGTAGTCGAGCGTGTCAGTAGCGTGCGCCCCCTGGAACTCCGCGTGCGCGCCGGCACCAGCAGACGGGCCGCGCTGATCAGGCGCGATCTCGACGATCCTGAAGCATGCCCCGCCCACTGGCGGTTCGAGCGCCCACTCTTCAGTGGAGGGATCGGTGACGCCAGCTGACAGCGGCCCCGCACCGGAGACCCAGAGCTCGGTCGTGGTGTACCGGCCAGCATGGATGACTGTCGGCGGCTGGCCCCGGAACACGACCGCCGGGTTTCCGCTCTCGTCGAAACCGGTTACGACTCTGTTCATCCCACGCCCTTTTCTGTGCTGCTGCCTAGAACCACCGGCCGAGCCTGCGGATGTTTCCGAGGCGGCCGAGGAATTCGGCATCACCAAGATGCCGCAGGCCCCTGACGACACCCCACGCCATCCCGGCCAGGAGGAAGACGACTGCGATAAATACCCATGGGATGCTGCTGCGGGAGTGGTCTATGTAGTTGAGAATGCCGAACGACCAGCCCAGTGCCACGATGTCGAAAACGATGATCGGGACTTTGACAATACCGGGCGTGACCGCCACCACGAGCCCGACCAGCAGCCCGATGGCAAACCAGTGCGTACCGGAGTGGAGAGCCGAGGCAGCGCCATGCGGGTGCGTAATGGCTGAGGCGATACTCATGGGCACAAAGTTCCACATAGCGTGAACGTCGGCAAGAACGACACGCGGCGGGGCAAGGGTAACGGCATCCAGGGCCGTCAGCACGCGGGGCCCTGGTGGCCGCGAACGGGGCTATGCCGCGATCGCTGCCCGGCAGCTGGACCGGTAGCGTTCTGCCATGGAACATCGCCGCCTCGGCCGGACTGGCCTGCAAGTTTCGAAGCTGTGTCTTGGCACCATGACCTTCGGGCTGCAGTGTGACGAGCAGACTTCAGTCGCGATTCTGGACCGGGCGGCGGACGGGGGCATCGACTTCCTCGATACCTCAGATGCCTATCCGCTCGGTGGCGACCTCAGCACCAGGGGAGTCACTGAGGACATCCTCGGCCGCTGGCTGCGCGGCAAGCGCGACAGCTTTATCGTCGCGACCAAGTGCTTCGTACCGACCGGACCCGCTCCGTTTGACGCCGGCAACTCGCGCAAGCACATCCTGTCGGCGGTTGAGGCGTCGCTGCGCCGCCTGGGGACTGACTACATCGACTTGTACCAGCTGCACGGTTACGACTATCAGACGCCGATCGACGAGACGCTCGGAGCGCTCGACGACCTGGTCCGTCAGGGCAAGGTGCGGTATCTGGGATGCTCGAACTTCCTGACTTACCAGCTGGTACGGGCGGTTGGCCGGACGGAGACGCTGCGGCTGGCCCGGCTGGACTGTGTGCAGCCGCGCTACAACCTGCTGTTCCGCCAGATCGAGCGGGAGATGCTGCCGTACTGCGCCGAAGACGGCATTGGCGTCATCCCCTACAACCCGATCGCGGGTGGCTTGCTGTCCGGGAAGCACTCCAGGGCCTCTGCGCCGCCCGAGGGCGGCCGGTTCACCCTCGGCACCGCAGGGGCGATGTACCAGGACCGGTACTGGCATGAGCAGGAGTTCGAGACTGTCGACGCGCTCACCCGGCTGGCACAGCAAGCCGGCGTGAGCCTGGTAACCCTGTCAGTGGCCTGGGTGCTCGCCAACAAGGCGATCACGGCGCCCATCATCGGAGCGAGCAGTCCCGGCCAGCTCGACGCGAGTCTGGCCGCGGCCGACTATGCGCTGGACGATGACCTCAAGCGCCAGCTCGACGAGCTCACGCAGGAGTACCGGATGGGCGACGCGCCTCGCTAGCGCACCCGGTGGCGGCGATTGGCACCGGGCCGCAACCCCGCACTAGGTTTGGGCTATGCCGAGTCAGCCGTTCCAGATTGTCTGTGAGATCGAGCCGCCGACCCGGCCGGACCTCATGCATGTCCGCCATCAGATCGGCACGCTGAGCAAGGTCGCCGATACTTTCCTGATCCCGGACAACCACCTGGGCCGGGCCACTGTCTCCAGCGTTGCCGTGGCCCACGAGGTCGAGGCCATGGGCGGTCGCAGCATCGCCTGCCTGAACTCGCGCGACCGGAACCTGCTCGGATTCCGGCGCGACCTGCTGACCGCAGCCTCATATCACGTGGATCAATTCCTGTTCGTGTACGGCGACAAGCCCAGCTCCGGCAGCCGGACCGGCGAGCTCACCGTGCGGGCGATGATGGACGAGGTGCGGGCACTGCCGGCCGATCCGGCGTTCGCCGCAGTGCGGCCGTTCCGGGTCGGCGCCGCGGCTGCGCTGCGCCCGCTGCCTGGCTGGAAGCGCTCGGCGGACTTCCTGTTCGCGCAGGTCAGCTTCTCCCTCGACGGGCTGCTGCGGTGGCGGGACGCCAATCCGGTCGACATTCCCGTCTACGCGGGCGTGATCGTGCTGGCCAGCGAGTCCCACGCCCAGCGGCTCGCAGCCGCCGTTCCGGACATCGCGATCCCGGCCGGGCTGGCACGCCTGGCGCGCGCCGACCGGCTGGCCGGCGTCGAGGCGGCCTGTGACCTCGTGCTGCAGATCAAAGACTCGGGCGCGTTCGCGGGCGTGCATCTCATCCCCGTGGCGCGGTACCGGGAAGTGGCCGCCAGACTGGAGCATCAGCTCGGCTGACAGCAGTCGCTGCCGCGGCCGGGAGGTGCGGCAGCGGGCGTCAACGTGGCTCAGGTAAGCCGGTCACTCAACGCGCCTCGGGCCGACGAGGCGTCAGCTGTCGGGCGACGTTTGCCAAGCCCGCAGAGCACGTTCCGGCCGCCGACACGTGTGCCTGCCGGCTCTGTTGGCCTCCCGGGCGCCGTCAGGAAAGACCGGCCCGGTCGGTGGTGGCGGATCGCGGCCGCGGCCCTCGTGCGCGATCGGCCATCTCTTCCCAGAACTGCTTCAGCGGCCGCGGCCGCATCTGCTGCCACGGCGCGCGGCCGGTGCGAGGGTCCCGCGGCCGCGTGATGATGGTCTGCTGGCGCCGGCAGAACGCTTCGCTCATCTCGACCCGTGGCTGCGTGCCCTTGGGGGGATAGGGACACAGTTCGAAGACGCACCCGTCAACGCAGCTGACGCCGGGGACAGCCGAGAAAGCGGTGCCGACCGTGCGGCCCGGCTCGAGCGCGTCGCGATAGTGAGTGATGCACGGGGGCAGGTCGTTCCGGTTGGCTCGCTTGAGCCGCCGCTCGCGCTCGGCCGGGTGGTCTCCGCGGTCGGCGAGATTCAGCAGGAGCAGGACATCAGCCACAAGCTGCTGCGCGCGCCCGTCAAGCGCGGTCCATCCGGCGGACGGCGGGATCCACAAGTGATGCCTGCCGTGCGGCGTTCCCTGACTGAGGTTTCGCGACCCCACCTGTCCGACTACGCCACTCTCGTCGATCCAGCAATACCGCTGCGGTCGCCCGGTCTTCAGCGCCTGCACGACGAGCTGCGCAGTTTCCCGGACGAACGGGTGCAGCGCCTGCGGCGAGCCTGGCGAGCGGAGGCGATGATCCCGGCCGGCTATATCGAGCCAGTGCTGAACGATCGCCTCCGGCTTGGCGCGGTACCGGCCGTTACTGGGCCGGCCATCAGCGGGCCGGTCGTCTGCCGGGCGTGAGCCGTCGGAGAGATTAAGCAGGCACAGGGCGTGAAACAACGTCAGCTGGGAGAACCAGAAACGGGCGCCCTTGAGCATCTCCAGGGCCTGTTCCGCAAGGTACATGCGCGCCTCGCGCATCACGTCCGGATGGGCCGGGCGGCGGTTGGCCGCGTACTTGAAACCCTGGGCAAGCGCGATCTCAAGGGATATCGGCAGTTCCGCCTCGTCGGGTCGGCGATCGTCCGGGCCGACGTGCCGGAGCCATTGCGCCAGGTCCGCCTGGGCATGCCCGGCAAGATCCTTATCGGCAGCCGAGTTTCCGCCAGTGACACCGACCAGCATCGGGGCCAGCCAGGCGCTCACCGTCGCGGCCCGCGACGCGTCCCGGTCCGGGTCGGGAGCGTCGGTTCCAGCGTCCGGCCCGCCGGGCCAGCGGGCCGTTCGCTCGGCCCGGCAGGTCTGGCACGGCGCCTCTAGCTGCCACCGGAGGGCCGCGTAGGCACCGATAGCGCTACCGATCTCCTGGGTCGCGGCCAGCTGAACGGGATACGACCGCTCGCTCCAGGCGATCGCGTACAGCTGCGAGTATGCGGGCTCCGCCGGGCAGTCCTCACCGCGGCGCCGCCGCTCGTCGATGGTCCGCACGGCCTCGCCGAGACGGCGGACGACGGCCGTCTTGCCTTCCTCAAGGGTCCGCGGGTCCTGCGTGTGGATGCGCGGCCACTTCTCGCGCAGTTCCGAGGCGATGCTGGCATGCTGCGGCTCCGCAGCAACGCAGTCGATCTCCAGCACGGCGGCGTAGACGTCCAGGACCTTGGTGTCGTCGCGCTTGGCCAGGGCAACTCGCAGCGGCCGGACGCAGCCGGGTCCGGTGCGCTGACCGCCCCGAGAGCGCAGCACCAGGGCGATGAGGAACTCGCGGCCTGGCTTCGGCCGCTTGATGGCCTGCTTGAGGTAATCGGGATCCGCCAGCGCGGTATCGAGCAGCCGCGAGCCGAGATAAGCCTGCATCAGGCTGTGCGGGAACCTGACGCTGTTCCCGCGCAGTTCCACCAGATCCAGCTGGGCCGCCCACGCCGCCGCGAGCCGGACGTCGACGTTGTGCACGCCCGGCGCCTGCCCCGCCTGCTGATCAATCGTCGCGAGCCTTCGCTTGACCTCCGCCAGCAGCGCCTTGTCCCGGTGGGCGTCGAACTCCACCTCGAGTTGGTCGAGCTTCAGGCCGACGCAAGCGAGCGCGGACATGTGCTCGATCGCTGCCTGCCGCTCGGCGCGGTTGAGCGGGACTTCCTCCCGCAGGTGGCCGGATATGACGGCGCGCTCCCAGGTTTCCAGCAAGCTCAGCCGCAGCTTCGAGCGGTCGACGCCGCGAGTGTCCACCACGCCGTGCTGTCCCGCGGAGGCGGGCTCGAGCAGTCCCTGGACCTTCAGCTCTCGGGTGATCTGGAGGTAGATGGGGGCCTCGACGACTTCGGCCGTCTCGACGATCCACGCGAGCCTGCGCTCGTCCTCGCTGGTTCCGCTGCTGCCGATATAGGCCAGCGCGGCCTCGTAGCTCAGCGGTTCGAGCGTGAGGATTGCGGCGTCGGTAGCGCGAAGCGGGTCGTGCGGCCGGGAGGCGATGACGAGCGGCAGATGCTGCTGGTGCGCCTTACGGATCGCGGACCGGATGAGGTTGTCTCGTTCCGGCTCAGCACCGAGTGCCTCCTCGAGGCCATCCGCCAGGACGATGATCTTGCCGTCCTTGAGCAGGCGCCGCCAGATCGTCTCGCCCTCGGCGAACGAGATAAGGCCAGGATTCACCTCGTTCAGGAAACGGTCGCGGGCCAGTGTCTCGAAGTCAAAGTCCGGCGTCGCATCCCGCAGCCGGATCGGCACCGGAATGGCGTGTTTCTCGGCCAGTAATTCGGTCAGCCTCACCAGGACCGCGGTCTTTCCGGTGCCCACGCCGCCTGCGATGATGTGCGGCCGGGTGCCGCGATCGTGCAGGTCTGCCATGACTGCCTTGCACAAGTCATCTCGCCCGACAACCTTGTCGATAATCGCGCCCGCCGTCGGCACAAGTTCGCGAGATTCGATCAGCGCCCTGATCCGGTAGCGCCGCTGCAGCCCGAAGAGCCGCCAGAGCACGAACGACGTGGCCAGCGCCACGAGCACGCCGGAGGCCAGGATGTTCGTCACGATCCCGCAGGAAAAACCCAGCGATGAGCACCGGCGGTCAGGATCGAGGGTCAGTCCAGACGGACCGCCGCGCACGAAAAACAGATACGCCACCCAGGCGAGCCAGAGCACGAAGATCAGTACCGCGAGCGCGGTCAGTACCGTGACCAGGCGCAGGAGCCGCCGGGAACGCCATTTGGCGGGCTCGTCGACGCCGCCCCTGGTTGCGCGCCGCGTGGCCGGACTAGTGAGCAGTTGCGGGCGCCGGAACGCGCTGCGCCGGCTCCGGGTGTCCCCGCGACTTCCGGCACCTGCCATGCTTCGCCACCCCCAAGTGCAGCCCTGCGCCGCATAGCGACATTCTCACCACGTATGTCACATCTGTATAGGCCACGCCGCTGGCCGCCAGAATGGACGGGGAAAGGCCGGGATGGCCGAGCCGCGGAGAATCCGTGATCACGGCGAGCACGGCCATTGTCAGCACGGTGTTGTTAACGCGGTGTTGTCAGCACGGTGTTGTCAGCGTCGGCACCAGCAGGCACCATGTGCGCAAGGCGGATCTGCCGCGGAGGGTGACATTTGCCGAGGGTGCCTGGCGAGCCGGCTGCGGCGGACGGCGCGTCCGCAGCCGACGGCACGATGACGTTCCGGGTGGCTGACCAAGACCAGGCGCTTGCAGGCGTGCGGCTGCAACTGGAGTCAGGGCTGCCGGCCGACCGGCTGGACTTCCGTCGCGCGGGGGAGCACTGGGAGCTTCAGCTTGACCGCCCGCCGGTGGACCGGCTGGAGTACCTGCTGGAGCTGCGGTACCTGGACGGCGGCACCAAGGTGGTGACCGACCCGGCCAACCCGCAGCAGGCGGGCGAGGCATGCGGGAGTAAGAGCGTGCTGGAGTTCGCTGGTTACGCCGAGCCCGGCTGGCTCAGTGCCGCGGCTGATCCGGGTACCGCCACTACCTTCGAGGTACCGGCGCCCGCGCTGGGCCGCGCGGGACAGAACTGCGCAATCTCGGTACGAGTCTGGTCGCCGGCCGGTTCACGCGCCGACGAGCCGCTGCCGCTGCTGGTCGTACACGACGGGCCGGAGTACGACGCGCTCGCAGGGCTGACCCGGTACCTCGGCGCCGGCGTGGCCGGCGGCTGGCTGCCGAGGCTGAGAGCCGCACTGCTGACTCCCGGACAGCGGAACGACTGGTACTCGGCCAACTCCCGGTATGCCCGCGTGCTCACGGCGGCCGTGATGCCCGCCCTCACCAGCGCGCTGCGGACCACCGTCACGACTGGGATGGGCACGAGCCTTGGCGCACTTGCGATGCTGCATGCGCACTGCCGCGCGCCGGGGACTTTCGGCGCGCTGTTCCTTCAGTCGGGCAGTTTCTTCACGCGCGAGCTCGACGGCCAGGAAAGCCGCTTCCCCTACTTCCGCCGGATTGCCGCGTTCACCGCGGCCCTGCAGGCTGGCGGCCTGCCGGAAGTGCCCGTTCCCGTGGCGATGACCTGCGGGAAGATCGAGGAAAACGCGGCGAACAACCGCCTCGTGCTATCGCTGCTGCGATCAGCCGGGTATCCCGCGAGCCTGCGTGAGGTGGCTGACGTGCACAACTACACGGCCTGGCGGGACGCGCTCGACCCGTGCCTGACCGAGCTGGTGCGGCTGGTGACGCGATGAGCAAGCTCGCGGCCGGGCTCTGGTCCGACAGCATCGAGGCGCTCCTGACGACGTTCCGCGACGACGAGGGGAGGGCCCGATGACCGCACCGACGGCACGGCACCTGATCGGGCTGCTGCTCGGCACCGAAGAGGACTGGCCGCGGGCGTTCGAGGAGATCCTGCGGCGGCTCGGGCCAGTGACCGGCCCGGGCGGGACCCGGCACGAGTTCAGTTGCGAGCGGATCACTATCGAGCCCTTCTGGCTGCGGGCCAAGCCGCGGTACAGCCTCGTCATCGACCGGCTCGCGTACTGGTACTACGTGCCGCGCGAGTGGCTGAAGAAGGTCGCCATGATGGATAGCGTCTACCTGCTGAACAGCCCGTTCACCTTCCAGGCGATGGAGAAGCACGCGGCGTACTGCGCGATGATGCGGCTCGGCCTGAACGTGCCGGAGACGGTGCTGGTGCCGTACAAGAACCCGGTCGACAACGCTCGGTACGCCTACACGGCAGCGAAGTACAACCAGCCGTTCGACCTCGACTCGATCGCCGAGCAGATCGGCTACCCGCTGTTCATGAAGCCGTACGACGGCGGCGCCTGGCGCGGGGTGTCGCGGATCAGCAACCCCGCCGAACTGCACCGGGCCTACGACGAGAGCGGCGAGATGCTCATGCACCTGCAGCAAGCGATCGAGGACTACGACGTGTTCGCCCGGTCGCTGTCGATCGGCGCCGAGACGATGGTGATGAGATTCCGGCCGGATCAGCCGATGCACCTGCGTTATGCAGTCGACCACGCGTTCTTGTCCCCGCAGGCCGGGGACGAAGTCGTCACGATCGGCAAGCTGGTGAACGCGTTCTTCCGGTGGGAATTCAACTCGTGCGAGACGCTGGTCAAAGACGGTCTGGTGTACCCGATCGACTACGCCAACGCCTGCCCCGACGTAGCGCTCACCAGCCTGCATTACTACTTCCCTTGGGCGATCAAAGCACTGGTCAAGTGGTGCGTCTTCGCGCTGGTCACCGGGCGCCGGCCACAGCTGGACCTGACCACGGGGGAGTACTTCGACGTGGCCGACGAGGTGAGCAGCTCTTATGCGCAGAAGCTGGCGGCCTACCGGGAGCTGGCTGACGGGTATTTCGACACCAGGCGGTATGAGGACTTCTGCGCGAGCAGCCTCAGCCACCTTGATGAGATCGTGCTGGACTGGGTGGCCGGCCCGGACTTTGACCGGCTGCTCATCGAGACCGTGCGCTCGGTGTACCCGCCGCATGAGCACGATCAGTTCATCGCGCACCTGCGCGGCCTGCTCGGCGCGTGGGTCCGGGACGAGAGCGGCCGATTGCACGCGGCCTGAGCTAGATCGCTCCTGGTCAGCCGCCTGTGGTCGGGCGAACAAAGCAGCGCCGATATATCGCAGCGTTACTTGTCGCGAACCGTGGAGTCAGGAGGAGGTCGATCCGCGCGGTCGTAGGCTTCCTGCGACGCTGACACGTGGCCGAGGTGCGCGATCGACCATTCCTCCAGCGCGCGCAGCGGCTCGCGCAGGGTGCGGCCCGCCTCGGTGAGCGTGTA
>Ga0335074_10002314_pt1 | contig 25945 bp, 21 predicted proteins | sample Lox_Sample_23_FD_206715 | JGI IMG/M metagenome (GOLD analysis project Ga0335074, IMG submission 206715) | Soil microbial communities from Loxahatchee National Wildlife Refuge, Florida, United States - Lox_Sample_2.3 | ecosystem: Environmental > Terrestrial > Soil > Wetlands | place: USA... | reverse complement strand
CGCGCCCTTTGCGCTTCTAAGCTTCATGCTAATCGGAAACCCACTTGAGCAGCGCATTGCAAGGGCGTGTCAAAGGGTTATCAAAATGGTTTGGACTAATGCGCACAGAGTAACCGACGCGGCCCGTCTGCTGCACGGTAAATTCATTGGCGAAAACTACCGCAGTTCCACGCTCCTCGATCGGAACGAGAGGCAGGGCATAGGTACCCTGCAACTCGCCATTGATGCCGATCTGACCGATGACCGCTTCGACTCGCACCTCAGACTTTTTCAGTCCGGCAAGATCGACAGTAGCACGCAGGGGCACCGCAGAACCGCTCATGACGTGATCGCCGGGGCCTTCGCCCAGATCGATGAAGCGAATGAGATGCCATTTTTCGTTCATGCGCGCGTCCCAGACGCTCTTCTGGCGCGCTGCTTCGAAATTGTTTTTCGAAATGCTGCGCCAAAAATTGTGAGCGGGCTGGTAAAGCTCCGACATATATTCAGCCACCATGCGGCCACAGCTAAAGCGCGGCGTGATGTTAGCCATGGACTTTTTCATTCGGCGCACCCACTCGACCGGGATGTTCTCCTGCTCAGAGTGCTGGTAGAAGAGCGGAACGATTTCATTTTCCAGAGTGGAGTAAATCGCGGTGGCGTGGATTTCGTCCTGGTCCTCGGAATAAGGCATGCGATCGCCGATTGCCCAGCCGCCGGACATTTCGAAGGCTTCGTCGAACCAGCCATCGAGAACGCTGAAATTCAGGACGCCGTTCATAGAAGCTTTCATGCCACTGGTGCCACAGGCCTCTTCGCCGCGGCGCGGATTATTCAGCCATAGGTCGACGCCTTGCACCATCTCGCGCGCCACTTGAATACCGTAGTCTTCGACGAAGATGAGGCGCTTGGAGACCTCGGGATCGCGCGAGAGATTGACGATTTCGCGGATGAGCGTCTTGCCCGGATGATCTTTGGGATGCGCCTTGCCGGCGATAACGATCTGCACCGGCATCTTTGCACTGTTGAGAATTCGCTTGAGGCGAGCAACGTCGCGGAAGAGCAAAGTAGCGCGCTTATAAGTGGCGAAGCGGCGCGCAAAGCCGATGGTGAAGACATCGGGATCAAGCACTTCCTGGAGACGGCGAATCTCGGCGGCCGAGGCCTTACGCTGCACGGCGGCATTGACGGCTCGCTCGCGAACGAACGCCACCATCCGGCGGCGGCGTTTGCGATGCATTTCCCAGAGCTCCTGGTTTGGGATTTCCTGGACCAGCTCCCACATTTTGGCGTCTTCGAGACGGTCGCGCCAATCGGGCTGCAGGTATTGGTCGTAGAGGGCAGCGAGATCGCCGTTGATCCAAGTCGAAGAATGGACGCCGTTGGTGACGGAGGTAATCGGCACTTCGGTCACTGGAAGGCGAGGCCACAGATCCTGAAACATCTCCTGCGATACGGCGCGATGCAGTACGCTGACAGCATTCCGGAAGGCCGAGGTTTTGAGCGCCAGGACGGCCATGGAGAAGCGCTCCGTAGGATCCTGTAGATTTTTTCTGCCTAACGTGAGCAGATTTTCGAACGGGAAGTTGGCTTGTTCGCAGTATTGGCGGAAGTAGTCGTAAACCAAGCTGGAATCGAAGAGGTCGATGCCGGCGGGAACTGAGGTGTGCGTGGTGAACACGTTGCTGAGACGGGTGGCCTCGAGGGCCTGGTCGAAGGCGAGACCATTTTCCTGCATCAGAATGCGCACGCGCTCAATGGCGAGGAAGGCGGAATGGCCTTCGTTCATGTGATGGACGGTGGGCTTGATACCGAGCTTCGCGAGGGCGCGCAGGCCACCAATACCGAGCACGATTTCCTGGCGAATGCGCTTGTGAATGTCACCGCCGTAGAGCTGGTCGGTAATTTCGCGGTTTTCAGACGAGCGGTTTTTCGGGCTGTTGCTGTCGAGCAGGTAGAGCTTTACGCGGCCCACATCGATGTGCCAGACATTGATGATGACCTCGCCGGTGGGCAGCGTGACGCTGACTTCGAGCTGTTCGCCGTTTGCGTCGAGGCAGGGACGGACGGGCAAGGTGTAGAAGTCATTCAACGGCGTGCGCTCTTGTTGCCAACCATCCGGATTCAGATATTGCTGCAGATAGCCGCGTTGATAGAGCAGGCCCACGCCGGTCAGAGAGAAATCGTGATCACTGGCGGCTTTGAGATGATCGCCAGAGAGCAGACCGAGGCCGCCGGAATAGATCTGCATGCAATCGAGGAGTCCGTACTCCATGGAGAAATAGGCGATCTGCGGCGTCTCTTCGCTGGGCGGCGCCATGTGCAGATAGCTGTCGTGCCGCTCGCAAGCGCGTTTATAGAGGAGCAGGAAGCGCGGATCGGAAGCAGCGCGATCGAGCTTTTCCTGAGGAATCCTGCCCAATAGCTGGATAGGATTGTGATTGCACTCTTTCCAAAGCGCGGGATCCAGGCGGCGGAACAGCGACCGGATGGTGTGGTCCCAACTCCAGAGCAGGTTGTATCCAATGTCGGAGAGGCGATTGAGCGCCGCTGGGAGCGCAGGGCGGACCAAGAACTCTTTCAGAGGCTGAATCTGATAAGGCATGTCGTACTACTTAGTGGTTCCCAAGATGTAGTGGCTGGAATCTATTAAATTTAGCAGAGCAGTGCTGGTAACGTTAGCAGCGCACGGCGGAAACCCATCTCATTCGGTTAGAAGAGCCCTTACGTTCATTATGACACGTGGTAATTGATTCTTAATGAGCGACCTGGCGTACCTTTCCTTTCGTGACGTCTCCTACGGTGTCGCTGGGCGGGCGATTCTGGAACGCCTGACGCTAGGTGTGGAACTGGGCGAAACGCTGGTGCTGCTGGGGCGCAGCGGATCCGGGAAGACGACGGCGTTGCGGTTGATCAATCGGCTGCTGGAGCCGACGGCGGGGACGATTTTTCTGGACGGGCGGGACACCAGGACGGTGGACGCCATTGAGTTGCGGCGCGGGATCGGGTATGTGATCCAGGAGTTTGGACTGCTGCCCCACTGGACCGTGGAGCAAAATGTGGCGCTGGTGCCGCGGCTGTTGGGGTGGCCGGAGGCGAAGCAGAAACAAAAGGCAGGCGAGCTGCTGGCGCAGGTAGGGCTGAGCGACGAGATGGGCGCGCGGCATCCGCATGAGCTTTCCGGCGGGCAGCGGCAGAGAGTGGCGGTGGCGCGGGCCCTGGCGGCGGGGGCGCGGCTGCTGCTGTTCGATGAGCCGTTCGGCGCGCTGGACCCGGTGACGCGCCACGAGATGCAGCAGCAGTTTTTGGAACTGCGTCGGCGCTACGAGGTGGCGTCGGTGTTCGTGACCCACGATTTGATGGAAGCGCTGATGATCGGGACGAAGATTGCGGTGCTCGATCGCGGGAAATTAGAGGCACTGGTGACGCCGGATGAATTTTTCGGAGTGCAGACGCCGACGGCGAGGGCGTTCTTAGAGACGCTGCCGAAGGAGATGAGAGGAGGATCAGGCTAGCGGTTCAGGTCAGCCGATATCGAATAGTGGAACGTTTTGCCATCTGAATTGCAGGAGGAATCAGAGGACAATTCGGCAGATGTATTGCGCTTAACGCCCGCTAAAATGGACTCTGGATATGAGCTCCACGGCAGTTTCGATTCACGATACGCGTTCTTTACAGGGAATGGCATCCACATTCCAAAGCGCGTCGACAGGGCTTTTTGGTTTCACCGCCCTCGAAATCACTTCGCGTCACAATGGCGTTTACGCATTCACGATGGCCCGACCTTCGAAACGGATGCAAACTGCCCTTTCAGTGCATCGCGAACTCCTTGTGCTCTTCTCGGCCTATGGAGACCAGCAGCATCGTACCGTTGTCGTCGCAAAGGAGCTTATTGCGGAGAAAGAAGGTAGGCTCGAGGCAAGCGTGGCAGTGATCGTCCACAAGGACAAGGACGGGAACGACAAGCTAAAGAAGTGGGGACGCGACGCCGGAGTGGCAATCCTTCCCATCTACGTGAATGAATGCCCTGCCAACAGCGAGGGAATGGAGAGATTGCTGAGCGACGAGCTCTTCAGTCATGATCCTTTCGATGTAACTGGACCCGTTTCGGATGACGAGAACTTCTATGGTCGCCGAAACGAAGCTCAAGACCTTGCTAGAAAGTTGCAGCTTGGTCAGATACACGCTTGCTTCGGGATACGCAAGATTGGGAAAACATCCCTACTTAACCGCGTAATTGGACATGTTAAGTTACACCACGACTGTTACTCGGTTATGCTTGACTGCTCTAGGGACGACGTATGGTCAATGAGCGCCGCGCAGTTAATGAGCGCCTTGGCCGCTGCTGTTGAAAGCTCGATGGGGGCCTCGGGTCCCTATTTTACGGTAGGGCATTCCTCATCCTCGGATTCATTGCCGATTGCCGCTTCCAAGCTTCAGCTTGCACTTAACTCAGCATCGAGGCCCGTGATCGTCTTCATCGATGAAGTTGATTACATTACACCGGCGAGCCCGACTCAGGTCTCGTGGTCGGGCGAATTCAATGCTTTTTGGCGGAACTTTCGGGCGATTTATCAGGAGTGCTGTCGTGGAGACCGAAAATTTTCTATTCTGATTAGTGGAGTCTCCAGCCGGTGGTTCTCGGTTGAGTCTATTGACGGTATTGAAAACGCCGCTCTTTCGTTTGTGCCAGAGGAATACCTGAACCCGCTTGCACGAGATGCATCTATTGCGATGATCAGAAAGCTTGCGAGAGCCGCTGGTCTCACGTTTAACGATCAAACTGCAGGCATGATCGCATCCGCTTGTAGCAACATGCCGTTCTGGATTCGCAAAGCATGTTCGTACATGCACCGGTATATTGACATCGGCGAGCGCCCTCTGACGCCCGATGAAGCGCGGGTCGGTGAGCTCCTGTCCGCATTCGTGCTTAGCGAAGGCGCAAGTATTGCCCAATTAGCAGTTCGGCATCTCTTCCGAGTCTATGCAGAACTCGAAGAGCCATGTCTCCGCTATCTTTTAGAGACTAACCCGGGGATTGAGCACTCGTACGCTAACGTACTTGAGAAGTATGGAATTGTCTCGATCGGTCCACATCGTTCAATAACTGGAACGATGATGAGGGAGGGGCTCCGCGTCTACTTGGAGGAGCGCACCAGTGGCAGCTTTCAGCCTGCCGAGCCGAAAGCGAACATCGTGTCCGGCAGAGATGATCAAGGTTTAGGCCAATGGGCGGAGGAACTTGCGCTCATCAATCGTACGAGGAATATGCTCGAGAAAAAACTTCGTCAAGTAGTACTGAATATCGTTCGCGCCGACGTGATGACTAATAAAAGAAAAGAAACGGCCAAAGCGCGCCTGTTATCTGGGCTGCCGAGTTCAGAACACGCAAAATACGAAAACCTGTCGGCTGACCAGCTCATAGAGAAATTTACATGGAAGCAATTGACAGAACTGATTGGTAAAGATTGGGCCCTGTTTCAAACTATGTTTGCGGATAAGAGGCAATTCGTGCAGCATGCTGAAATAATCAACGAGCGATTTGATGCTCACGCGAAGGACTTTGATGAAGCTGATTTTGCACTGTATCGACGGTCGATCAAGTGGATGGACGATCGGATTGCCTCTGTGTAGATTACGATCTCCGCATCGGTGGTGTTGAGGAGCACTCACGGCTGCGGAATCACGGCAGCCGGACAACTTTGCATATACGACCTGTTGGCGGAAGGAAGCGATATCAATGACCCAGCCCAAGTTTCCAGAAGGATGGGACGAAGAGAAACTGCGACGCGTGGTCGCGCATTACAAAAACCAGAGTGATCAAGACGCCGAGGCCGAAGATTGTGCCGCAATGGAATCATCCGAAACCGTTGTAAGTGTTCCTCGATCTCCTGCCGCAAATTCGTGAGCTGATAGCGAAGCATCGGCGTTGATCGTTGCGATTGATCGCTCCCGCCGCGCGAAGTGGCGCAATTAGTAAACTGATAAGGAATAGGTGCGGTATGCCTGCGGAACAGACATTCGATCGAATCACTGTCGAGCCTGGGAAATGCGGCGGGAAACCTTGCATTCGCGGTATGCGAATCACGGTGAGGCGCGTCCTGGAACTCCTGGCCACGTACCACGCCCATGCTGAGCTTCTCGCGGAGTATCCCTTCTTAGAAGAAGCGGATCTCCAACAGGCTCTCGCATACGCTGCCGCCAGCGTAGACGATCAGGTGGTCAATTTGAACCACGTCGCTTGAAAAGAATCCTGCTCGACCAAGGACTCTCGCCCCGTACAGCGGAACTACTGCGGCGCGAGGGCTGGAAAGCTATTCACGTGGGCGATGTCCACCTGGATCATGCAGAGGACGCCGAAATCCTGGAGTTTGCAGATCGCGGCAATTGGACATGCGTTACGTTGGATCACGATTTTCACGCACACTTGGCTATTAGCCGAGCCGGCCGACCCTCAGTCGTTTTCCTCCGGGCCCATGGTCTGAATTCAGAGGCACAGGCGAATCTTATCCGCAAGGTTTGGAACATTTGCGAGGCAAGTATTGAAAGAGGCGCTGCCGTTTCCGTCAGTTTACGTTCAATCCGGCTCCGGCATCTCCCGCTGCGCTGATCAGTCATGCGAGCAGGCTATGCCCACGCCGCCCACCGTCTCGCAGATCGATTGCTGTCACGTCAAAACATGAGGGCTTTAGCCTCCACAATCACCTCCGACAAAGGTTCCGTTGAGCACGTTTGTACACGTGTCCTTATCGGCTAATACGCAGATCGGCTGTCCGCCAGCCGGATCCTGAATTATGCACGCCCCCACTGTTTCGCCTGCGGCTTTCGCTTTTTCGATCTTTTCTTCCACTTTCTTCATCCATTTTTCTAACATACGTATCTGCCTTTCTTCTATTCTGTTTGGCCTTTTGTTGGTGGCCGGCGCGGTTACTTGCTGGACGGGCTCACGGAGATGGTCAGTCCAACAGTAGTTGCCGAGTAATTCTTTCGGACCGGCGCATTCTCCATATAATCGTCAAAATAGCTGGTCTTGAAAGTAAGTTTCTTGTTAATGGGTATGCTGAGTGCCGTCACGCCTCGTATCTGCCAGGCTCCGCTTATGGTGAATGCCGGGATGTAGGCGATACTTTCCGACCACACGATGTAACCCCCCTCGGTCTTCTTGAGTAGAACCCCATTCTCTTCTGATAACCGCATTCCGGGAAACCCATCGCTCGCAGCTCCGTAAAAGTGTTGGCCAACATAAACGGGTTCTGCTGCGAATTCGAACGTATCGTTCTTCAACGACACGCCCTTTCCGATGCCTCCCCCATAAAACTGCTGCAGGTAAACGTTTTGAGCGCTGTTGTGATAACCGCTAGCGAGGACGACGGCGTACCATCCGTCGGCTAGCGAGACGCTATGACTTACCTGGCCATCGTATTCGTGAATCCGAATGGATGGTGAGCCGGTTTGCTCGAGAAGCGTATTCGTGGCGTCTAAAGTCAGAGAGGTTTGTTGGCGCTTCCAATCCAGTTCTCCGGGATTCTGGATTCGTTTCACAACTATTTGCGCGCCGAACGTTTGAATAATTTGCGATCCCTCCGTAAGGCTGAAGGCCGGGGTTGCAGTTGCTGTCCAGGCAGCCGGTGCGGGGCGAGCGGCCTCAGGCGCGACGGGCGTCATTGACACGATATCTTGCGCACGGAGAGGTTGACTCGTCGAACGATCGGTCAACTGTATTTGGTCGTTCTTGGCCGTGATATGCGGGCTGTGTAGGTCTAGAGGCGTTGCTCCGGGCAATTGGGCAGATTTCACCAAAACTCTTTCGTGCAGCTCCAGGGCCTGTACTTTATTCCACGGTATCGTCAGGGTGACGCCTGCGTCCGTTAGAAAGGAAATATCATCTTTGTCAGCGTGTTGAAAGGTGCCGTAAAAGGTGTGTCCACTTCGCGGCTGCAATTCGTCAAGGTCGACTGCCGCAGCGGCACTTACGGGCAAGAGAACAAAAAGTATCGTCAAGAATCCTATTTGAGCTCGAGTTAATCGCGCCATTTGTGTCTCCCGGTAAGCTAAATACCAGAGTCAAATAAATCTAGAATCGGCGGGTCCATAGGAGCGCCGAGCGCCTGTTCATGCGTCTGGTCATCGACGATTATCTCGAACCCTGTTATACAATCCAGCCGTGATGATCAAGAGAACGGTTGTTGCGATGGCGGCGGTTCTATGCGGGGCGGCGATTTGGGCGTATTCAGAAGAAACCGGCACGATTCAGAAGCTCGATCCAGGGCTCGATGCGCTTGTCCAAAAGGATGCGAAGATCGATCGCGTGGCTACCGGGTTCAAGTGGACGGAAGGTCCGGTGTGGATTCACGCGGGGTATCTGCTGTTCGCGGATATACCAAGCAACAGCATCCGGAAATGGACTCCGGGCGATGGCACGAGCATTTGGATGCAGCCGAGCGGATACAAAGGAACGGCTCCGTATGGCGGACCGGAACCGGGTTCGAACGGCATGACGCTGGATTCGCGCGGGCGATTGACGGTGGCCGGACATGCGCAACGGGATTTGTGGCGGCTCGAAACCATGGACCCGCACGGGGAGGTGACGATCCTTGCGGAGAGATACCAAGGCAAGCGGCTGAATAGCCCGAACGACCTGGTGTACAAGTCGGATGGCGCGTTGTATTTTACCGATCCGCCTTACGGGTTTCGAACGCAGAGCGATAAAGATCCCGATAAGGAGTTGAAGGTGAATGGCGTCTATCGGATTCCGCATGCGATCGACCGGAAGCCCGGAGCACCGCCCGACGATTCGAAATTGGAGTTGCTGACGCACGACATGCCGCGGCCGAACGGCATCGCGTTTTCGCCGGATGAGAAGTATTTATACGTGGACAACTCCGAGCCGCAGAAGGTTTGGGTGCGCTATGAGGTAAATGCGGATGGGTCGTTGAGCCACGCCGGCAAGCTATTCTTCGATGCGACCAAGGATACAGCACCGGGCGCGCCGGACGGCATGAAGGTGGACCGTGACGGCAATATTTATAGCGCGGGTCCGGGAGGAGTGTTGATCTTATCGCCCGAAGGAAAGCACCTCGGCACAATTCGGATGCCCGAGAAAGTGTCGAACGTCGCCTGGGGCGACGAAGACGGCAAGACGCTGTACATCACGGCGAGCACCAGCGTGTATCGCGTGCGGACGAAAGTGGGCGGCGTGAAGCCGTAACGGCATCCTTTCGCGCCGCGTTCCCGGCGGCGCTTACATCGGCACGTATTGCGTGAGGTAGCGCTTGGCCATGATGAAGCCTGTTTTGAAGTCGGGGCTAAAATTCGGGCCTGGGTCGTCGGCGCCGTAGAACGGATCTTCCTGCTCGACGCTCATGGCGCCGTCGTAGCCGACTTCCTGAAGCACGCTGAAGAACTCGCGCCAGTTGATGGAGCCCATGCCGGGAATGCGGTAGGTCCACCAGCGCGCCTTATTGACGGGATTGATGCCGCCCGCGCGCAGGATGGGCCAGAAGATTTCCGTGTCCTTCAAATGCACATCGTAAATGTGGCTGACGAAGTCGCGCGCGGTCTGGATGGGATCCATGAACTGGCGGACGAGATGCGATGGATCGTATTGCAGACCGACATAGGGTGAATCTCCGAAGCCTTTGAACAGCGCTTCGAAACCGACGGGGCTGGTGGCGATGTTGGCTGCTTCCGGGTAAGGCTCCCAGAGAATGCGGACGTGATTCTTCTCGCAGGCGGGAAAATACTTTTCGTTGTAGACGCGCACGATCTCGTCTACCTGCTGCTGGAAATCCAAGTTGGGGTCCTTGCCGGATTGGGTGCCGATGTAAGGAACGCCGAGCTTGCCGGCGAGGCCGATGGCTTTGACGAAATAGTCGATCTCGCGGGTGCGCTCAGCTGGATCAGCGGCGATGGAATTGTTGCCGACCTGCAGGGCTGAGACATGCATGTCGAATTTGCGGAGCGTAGTTTTGACTTCATCGATTTGGGCATCCGTGATAGTTAAAGCGTCAAGGGTCGAGTTGGGACTGGAGCCGAGGATCATGTTGGTGAAGCCTTCAGCCTTGGCGAACTCGACATTGGCAGGCGTATAAGGGCCGAGGACGCCGAGCTTCGGCTTCCATTCTGTGTGCGGCTCGCGGTGGTGCGGATGAGCGGGCTTGGGCGATTGGGTCTGAGCCTTGAGCGCGGCGGCGAATGCGAGGGAACCAACGAGGGTACGTCTGGTCATAGGTGAACACAGTTTATCGAGTTCCTTGGCGGCTGAGTCAGGTGAGCTCGAGGCCGCGGGTTTCGGGCACCCACAGGGCGGCCACGGCGGCGCAGGCGAAGGCAATGGCGCAGGCAGTGAAGCTCCAAGAGAGACCATGCCGTTCGCCGAGAGAGCCGATGATGAAGGGAGCGAAAGAACTAAGGCCGCGAGCGGCGTTGTAAGAGATGCCTAGAGCCGTGGCGCGAATGGGAGTTGGGAAGAGCTCGCTGCCGAGGATCCCCGAGCCGGTGAAGAAGCCGGTTCCGAAGAAAGCGGCGATGCAGGCGGTGAGCAGAATCAGGCCGGGACGGCGTGCGGCGGCGAAGGCGGGAACGGTGATGGCGGCGAGCACGAGATACGAGATTAATGTGCGCTTGCGGCCGAAGCGGTCGGCGAGAATGCCGAACAGCAGATAACCGGGCAGCATTCCGCAGAGGTTCAAGACGACGAGGAACGAAGTGAAATCGAGTGTGCTGAAGTTGCGGCCGCCGCGCGCGAGCGGGAGCGCTAGGTAGGCGGGAATCCAAGTGAAGAGGCCCCACCAGGCGAACATGCCGAAGGTGTTCATGGTGAGCAGGGCGAGCAGGCGAGGCATGGCGGCACGCCAGAGAGTACGGAGGTGAGTCGCCGAGTCGGGTTGCTCTCTGTGGCGCTGCCAAAGAGCGGGCTCGGGCACGCCGTGCTGAATCCAGAAGACGGCGAGCGCGGGCAGCACGCCGGCGAAGAAGACCCAGCGCCAGTTGGTACGCGAAAGGATGAGATTGGCGACGACCGCCGCGAGCGCATAGCCGAGCGCCCAACTGCTCTGCACAATGCCGAGCGCGCGTCCCCGCCAGGCGCTGGGCCAGGTTTCGGCGACCAGAGTGGCGCCCGAATTCCATTCGCCTCCCATGCCGAGCCCGAGTAGGAATCGGAAGGCTGCGAGCATCGCGATGGTGGTGGAGAAGCCGCAGGCAAAGGTGAAGACCGAGTAGGTGAGAATGCTGAGGCTGAGCATCCGGCGGCGGCCGGCGCGATCGGCGAGGAGGCCGAAGATGAGACTGCCGATGGCGGAGGCGATGAGGGTGAGGGTGTTGAGTAGGCCCGCGGTTCCCGTGGTCATTCCGAATTCGCGCATGAGAGTTGCGAGAACGATGGAATAGAGCATTACGTCGAATGCGTCGAGCATCCAGCCGAGGCCTGCAGCCACCAGCGTCTGGCGTTGAGCGGAAGTGGTGCTTCGCCATCGAAACGCAGGGTCCATAAAGAAGCGCAAAGGGCGCGGTTGCACGCCACCAGAGAGCAAAAGGATCACCGCCGTCCTTTTAGGTGGCGCGCCTGGGTCCGCGACCGTTTTGCGCGTGTTCCTAAATAGAGAATAGGATGGACATGCGGATAGCAATCGATACGGGCGGCACATTTACCGACTGTGTCTATTTCGCCGAGGGGCAGTTGCGGGTTTTGAAACTGCCCTCCACGCCGGCGAATCCGGCGCAAGCAGTTCTGGATGCGGTCGCGCAGATCGCGCGAGGCGAGCCGACAGAGATTCGCCACGGGACGACGGTAGGGACCAATGCGCTGCTCGAGCGCAAAGGCGCGCGGGTTGCGTTTGTTACGACGGCGGGGTTTGAGGACACCATCGCGATTGGGCGTCAGGCGCGGCCAAAGCTGTACGATTTCTTTTTCAAGAAAGAGCCGCCGCTAGCTCCGGATGAGATGCGCTTCGGAGTTGCGGAGCGGGTTGCGAGCGATGGCGCAGTGCTCCTTCGGGTGAACGAAGCGGAGCTTCAGAGGTTGGCGACAGCGATTCGCGAGAAGAGGCCGGACTCGATTGCCCTTTCGCTGCTGTTCTCATTTGCGAACCCGGCGAATGAGCACACGGTAGCAAGCGCGCTGCGCGAGTTGGGTGTTCCGGTGTCGGTGTCGCATGAGATTCTGCCCGAGTTCCGCGAGTACGAGCGCGGGTCGACGGTATTGATCAATGCATATCTGGCGCCGAAGATGCAGAGTTACCTGGAGAGGTTGGATGACGCGATTTCAGCAGAAGGCTCGCGCTTGCACGTGATGCAGTCGTCCGGCGGCATCATCCCGGCAACTATCGCGGCGCGTGAACCGGTTCGAACCATTCTGTCGGGACCGGCGGGAGGCGTAGTGGGCGCTCTAGCAGTGGCGCGGGCGGCAGGCTTCTCGCGCATCCTGACGTTCGACATGGGCGGCACGTCGACCGATGTTGCGCTGGTTGAGACCGAGAGCGGGCTGCGTACGACATCGGAGTTTCAGATCATGGGCATGCCGGTTGCGGTTCCTATGCTGGACATTCACACGGTAGGCGCGGGCGGCGGATCGATCGCTAGCTTCGACCGGGGCGGTGCGCTGAGGGTGGGGCCGGAATCGGCGGGAGCGGAGCCGGGGCCTATTTGCTATGGGCGCGGGGGGAGGCCGACGGTGACGGATGCAAATCTGCTGCTGGGCCGGCTGGATGCGGACGGGATTCTGGGCGGCGCGATGAAGTTGGACGCGTTGCGCGCGCGCGAATATTTTGAGCGAACGAAGGGCGCACTGCCGAGCGTTGAAACATTCGCGGAAGGCATTATACGAGTGGCCGATTCGCACATGGAAAAGGCGCTACGAAAGATCTCGGTGGAGCAGGGCCGGGATCCGCGCGATTTTGTTTTGGTGAGCTTCGGGGGTGCGGGTCCGTTGCACGCGTGCGCACTGGCGCGGGCTCTTGCAATTCCTAAAGTCGTGGTTCCGCAGCATCCGGGAGCCCTGTCGGCGTATGGAATTTTGGTTTCGGATGTGGTGCGCGATTACTCGCGGACGGTAATGTTGAAGCCGGGCGACCCGGCGATAGGGCGGCATGTGACGGAGCTCGCGGCGAATGATCGGGAAGGCGTTGGTGTTTCGTCGGTGGATTTGCGATATGCGGGACAAGGGTACGAGTTGAACGTGCCCTGGACGAGCGGCTTCGTGGAAGACTTTCATCGTTTGCACAAGCAGCGCTATGGGTACGCGGATCGCGAACGACCGGTAGAGGTGGTAAATGTGCGCGTGCGGAAGATCGTGACAACGGAACGAATGGAAGCGCAGCGTGAGGTGCTCAGGAGCGGTAATGGGAGGCAAGCGATTGTACGGGAGACGCAGGCGGGCAGCGTTTACAACAGAGAGAAGCTGCATGCGGGTGACCGCTTCGTGGGACCGGCTGTGATTGTCGAATACAGCGCCACGACGTTTGTTCCGGCGGAGGCGCGAGTGCAAGTGGATGAGTTCGCGAACCTGGTGATTCAGGTATGATTACCGACCCGATTGAACTGGCCATCTTCAAAAGCGCGTTTCACTCCATCGCGGAGGAGATGGGCGCGGCGCTGAGGCGGACGGCGTTTTCGCCCAACATCAAAGAGCGGCGCGATTACTCGAGCGCGGTTTTCGATGGCGATGGCAACGTGATCGCAATGGGTGACGATATGCCGGTGCATCTCGGGTCGATGCCAATGTCGGTGCGGTCGGCGCTCGACAAGCTGACGCTGGAGCCGGGCGATGTGGCGATCTTGAACGATCCTTATGAGGGCGGCACCCACCTTCCGGACATTACTTTGGTGATGCCGGTTTTCGTCGAAGAAGGGCGGAGCGCCGCGTTTTACGTGGCGAACCGTGCGCATCACGCGGATGTGGGAGGGACGTTTCCGGGATCGATGGGTTTGTGCCGCGAGATCTTTCAGGAGGGTGTGCGCATACCGCCGCTGAAGCTTGTTGCGGGCGGGGAAGTGAATCGCAGCTTGCTCGATTTGATTCTGAATAATGTGCGGACGCCGCGCGAGCGCGAGGGCGACTTGACGGCGCAGATCGGTGCCTGCCGGATCGGTGTTCAGCGCGTGTCCGAGATGGTGGAGAAGTATGGGCTTGCGCGCGTGCGGGCGAACGTGCGATCGCTGCTGGATCATTCCGAGGCGCTGCTGAGAGCGGAACTGGAGCGACTGCCGGAAGGCGAATTCGCGGCCGAGGATTACCTGGATAGCGACGGTATGAGCGATGGGCCGGTGAAAATTTGCGTTCGCGTCACGACGGAACCGGCGCACGGGCGGGTGAGATTCGATTTCAGCGGGTCGGCACGGCAGGTGGAGGGAAGCCTGAATGCCGTTTACGCGATCACTTACTCGGCCGTTTTCTATGTGCTCCGTTGCCTGTTGCCGGAGGAAGCAGCCCCGACGGCCGGATTGATGAGACCGGTGGAGCTAATTGTGCCGCCATCGACGGTCGTGAATGCACGTCCGCCAGCGGCCGTTGCGGGAGGGAATGTCGAGACGTCGCAGCGCATCGTGGACGTGCTGCTGCGGGCGTTCGCGAAAATCGTGCCGGATCGAATTCCCGCGGGGAGCTCGGGCACGATGAACAATCTGACGATTGGCGGGATCGATTCTCGTACGGGCGAGCCATACGCGTATTACGAGACGATTGCGGGCGGTGCGGGTGGACGCCCGAACTCCGATGGCGTTTCCGGTGTGCACACGCATATGACGAACTCACTGAATACTCCAATTGAGGCGCTGGAATATGCGTATCCATTTCGCTTGCGCAGCTATTCGTATCGGCGAAATTCGGGCGGCGTGGGAAAGTTTCGGGGCGGGGATGGGTTAGTGCGCGAAATTGAGTTACTAAGTTCGGCGCAAGTGACGTTACTCAGTGACCGCCGGGTGTTCGCTCCTTATGGATTAAACGGCGGCTCGGAGGGTGCGAAAGGGCGCAACGTCCTCATTGAGGAAGGCGTTGAGAAAGAGTTGCCGGGCAAATGCAACGTGCAGGCAGGCGCGGGCGCAGTGCTGCGGATCGAGACGCCCGGCGGAGGGGGCTGGGGACGCACACGGGGCGGAAAATAGAAAAGGGGTCACAGGGAAAGCTTCTGTGACCCTTTTCGTCAACAAATACTGAAGGCGTGGTCTAAGGAGCCAGAGCATTAATCAAGGCAGCCTTGGGACTGCCCCAGCCGGTTACCAGATCATAACCGGTCACAGCCGAATAGCTGCCGGACTTGCCACTGGTGATGTCGTGAAAGTCCGTGCCGTAGCTGGACGTCACATTTTGCTGGTAGATGGTTGGGTTGATAAAGCCGATGGTCTTGTCGCCGTTCTCAGCCAACTGCTGATTGACCAGGGCGATGAAGCCAGCCCACATGGGCGCCGCGAAGCTGGTGCCGCCATATTCGTTGGCCGTGCAGGTGGTTTGGTCGGCGCAGACGTAAAACGTAAAGTTTGCGTTTGCCGATACGTCCGGGCCGTTACGATAGGTAGTTGAGCCGTGATTGCTGGAGTTAATCACGCCCGCCAGTTTCTGCCACGAGGGGATTGCGATGTTGTCCGGCGAGATGCCGCCGCCGCTGTCAGACCAGGCGGTTTCCGACTTCCAAGGACCTCCGGCGCTTTGGGTCTGCAGGTCCGTGCCGCCAACTGAAACGACATAGGCGGCGTCGGCTGGCCAAGCCTCATTCCTCTTCGACCAGGTGGAGTCATCGCCGGAAGCTGCAAAGAAGTTCTGGCCCTGAGCCGACATCTTCTCCCAGTACGGGTTGAGCGTGCTTGGGTCCGCCGGTGTCCAACCCCAGGAACAGCCAATCGTGGTGGGCAAGGGGCTGTGCGTAGTCATGGCGCTGATGATCGAGGTATCGGTGGATCCGACGTACATCACCAAACTTGCCAGTCCGGGAGCCATGCCAATCGCCTGGGTCATGTCGAGCGTTTGCTCGGTATCATCACAGCCTTTGGAGGCCAGGCAGGATGTGCTGGTCCCGTCGGTGGAGTACAGGGTTATCGGCACCTTGTTGGTTTGCTTCGCATTTTTGAAATAGGTATTCAAGTCGGCCAGATCCGTCCCGTAATACTCAAGCAATCCGAGGTTTTGGCCCGCGCCGGTGAGCGCTGTTCCGCCGTAGTAGGCTGCACGCATGTCGCTCCCCAGAAAGGAAGCCGAGGGGCCGGACCCGGTGGTGGCATGTGACACGACAGCTTCGGTATCAATGCCATGCGCGGCTGCGTAGTCGCTCCTCTTGACATACAGGGGATGCGGGATGGAATAGTTATCCAAACCAGAGATGTGCCAAAGCGGGAACGGCAGGTCTACGGTAGGCTCGCGGTCTGGCGCGTAAAAGGTGCGGTTCTCAGTGGGATGCTGATAGATTCTCATAGTTACTTTGAAAGCATCCTCGACGGCCGAAACGGGGCCCTTCACCTGCACGTCCATGCCATCGCGCGAGCCGCCAACCACAATGAAGCCGTTAAATTTCGCGAATTGAACCACGGCATCATAGTCAGCCTGGCTGGGTCCAAAACGTTCAGTGAACTCCGGCACGGTGAGAAACTGTCGGTACAAGGGGCTCGCAGGATCGTAGACATCCTTCAAAAATTGGTTCAGTCCCGCCTGATCGCTCAACGTTAGAACAATGTTCAGGGTCATGATCCGGTCTGGGGGGAGCTCCCCGACCGGTTTCGCCGCACCGTTTGCAATCGCTTCCCGCACGTGATGCGTCAATGGGGGAAGCGCCTGCGCCTGGGAAACGATATTCACGACGGGCACCAGCGCGACGATGGTTATTAAAGTTGTACTGAGCTTTCGAATCATAATTTCCTTTTGACGATTTTCTAGCCGGCTATCGGGAAATTTGCGCTTTCAGCTCTCGGCCGGGCTGTGACCTGGATCCACCGCCGTGACGGGCCGGTGAACAGGATTCCAACGCTTAGAACCCGAATTCCAGCGAGTATAACACCTCGCGGAGTGTTGAGAGAACGCAAGTCTACGGGATGCGCAATTGCCAATCGTAATACGCCGCTGCATGGTAGCGTCTCTTGCTTGACCAATTTGAGAAAGGCTATTGTGGATGGCTATCAAATCGCTTAGCATTAGATGGCGTTACGCGCACGCCAACCTTGGAGGTACAAGAATTTGGACTTCATCGAAACAGTCCTCGGTCTTTCTCCAGACGGTGGATCAGGGCTCATGGAACTTGCACTCTTCCTGGTCCCTATAATCGTCATCTCCGCCTTATCGTTGGCCGGCCGCCGCTACCTTCGCCGTCGCTAGGAAGTCTTTCAAGATGCCGGCTGTACAGAGCGCCCCGGTGCGTCCCACCAACCCGCCATTCTGCGCAGAGTATTCGCGCACTGCCGACGAACAACTATTCGGAACTGTTAAGCCCATTGACTTGTGGCTTCTGATTGAGTTTCGGGGACGTTGGGAGCATGAAGCCGTCAGTGTCTTCTCGCCCACCGTGCAACTCCGCATTAAATCGCTCCGTTCCCAGTTCTCCAAATTTCGTCTCGCGCTTATCAAGCAGACCCAACGCACACGCGGCCCTTGTAAGATGTTCTGGGCCTTCTCACGCGAGCAGAAATCAATCCTCTATCAAACGGAATTTATCGACATCGAAAATGTTTCTTTTGAACCGGACAATCTTCGAGTCGAGTCTGCTGAACCGCTCTACGCCGTCTGCACCCACGGCACGCACGATCTCTGCTGCGCGCAGTTCGGAAACAAGATTTTTGCCGAGCTGAGCTCGCTGCATAACAACGCCTGGCAAATTTCGCACATCGGCGGCTGTCGTTTTGCTCCCAATGTAGTGTGCCTACCGGATGGCGCCGTGTATGGACGAGTCGAACAACGCGACATTGCCGCTATCATTAACAGCTCTCAACATTCGTCGGTATTCTTGCCGAAGCTTCGCGGCCGCTCCTGTTTGGCCAAACCGGTGCAAGCGGCTGAATACTTCGTCAGAAAATCAACAAATCTCTTGCACCTGGATGAGCTGATCCTGGCGGATGCCGGCGAGATTGAACCCGGCAAATGGGGCGTGACGTTCCATTCGAATACGGCGAGAACTATGTTTCAAGTCTCGCTGCACCTCGAAGAGACGCAAATCCGCACGTTCAAGTCCTGCGCTACCACAGAGCCATCGTTCCGCGAATCTTTCCACCTCGACAACCTGCAGACAACCGGCCTCGGCCAAAAAACTTCAAGTACTTAGGAGCACAACTCAATATGGCCTGCGAAGCCCAAAGAGCTACCCTAACGTCGTTGCAGAACCGGCTGGCGATCATCGAAAAAAACATCAACGATACGCCACCTCCCGAAAGAGCAGCCGCGCAGGAGGCGGCTGAGACTGAGATCAAGCAGCTTATCACTCAGATCCAGGCCGCTACGGCTGCGCTCAACAAATGTCTGGCCGCTAGTCAACCGCCCGCACCCACTCGCGTACCTGGCGCGCAACCGAAATCAATTCTTCAAATCAACTATCACAACCCAAACTTTGGCGGAAATGGCACCGGTAACGATTGGGCCGGACCGATTGCCGGAGGCACGTTCCCGGAGCACCAGGGTTTCGAATGGAAGCAAGTCATGGATACCACCAACGAGTACGATGCCACCCCCGCCGGGGCGTCAGGTTGGGTTGCCTATCCAGCAGATATCGCTGGCGAAGATTTCATGTTCCTCCATCCGTTCGGAAACGATTGGGAATTTTCGTGTGTTCTCGATCAGCAGTATCTGCCACTCGTCTCTCAAGGCAACATCAATGCGACGGGTGGTACACAATTGGCCAATGACTTGACGGCTCTCGGTATTCCGAGCGACGACATTCAGCACGCGGTGCAGTTAGGGCTTCTGCAGATCGAATGCGACAGCAAACTTGTTCCGCAAAGCTTCCAGGATCAATTTCATCAAGGCGACCGTATTGGCATGCTTGGCCGTTGGATTGTCGATTGCGGGCACAGCGACTTCCACACTGAATTTCATCCGCCGCTGTTGTTAGCGTCCGCGGCCGTCTATGAGACCAACGGCAAAGATCAATTCACACGCGCTCTGTTTACTTCCCGCCCCTATCTCGTCGGCCAAACTTTCTTTAACGGCACATATTCAGACGACGTTTACAAGGACGGCGCCGGCGACGACGGGCACTTTCTCGAACACATGGTCAAGGAGGTCCTCAAAGCAGAGAACCCACTTCCGATAGATTCTTCCCTGAAAGTAGAGGCCCACCCGAAAATCAAACAATTTCCATTTCAAGGCCCTCATCTTTTTCAAGTCATCGTGGCGCCTTCGCAACCAAAACCCCCGCTGTTGCCTGTCACCAACGCCGTTCAGCTTATCGTGTCTTTTCATTTCACCGTTCGCTCCGGCTGTGCTGTCCAAGTGGGCCGTAACGACGATTCATCCGTCTCCGTTTTCTTTGCAATGAATAGTGTCGGTTACACGCCCCCGCCACTCCCCGCGCGAACTGCCAAAAATTACAGTCTTACCGAAATCAACACAGCCCTTAATCTGAGCTTCGGTATCGATCTTCTGGTCGGCCTCGGCGGCATTCTGGGCACCGCGATCTCTCCAAAAGGAACTCTTGTTCTCGCCCGGGGCGTCGAAACCGATGAGTACGCGGCAACACCCGACGTTAATTTCAGCTTATCCGGCTCTCCTGCCGCAGTTATTAATACTCCGATCACCCAGTTGCAAGCGAATAAGGGAATCACAATCGATAACAGTCAGCCTTATCCAATTACCGGATGGATCGAAGTCAAGTGGGGCGAGGCCGCCGTTTCCGTCGATCAAGGTAATCCCACCGCAGGACTCATCAAGACTATCTTCGATCTAAATGGTAAATGGAGCGGCGGTCCGGTCATTTCGGTCAGTGGAAATGCGATCACAGTCGATATGACCGCCTTAAAGCGTCCCACCGCCCACGGGAGCGTCACCGACGCCTCCGACATAACCGTCACATTTCCAGACGATAAGACCTATACGGGTAAACTCCAAGGGCCCAACAAAATCATCTGGTCAAATAACACAACCTGGACAAAGGCATAACCGACGTCTGTCGAGCCGTTATTCTACGTTTCATGAAAGCTTGCCAAGCTGGAATATTCGCCCTCGGGACGTCGTCGCATGCCTACTTGGAATTTGACGTCTTGGCCCTAGACCTAGGGGAAAAGCTAGTGGCCGCCATCTCCGCCTTGCGCGAGCCGAGAACCACGATCGGCGGAGTCAACTTGGTGGCGGGGTTCCGGCCCGAGTTGTGGCACGCAGTCGCTCCCGATCACTCGCCGACAGGCGTACATGGATTCAACACTCCCATCATCGGGAAGGACGGGTTCGTAATGCCAGCCGCTCAGCACGATGCGGTGTTGTGGCTTTCGGGAAGTGCATACGACGTCCTCTTTGATGTCGCACATGCAGCAATTGTCGCGGTTAAGGAACTAGCGGCGGTCGCCGAGGAGACTTCGAGTTGGCCGTACCGGCATGATCGCGACCTCACCGGTTTCATCGACGGCTCGGAGAACCCAAGTTTGGTTGATGCTTCGGACGCGGCGCTCATCGGGGAAGGTAATGCTGGGGAAGGAGGAAGCATCCTGTTACTCCAAAAATGGAAGCACGACACGGCCGCATGGGAGTCACTTTCAGTTACTCAGCAAGAGCTGATTATGGGGCGCAGGAAACTGGACAGTGTCGAGCTCGACGACAAGCCGGCTAACTCGCACGTGGCGAGCACCGACCAGGATCAATACGGGAAGATCTTTCGCCGGAATATGCCATACGGGACTGTCATCGATCATGGAACAATGTTCGTTGGATTCAGTGCCGATCAGCGGCGGCTTTCCACGATGTTGGAAAGCATGGCGGGTCTGCGTACGGGAGTGCGAGATGCGCTCACGCAATACGCGCAGCCGATCAGTGGCGCCTATTATTTCGTTCCGTCGACCGAGGGCCTGCGTCGATCTGGCTAGACAAAGTTCTTCCCTTCGGCTTGGCAGAGTCGCGTCTTTTTTGGTATCGTAAGATTCGCAATTCAGGTTGCAGCCCGTCCGCGGAAAGGGATTATCCCGCCTGGAGTAATTTTGTGTTTCTGTGAACTTCTCTTTTGCCCGTGCTGCGGACACCGGGGCAGAAAAGGAGAAGTGTATGTCCCGTGAGCTCCCCTCACAACCAAACCTCAACTACCTCAGGAAAGAGGCTAAGTCTCTACAACGCTCACAACCCGGTGGGAAACTAGCCGATGCTCAGCGACAGCTCGCCTTTGAGTACGGTTTCACGTCCTGGGCCAAGCTGAAGTCGTTCGTTCTTCAGCAACAACTTTCCCCTGCCGAAGCATTGAAGGCCGCCGTCTGTGACAGCGATGCTCAAACTGTCGAAGAGCTCCTCAACAGATATCCCGAACTGAGGGCCATCATTGATGAACCGTTGCCCGGCTACGGCTTCGGACAACACGCGCTATTTGCGGCTATGCAGCGGAGTGACCGGCCAACGATCGACGTGCTACTTCGGTTCGGGGCGGATATCCAGAAGCGGACCGAGTGGTGGGCAGGCGGATTCGGTGTGCTCGACGACTGCGATCCGTCGCTTGCTGATTTCCTGATTGAGCGCGGAGCGGGGTTAGATGCTCATTCAGCGGCTCGTTTAGGCCGGATTGAAGAACTTCGCGCATTCATGGCAGTGGATCCTGGAGTGGTGCACGCTCGCGGTGGAGACGGCCAGACCCCGCTGCACTTCGCATCCAGCGTGCCCGTCGCGGAACTGTTGCTGAGCGCAGGCGCCGATATGGACGCGCTCGATGTGGACCATGAATCTACACCCGCGCAGTATATGCTCCGAGTGGAGCAGAGGAGGCACTACCCCAGAGATCGCCAGATTGTAGCGCGCTATCTGATTCAGAAAGGATGCAAGACCGATCTGTTGATGGCAGCGGCGTTGGGCGATCTGGAACTCGTCGGCAGACATCTCGAGCTCGACCCAGGTTGCATCTACATGAGCGTGTCCAGCGAGTGGTTCCCGATGGAAAATCCTCGTGCGGGCGGCACCATTTACATCTGGCAATTAGGACGCAATCGCACCGCACACACAGTAGCGCGCGACTTTGGTCATGAGAAGGTTTTTGATTTCCTGCTTGCACGCACTCCCGAGGACCTGAAGATAAGCTTGGCGTGCGAACTGGGCGATACCGATACATTTCGCCGCACTCTGGCGCAGAAAGCCGATTTTTTCTCCACACTTTCGGACGAGATGGCCAGGAAGCTACCGGATGCGGCCCAGAGCAATAACGCGCAGGCCGTCCGCCTAATGCTGGAAGCAGGCTGGCCGGTGGACACTCGCGGCGAAATGGGCGCCACTGCACTGCACTGGGCGGCTTTCAACGGCAATCCGGAGATGACTGCTGACATCTTGCGATTCGCTCCCGCGCTGGAGATGAAGTCGCTGGAGTATTCGGGTTCTGCATTATCGTGGGCCATTTACGCATCGGGGAATGGCTGGCGCCGAGATAGCGGTGACTTTGTTACTACGGTTCGCCTGCTCCTGCAAGCTGGCGCAACTGTGCCGCCTCATGCCGAAGACTTGGAACCTGGTGACTCTGTGCTGGAGCTTCTGCCATGAAACCGTCGATGGCGGTGCTTGTGGTCGCGCTGCTTTATATCGCGGTGGGATTAGGCGGATTCATCAGTCACTTTCCGCATCACTGGCACAGCGACGATATCCTCATTGAAGTCACAGAACTGGCGGCAATCACTTGCGGCGTGTTTCTGCTTCACCGGAAGAATTGGGCCCGTTGGCTGGCGCTTGCGTGGATGGCACTCCACGTGGCGATCAGTTTTCCCGCAATGACCGCTGTGGCAATCCATCTATCATTTCTCCTTGTGATCGCCTGGGCGCTGTTCCGCTCGCCTGAGCGAGGCTATTTTTCTTAGCCAATAGGTGCAGGCGGTTCTACCGAACCGCCGCTTTCGGTTCCGTGTGACGTAAGATCACCCGCCGCGCGAGTTTCACCGCTTTATGCTCGAGGATCTGGGAGAGGACTGAATCGGGCACCGGCTCGTCGGTTTCGACGATGGAGATAGCTGTCAATGGCTCGGCGGAGTCGCGGTTGGGAGCGTCCTGGCGGCCGAGGGCGAAACTGGCGATGTTGATACCGTTCTTGCCGAGGACCGTTCCGAAATAACCGATCACGCCCGGAACGTCCTGGTTCTTCGAATACATCAGATTGCCATCGAGGGTTGCCTCGCAGGAAATGTTCTCTACTTGCAGCAGGCGCGGTTTGCCCATCACCAACGCGCCCACCACAGAGGACGTACCGGCTTCAGATTCCATTTCGATTCGCACCGAATCCATCTGCGAATGGCCGGGCTCGAGCTGCTCAATGACGCGGAAGCCGCGTTGAGTAGCTATCTGCATAGCATTCACTAGATTGGCGCGATATTCCATAGACCGGCTGAGCACGCCCGCCAGGCCGGCGTTGCGCAAGATCTGTGTGTTCTGATCCGCCAGGCGCCCGTAGTACACGAAGCGGATGGTATGCGGAGAGCCATTCGAGATGTGACTGAGGAAAAGGCCCAAACGCTCGGCCAGATCGACGTAAGGGCCGAGCGTCCGGTATTGTTCGGCGGTCAGCGCGGGCATGTTCACGGCATTGAGCGCGACGCCCGTGTTCAGATACGCGACGAGCTGCTCGACGATACGGATTCCGACGATCTCTTGCGCTTCTTCGGTGGAACCGGCAATGTGAGGCGTGGCGACGACAGACTCCAGTTTGAGAGACGGGTTATCCGCGGGAGGCTCCACTTCGAAGACATCGAGCGCCGCGCCGGCCACGTGGCCGCTTTGGACGGCTTTTTCGAGAGCTGCGATATCAATGAGTTCTCCGCGCGCGCAATTGACCAGGCGAATGCCCGGTTTCATTTGGGCAAATGCCTCGGCGTTGATCATGTGATCCGTTTCGGGCGTGAGCGCGACGTGCAACGTGATGTAATCGCTCTGCGAGTAAAGGTCGTGCAAAGGGACGAGCTCGACACCCAGATCGCGCGCGGCTTGAGCGCTGACATAAGGATCGTGGGCGAGGATGCGCATCTCGAATGGCTTGGCGCGCTTCACGACCTCACGGCCGATGCTTCCGAGGCCGATGATGCCGAGCGTTTTGCCGCGAAGCTCGGTGCCGAGGAACTTCTTTTTCTCCCACTTTCCACTTTTTGTGGACGCGCTGGCCTGCGGCACGGAACGGGCCATGGAGAGCATGAGCGCGAGGGTGTGTTCCGCGACTGAGACTGCGTTGCCGCCGGGCGTATTCATGACCAAGACGCCTGCTTGCGTGGCCGCCGCCAAATCGACGTTGTCGACTCCGACGCCGGCGCGGCCGATGATCTTCAGCTTCGGGGATTGCGCAAGCACGTCCTTGGTGACTTTGACAGCGCTACGCACCACGAGAGCGTCGCAATCGGGAAGATGGGCCTGGTAGGTTTTGGGATCGGCCAGAACGACGTCCCATCCGGCTTGGGCGCGCAAAATATCGACGGCCGCCGGCGCGAGCGGTTCAGCAACGAGAATTTTCATGGGAGGCGCTCAGCTCACTGCGAGTGCTGGTTCCTTCGCGAAAGCGGCGTTGGCATAAACGTTCTGCGCGACCGCGACTCCCGATCCAAACCGCACCGGGCGCCCATGCGCGTTCAAGATAATTTCTAATTCCGCAATGACGGCGAACAAGTCGTGGAAATCGAAGTAGCCGAGGTGAGCAAGCCGGAAGATCTGACCCTTCATGGAGCCTTGGCCGTTGGTGATGATGGCGTTGAAGCGGCTGCGAAAGTCCTTGACGATCACGCCCGAATCCATGCCTGCTGGCGGACGGACAGCAGTGACCGATGAGCCAGGCGAGCTGGAGAACAGCTCTAAACCGACTTCGGTGACGGCCTCACGCGTTGCTCTGGCGAGCAACTGCGCGTTTTCGACTAGCTTCTCGATGCCGAGCGACTTGATGTATTTGAGAGCTTCGGCGAAGGCGAGCAGGAGGGCGGTGTTGGGGGTCCAGGCGGATTCGCCATTCAAGGCGTTCTTCTTTTCGCGTTTGAGATCGAAATAGTATCGCGGAGACTTCGATGAATCGGCCATCGACCAGGCCTTCTGGCTGATGGCCAGGAAAGCCAGGCCCGGGGGGATCATAAACGCCTTTTGCGAACCGCCGATCACCACGTCCAAACCCCAGGCATCGATATCCAAAGGCATGGTTCCGATGCCAGTGATTGCATCGACGACAAAGATTGCGCTCGTCTTCTTGATGGCGAGGCCCATGGATTTCACGTCGTGCTGGGTGCCAGTGGACGTTTCGGATGCCTGAACGAAAACGCCTTTGAGGTTGCTGTTGTGAACGAGAGCCTGTTCAACAGCCTCAGCCTTTACGGCGTCGCCGTAAGGGGCCGACAAGACGGTGGCTTTCATGCCCCAGGCTTTTGCTATTTCCACCCAGCGCTCACCGAATTTACCGGCGGAGCAAACGAGCACTTCGTCGCCAGGAGAGAAGAAGTTTTGAGCGGCGGCCTCGAGCGCGCCAGTGCCGGAAGCGACTAGCACAAGGGCGTCATTCGAAGTTCCTAAGATGGCCTTCAGATCGGTGAGCACCTGCTTATAAAGATTGCGAAAATCTTCGGTCCGGTGATGGATGTCGGAACCCATCATCGCGTGCAGTGCGGCGGGCAACAGAGGCGTAGGCCCTGGCGTCAGGAGGCGTTGTTTCTTGATGTGCATCGAGGTCTGCGACGAGCAGCAGAACCTCAGAATACCAAAGCCGGTGCGACTCGCGGCATGCCTTTTAGTCACACCGCGAGGGAGCTAGTTGATTATCGTGAAGCTCGCCGAAGAGGTAGAGCGTTGGCCGGTGGCCGAAATGGCTGTGACATCGAGCGTATGATCGCCGTCGGCGAATAGAGTTGTATCGAGGTCGATTCCCCAGCCGAC
>Ga0335074_10002313_pt1 | contig 25946 bp, 14 predicted proteins | sample Lox_Sample_23_FD_206715 | JGI IMG/M metagenome (GOLD analysis project Ga0335074, IMG submission 206715) | Soil microbial communities from Loxahatchee National Wildlife Refuge, Florida, United States - Lox_Sample_2.3 | ecosystem: Environmental > Terrestrial > Soil > Wetlands | place: USA... | reverse complement strand
GACTTTCAAAGCCTACTGCCTGTTCCTTACCGCGTGGCTCACCTTCGTGTACTTCCCCTTCGTGCACATGGTTTGGGGCGGAGGGATGCTGCAGCACTGGGGCGTGGAGGACTTCGCCGGCGGCATCGTGGTCCACAACATAGCCGGAGTTGCGGCGTTGGCTTCCGTTCTTTACGTCGGCAAGCGGCGAGTGCTGGACCGCGGCCCGCACAGCATTCCGCTGGTGGCGCTGGGCACCGGCCTGCTCTGGTTCGGATGGTACGGATTCAATGCGGGCAGCGAAATGCGCGTGGATTCGGTCACCGGTACGGCCTTCCTGAACACCGACATCGCGGCGTCATTTGCGGCCGTGGCCTGGTTGGCCGTGGCGTGGTTTCGCGAGCGGAAGCCTAAGTTTCTCGGACTTCTGACCGGAGCGGTTGCTGGGTTGGCGACGATCACTCCCGCCGCAGGATACGTTTCACCCACAACGGCGGTGATTATCGGCGTGGTTTCGGGAGTGGTTTGTTACTTCGCGGTGGAAATGAAAAACAAACTGCACTGGGACGACGCCCTCGACGTCTGGGGAGTTCACGGAGTCGGCGGCTTTTTGGGCATCGTGATGCTGGGACTGTTCGCCAACCGTACGTTCAATCCCGCCGGGACCAACGGCTTGCTCTACGGCAATCCGACCTTCTTCTTCAAACAACTTGTCGCCGTGATCTTCTCGTCGGCCTGGGCATTCGGTTTCACCTACGCCATGTTGAGAATCATCGACATGTTTACTCCGGTGAAGGTCGAAATGATGAGTGAAGAAATCGGACTGGATGAGTCGCTCCACGGCGAACACGCCTATGAAACCCTGGAAGTGTAGTGAGCAGAGAGGTTCTGCCACTTGCTCAGAGAGACATTCGGAAACAATCGCAAACTATCAAGCGACTGGTGCGGTTCCTCCGCCGATTGACAGTACCCACTATCGCAGCCACCACCTGGCGCTCGTCCAAAATTCACCCCCGTAGTAGTAATCCAGGTAGGCATCGAACGTGCCGTATAGGGTTCCGGCTGCGTCCAAGGTTATGCCTTCGAAGACGGCAGAGCAATCGCCTGGACCACCACACCATCCTTCAGTATCGGCGATGACATTGAAGTTCCAATTGTTGCCGGATGGCGTTAATGCAAATATTCTTCCGTAGGTCACGTCGAAGCACCAACCGCTGTCATAGCTGTCATAGCAATCTTGCTCGACGTACGTATCCAGCCCATACAGGGTACCGAATCTCTGCTGGAATAGTTGTGGACTTTGATCACACAGAAACTCACAGGGCGGAAAGGTTTCTAGAATGTTTTCCTGCCACTGACCGTCAGTCTGGATTAATTGAAAGATGACACTCCCGGAGCTACCATAAGTAGTGGTGCCGGAGGGTGCAGCTTCCCTGCGTGAAGCTGACCGTTTGATCGAAATAACTGGTGCCACTGAACGGGCTCTCGCAGTGAAGCACAAACTGGACAGCCTCTATCCGCGAAAATAGAAAAATCCCATCCTTTAGTCGAGCTGAAGGATGGGAATCTTTTCTGCTGTTTCACTGTGATTAACGTGTGTTATTCATCGTTGCTTTCTACTGCCGTTCCCCTACTCGCTCATTCCAGACTGGTAAGCGATTCGTTATTACCAACAACCGCTCGTATCGCAGCGGTGCCATACGTAAAGCGCTCCGCTCTCCGTCACCGCGTGGATCCGGTTGTAGCTGACGACCGGAGGACCGAGCAGAGGGTCTGGCTGATTGGTGTTTGGATTGATCATCGGGGACGAAGTCCAAATGTTATTCATACTGCCACTGCTGCACTGCGTCTCGTCGTAGGCCAGGACATATCCGTCGTCGGTCCCGACGTAGATGACTCCATCTACAACTTCAGGGGAAGACTGGCTGATGACGTGGGTGGTGTAGCTACTGCACACCAGGCTGCCATTTAGCGCATTGAACACCTGGATTGCCGAAAAGTCACCGCAGGATGTGGGGTGTCCTCCGTAAGTGTTCAGGCAACTATACGGAGAGACGGTGATGACGTACTTGCTGTTACCGTTATTGGCGCTGTCATCGTAGGCCGGCGAACCTCCATACGGCAAAGGAGAGTAGCTGTACCATATGTTGCCGGGAGTCGGGATGAGCGACTCATTCCACTTGACGGCGCCGTTGTTGTTCACCTCGAGTGCGTAAAGGTTCACCGTGCCCGTGTTTTGAAGATTGACCTGCGGTTGATCGGTTACAAAGGCCAACCCCAACGAGTCGCTTACGACGGGAGAGGAACCGATGTAGTTATACTGAGCTTGCTGGTTGCTGCTGAAAGGTTGGCACCACTTGTTAGCTGCGTTGGTTGCGTCGTAGGCGCAAACCTCATCACCGATATTGCCTAAACCTGCAACGAATACCATATTGGACGCGGTGCTCACGGCAAGTGACGAGGCGGAGACCTGAGGGAAAGGACCGCCACCTCCGGGGATTACCGGCGAGTAAATGGTTTGCACAGCCCCTGCGCCCGACGGGTCAAGGTAGAAGATGTTTCCGTTGACGTCGACCACGTAGACATACGTCAAACCCGGCCAGGTCGCAGGCGAGGAATCGAAGGCCGCTCCGGAAGGGTTGGTGAACTGCCACGCCAGAGTAGTAGACGCCCATTCGTAGGAGTAAACATTCCCATCCTCTGCCGCTATGACGACGTCTCCGTTATAGCCGGGAGAAGAGGTGACGTGGGGGTTGGTGGTGCCGAGTTCGGCCACGAATTGAGCGTCGCTGGGGAATGTTACGTCATACGTGAACAGTGCGCACTTGTCGTTGCCATCCAGAGCCGGGAAGAGAATCCTGGATTCTACCGAGGCCGAAGCGGTTGGGAGCAGCGGACCGCCGGAACTGCTGGGCTGACAACCGCCGGCTCCCGGGGCGTCGATCGAGGTAAGGAGCACCATACTATTCGCATTGACCTTTGTGGGGTTCAGTACGTTTTTGTCCCCGACCGGATTGCCCGTAAGGTTGGCGTTGTATGCGCTGCCAGGGGCGCTGCCAGAGGCGCCGCTGCGGTACTGGGGTGACATGCACCCATTACCACCGGCAGGAGTTACCCAACAAGTGGTGGGGCTATAGGTCATGGGTTGTGGCTTTGACGAGGACGTGATCTGAGCTCCCGCATAGCCAGCAGCAGTTAGCAGCATCAGCGCCGCCAGGGCCAGCGAGCTCCAGGCGTTGCTTTTGTTTTGGCAATTGAAGCTGTTTCCGTTCGTAGCGTGGGTGGTAGTCTGCGTTTTCATAGTGACCTCCTTGTGGTCATGGGTTGTGGCGGCGATGTGTGGTTGCACGCGGGAGCAACTTCACCGCGCGGTTGCTCCTCGCTTGGCACTTGGCCTAATCGAACCCTTCCACCTGCTAGACTTTGACTGCCAGTCCCGGCAAGCCCTCTGGCTGGCTGCGTTTTACCGTCAAAATCAGCGTCAAAATCGGTCCCAGTTCCAGCGGCCGCGCCGCGGGCCTGCTCCCATGGAGTGTTTCCTGGGTGGTAGCGAAGGGGACGTACTCCGAAGTCGGACGCTCAGCCGGCGCTGACCTTAGGGCTTGGCTCGATGCTCTGCCCCGCCGCGCCGACGACAAAAGAATCAGCGTCAGGAATGGCCCCAGCGTCTTTGCCCTGGTGTTAGTCGTTTGCGATTGCATGGTGACCTCCTCTGTTGTGGTGACTTTGGCTACTGCTGGCGATGTGCCTGTCATTTACACCGCCTTCAGTGCCATCGCTTTCCCGGGAGCGGATGGTTACCGCGCCCTCGGGATTGGCTGACCTGTATGGCCTTTTTCCGCTCCGATGAACGCGGTGCGGCGCCTCCTCGTGGCTTGGTTCAGCCAAGCAAGGATTCGAGGTTCTGCACGGCCTGTTGCAGTGGCGGCGAAATCAAGATCGCGAAGAGCACGAAGATCAACATGCCGACGATTGCTGAGAGCGCTAGCTTCATGGTGTTTCTCCTGTGAGCCTCCAGAGGCGGGATGTTTCCCCCACCTCCGGAAGCTTCCCCCTGAAAAGCAGGTCGATCGAGCTCGGCTCAATTTCCTGCTTTCGTGAGGCACAATGCGCCCAATCGCACCGGCGATCAATACTTGGCGGGTCAATTGGAGATCAGTTCTCGGTCAGTTCCAGATCATCAGCTAAGCGATTGAGCGCTGAGGGGTTAGCGGGGGACGTCAGTAAAAGAAAGCATGTTTTTTGGGCGGCGCCGGTGTATAATCCGGCGCAACTTGGCAAGGAGTTGTGCTTGGGCGTCACGCAGAAGCTGCTTCGCTTCGGAGCCTTCGCGTTAAATCTCGACTCGGAAGAGCTCCGCAAGGATGGGACCCTCATCAAACTTGCGCCGCAGCCGTTTCGCCTGTTGGCCCTGCTGGCCAGCAATGCCGGCCAACTCGTAACCCGGGAGGAAATCCAAAAGCAGATCTGGGGCGACGACACGTTCGTCGATTTTGAGCACGGGATGAACCAGTGCATCAACCAGATCAGAGGTGTGCTGAACGACAGTGCTGATCGGCCGGTTTACGTGGAGACGATTCCTCGGCGCGGCTATCGTTTTCTTGCACCGGTGGTCTCAAAAACCATTTCCGTGGCGCCGGCCGTGGTCGAATCCGCTTCCAGCATAGGACAGCCACCGGTCGTCTCCACCGGCAAACTGGCGCCAGCTTCCGGATCGGAAGCCGCACTCGCGACCGCTCCACAAACCGTGCCCACTCTAGCTTCGAACGCTACGGCAACGGCCGCTGCGCCGGCGCTGGAGAGTGCTCCCAGCCATCCGGTTGGGCGCAGCACGCGGTTCGTTCGTATGCTCCTGGTGGCAGCAGTTTGCATCCCGATTATCGTGATGGGCGTGTACTGGAGCACACGCAAAGTGTCGGCGCTCAATGAGAAGGACACGATCATACTCGCCGACTTCAGTAACCACACCGGCGATAAAGTGTTCGACGACACCTTGAAGACAGCCTTGTCCTTCCAGTTGGAACAATCTCCATTCCTGAACGTCCTTTCCGATCAGCGCGCCGCCGGCGCTCTACGCTTGATGGATCGTCCGGTGGATCAGCCCGTGACCGGAGAAGTCGCACGTGAGCTTTGCCTGCGCACCAATAGCAAGGCCGTCGTGGAAGGCTCGATTGCAGCCGTGGGCGAGCATTACCTGATCGAACTGAAAGCCACAAACTGCCAGACAGGAGATACGCTGGTCAGTGCCGAAGCGGATGCCGAGAACCTGAACAAGGTGCTTACAGCACTGCAGCAGGCAGGCAATCGGTTGCGAACCAGTTTAGGGGAATCGCTGGCTTCAGTCAGGAAATTCGACCAGCCTTTGGAAGAAGCGACAACGTCGTCCCTGGATGCACTGCAATCGTTCACTGAAGGACGAAGGATACAGGTCCAGGGTGGCGGGCAGGCTGCCATTCCCTACTTCGAGCGTGCCATCGAACTCGATCCCAGTTTTGCCATGGCCTACCTCGATCTGGGGCTCGCCTATTCCAACCTGAACGAAACCAAGTTGGCGTTCCAAAATCTTCAGAAAGCGTACGAACTACGAAATCGACTGAGCCAGCGGGAGCGATTGGGGATTGAGGCGCACTACTACGGCCTCGCAACTGGTGACTTGGGAAAGGCCATCCAGGTTGCGACCGAATGGTCGCAGAGCTACCCCGGAGATTATGTACCTCGCGCGAACCTGGGATCCTTTAACATTCCGCTCGGTCAATACGAAAAAGCGGCGGCTGAGATGCAGGAATCCCTTCGTCTGGCCCCCGCCGACGTTGATTTTTCCGACCTCATCGGCATCTACGCTGCGCTAAACCAACTGGACACGGCCGAAGCGGTCCTCAAAGAATTGCGGGCCCGCAAACGAGACGCCCCTTATCTGCCTTATGAGTATTGGTACTGTCTGGCATTCTTGAAACATGACAACCCGACCATGGCGCAGGTTTTGGCTTCCGCGATCGGCAGTGGGCTCGAGGGTACGATGTTCTCCGTCCAGTCAGACACCGATGCCTATCGGGGGCGCATAGCAACCGCCCGCGACTTTTCTCAGCGTGCCGTGGAATCATCGAGGCGGGCTGGCGCGGCGGAAATGGCCGGCACATGGAGAGCGAATGAAGCGCTGCGCGAAGCCGAGGTCGGCAATTTCGCCAGGGCCCGGCAGCGGGCCGCGGAAGCGCTGGCGTTGAGCGACGGGCAATCCGTCAGAATACTGGCCGCACTCGCCCTGGCGCGAGCCGGAGACACCGCTCAGGCACAGAAGCTGGCAGTCCAATTGGGTCAGGAGGCACCGGAGAACACAATCATACAAGGTTATTGGTTGCCATCGATCGCGGCGGCAACCGAACTGAGCAGCCACAGTCCTGACCGCGCTATCACGGCGCTGGAACCGGCCGCGCCCTATGAACTGGGAACTCAGGCGCCGTTTGAACTCGGCCCGATGTATCCCATCTATCTGCGCGGGATGGCATTCCTGCAGGTGGGGAACGCCCAGGCAGCCGCCGCAGAATTTCAGAAAATGATCGATCATCCCGGGATTGGGGGCAACTTCGTACTCGCGTCATTGGCTCATTTGCAGTCGGGCCGCGCCCTGGCGATGTCGGGCGACAAGGCCGCCGCAAGCCAGTCATATCAGGACTTTCTTACCCTCTGGAAGGATGCCGATCTTGACATCCCCATCTACCAGCATGCCAAAGCCGAATATGCGAAGCTGCAATGAGCTAGATCCCCTCGAGACGCAGTAGTTTCGGTTTTTAATTGGCCTGTAATCCCCGGCGACGATTTTGTACCAGCCGCTGATCCAGTGACTTCCGCGGTTGCTCCAAATCGTATGCCAGCTGCCTCTTGTCGCTGAACCTGCACGCCCAACCAGCGCTGTTCCTGTTGCGAGAGCAGCCCGCTCGCGGTCGTCGCTCCCAGCAACACGCTGTACTGGCCGGTGGCATCAGGCGTGACGTTTTGCGTCTCCTGCCATATCGGTGCGCCGCCCTCCTGCTGGCTGTAGATGGAGAACGTCACGCCTACGGTCGACCAGGCCAGCGGCGCGTCCTGCCCGTCCTTCAGTGTTCCACCGTAGCGGATAAGATTGGGGACAGATGCGCCGGTGGTTGCCGCAGTAGTTGATGTTTTCTGCGCTGAGCTGATAAGAGCGAACCACAGAGCGCAGAGAGCAAGAACGATGATCGTACTTACACGGCGCATAGAGACCTCCTTGCGGGCCACGGCCCGGTCTGTTTTACGAATCAGCTCCCGAGGGAAACGAATATCAGCCAAGAGGCCTTGTATCTGATCTTAGGGCGCAATGTTCGGCTTGATTTGGACGAGACCGAGACAGCTTCTACTTTCGCGCAACCGTCTGGGCCTGACTATCCGCCAGCTTCTCTAGTCGTGAGAGCCGCTCCTGCAGCGATGCGTTCTGCAGTTGCAGTTGCTGCCTGAGACCTTCGATCTCCTGCTGCTGAGCTCTGATCTGCGCCTGTTGGGAAGCCACGATTTCAGATTGCTGCTCGGCGCGGCGATACTGCTTCTGCACTTCGTTTAGCAGCATGGGAGCGAGGTACTGATAGCGCACGGTGTAGGGCTGGCCGTCCTTGTCGTAGGCCACCAGCTCGGGATACACCTCGGCCACTTCTTCCGCAATCAAGCCATATTGCAAGGTACGATGGCCCTTGGAGTATTCGGGCTTGTAGAGGAAGGTTACGGGCCGCAGCTTCATCAGGGGGCTGGTGCTGTCACCCATATCCTCGATCTGCTCCTTGAAGCGGCGGGAGGAGACGGATATGCCAAGCTTATTATTGTCGTCCACATAGACTGGGACGCCGTTGTCGTCAACCCCCGCGTTGTAGATCCCTACGATGTAGGCTGCCGACTGCCCGAAACCGTCGCCGCTCGGCGTGCCGATGCGGATGGTGTCGGATTCGTCGCCCCCTGCCGGGTTCCCGTCGCTTCCAATGTAGATGTCGTTGTCGCCCGCTTGGTTCGTTGTGCCAGCCGAGTCGCCGACGAAGATGTTGAACGTTCCGGTGGTGTTGCTGGAGCCGGCCATCGAGCCGAAGAACACGTTGAAGGACCCATCCCCTCCACTGGTACCGGTGTTACTGTAGCCGGCCCGATAGCCGGAGAAGGTGTTGCCGTGCCCGTAGGTGTTGCTATAACCTGCCTGGTAACCGCTGAATACGTTGGAAGTTCCCTGACCCGCAATGTTGTTGGAACCGGCACCTACGCCGACGAACAGATTCTGATCGTTGGAGCTTCCAATGCCCAGAACGCTGCTGCTGCCGATCTGGTACGTCGTGACGGTATTGAAGCTGTTGGCGGAGCCGTTGCCGCTAATATTGAAGTTGGCGCTGGACTGCTGCGAGGTGCCGTTCTGGACATAGTAGGGAGAATCGGGTGCAGGATTGACTCCCATGAGGTTCGAGCCGTCCCCGTAGTACACGTTCGAGCTGCTCGACAGGCTTACCGTATTGCTATAGCTTCCGCTGAGTTGCGAACTTGCGAGAGTTCCGCTGAGCTGCGCGAAGTTGTAATCATTGGCCGCCGGGAGCACCGTGCCGCTGCGCCCATTGAACGAGGTTACCAGCCCACTGCCGCCGCCGGTGCCCAATAACCCTGTGGAATCCATGAACACAACTGAACCACCGTTCGTAGTTGAACCGTAGACGCCAGCGATGTACGCGGCGGTCTGCTGGCCGGCGCCCGTGCCCGGGGTACCGATACGGATCGTGTTGGACTCGGTGCCAGAGCTTGGGCCATCGGTGCCAATGTAAATGTCGGAGCTGCCCGTCGTGTTGTTGAAGCCAGCGAAGACGCCGTAGAAGGTGTTCTCGTACCCGCTAGTGTTGCTGTAGCCAGCTTTGTAACCGGAAAAGGTGTTCTCGTAGCCGTTGTTCATATAGCCACTCTGGTAGCCAGAGAAGACATTCCCGCCTCCATTGCTGCCGTTGTTGTAGCCAGATTGATAGCCGGAGAAGACGTTAGCATTCCCGCTTGTGCTGTTGTAGCCAGCCTGATAACCAGAGAAGACGTTTCCGTTTCCACTCGGATTATCATTGGCGCCGGCGCCGACGCCGAGAAATAGGCTCCCGGCGGAGCCGCTAATGCTCACGACACTGCTTCCGCCGATTTGGTAGGTGGAGGCGGTATTTACCGTGTTAGCGGAGAGCGTTCCGCCGGCCGTTCCATTGCCGCTGATGTTAAAGCTCGCGCTGGACTGCTGCGACGTTCCATTCTGAATGTAATAAGACGAACCGGGGCCGACAATCACTCCGGTCAGATTCGAGCCGTTGCCGTAATACACGTTCGAGGGGTTCGACAGAGTTACGGCATTGCTGTAGGTTCCGCCGAATTGGGGACTGCCCAGCATCCCCCCGAGCTGCGAGAACTGAATACCCGTCAGGCCTGTCCCGCTGCCCGTGAATGAGTTGCCAGTATTCGACAAGGATACTGCGTTGCTATAGCTGCCACTGAACTGGGAGCTCGCCAAGATCCCACTCAAATTGGAAAATGAAATCCCGGTGATCCCCGAGCCGTTGCCGGTGAAGCTGCCGGAGATGTTCACGTCGCCGTTGCCGTCGACGGTGAATTTTGTCGCGCCATTGTTTTGCCCGACCAGGATGTTGCCGCCGGCCGCGTTGTTGAAGACTCCCGCCGTACCCGACGAACTGGCGACGTAGCCGCTGACGCCGGTGGTGCTGCCGCTGGTGGCGACGGAGATACCGCGCACGCCCGTCCCTGACGTGCTGGGCGAACTGCCTTTTACGCCGATGCCACTCCCAGCCGTCGCCTCGCCATAGATGCCTATTCCTCCAGTTCCGCTCGCCTCGCCGTTGATACCGCGACCATTTTGAGCTGATGCCGTGCCAAGCACCGCGTTGCTGGTGGCAGTCGCGTTAATGCCTGCACCGGTTCCGCTCTGGGTGACGCCGACAATCTGATCGGTAGTCGAGCCGCTGAAGTTGGTCGGGCCATCACTGGCGGCGCCTTTCTGGGCTCCGCTATCAGCCGACAAGTTGCTCGCGACATTTGCCACGGAAGATACCACCGGACTGCCGCTGTTCGCTGCGGACGTTGCTCCATTAGCGAGCACGAAATCCGAAAGGCTTTTGCCGCCCAGCGTCTCCGCTTCATGCGCCTTGAATGCATAGGGCACGCTGACCATCAACACTCGCGGCTGCTCGCTTTCGCCCTGAACCTCTACGCCCAACCAGCGCTGTTCCTGTTGCGAGAACAGATCGCTGGGCAGCCCGCTCGCGGTCGTCGCTCCCAGCAGCACGCTGTAGTTGCCGGCGGCGTCGGTGGTAATGTTCTGCGTCTCCATCCAGACGGCCGCGCCGCCGTCCTGCTGCCGGTAGATGGCGAAGGTTACGCCCAGAACCGATGAAGCGATTGGCGCTCCCTGAGCGTCCTTCAGCGTTCCGCCATAACGAATGAGGTTAGGAACCGATGTGGTTGGAACTTGTTGAGCTGAAATGACTGTGACCAGCAATAAAGTGGAGAGAACACTAGCGATGGTGAAGCGGCGCATGGAGCGCTCCTTTCGTGCGACACATGGATGCACCTCCAGCGCGAACCAGCATCCGTGCTCGGAGGACGACCCTGAGTCATTTGCGTCCAGCTACGGGTGATGACAGCTAAGCACTGCTCAGAAAGAAGATGTCGTGTATGAAACGTCTTGCGACTGAGAATGCGAGGAGGGCCGAGCTACGTATGGACTCTATGGCGCTAGTTCGCGACTGCGCCAAAGGCAAAATCACGAGGAGCGGAGAGGCGTGTCATGAAACCGCCACAGCTTCTCACTACTCTCGACAGCAGTCAAGACCATTGTGCACAAGTGGTTGGGGCTGAGACTCCGTAAGATCTGATACAGACCGGCCCCAACTCGTCCTGTCACGCAACAGCCTCGGCCAATGGCTCGTTTCTCCGACCTGCCCCATTTTCAGTCCAAGGATAATGAGACTTTCTCCGCGTTTTCTTCGCCTCGCAACTGTGGCATAGCGGGGATGGGGCGGTGGACGGCACCGCAGCCTTTGGCGGCGATTTGTTTGGCCGTGATCCTCCATCTGGCTGCGGCACCGTAGGGGAGATCACGCCCGACTACAGAAGCAGATCGAAGGCGGTCCTCACCGACGAAAGGAGATGCCCCCATGGCGCTGTTAGCGTCATTCGGCCGTCTTGGAAATTCCTAACCCTGATTGGGCAAGCTGTGATCATTCACAGTGAGCTTCTAATGATGATCCTGGTTCTGTATCCCGCCATTCTGGCTCCCATGGTCTCGCACGCAAACTTTTGTTAATGGGCCGGACTTTCTGTGGTTATCGAATTGCAACTGCTGAGATAGGTCAGCTGCCTGCGCAACAGGCACGCGATCACGGCGCAAGAAGATGCCTCAGATCCAGCAAAATGAACCTGAGAAGGTTGATTCCGACACGGCTGGTTTGACGCTTGATCCAGCGAATTGGAGTGAGTTTCGAGCGCAGGCACACCGGATGTTGGACGACATCCTCGACTACACGAAAAACATACGTGAACGGCCAGTGTGGCAGCCGATCCCAGATGGGGAGCGCAAACGATTCCACGCTGGTCTTCCTGTGAACGCGACTCCCCTTGCCGTCGTCCACGAAGAATTCATGAAGCACATTCTGCCGTTCAGCGTGGGAAATGTGCATCCGGGGTTCATGGGCTGGGTTCACGGTGGCGGCACACCGGTTGGTATGTTGGCGGAAATGCTCGCAGGCGGCCTCAACGCTAACCTGGGAGGTCGTGATCAGATTCCAATTGAGGTGGAACGCCAGATTTCCCGCTGGATGCAGGAACTGTTCCATTTCCCAAAGAGTGCGGCCGGACTTTTCGTTACCGGGACGTCAGTCGCGAACTTGATCGCGGTAGTGGTGGCGCGTAACGCAGCCATTGGACCGGAAGTGAGACAACACGGCTTAACCGCCAAAGCGGATCGGCTGATGGCCTATAGCTCAACGGAGACGCATGTTTGCGTTCGCAAGGCTTTCGAGCTATGCGGCCTCGGAGCGGACAAGCTCAGACAGATTCCTGTCGACAAATTTCGCCGGATGAACTTGAGCGCGCTAGAGAACGCGCTCAGAAATGATCGCGAAAACGGATTGCATCCTTTCCTGGTGGTAGCCACAGCGGGGACGGTGGACAGCGGCGCCATTGACGATCTCGACCGTCTTGCCGAAATTTCACGGCTTTACAAGGTGTGGTTTCACATCGATGGGGCCTATGGAGCGCTGGCCATGCTTGCGCCCGATCTCGCGCCAAAACTTCGCGGTATCGAGCAGGCAGATTCGCTGGCCTTCGACTTCCACAAATGGGCCCAGGTTCCCTACGACGCCGGCTTCATCCTGGTTCGCGACGGCGAGTTACAAAGCAAGGCGTTTGCGGCGGCATCTGCCTATTTGACGGCAAAAACCCGCGGCCTGGCGGGCGGGTCACCCTGGCCTTGCGATTACGGCCCGGATCTTTCACGCGGCTTCCGCGCCCTGAAGACATGGTTCACGTTCAAGGTTTATGGGAGCCAAGCAATCGGAACGGCCATATCCAGAACCTGCAGGCTGGCCCGCTACATGGAGAGGCAAATTGCTAAGACGCCGGAACTGGAGCTGCTTACTCCCGTTGAACTGAACATCGTTTGCTTTCGCTACCGTAGCTCTGATGTGGATCGAGTCAACGCCGCCATTGTGTTTGAGCTGCAAGAGTCGGGAGTCGTTGCACCTTCGAGCACGGCAATTGATGGAAAGGTGGCGATTCGGGCGGCAATCGTCAATCACAGAACCAGTGAACTTGAAATTGACCGGCTGCTGGAACATACGCTGGCGATCGGACGTAGGCTAAAAGCTCAATCCGAGGTGCGCCCGAGCGCGAACCAAACCATACCTCGGCAGCTTCAACCACGACTGCAATGGGATGCCGAATTAAAAGAAATTGGAATTCAGCTCGAATGCGATCCACAGTCGATTGATCTGCGTTTCCGTCGAGCCACGCTCTTGGCCAAGATGTGGCAGTTAGCCGAGGCCCGCGAAGATTTCCTCAAGGTGCTGCAGCGTGATCCTTCACATCGGGAAGCACTCAACGGTCTCGGCGATGTGTTACAGGCAACCGGGCATCGCCGCGCGGCCCAACTTTTATATCGGGAAGCGGTGATGCGCCATCCTTCCGATCCGATGAGCCGCGTTAATCTAGGCCAGCTCCTTTTCGAAGAGAGTGAACAACTCGAGGCTCACGAGCAGGCAGAAAAGTCAGTCCTCCTGCAGCGCGAGGCGCGAGAGCATTTTGAGCACGCGCTGAGAGTCAGCCCCGGTTTTGAGAAAGCGCATGAGGGCCTGTCTTACGTTCTGGGACATTTAGGCGACGAAGAAGGGGCTGCGATTCATCGTGGTGAGGCCTTCAAGAATCGGTACATCATTCCGGTACCCTATTGCGGACGTGGCACGCCCTTGTCGGTCTTGAAACTGGTTTCGACAATGGGTGGAAACGTTAAGTTGCAAAGGTTTCTCGATCCGCGCTTTTTTCAGACGTCGATTGTGTTGCCCGAGTTCTACAATCCCAGAACGCCGCTGCCCAAGCATCATCTCATTGTGAATGCCATTGGCGATGCCGAAACCTCGCGCGATGCTCTTGATGCATCGCGAGCCGTGCTCGCCTTATCCACCGCGCCCGTCATCAATCCACCGGCTGCAGTGCTGGCGACTACAAGAAGCAACAACGCGCGGCGATTCTCGGCCATTCCGGGAGTCATCACACCGAGAACGGCGACGCTGCTCCGCTCCAGTCTTACTGGTATAGCGGCAGCCGTTACGCTTTCTTCCCACGGCTTCCAATTCCCTTTGCTGCTGCGAGCCCCTGGTTTTCACACCGGGTTGCATTTTTTGCGGGTGGATTGTCCCGAAGCGCTTCCCGAAGCACTCGACAAGCTTCCTGGGCAAGAACTCATCGTCATGCAGTATCTGGATGCCCACGGCCGCGACGGGAAAGTGCGCAAGTATCGCGTGATGTTCATCGATGGGCAAATGTATCCGCTGCATGTCGCCATTTCCAGCCATTGGAAAATTCATTACTTCACCGCAGAAATGGCCGAAAGCGCTGAGAACCGCGCCGAAGACGCTGCCTTTCTCCAAGATATGCCCAGCGCGATTGGGCCCCTCGCGATGCAAGCCTTACAGGGAGTTCAATCGGCGCTCGGACTCGATTATGGCGGCGTCGACTTTGGGCTAGACCAACAGGGGCGGGTTCTGCTGTTTGAGGCGAACGCCACTATGGTTGTGAATCCCCCAGAGCAGGATGAGCGCTGGAGATACCGCTTTGCCGCGTGGCAAAGGATCTATCTGGCTGTGCAGAAAATGTTCATTGAGAAAGTCAAGGCCCACAATCGATCAGCGAGCAGGCCTGTGACCCCGGAGCAATATCCGGTCAGGTGTTCGGCATGGGAGGACTTCCTTTCGGCTTCGTGTTCGCCGCTCGCGCAGCAAAAGAAGCGACCGGGCAAGCGCCCGGTCGCGATCACGGCTGTGACGTCAGCGGCGCGGGTTAGCGACCGTTGACGGCGGTAGGCGAGATCACCGGCGGATCGACAACGATTCCAGTGGCGATCGGGGATGCATCACGATTGACCGCGACCGGCGAGTGGACCGGAGGGTCTACGATGATGCCGCCGTCGGCCGGCTGCACGCCGCGGTTGGTGGCGTTAGGAGTGCGAATCGGTGGGTCCAGAACTACACCGTCCGAACCGGCCGGAGGAGACTTGGGGTCGATCGCGTTCGGGTTGGTCTGCTGGGCTGCGCCGTCCGTGCGCGCCGTCGGTTCGTCGGTGTCCGCCGTGGTTCCGGTCGGAGTCGCGACGAAGCCGCTGTTGACGGGCGCCGTGCCATAGAAGCCGACCAGCACGCCGCGATCATTGATGCCGTTGACGATGGTGGTGCCAACGCCTTCCGGAGCATCGATGGTCTGGTAGCTGGCGGTGCCGATCGAGTAGACGAAGCCATGGGTCTGGCCGCCGGCATCCGTGAAGGCGCCGACAACCTTACCACGGTTATTCAGGCCAAGAGCCTGGGTAAAGGTGCTGCCCGGAATATTCAGCGGCATGAAGACGCCGTTGAAGATGATCCAGCCGTGGTTTACGTTGTTGCTGTCAATGTAGAAGCCGCAGATGACGCCGGAGTTGTTGATACCGGTGGCCTGCGCTCCGCCTACGGCGCCGGGGATGGTGATGACGTGGAACACGCCACCCACTTCGTCGTAAGTGTAGGGGATGTCAGGGGTGGTGTTGTTGATGCTGTTGCTATAGTAGCCGGCCGCCTGATAGTTGTCGTTCTGGCTGAGCAGCTGGTTGAAGGAGGTGGCAATCTGCGCTCCGGGATAGTCAACGGTCGTGAAGCGGCCGTTGCTGGTGCGGAAGAAGCCGTGGGTCAGACCGGAGTTGTCGACGTAGAAACCGTCGGTCGTCAGGCTGTTGCTGATGCCGATGACCTGGGTCATCATGGAGTTCGGAAAATTCTCGGTGGTAAAGCTGGTTGGCAGCACCAGGGTGAATCCCTTGTTCTGCTGGAAGCCGTGATAGCCGGCAATTACGCCGTTGTTGTTGATGCCCAACAACTGGGTGAAAGGTACGGTGGGGTCGTTGTAGACGACTCTGCGAAAGCTGTAGCTCTGCTGCGCGAAGGCGGAGGTGAAGAACGTCAGCACCAGCGCCAAGACAAAGATCAGGTTAAAGCGTTTCATTGCGATTCTCCTCGTTATGTATGCGGCCTTGCCGCAGGAATGAAGTTGGACTTTCTATTTCAGAGGCGTTTGGACTTCTATAATCGCCTCCATTCACATATGTGACATCCGCGGGCAGATTCCCTCACGAGGCGCGAAATTTTTCGGTGGGCCGTCGCTGGCTGCATCCTCTCGACGGCCGAGCGAATCGCAGCCGGTTTGTGTTTTGGCGATTATCTGCGGAGTGCGGCCGCAGGAAGGCGGTAACCTGCTCCAACAAGTGTCAAAGGGAATACCGCCGGATTCGGCGTCAGGAGGCCGATGGGGCGAATTGCCGTGTCTGTGGTCGGCGCTTGGGGTGTACGTTAAAATTAGACCCTGTGCTCATGGCGCACAAGCCACTCTGGCAAGCCGCCCTGGTGCCAGGGGCACAGCCTCGCGTCGTCTCCCGATCGGAGGTCGGGATACGGCCTCGATTCAGGTTTCGAAACGTGATTCAATTCCATACTCGCGACCCGAACGAAGGTGTTGACTTCGAAGGTATGGGGTCAGGGGCGTCGCCGAATCGTAATGGCAGTGAGGTATAATCCCCGCAACTGCGTTGCATCTAAAGCGGCTTCTGCGGCCGCTTCAGATCCAGAAAGCGCGAATGTCGCCCGACCGACAGGACGTGACCAGGCTGCTCCAGCAATGGCGGGGCGGCAGCCATGAGGCACTGGACCAGTTGGTGCCGATCGTCTACGACGAGTTGCGCCGACTGGCCGCGCGCTGTCTGCAATCAGAAAGACCAGGTCATACGCTGCGCGCAACCGCTCTGGTCCATGAGGCGTATATCCGCCTGATGGACGTGGACATCGGATGGCAGGATCGGACGCATTTCTACGCTGTCGCCGCGCGAGTGGTTCGCCGCATTCTGGTGGAGTACGCCAGGGCCCACAGCCGCAAGAAGCGCGGTGGCGGGGAAGGGTTGCTTCCACTGGACGAAGCGGTGATCGTGGGACCGGAGGCCGCGTCCATCGTGCTCGATCTCGATGAGGCTCTGCAGCGTCTGGCTGCGCTCGACGAGCGCAAGAGCGACATCATTCAACTACTCTTCTTCGGCGGCCTCACCTACGATGAGACCGCCGCCGCCCTCGACATCTCTCCAGCTACCGTCCATCGCGAATTGACGCTGGCTAAAGCCTGGTTGCATCGCGAACTGGCACGCGGCGAGGCTTAGGAGGTAGCGGCGTGGATCCTACCGAGCGCTGGCGGCACGTCGAAAAGCTGTTCCATGCCGCGCTTCAGTACGACCCACCCGCTCGCGAAGAGTTTCTCCAACGGGCTTGCGATGGCGACGCCGAACTGCAGAAAGAAGTCCAGTCGTTGCTGGACTCCGCCGAAAAGCCTATCGACTTTGTGCCTCAGGCGGTCTTTGAGGTAGCGCAACAGGTTTCGGCAGAAAGCTCCGAGATGTCCGCGGCGGCTGCCAAGGTGGCGCCTTATAGAAGTCCGGTCGCTCCCGGCGCCCGTCTGAATCACTACGAGATACTGTCGATGATCGGCGCTGGAGGTATGGGCGAGGTCTACCTCGCCCAGGACACGCGATTGCGGCGCAAAGTCGCGATCAAGTTGCTCGCTCCCGAGCTCACCGGCGATCAGCGCGGAATGCGCCGCTTCGAACAGGAGGCACTCGCCGCCTCGGCGCTGAACCATCCCAACATTTTGACCATCTACGAATTTGGCCAGGCCGACGGTCTGCACTTCATTGTTTCCGAATACGTCGAAGGTCTCACGCTGCGCCAGAAGATGAGCGGCGGCAGGCTGGAGCTCAGGTCTGCGGTCGAAATCCTGATCCAGATTGCTAATGCGCTGGCTACAGCCCATGCCAGTGGAATTGTGCATCGCGACATCAAACCGGAAAACTTGATCGTTCGCCATGACGGCATTGTCAAGGTTCTCGACTTCGGTATCGCCAAACTAAGCCCGCGCTACACCGGGCAGATTACTCGCCGCACTGTAGTGGGAGTGGTTGTTTCCGACACCGAACCTGGCATGATTCGCGGCACGGTCAAGTACATGTCTCCGGAACAGGCGCGCGGTATACCGGTAGATGCGCGCAGCGACATCTTCAGCCTGGGCTCGGTGATGTATGAGCTGGTCACCGACCGATCGGCCTTCGATGGCGAAACCTCCAGCGACGTGATTGCGGAAATTCTCAAGGTCGAGCCACCGTCTCCGTCGGAGGTGGTGCCCGATCTCCCGCCCGAGGTCGATCGCATCATCGTTAAGGCTCTCAAGAAGGACCGCGAAAGCCGGTACCAGTCGGTGGCCGAGCTGCTGACTGATCTGCAGGACTATCAGAAGGAAGCGGAATTTCAGGCCAAGCTACAGACGCCTGGTTCAGGCGAGCGCGCCAAGTCAGCTCCGGAACGAAAGACCCCCGCACGTGCCATGCCCCCGCCGCAGGTTGCCTCGTCTACGTCCTGGTGGCTGTGGCGAATCGCGGTGTTGCTGGTCGTGGTTTTTGCGATCGGCTACTTCTTCGCCAAACGAACGCGCAATGTGCCGACGGCTGCGGAGCCGCGTAGCCTGGCGGTCCTTCCGTTCCGGAATCTCAATGGCGATCCCAAGGCTGATTTCCTCGGTTTCTCTCTGGCCGACGAGATCATCACCAAACTCGACTACGTCAACGCTCTGACCGTTCGACCGTCATCCGCGGTCGACAAATATCGTAATCAGATCGTCGATCCCAAGAAAGTTGCGGCCGATTTGAACGTCGATACCCTGCTTACCGGGACTTACCTCAAAGATGGAGATGATCTCAGGATCACCGCACAACTGATCGATGTGAAGCCGGAGAAGATCATCTGGCGAGAAGCCATCGATGTGAAGTACAACAACCTGCTCACGGTTCAGGACCAGGTCGTGCAGAAGATTGTCGAGCAGTTGCAGCTGAACCTGTCCCCCACCGAGGCCACCAATCTTAGACCCGAGAAACCGATCAACGCGGTCGCCTACGAAGACTATCTTCGCGGCATCGATCTTTATTCGCTGAATGATTTTCCCGACGCTATCACCATGCTGGAGAAAGCGACCGCGCTGGAGCCCAACTATGCTCCGGCCTGGGCACAGCTGGGGCGCGCTTATACCACCAGCGGGTCGCTGCAATCGGGCGGACGGGAACATTACGAAAAAGCGCAGGCGGCGTTCGAGAAGGCGATTGCGCTGAATCCCGCGCTGGCCGAGCCGAGAATCTATCTGGCTAATCTGTTGACGGATACCGGCAGAGTGGAACAAGCGGTGCCGTTGCTGCGATCAGTGTTGAAGGATAGCCCCAACAATGCCGAAGCGCATTGGGAGCTGGGTTATGCCTATCGCTTTGCCGGGATGTTGAAGGAGTCGGTCGCCGAGTGCGAAAAAGCGCGGCAGAATAATCCGCAAGTCAAGATCAGTAGTGCAGCCATCAACAGCTATTTGTACCTGGGAGAGTACGAAAAGTTCCTGCAAAGCCTCCCGGCCAACGATTCGGCTTACATCATCTTCTACCGCGGCTTTGCCGAGTATTACCTGAACCGCTTGGAAGAGGCCGCCAACGATTTCGATAACGCTTACGAGCGGAACTCCGCGGTGCTCCCGACCAATATAGGCAAGGCGTTGAGCGATTCGATCCGGCACGAAAACGCAAAGGGATTGAAGCTCTTGCAGCAGACCGAAGACATGATGGAGGAACGTGGTGTCGCCGATCCCGAGATGATGTACAAGATTGCGCAAGCCTACGCCATGCTGGGCGACAAGACCTCCGCCCTGCATATGCTGCGGCACAGCATCGGCGGCGGATTTTTTTGCTATCCCTACTTTGCGCGCGATCCCCTGCTGCAGAACATCCGCGGCGAAGCCGAATTCGACTCGCTCATGAACCAGGCGCGGCAACGCCACGAGCAGTTCAAAGCGATGTTCTTCTAGCAGGCTGCAAACTCCGAATTCGGACGACAAGTGTCGGGGCACGAGTTTACTCGTGCCGATAAAGCCTTTTATTCGTTCTCGGAGTCGGCTTCAGCCGACGACAGAGCCCGACGCAAAAGAGTTTTTCAGCGGCCTGCCGAGCGTTATCGCCGCTTTAATGCCTCCAGTTCATCCAGCGTGCGCGGCCAATCGGAGCGCAACAATCGCGAGAGACTACGATCTGCCAACAGCCTTCCGCCGGTTTGGCAGCGAGGGCAATAGTTGGTCTCGTGGTCAGCGTAGCGAATTCGCTGAATCTTCTCGCCGCATCGTGGACATGCTTTTCCGTAGCGCCCGTGCACTGCCATCCCTTCACGAAAGGCAGTGACTTTCTCCGGGAAGCCGTGCTCGGCGTCGTTGCGCAGACGATCCATCCAAAGCTTGAGCGTGCCCTGTGTTGCCGCGAACAGCCGTTCCCACTCCTCCGGCTTTAGTTTTTGCGTAAGCGTGATGGGAGACAACTGCGCCGCGTGCAGAATTTCGTCGGAATAAGCATTGCCGATTCCGTTGACGATTCGCGGATCGGTAAGCGCGCGTTTTAGGGTGCGATTCTCGGCACTGAGCGCTGCGCGAAACGAATCAAAATCACGGGCGAAAACATCGATTCCGCCAGGATCCAACGAGCGCAGGGCTTCTTCTCCTCGCAGGATGTACAGCGACGCGCGACGCTTGCCGCCGGCTTCGGTGAGAACGAGCGATCCATTGGGGAAATCGAAGGCTGCCAGGTTCTGCTTTCCTGCCAACTTCGCACCGGGCGGTCGCCAGTGTAGGCGGCCGGCAATCATTAGATGAAGCACCAGCCAAAGATCGCCGTCAACGCCAATTGCTATGCGCTTGCCTATCCGCCGCAGTTCACCCACCGTGCGGCCTTCGACCTCTGTGAGGGATGGATCTGTGGTGCGAAGTAAGAATGGACTCGTCAGCCGTATCTTTTGCAGCGGCTGCCCGAGAATCCGTGGCTCGAGCGCGTGGAGATAAGCGACGATGTCGGGCAGTTCCGGCATTGGCGGCGTTTTCGGCGCGACGCGTTGATTACTCGCGCAAGGCTTCTATCAGATTGTCGCGTGAGCTAGCACCGCGGGCAAGTGTGCCTGGGAAGGCCAGAAAGTGAGGTTTACTCGCGAACAAGAGACATCCATATCGCAACGCGCTAGCTCGTTTCTCCCAGCTTGCTGAGAACGTCCGAAATAGGCAGATCCTTCCAGAAGCGTTCGAGATTCTCGATCGTCATCAACGTGCGGCTACGCATGCGATCCACGTAAAGTACGCCGTTCAGATGATCGATCTCATGCTGGAGGATGCGGGCATACCAACCCACGGCTTCGACGGTCTTCGCCTCCGCATGCTCGTCAACGTACGCGACGGTAACCGCTCGCGCCCGGGGCACGATCGCCGCAAGTCCGGTCACACTCAGACAGCCTTCGAAGAACTCGACACTCGCCTCGTCTCGCGCAACAATTCGAGGATTAATCAGGACACGAAAGGGAACCGGTTTTCGCTCCCGCTCGAGCAGTTGCGCCGGACTGAGCTTCTGGTGGTACTCCTCGCGGTCCTCTACGACCGCTATCTGTAAAGGCATCCCAATCTGCGGCGCCGCTAGTCCAACGCCGGGTGCTCTGCGCATCGTATCCCGCATATGTTCGATCAGATCCTGCGTCTTCGCGTTCAGAATGTCATCGCGCGACAACTCATGGGCCCGTCCGCGCAAAACCTCCTCGCCAATTTGAACGATGTGCAATCGCATGGGTTCTCCCGGTCCCGATTTTTCCGTAACCGCAAAACCTTATCATCTGCCGGGCAATCATGGTTGAATCGCAAACAACTATGCGGCGGGACATGCCAACCCGCCGCCGTTTCTTAATCAGGTTAGACGTTAGTAGGTAAGCGTCGCGGTGGTGTCGGTTACGGTAACACCATAATTGCACCAGGGAGTGGTTTGGCCCTGGGTGACGAATAGCTGGGGCGACCATCCCGGACTGGTAATTCGCCGGAAGTAATTGTCGAACAACGCTACGTTGCTGAATGTTATGGAACCATTCGGGGGAAAGTCGCTGCACTGGTAAATGCTGTAGACCTCCAACACGCCGGACTGTGCCCACACGAAATTCATCAAGCTGGGGTATTGCACATTCAAGGTTGTGCTTTGCTGGGTAGTCAGGTCCTGCGTCGTGATGCTCCACTTCGAACAGGCCTGAACGATGGCAGCTCCACAGGCACTCATAACTGTGCCTTGAATCTGGTCGCCGGGATTAACCGTCACCGGCGCACTATTCCATGTCATGCCGGCAGGACAGCAGTTCCAGCTGGCAATATTCCATGGTCCGGCAGGCTGCCCATCATTCCATCCCAACACCGGCTGGATAATTGGCTCCTCACTTGGTGGGGTAAGGTGGTTATGAGAGAGAGCGGGAAAGAAAAACAAAGTTTGGCCATCATCCGTATTAGGGGTCGGCGGGACGGTCCAGGCGGCCATAACTGCGTCATAGGTAGTACTGGTGGCAACCTGGCCGGCTTCAATCCAGCTCCAGCTTATGGAAAGCGGTTCGGTGTTTGCCGAACCTTCGGCGACCAGCTCTCCCTGTGGTGAATAGCGTGGAAAACTGCAAACCGGAGCGACTGCTTCCTCGCTTCCGTCCGCGAATCGAATGCGGCCATCGCCCAGCAGGGTCTCGCCTTGCTTGACCTGCCGGACACACGATGGATGGAAGTAGCCAAACGGCGTAATCACGTAGTCGGACGGCACAGTGGCCGGACGATTCGGTCCTACCGGTATCTGGGCATACAGCACTCCCAGCGACAGGATGAGAAATAACATCAGGCAGAGAATCGATTTTCCCCAATTCATTCTTGGCTCCTAAATTGCAATGCGAATCATTAAACGAAGATTTCCGTCTCTCGTCCTCGCGACGATCACTGTAGCTCCGAACTCCTGTGCATGCGCACTTTTTCACACCGGCGACCCGGAAATCTCCCAAAATGGAAAAATGAATCTTCCGGAGACTATGCCTGGCGATGGAACTCGAAGCGGCCGTTGCGGTGCTTCGGTCGCCGATCCATAGATCGAGGCGACACAGTCCCTTGCATTGCCCTCGAGTGCACTCAGCAAGGCCTGCCAATATGCGCTCACGCTGTGGAGAAAACTCGCACGATTCCTGGAATATCCAGAACTTGAACTCAGCAATAACCTCGCGGAAAATTCAATACGTGCCGTGGCCCTGGGCCGGAAGAACTGGATACACATCGGCAGTCCCCAGGCGGGGGCCCAAGATTGCAGCGATTTCTCGGTCGTGGAGAGCTGCCGCCGGCTGAAACTCCGGTACGCGACTATCTTGCCGCGGTTCTTCCCGGTGTTGCCGATCTCCCGATCCAGCGCCTCCCAGAGCTTACTGCCGGCGCCTGGGTCGCCCAGCGTTCCTGGACTCAAGCGACCGAATTGTTAGGGCGAAGGCAGATCTTGCTACAAAGCGGGGCGGGCAACTGGCCACTGTCAACTGCCCTTTCAGGCTCGCCACATTGGCTGGGCCTCCGAAAAGACAACAACCTCATTCGCAATTCGTTCATACTGCGCCAACCTAATGGTTTCACCACTTTTCTGCTTGAGTTCGTCTCGAACTATGAGCTTCCTTTTGGAGCAGGCAAACCGTACGGTTCCGAAAATAGCTTTGTAAGAGCCATTTCCAGTTATTGGCAGATCAGCAGTATCTTCATCGCTCGTAGCTCCAGTGGTTTAAGTCAATTGCAACAATCGGGGCAGCGGATTACGATCCTATGGCCATCTAAGGTAACGCGGCTTTGGCCGTTGCTTTTGCCATCCATGCGATGCGTGCACGTCAAATTCGCCCTGCTCTGCGGGCTGGGCATGGCGCACATGTTTGCTGGGTTATTGACACCACTGCATGCTGCTGCGGCTTCCAGGCAGCCACTGAACGCCGAGTGGGAGTTCCGCGCCATCCATGCTGACCAGCATCCTGAAGTCGCGGACTGGCACGTCGCCCGCGTTCCCGGCGTTGTACAAACCGATCTGCTGGCCGATCACCTGATTCCCGACCCGTTCTACGGTGACAATGAGTCGCGTCTGCAGTGGATCGGTCTGACCGATTGGGAGTATCGCACTACGTTCCAGATCACTGCGCCAACGCTGCAGCACGAGCATGTCGATCTGGTCTTCGATGGCCTGGATACGTTTGCTGACGTGTTCCTGAACGAACAGCCCGTGCTTACGGCCAACAACATGTTTCGGCGCTGGCGAATCGCGGCGCGACCGTTGCTGAAGCTGGGTCCGAACACGCTGCGTATCGTATTTCGCTCGCCCATTAGCTTCATGATCCCGAAGGTCAAAGCGCTACCTTACATTCTGCCTTCGATCTCAACCGTAGACGCCGGCAACGAGCAAAACATCGCTACTGCCCCCTACACTCGCAAAGCGCCTTATCAGTATGGCTGGGATTGGGGACCGCGCTACGTTACCCTCGGCATCTGGAAACCGATTTGGCTGGAGACGTGGGACAGCGCGCGTGTGGATACGTTTCACATACATCAACTCAAAGTCTCGGGGGATGAGGCAGAACTTGCCGCTGAACTGGAAATTGAATCGAGCCGTCGGCAGACGGCAATCATCACCATCAGTCGCGACAACGCGTCTGGTCCGCTCATGACCGCCGCGACACAGACCATTCAGCTGGATAGCGGCGCAAACCAGATCACAATTCCTATGCGAATTGCCTCGCCGAAACTCTGGTATCCCGCGGGATACGGCGCACAGGATCGATATCGCTTCGCCGCAACCCTGAAGATAGAAAAGAACATCGTTGCCAGCGCCGAGCTCAAGACCGGCCTTCGCTGGGTGGAGCTTCGCCGCCAACCGGATCAGTGGGGCAAGAGCTTTACCTTTGTGATCAACGGAATCCCAATTTTTGCCAAGGGCGCCAATGTGATTCCATTCGATAGCTTTCCCAGCCGCGTCACGGCCGCTCGGTATCGTGAGATTCTGCAGGCGGCACGCGGTGCGAACATGAATATGCTGCGCGAGTGGGGAGGCGGAATTTACGAGAGCGACGAGTTCTACGATATTTGTGACGAGCTGGGGCTAATGGTCTGGCAGGAATTCATGTTTGGAGGCGACATGGTGCCCGGCGATCTTGCCTTTCAGCAAAATGTTCGCGAGGAGGCAATTCAGCAGGTGGAGCGGCTGCGCGATCACCCGAGCATTGTCTTATGGTGCGGCAACAACGAGATTGAGGCAGGATGGCAAGTATGGGCCGATCGCCTCGCCTTCAAGGAATCGATATCACCGCCCGAGCGTGAGCGCGTCTGGCAGGATTACGTTGTCTTGTTTCACGACATCATTAAGAGTGTGGTGAAACAATATGCGAACCCCACTCCATACTGGCCGAGTTCACCCAGTGCTGATTTTGAGGCACCGCCCGACAGCCCGGACAACGGCGATATGCATTTCTGGGGAGTATGGCATGGGCTTGAGCCCATCGAAAACTACACGCTGCAGAATCCGCGCTTCATGTCGGAGTTCGGCTTCCAGTCCTTTCCGGAAATGAGGACGATTCTCAGCTTTGCCCAGCCAGCCGATCTTGCCATCGATTCTCCGGTCATGATGTCGCACCAGAAGAACCACGGCGGTAATGAACGCATTCTGACCTACATGCTTCGCCAGTATCCCGAGCCGAAAGACTTTGCATCGTTCATCTATGTCAGCCAGGTGCAGCAGGCAGAAGCCATCAAGGTTGGCGCCGAGAGCTTGCGGCGCGACCGGCCACGCACTATGGGAGCATTGTTCTGGCAACTCAACGATTGCTGGCCTGTCGCCTCATGGTCCAGCATCGACTACTTCGGCCGCTGGAAGGCATTGCATTACTATGCTCGCCGCTTCTATGCCGATCTCCTCATCTCGCCCTTTGCTCATGACGGCGCAGTCGATGTCTATATCGTCTCCGACAAGTTGCAACCGGCGGCCGGGCAGATCCACATGCAGTTACTCGATTTTGACGGTAGGACGTTGCTGGACAAGACGCAGGACGTGCAAATTCCAGGCCAGTCGAGCGCGGTATACGTGAGTCTTAACGAGAAGCAGGTGTTGGCCTCTGCCGATCCCGATCGTACCTTTATGGTCTTTGATCTTAAGGTCGGCGGACAGATTGTTTCGCGCAACGAGGTCTTCTTCGATCGCATGCGAAATCTTCAATTACCACTGAAACCAGCGATCCAAAGCAGTATCACCTCAAGCG
>Ga0335074_10002312_pt1 | contig 25948 bp, 25 predicted proteins | sample Lox_Sample_23_FD_206715 | JGI IMG/M metagenome (GOLD analysis project Ga0335074, IMG submission 206715) | Soil microbial communities from Loxahatchee National Wildlife Refuge, Florida, United States - Lox_Sample_2.3 | ecosystem: Environmental > Terrestrial > Soil > Wetlands | place: USA... | reverse complement strand
TGCGGGATCGAGCGCAATGGCAATCTGTTCGCCCGGCTTGTAGCCTGCCTGCTCGATCGCTTCAAGAATCAGCTCCACAGCTTCGCTGTTGGCCTTCAAAGACGGAGCGAATCCGCCCTCATCGCCAACCGCCGTGTTGTAGCCTTTCTTTTTCAGCACGCTTTTCAGCGTATGGAATGTCTCGGCTGCCCAGCGCAACGCCTCGCTGAATCGTTCCGCGCCCACCGGCATGATCATGAATTCCTGAAAGTCGACGTTGGAGTCGGCATGTGCGCCGCCGTTCAGCACATTCAGCATAGGCGTCGGCAGTACGCTGGCATTTACCCCGCCCAGGTAGCGATACAGCGGAACCTCAAGCGTCAGCGCCACGGCGCGCGCAGCCGCCATCGACACGGCCAGAATCGCGTTCGCCCCGAGCTTGCTCTTGTTGGCCGTTCCGTCCAGCGCGATCATCGACTGATCGATCAGCCGCTGGTTGGCCGCGTCCATGCCTTCCAGCTCCGGCGCAATCACGGTTTCCACGTTGGCAACCGCCTGCAACACCCCCTTGCCCTGGTAATGGCTCTTGTCTCCGTCGCGCAATTCCACCGCCTCGTGCTCCCCGGTCGAAGCACCCGAGGGAACAATCGCCCGGCCCATCGCGCCGCTTTCCAGAATCACGTCCGCTTCTACGGTCGGGTTGCCGCGCGAGTCCAGAACTTCGCGCGCACGTACCGCAACAATCTCAGTCATATTGCTCCTCACTATGTGGTGCAGCAGCCGGTCGTTCAGTTTGGGACGGCGATCCACGGCAAGAGCTTCTCCGGCAGCGCTTTGAATCGTGTGCAAAAGCCCCCGCGCGTGCAAAAAATCACCTCGCCGTCCAGGCAAAAAAGCGAATCATCAGGGTTGCTATCCGTTCGGATTCTAACAAATACGCCTCTATTCGCTTTTGTAGCAGCGGTCACACGCCGCGCTGACGACCTTCCAAGACGGAGGTTAACCGCCTTGATTCTTACCGCCAAAGGCACACGCCTGTTTTACCCGGGTTCGCCATTGACCTGACCCGGGCTAACCTTATCTTGGCTCAGTTTTCCTCAGCCAATGCGGATACGATTTCCCGGTAGGCTGAAGGCAGAACTTTCCGGTCCCCGGCGTGTCTAAGTAACCAAGGCGAACTTTGCTCGTGCAAAGGAGACAGGGATGAAACGGAACGTGCTTTTGTACGCCTTGCTGGCCGCGTCTGCGGCCTATCTGGCTGCGCAGCAGGCCAGCCAGTCTGCGCCCAATACCGGAACCTCAAATCCTCCGCCCGACACTTCCATTGTGACCGACTCGCCCGCGCAGGACTCATCAGGGAATCCTCCGCCCGGCGTCACGGGTTACGAGCAACCCGCGCCGATTCCAATCCCCAAGCCATCACCGGCCCAGCCTGCCCCGCTGGCCGCGCAGCCGGCAGCGCCTGAAGCCGCAACGCAGCCCTCCCCGCTTAATCCCCCCCTAGCACCCGCCGCCGAATCTTCCACCGCGAACTCCGAAGATGGTACCGATGCCGGAATTGTTCTTGTTGCGCCGGGCGCGGCGCCCCAGCCGGTGCTCGATGCGCGCTCCGGCAGCCTTGATGGGCCGGCGGGCGCCAACATGAGCGATCCCGATGGCGACATCGTCCATCCCGGTCCGCTGCCTCCGGGCGAACTTGGCTATGGCGCAACCATTCGCGTTCGGCTGCTCGATGAGCTTTCCACGGCGACCAGCCAGTCCGGCGAACCTTTCCGCGCGCGCGTTGCCTCCGATGTGATTCAGGACGGTCAGGTACTCATCCCCGCGGGTGCTGAGATTGATGGCACCCTCGTGGGAGTCTCCTACGGCCGCGCCGGCGGACACGGTTCCATGCATCTAAGGCCACAGATGGTCGTGATGCCCGACGGCTCGAAATTCCACATAGATGCCGAGCTAAGTGGCGCGCCCGGTTCTTCAGTCCGCATCAATCGTGAAGGCGGAGTTTCGCCCGGCTCGCAGCTCAAAAAGGACGGCATTGAGTATGGCGGCGCCGTTGGCGCCGGCGCAGTGACCGGAGCAATTCTCGGTGGTCCTGGCGGCGCTTTGGCCGGAACCATCATCGGCGCGGGTGTGATTACAGCGCACCTGCTTGTCAGTCATCCCCAGGCCACTCTCGACAGTGGCACGGTGCTTCTTTTCACGCTCAACCAGCCGTTGAATCTTGTGGCGGCTGCACAAACCGGGAACTAACGCAATACCTGAGACGGCAATTCTCGGAGCCACCCCTGGTGAGCCGGCTCGGCCATCAGCGAGTGGCGACCTGAACGCCGCTGAGCGAAGGCGCAGTTGCTCTGGTTTTGCTGTAGGGACGACAAATAGTCCCTGACGTCTGCATACGCACCTGGGGTACCGGAGGAGAGCCGGAAGTCCCCAGCCCAGGAGGCGAGTTATGAACTGCAGTCAGTTACTTGAACGGCGAGCGACCACAAATTGGGAGAAGTCGGCGTCCTCCCTTCGCAATCTTGAGGCGCACCTGAACGAGCTCCGCCCGGAATCGCGGCCCTGGGCTATTGCCAGGCCCTCGGTCTCTTCGTCGTCAGACCGGGCTCTTCCGCAAAGACCGGTTTCAACTCCGCGCCTGGGCTGAAGCGTCTCCTCATGGGGTAACCGCCCAGCTTTGTGGCGGACCGCGGTACTCTCCGGTGCTGGGCCGAGGCCTTTGCCCCTTCAGCCTCCCGCCGGTCTGCTCCGATTTGCCTTTTCTGCCCGATTGGCGCTACCGTTGGCCTAGCGCTTACGTTGGCCTGGCTCGGTCCGGGCTTCGTCTGCGCTTGCCCGCTTGCGGAAGTCGATGCATCAAAGCGCGCATGGGAGGCTCCCATGATTCGGCGGCATCTTCCCTCCTGGTTTCGGCTTCGGCGTACCTCCGCGCCAATCATTCATTTGATTGCTCCAGCGTGCGCCGTTTTCGCCCTCACCGCGTGCGCTTCGATGGCGGCGCAGGTGCTCACCATCGATACCAGCGGCAAGAGCAATTCGACGGCTAACGGTCCGATCGATCGCCAGTACGCCCAAATCACGCCTACCAAAGTGGATCTTCCCAAGGCCGCGCTTGACCCGAAGACGCGCCTCATGCTCATTCGCGAGATGCAATCCGAGCAGGGGTTCGCCATGCGTCCTTTTCCGCGCGGCCACAGGGGCCTCACGCTTGAAGCCAACGGAAAGCTGGTTCCGGCCGGCGAAGCCTATCTCAACATGGTGGTCAGTAACGGGCTTTCCGCCAAGCCTGGCGCACGGCTCGTCATTACTGACATCAAGGTCGACCGCGACAAGATTGTTCTTGATCTGAATGACGGACCCGACGCCAAACACCGTTTCCTACGTCACGTTCAAATTGGAATGGGACCCGACATGGGCGATCCTGACGTCGATCCATCCATCGCCGATGAACAGGGCGATCCTGCCGGTTCGCGGCTCACCGTCACATTTCGCAATTATGTGCCCGAGCTGACCAGCCATCAATTCAAGGAGCTTCTGGCTCCGCTCATCTCCTTCGACGTGAAGACACCCATCCAGGCCTTCACTGACACGTTGCCTCCCGCATTGAAAAAAGCCATTCTCGACCACCAGGTTCTGGTGGGAATGAGCACCGATATGGTGCTCTTCGCCAAGGGCCGTCCGCAAACAAAGTCACGCGAGATGGACGGGCAGATGCCCTTCGAAGAATGGATTTATGGTACCCCGCCCGAGGAAGTTGACTTTGTGCGGGTCAATGGGAACCGTGTGATCCGCGTGGAAATCGCAAAAGATGGTGAACCTTTGCAGGTATTCACCAAGGATGTGGTCTCCGCCATGTTGCGCACCGATGGTACGCCGGTTTTGACTGCCCAGTCGAATACCCGCGTCGTCCGCGAAGGCGATGTTGAAATCGACCCCAACAAACAGGAAGCTGCTCCGCCGCCAACTTTGCGCAATCCCGGCGAGCAATTGCCGGCGGGCCAAAACACCGGAACCATGCGCCCGGTGCAGATGCCCAAGCCACATAACGACGACGATCAACTGGGCGCCAATCCTGACGAGCAACAACAGACTCCGGCCACCAGCCAGCAGCCCTCGCAGTCGAACGGTCAGCCATCGGCGACTCCAGCGCAGCCGACCAACTCTCAGGCAGCGCCGGCCAAGGGCCAGCCATCGCCACAGCAGCCTTCGTCGACAGCCGGCCAGCAATCGGCTCCATCCAATACTCAGCCGCCACCTGCTGGCACTCAGCCTCCACCTGCTGGCTCGTCGCAGTTTGTGACAGCCTCCGGCGCAGCTTCGCCCCCAGGTTCCGGCGGCGCTCAATCCAACTGAAGCGGGAGACTGCTGTTCCCTATTTTTTCCCCTCGGGGCTGATATCGTTTTCGTGCCGGATTGCCTTGTCCATTTCGTTGGGGCGAATCTTGTGCAAGGTGTCCAGCAGTTGCTTGGGATCGAAATTTGAAACGTGAAATTGCTCGTCGCCGCACGGATCCTGTCCGCCCGGCGAAACCGTCACGACAGGGATACTGGAATGTTTGCTCCTTATTTTTCTCACCACCTCGGCGCATGACCGTCCCTGGATCTGCGTGTCCACCACAACTCCATCGACATTGGGGAAACGGTCGAGGGTTCCAACCGCCTCATCGGCACTGTATGCCGTAATCACGTTGAGCTTGGCGCTTTCCAGTACCAGTTTGCGTGTTGAAATGCTTCCCGGGTATTCATTGTCGATCACAAGAAAACAAGGTCGCATGCAATTGATCTCCTTCTCAGTCGCTTTGGGCGATGAGGTTCTTGGCGGGAACGTCCCGCCTCTGTGTCGGACGCAACCACAGCGGGTTCCGTTGCCCTTGCTTTGCGCGCGGGAACGGGCAGCGGGCGTCGTCATTGGCTCTAAACAGTTGAGAATCAGCCGCAATCCACCCGCTCTCCATCGCCAGAGTTTTTCATTTTGACCCGCCGGCCGCCGGCCCCTCATGGCCAATCGCCACCAGCAAATCTCGTCTTCTCAGGCAACCCGCACCGTCTTTGCAAAAGTGAAGATCGGCCTGAATCCGTCGTATGCGGAACCCCGATATCGCCGTTTGCGTACTGGAAATCATCCCAAGGTTCGTCGGCCGGAACTCTCAACCGCTCATCATTCTCGCTCGTCAAATTCAAACAGAAAGCTGCACTGAGGTCACGCATGCCGTCTCGATCGCTTCTCTTCGCTGCCCGTCTTGTAATCGCAATCACGGTTTGTGCAGCCTTTGCGCCTGCGCAGCAAACCGCTGCGCCATCCCATATGCAGATGGATTCGAACATGCCCGGAATGAATCACGGCGGCATGGCCCATATGGCCGGTCACATGTTTCTGAGCACACTGCGGCCGGCTGAGCCCGGCGATCAGCAGAAAGCTGACGCCATCGTCGCGGCGGCGCGTCAAGCCATGGAACCTTATCGCGATTACCGCAAAGCCCTGGCGGACGGTTATCGAATCTTTCTGCCCAACATTCCCCAGCCGCTCTACCACTTTACGAATTACCAGAACGCGCGCGACGCCGCCATGCGCTTTGACCCGCTCAAGCCCACCTCGCTGCTCTACAGCAAGACTGCAGGCGGCGGCTACAAGCTCATCGGCGTGATGTACACCGATCGTGTCACAGCGACTCAGGACGAGTTGAATCAACGCATCCCCTTGAGCATTGCGCGTTGGCATCAGCACGTGAACTTCTGCAAGGCCCCGGCAGGACAGTGGGCCGATTACTTTGGCCCGAACGCGAAGTTTGGGCTCATGGGGTCGATTTCGACCCGGGATGCCTGCGAGGCAGCCGGCGGCGTCTTCATTCCCCATGTCTTCGGATGGATGGTGCACGTGTATCCCTACGAATCAAACGCGAAGGATATCTGGTCGATCGACGACGGCCATGGTCACGACAACATGGACAACTCGCCGATGCCCGGCATGAACATGAATTAGCTCGGGCCCGTTCATTTAAACTGGAACCTGTGAGTCTGCTCGCTTTCGCGACGTTGCACTCGTTCATTCGGAGCGCAGCCGGGCAAAGACCGCACCGTTGAAGCCGTCCGCCGCTGCGGATGTGAGCCGAGACAAGCCCACAAGGAGAAGCAACGAACCAATGGCCAAAATTGCAAAAACCGGCGACCGCAAGAAAGTCATGGACACGACGAAGTCCACCGACTGTCCCAAGTGCAACAAACCGACGCGCATCGTCAAGCGCGTGAAAGATCGTGAGCGCGGCGTTGCCGGCGGAATCTATATCTCATGCTCTGCCTGCGACTTCTACGAGAAGCTTTAAGCAGCTCCCGAATCTCTGGGAGTAGAAAAATGCCCGGTTCGCAGCCGGGCTTTTTGCTGCTCGGGAACTAGGATCTGAACGCGCCCGCCATCTCGCTCAGGATGGCTTCAGCAGCCCGAGCGGGTTCTTTGGCTTGGGTGATCGGCCGGCCCACCACCAGGTAGCTCGCGCCATTGCGCAAGGCATCGGCTGGCGTCGCCAGACGCTTCTGATCTCCGGCCTCAACTCCCGCAGGCCGGATTCCAGGCACCACGATGACGCCCTCCGGGCCGGTCAGCGCACGGAGCTTTGCGGTTTCTTCGGGCGAGCAAACAAATCCACGAATTCCGGCCTTCAGTCCCATCTTTGCCAGCAGCGCAACCTGGCTGCCGGGTGCGCGCTCCACCCCTGACGCTTTCAACTGCGCGGTGTCCATACTGGTCAGCACGGTCACGGCCAGCAGTTGCGGAGGGTTCGCGACGCCTTCAAGCGCTGCGCGGGCGGCTTCCAGCATGGCCGGCCCCCCGGAGGCGTGAACGGTCAGTAACCGCGCGCCCAGCATCGCCGCCGAACGCACCGCCCCGGCCACGGTGTTGGGAATGTCGTGGAACTTCAGGTCGAGAAAAACCGAGTATCCGCGGGTTGCCAGGGATTCAACGAAGCCAGGCCCGGCGGCGGCAAACAATTCCAGCCCCACCTTGAACCACCGGCAGTTCTCATCGAGCCGGCTTACCAGTGCATTCGCAGCGTTGGCTCCCGCCACATCCAAAGCCACGATGAGACGGCCTCGCGCCTCGCTCAAATCGCCGGCCGCTGCGAACTTCGCCTGCGCCAAGCCTGGCTTCAGCCGTTCGGGGATGGGCATGATTCCATCGTACGGCATCCCACGCCGCGCATCCGCCAAACCTCTGTCCCAACAGGCTAAAGTGAAGAAGGGACTTGGAACTGATCATGAGAAGGTTCGTCCGGCGCGCATTGGGACTCTGGCTTGTTTGGGCGGGATTGGCTCTTCCGGTGGCAGCCGAGACTGTCCACACCAATCCAATGAACTATGATCCCCAGGTCCGTGCCGCCTACGACCGCTTCTACAACCTCGATTTTCCCGATGCAGTCGCCATGTTTCGCAGCTTCCGCGCCGCCCATCCCGGCGATCCGCAGGCCTCTGCCTATCTGCTCGATGCACTCATCTTCCAGGAGCTGTACCGTCTTGACCTGCTCGATACCACGTTCTATGCAAACGATGGATTCCTTACCGGTCGTCACGCTACCGACGAAGATCCAGGCAAGCGAAACGAAATCTTTGCTCTGGCCGACGAGACGGTGCGCGAAGCCGATTGGCGCCTCAGCCAGAATCCCAACGACGTCGACGCTCTCTTCGCCCGCGCCTGGGTCCGCGCCTTGCGATGCACCTACGTCGCAATGGTGGAGCGCGCTTTCGGAACAGGTTTCCGGCTGGCGACCAAGGCCAGGGACGACGCCGCGCGGGCCTTGGCAATTGATCCCGCATACGTTGACGCCAAGCTGATTACCGGAGTCTACGATTACGTGGTCGGGGCGCTGCCCTGGCCGTTCAAGCTGATGATCGGCTTTGCGGGAATTACCGGGTCGAAATCCGCAGGACTTGCGCTGCTCTGGGACGCCGCAAACCACGGCGTCATCACCAGGATGGAAGCGCGCACCGCGATCGCGCTTTTCCTCCGCCGCGAGGCCAAATACGGCCAGGCCATCGATGTCGTTCGCAGCCTAAGGAACGAATATCCCCACGATTTTCTGTTTTGTCTGGAGGAGGCCAACCTGCGCAAGGATGCAGGTGAGGGAATGGCTGCCGTACAAGCCTACCGCCAGGTCCTTGAAGATGCCGCCAAGCCGGGCTATTTCGCTTCGGCGCATCTCGAACTGGCTGAATTCGGCCTTGGCGATGCCCTCCGTGGTCAACGTCATTACGATGAGGCGGCTCATGCCTACGAGCAGGCGGCCGCAACCCCCGCCGTGGGATCGGAGTTGAAAATTCGCGCGCTGCTGGCCGCCGGCCAGTGCCTCGATCTGGCAGGCCAACGGCCCTTGGCTGTGCGCGACTATCAGGCGGCCATCAGCGCTGGTCCAGGCACCTCGCGGGCCGACCAGGCAAGAAAATATCTGCAATCGCCCTTTCGAGGCGATGGAAATCGATGAGGCTGGCCGGCGCACCATCTCCGGAACCGAGACCGGCTTATTCTCGTAGTAGATCCGGAGAGACCAATCTCGGGGGGAAACCGATCATGGCCGTCTTTTGTCATCAATGCGGCTCGAACGTGCCTCTGAACGCCCGCTTCTGCACGAAATGCGGCATGCCGGTAATTGGGACGCAGCCCATCCCGGGCCGGCCTCTTCTCCGGCCTCGCCTCGGCCGCCAAATCGGTGGGGTCTGCGCGGCGCTCGCCAACGCCAATGGATGGGACCTTACCCTTGTCCGGATTCTCGCCGTCCTCGGCTGTCTCTTTTCCTCCGGATTGGTCGGGGTTGCTTATCTGGCTGCCTGGATTGGAATTCCAGAGGAGACGCCGCCCATACCCGGGGCGTATCCTCCAGGAATATGAGCGAGTTTTATCATTCGGGCAGCGTGCGTCTTGGTTTTTCCGATGCAGGCTCGGGCCTGCCCATTCTCTTTCTGCATCCCACCCCCCTCGACGGCGACTACTGGCGTCCCCTCGTACAACAGCTCTTGAATGTTCGCGCGATCGTTCCCGACCTGCGTGGTCATGGCATCTCTGAACTTGGCTCCGACCTGCCTGTGGGCGGATTCGCCCGCGTTCCCGATGCCCCCCTGCTTACCATGAGCCAAATGGCCGGCGACATCCTCGCTCTGCTCGATCACCTTCGCCTCGTGTCGGCAGTTTTTGCCGGCTGCTCCATTGGCGGTTATGTGATGCTCGAGATTTGGCGCATGGCTCCGGAGCGCGTGCGCGCCATGACGTTCATTTGCTCCAAGCCCCAACCGGAAAACGAGGAAGGAGCGACGCGCCGCGCCGCAATCATCGCCCGGGCCAACGGCGAAGGCGTGGCAACGTTGTACGACGAATTCGTGGCCAACCTCACGGGTGAGGCCGCGCGCCTCGACCGGCCCGAGATTGTCGGTGAGCTGCGTTCCCGTATGACGGTCTCAGTCAAAGGCCTGGTGGCTGTTCAGGCCGGCCTCGCGACTCGGCCCGACTCCGTGCCCACTGTCTCTTCCATCCATGTACCGGTATTGGCCATCGCTGGCGGCGCTGATCCAACCGTTTCTCCCGCTGATATGGAGGCCTTCCAGCGCGCTCCCGGCGGCTGCCGGTCGCACACCTTGCCCGTGGCCGGCCACTTTGCCGCCTACGAGCAGCCCCGCACCGTCGCCGCATTGATCGCGCCCTGGCTGCGCCAGTTCGACGCGTGACATCTTGCCTGTCCCAGACCCGCCGCTTCGGCTGGTAAAATTCGCCCGAACCAAACTGGTTTCTCTGGAGATCTCGATGGCCGCCCCTTTCACGTTCCCAGCTGACCGAAGAAGTTTTTTGCGGACCGCGCCCTCTGCCGCCGCTCTCGTTCTTACCGGCACGTCGCGGTTGACCCGGCTCGCGGCCGCTCAGGAAGCACGGCAGCCGCCAGGTCCCCAGAACTCATATCAGCTTTTCACGGCCGCCGCAATTCAGGCTGATATTCATGCTCTCCAGGCCAGCCCTGGAAACGACAATCTCGTCGACCTCAAAAACTTTACCGTCGCACTGACCGTGGAAACCGCCAAAAGCGCCCGGGAATTCGAGTGGCACGAAGGCCGCGATCACGTGCTGCAGATTCTCGATGGGTCCACCGTTGTCGAGGTCGGAGGGACCCCCAGGGGCAGTCATAGCAGCAAGCCTGGAGAATGGAACGCGCCCGAGTCGGTAGGTTCGACCGCGCTCACCCTCAACAAGGGAGACATGCTCATCATTCCCCGCAACACGCCGCACAAGCGAAGGACTTCAGGATCCGTGACGCTGATCCTGATTTCGCCCGAGGGGACCGCAGCTTAGCGAAGTGACCGCAAAGAACAGTGCGCGCACGGCGAACGCTTCGCCCGCGCATCTGCGAAAGTCTTCTCGCCAATCAAACTGGCCGCGGAACTAAAAGCTTTGCTCCCCCAATCCACCGATTGAAAAAGATAGAGGCCGGCGGCTGTTGGCCGGGTTGGATAACCCATCGCTTATCGTTAATTCCTGCTCCGCATCTTCGCCAGCAGCCTCAGGATTTCCAGATACAGCCATACCAGCGTGACCATGATGCCGAATGCGGCATACCACTCCATATACTTGGGAACGCCGTACGTAACTCCCTGCTCGATGAAGTCGAAATCGAGCACCAGGTTCAGCGAGGCGATGCCCACCACCAGCAGGCTGAACAGGATGCCAATCCCGCTTGCCCCGTTGACCGTCGTGAAGTTGATCCCGAAGAAACTCAGCACGATTTCCAGCAGGTAAAACAGGGCTATTCCCGCCGTCGCCGCGAACACGCCGATGCGGAACTTCTGCGTGACCTTGATGATCCCGGTGCGATAGAGAAACAACATCGCGAACAGAGTCATAAAAGTCAGGCCGACCGCCTGGATGGCGATGCCGGGATAGCGCAGGTTGAAAACCGCCGAAAGCCCGCCCAGAACCAACCCCTCAAGCAGCGCATACACCGGCGCTGTAACGGGCGCCCATTCCTTCTTGAATGAAGTGATCAATCCGACGACGAATCCGCCCAATGCGCCCACCAGCACCATCGGCCCGGCCACGCTCAAGTCCTGCGATTGCAGGAACGAGTACCACGTCCAGGCCGCGGTGGCTGCCGCGCACAGGAGCAATATGCCGGTCTTGTTGATCGTCCCGTTCAGCGTCATTCGCGCCGCTGCGTCGATCGCTGCGCCGTTCAGCGTTCCCGCTGATCCCGGAACGTTGCGGAAGGTGTTCGCGCCGAGCGCGGGATTCGAGGTCTTGATCAAAGGCATGTCTGTCCTCCGTGGCGCAGCCCGTCCCGGCCATCATGAATAGCTGCGGGGAAAGCCGCGCTGCCGCCCCTATTTTATCGGATGGGACACTGGCTCGATTTGATTCGCGAAACACCCAGGCAAGCTGTGTGACTGCGATCACCCATTCTCAATCCTTTCCGTCGCTAACATGAAGGACGAAAAGTGGTTCCACGTCGTTGGAGATCGGGGTGATCTGTAGGTGAACGGCGCCAAAATCACAAACCATGCGTCAACGCGGAGGGAAAAATGAACTGGGTCCCGGTAATCTGGTCGGTATGGGTCGCAACCATTGTGTTGATGGCCGTCATCAGTCTTTATGCATCGCGCCTGGCAAAAAACGAGGAAGATCAGCTCTTCCTGGCTGACTCGTCAAGCCACGAACGCACTGAACAAGCGGCAATTGCCGGCAGGCTGGAGAAGGTGCAGCCTTTGAAGAAAGTCTCTCTCTGGCTGGTCGGGGCGGCTACGCTGATCGTCGTCGTGTACTACGTCTTCGACGTGATCCACCAGTTCAGCTAAGAACGAGTTTTCCTGGCCAGGGCGAAAGCCGGAACCATCCTCCGGCGGCTCACATGAGCCGCCAACGGTCATCGGATACCCGCGTGAGTTCAGCCAGGGCCCGGCCTTATTGGAACATGCCCAGCTGGACCATGATGTCCCGCACGTAGTAGACAGCCACAAATGCGGACATCGCGATGACCAGCCAGCGTCCAACACGAACCAGAGGCTCGACCTTCGCCACTCGCGAAACAATGACAGCCTGTGCAGCCTTTTCATGCTCGAAGGAGTCGTCGAGAAAAATCTGGTCCTCTTCGTCGCGGGTGAGGCTTGAGCGGTAGATATATGCGGCAGCCGTGAAAACGACGAACGCTGCCCAAACGGTCCACATCACGGGGACGAACGTCATAGAGCACCTCCGAACTGTTTTCCGAGTCCCAGATACCGGCGGGGTCGTGGGGAAATCCGCGGTCTCGGGGTAGAGGGGCCTCTCGGCAAATCATCATAGTCTCATATTGTGAATTTGTGAACCTGCAGGGCCTTGCGGTTTCGGTGTGGCTGTAAGGCCTTGCAGTGGCTCACCCGGAGGTCCGCCTGACCTGCAGCAGCCGCACCGGCTGCCCGTGACCGCCGCGCGACCTTCTGTTTCGAGGTGCATCCAATGAAAGGAAAGACGGATGGGGGCTTGTGCGCCTGCCCGTAGAACGCTAGAGTTGAAGGGACGGGGTGTTCGCGATCACCCCAAGAGGAGAGGATATGGCCACAACGACCGTTGCACCGACACAGGAAACCGTGAAGAAACAGCCTCTTGTGCTTACCCCCAAGGCGATCGCCAAGGTGCGCGAGATCATGGCCACTCAGGAACCGCTGCCTGCCGGGCTGCGCATCGGGGTGGTGGGCGGAGGCTGCTCGGGCTTCCAGTATTCAATGGCCTTTGAGAACCAGGGCGGAATGATGGATAAAGTTTTCAATTTCGACGACTTGAAAGTCTTCATCGACGCCACTTCCCTGATGTACCTCAACGGCTGCACGGTCGATTACGTCGAGACCGTCGAAGCGGCGGGTTTCAAGTTCGAGAATCCTCAGGTTAAGTCCACCTGCGGCTGTGGATCCTCCTTCAACGTATAGCCAAAAGCTGAAGCGACAACCAGAGAGGCTCACCCCACGGGGTGGGCCTTTCGTGTCGCTGCGATGTCGGTTTCCAGCCCCACCATACGCCGGCAGTCCAGGAGCAGAAGCTGTCGGTTGCAGATCCGGTTATTGCGGCGCCGGGCTCTCCGGCGGCATCGAAGGAGAATTATTGTTCGAGCTGCCTTGATTGCTGCTCCCGAACGAACTGCCGAAAGAACTCGAGCTGCCGAATGGACTCGAACCGCCAAAGGGTGAGCTGCCCACCGGGTTTGAAGTGCTGCTGGCAGGCTGTCCGATCGCGCCCGTATTTCCTCCGCCCATCTGCTTCATATCAGACAGCGGATCGTAGGTAAACTCCCACTCGTTGTAGTGATCCTTCTTCTTGTAAACCAGGATGGATTGCTTCGAACTTGCCGGCGAAAAGCCGATAATGCCGGCGCCGCCGAACGTCTGGCCGGTAGACGAGCTCGAGTTGCTGGAGCCGAAACCTGAACTGCTCGTGCCCGAATTGGACCCTCCTGTGCCGCCCGAATTATCGGTTGAGCCAGACCCACTCGAACCTCCGGAGGAGCCGGAACTGCTTGAGTCAGAAGACCCGAAGATTGACCCGCCCGGTGAGTTGCCAAGGCTGAACCCCGAGCTCGTTCCTCCGAAGGCCGAAGACGTGCCGCCCATGGAAGTCACGCCAGGCAATCCGGCCATGCCGGCGCCGCCGCTGGGGCCGATGCCGGCAATTGTCGAAGCCCCTCCGCTGAGTGGTTGACCGAAAAAGCCCATGGCAGTGGGTGTTTTGTTCTGCCCGAAGAGAACTGGCTTCCAATCATCTTTGCCGGTCGAGGGATCAATGTACTTCTTGCGCAGAAAGCGAATCTGGTTCGTATTGACCAGCGCGTCCACATTGGGCGGGTATGCGTGGAATTTGCGGTAATAGAGCTGGATGGCGCGCCGGTATTGCATTCCCCGGTGAAAGGTCTCCAGATCCCGGTCGCGCTGGATCGACTTGATCACAACCGGCGTAGCTACCGCCAGCGAAATCGTCAGAAGTGCCAGCAGGAATACCGCCACCAGGAGCATATAGCCCTCTTCAGCGGGATGACCGGGCATACGCCCGCATGCGGCAGCCGGGCGTGGGGTGCGGATTGCAGGTTTCGGTGTCATTCGCTTCTCAATTCGGTGAGATCGGAATGTCTTGCGTGTTGTTGTAAGCGAGGTCGGTGATCTCCACGCTGGTCGGGTGAATCGCGCCGACCTTGTAGCGATGATCCACAATCTCGCCGGTGTGGGCCATAAAGATGTCTTCCCCGTGAATGAAAAAGGCCTTCAGCGCCTTGTCGTTGTCCTGCGAGTAGCCGAAGTATTTCAGGTCGATCGCCGGCGGCTTCGGCGGAGCGGGCGCAGCGGGAGGCAGATTGCTCGCCAGGTCGTTTCGCGCGCTCTTGATCGGCTGAGGAATGGGCGGCGGCGTTGACTCTGCAGAGAAAATGTTGCGTCCCGTTCCTGCGTATTCCACGTCCTCGGTCTGCGCCAGCTTTTCAAAGTGCAGGGTGGGGTCGATACCCGCATTCGTCAGCCTTTGCGCTTCAACATCGCCAGACGAGGGATCCGGCGCGGCCGGCCCACGCAATGCCGGGGTTTGCACCGGCGCCGGCGCCGAACTCGCCGACGGTCCCGATAAACTGTTGTAAACCTCGTATCCGCCGCCTATCAAAATGCTCACCGCCAGAAAGGCGAGAATGTACACCTGGCGTTTGTTTTCGGTTCCCAGAGCCAACGCCATGTTACTCGCCCTCCTTTCCGGCAACCGTTGAAGCCGCGGCGGGCTCCTGGTCGCTGGATTCCGGTGCTTGCGGCAGTCCGCTGGCTTCCGCGTCGGCTCGGCGCAACCATGTCGACAGCTCCATGCGCAAGCTCACCAGGCCCCCCTGCTGGCCCGTAAACGACATGGCGCGGATCACGAAAAAGATCGGATCCCGTTCCAGGCTGTTTACAAAGCGCATGATGGCCGGATAGTCGCCGGTAATGTTGGCGTCGACGGTGATTTCCGTCAACCCGGCGCCGGGCGGCCGCTGCGTGTACTGCACTCGCGTCAGGTGCGCGCCAGACGCGACTTCCAGCTCGTCGATGCGCTCGTCGATCGAAGAATAGTTGGGCGGAATGCGTTTCTCCTCGAATTTTTCGATCTGGTCGCGGGTCTTGTCCACGCGCCCATCGATGCCCCGCAGCGGCTCGGTCTGAAGCTCGAGCGCTTTCAATTGCATTTGCTTGCCGGTAAGCATTTGGTTCGAGTGGCTGTCTGTCGCGGCCCAATCGAGCCCCAGACGAATTCCCAGGCCGATTGCCAGCACCAGCAGAATCGCAAATCCAGCAAAGTGCCACGTCAGCGGAGACCGAAGTCGTTCGCCCCAAACCGAGGAGGAAGCAGCCGCGCTCATTGCGGACCCCCTCCCGGTTTTCTTTGACCCATCGCAGGATTCTGCGGGCCGGGCCGAACCGCGCCGCTCTGCGATGTCGCCGCGCCGCTCTGCGGCTGGCTGGCGGGGCGCTGAATCGCCCCAGGCGCCTCGCCAGGATGCGGGTGGCGTATGCCGAGCGGAATGCCCTGCGATCTGGCCTTCGCCGCGGTTGTTTTCGGCTTTGTCCCCGCGGCCGCGCGCTCTTCGGGAGCGGGCGGATTATAGTCGGCGAGCAGATCGAAGTCGAAGCGGTTGGTGGCGCTCACCGGCTCCGGGCGCTGGTTGGGAGCGGTGTTGCTCGCTGAAGTTTCATTCACAATGCGCGGCTGAAGAAAACGCCGCGAGTGTTCCAGATTGCGCACCAGTTCGACGGCGCGGTCGTGGCCGCCGACCACCCGCAGGTGCAAAGTAATATGACCGTCCTTTTCGCGAACCGGCTCGATGGCCGTGACTTGCACCCCTGCAGGCAGAACAGTCTCCATGGCCTCCATGGCCAGAGTCCAGGAGAATGCTTTCTCGTCGAAGATCTGGTTGAGGGCAATGGATTGATTGAGCACCTGCGCATTGTCCGGCTCGCGCATCAGATCTTCCGCGCGGTGGCGCTCGAAATCGACACGGGCGATCCGCGCGTCAACAGCGTGCTCGCGGGCGCGGGCTTCGGCCGCGCGGCGATCGAAGAAATGCAGGCCAAAGCCGAATAAGATGCACAACAGCGCCAGTGCGCCCATGGCGATGCGCAGCCTTCCAATCGCCGGGCCGAGGTCGGTGAAGGGGCGCGTTGCGAGGTTGAGCGAGATGCGCATCGGCTTATCTTGCTCCCGCCAGCGCGCCGGCCACGCCGGCAAAGCTGGTCTGAGGCAGCGTAGTCATAGCCCCCGAATCCGGGCGGCGAACCCAATCGACAATGTCCAGATCCGGATCGGCGATGGAGCGCGCGAACTCGGGACCCGGCACGACTCCCGCGTAACGCAGGCGGCGCGGGCGCGAGCCCAGTTTGTCCTCGTAGTAAGCTGAGGCGACGGCGATGCTGCGCTGGATTTCCCGTTGCCTTTGCACCGGTTCCTGCGGCAGATCGAGAGTGCGATAAAGCAGCAGATCCTGTCCGTTGGTGATCGCCGTCGTGATCGCGTGCGCGCTCAGATTGGCGGCCATCACGGCTTCCATCTCGTCGACCGCCTCCAGAGAGGCGAGGCTCGAAGACAGAACCGCACCCGGTTCATAGCCAGCGGCGCGAACCGCAGACTCGTACTCCGCCAGTACCGGGCCGGGAACAACCGCGGCAAGGACTTTGCTCTCGGCTTCAGTCTGCGCCAGCACCTGGTAGCTCACGCCTGCCGGTTCAACGTCAAATGGAACCATCTTGCGCAGCCGGAAGCGTACCACCGAAAGAGCTTCGGCAGATTTTGCCGGCATGGTGTCGAAGTCGAGCATGAAGACGCGCACCAGCGCATCGGGCAATATCAGGGTAACGGCGTGCATGCGCGGCGAGACTTCATCCAGGGCGGTGCGAATGGCGCCAGCAACATCGTCCGGCGCGTGAATGTTGGTCCCCTCGGTCACCGGCGTCACTGCTCCCGGCGGCAGCGGGGCGAATGCATGAACATAGGCTTCGCCCGGGCCGGCCATTGAAGCTGCCAGTACGCCATCGGGAGCTACCTCGACCGCCGCCGGTGGCCGGCCGCCCGCTTGACCTTTTGCGGCTTTCCTTTTGAATGCGGGTTTCATCGTCCCTGTCTTTTGGCTCCCCTGTTGCCTTGCTCTCTCGTCCGTTGTCTTAACGCGACGCCTCGATAAACGTCACCTTGTTGATCTCTTTGAGCGTGGTGATGCCCCGGCGCACGCGCTCCAGCGCCGACTCGCGCAGAAACGTCATGCCTTCTTTCTGCGCCTCCCTGCGGATTTCGGATGTCGGCTTTTTCGCCAGAATGATCTCGCGAATGCTGTCGTTGAGATCCAGCAGCTCGTGAATGGCGGTTCGCCCGCGATAGCCGGTGCCGCCGCACTCCATGCACCCCGCGCCCTCACGGAAGCCGAAGTCACGCCACTCTGCGGGTTCAAGGCCGCTCGCGATCAGTGTATCGTCGTCATATTTCACGGTGTGAATGCAGTAGTCGCAGATGGTTCGCACCAGCCGCTGCGCCAGAATGCAGTTGAGCGCGGAAACAAAATTGTAAGCTTCCACGCCCATGTTGAGGAATCGGCCCAGCACGTCCACCACGTTGTTGGCGTGCACCGTTGTAAACACCAGGTGCCCGGTGAGCGCGGAGTTGATGGCGATCTGCGCCGTCTCCTGGTCGCGGATTTCGCCGACCAGAATCTTGTCGGGGTCGTGACGCAGAATCGACCGCAATCCGCGGGCGAAGGTCAGACCCTTCTTCTCGTTCACGGGAATCTGCGTGATGCCGCGAATCTGGTATTCCACCGGGTCCTCGATGGTGATGATCTTGTCTTCATCGCTCTTGATCTCATTCAGCGCCGCATAAAGCGTGGTGGTCTTGCCCGAACCCGTAGGTCCGGTCACCAGAACCATGCCGTACGGTTCGCGAATATAGCGGCGGAAGCGTCGCAAATCGGCCTCGGCAAAGCCGACCACGTCGAGAGTCAGATGCTTGAACTTCTCGCTCATCGACTCCTTGTCGAGCACGCGCAGCACGGCATTTTCGCCGTAAATCGTCGGCATGATCGACACGCGGAAGTCGATGAGGCGGCTTTTGTAGCGCACCCTGAAGCGGCCGTCCTGCGGCACGCGCTTTTCCGCAATGTCAAGCTCGCTCATGATCTTGATGCGTCCCAGGATAGTTCCGTGGTGTTCGCGGGCGATGGGCGCCATGGCCTCCTGCAGCACGCCGTCTATGCGGTATTTCACGTGCACCGAGTCGTCGTAGCTTTCGATATGAATATCGGAAGCGCGCCGCTCGAGAGCCGTGAAAATGGTGGTGTCAACCAGCCGGATAATGGGGCTGATGTCTTCCACGTCGCTGGTGAGCTTCTCGATGGAGATGTTTTCGTCGGGGTTCTCTTCGCCGGTCACCACGTCAAACGTGAGGCCTTCGCTGGCTTCATCGAGCACGCGCTGCGATTGTTCCGTCTTCTTCAGTAGATCGGTGATTTGCGACAGCGTGGCCACGCGCGCCTGAATTCGCGAGCCCAGTAGCCCGGCGATTTCGTCCAGCACCATCAGCCGCGACGGATCGCTGACGGCTATCACCAGCACGTCAGTCTGCTGCTCGATGGGCACGAAATTGTACCGGAACATCAGCTCAACCGGTACCGTGCGCAGCAGTTCGTGCTGAATCTTGAAGTTTTTCAGATCGACGAATTCCGCGTGATAGCGCGCCGCCAGCGCTTCAGCGTGCGCCCGCTCCTCCGAGCCGGCAGCGGCCGGGCTTGCCGCAGCGGGAATGGGTGTCGTCAGAACTTCGGTTTCAGCCATGCCGGATTTCTCCTTCCATTCCCTCGCTTACGTGGTCCCTGCCTGCCCCAGAGAGAAGATAGGCAGATAGAGTGAAATCAGAATGAATACCACCACCGTGCCCATCACAATCAGGATGGCCGGCTCCACCAGGTTCATGGCCGCGGCCAGCGCAGTCCCCACGTCTTCCTCGTAGAATTCGGCCACAGAGTTGAGCATCTGCGGGAGGGCGCCCGTCTGCTCGCCAACCGTGATCATTTCGCAGGCCAGCGGTGGAAAAACGCCCGTGCCTGACAGCGAATCGGCGAGGTTCTTGCCTTCGCGCACCGTCACCAGCGACGTCATGACCCCCTTCGATACACGGCGCGAAGAAATTGATTTGGCGGCCGTTTCCAGCGAAGGCACCAGCGGCAATCCGCCGGTCAGCAGCGTAGAAAGCGTGCGCGCAAAAAGCGCAACCTGGTACTTGAGCCAGATCTTGCCGAAAACCGGCAGCTTCACGCGGAACCCATCCACGAAATCCCTGCCGCGATCGGTGAGCGAAAACCGGTAAAACAACCCGCCCACGATCACGCCGATGATCGCAATGTATAGAATGTGGTGCTGCATCCATTTGCCGAAGTTGAGGAGCCCAACCGTCATGGCCGGCAGCTTCGAACCCATCTCGTCGTACAGGACGGCGAACTGCGGCACCACCACCGTGAACAGGAAGATCATCAGCCCGATGACCAGCGTCATCAGCACACACGGGTAGATCAGCGAAGCCACCAGTTTTTTGCGGAAGGCCAGGGCCAGCTTCTGGAAACTGACATAGCGGTCCAGAACCTCGGGCAGGTTGCCCGATCGCTCGCCCGCCAAAAGCGTGGTCGTGTACATCAGCGGGAAGCCGGTTTGCGCTTCAAAAGCCGCGGAAAGCGCTTCGCCGGTTTTCACTCGAGTCGATACATCGTCAAGCTGATTGGCGAAACTGGCGATCTTCTGGATCTTGCCCAGCATTTGCAACGAGGTCAGGATGGGCAGTCCGGCGCGGATGAGGGTGAGAAACTGTTGATTAAAGACTAGAAACGGCTCAAGCTTCACCTTGCGGCGGCCCAGCCCGATGGCCCCCCGCGAGCGCACCGAGAAGACATGGTAACCCGCATGAACAAACCGCGCCCGCAACTCCTCGGCCGTCGAGGCGGTTTGAATCTGCTCCTGGACCCGGCCGCGCTCATCGGCCAGCTTGATGACGAACTCTGCCATGACTTTGCCTGTCGGAATTGCCCCGTTTTCTGCCGTCTGAAACGCTTGGGCGCACCCCGGCCTTCCTGCTCAAGGGTATCAGTCTTCGCTGCTTGATAGACGAAGAGAAGGCGCACGGCGCTCGCGGGAGTTCCGCCGTGGGTACCTGAGTGCCGGAATCGCCTCGGGGCCCGGCCGGAAGTGCTTGTATGCTGATTCCATTCGAGGTTTTGGTCTTCTACCTTCGACCGCTGCGATCTCGGACACGGGCTCGACGCCAACAGCTGAAGCCAATCGCTGCATGCTGTATTCAGGGAGCACCATCATGGAGTGGGTACTGCAAGACCAGCCTCACGCATCCGGCCATTCTTCCGCGGGCTCAGCCGGCGCCGCCGCGGCAGGGAAAACGTCGCGGATTCGAGACTCCTGGCGTTTGCTCGTTGGCGCTCTCGGCCTCGTCCTCTTAGGCTTCGCCCTCCATGCGGGACTCGCAGTGCGGCAGCGCGCCGCGGTCGCCGTCCCTTACCCTCATGAGCTGGCGGCCGTTAGTTTTGCTGTGGCCGGCGACGTCATCCCGCACGAGGCCGTCAAAGCCGCTGCCGCCGCAGCCGGCGAGGGCGAGCAAGGCTGGGCCGCGCTCTTCGCCGATGTGACCGACGTATTTCATGCCGCGGATTTCGGGTTTGTGAATATGGAAACGCCCGTTGCGCCCGATCACTCCCATGGAACCAGGCCCTTCCTTTTCGACGCGCCGGTCGCGCTGCCCGAAGCTCTGAAGGCCAGCGGCATTCGGATCGTCTCCTTTGCCAACAACCACGTCATGGACCAGGGTTGGGCTGGGTTCGCCGAAACGCGCGAGCACTTGCGCGACGCGGGTCTTCTTTTTGTCGGAACCTCAGACAATGCCGCGACTGCGTGGCAGCCGGTTTTTACCGAGGCCAACGGCATTAAGGTCGGCTGGCTGGGATTCACGCGCTGGCTCAACGGCAACCGCAATCCCCAAGCCGCCGATCAGCCGCAGGTCAATTTCTATCCCTATCCCGGCGAAGCCAACGGCGCTCCCGGCGCGGATGAGGCGACCGTGCTGGCCGCGGTGAAGGCCGCGCGCGCCCGCTGCGACCTGCTGGTGATCAGCGTCCATTGGGGCATCGAGTACGCAACCGCGCCCCGCCCCGAAGATGTCGACCTGGCGCACAAGATGCTCGATGCCGGCGCCAGCGTGATTGTCGGCGCGCATCCCCACGTGCTCCAGCCCATCGAGACCTACAAGACCCAGGACGGGCGCGACACGATCATCTTTTATTCGCTCGGCAATTTTCTGTCGAACCAGTCGCGCAGCTATATCGACGGCCTGAATCCCGACTCCAATGGGGACCCGCGCGACGAGATGATCGGCCTGTTTTCCGCCGTCCGCAAGGATTACGGGCCGGCCGGTATTCGCGTCGAACTCGGTCATGTGGGCATGTTGCCGGTGTGGGAGGAAAATAATCGCAATGAAATCGCCGCCGGCCGCACCAGGATTCCGGTCATCAAACCCATCCTGATCGATCGCGAGCTGCCGCTGCTGACCGCGAAACTCGATGAACTGAGCAGTGCGGCGGGATTGAGCCGGCCGGGCCCTCTGTCCCCGCCGGGCGGACCGCCGGCAGAGGGCGCTGCAACCGCGGCCCAAGCGGCGGCGCCTGACTTGTCCGCGACCGGCCTGACGGCGGACCAGAAGAAGCAGTTCATCGGCCTCACTGACCGCATCAAGCTGCTCACCGACCGGCGCAACCTGATCCTGGAGCGCACCGGCGACGAGTACTTAACCGCCCCGCCGAAACTGCCGGCGAAATGAAACCGATGTGAGCCGCAACCATGGAACCCAATCGTCAGCACAACACGCGCGAGCCGAAACCCTTCAGCGCCTACCTTACAACGGCGCTCGGCGTGTTGCTGGTTCCCATCTTCGCTCTATTGGCCCTCGTAGCCGTCCCCTACATTTTCATTCTGCGCTGGACGCGGCAGCACGGCGAGCACCGTTTCCGGATGCGGATGAAGTCGCACGGCCGCCTCATGACCTGGGCGGATTTTGTGCGCGCCATGCACTCCGGCGGCACCTGTATCGAGGAAAGATTTTCGCCGAAGGGGCCGGTGCGTTTTTGGTGGACGCCGGAAAATGTGCCCGGCGAATCGCCTTACCCCATCATTGACTGGTTCACCATGCGCAAAGGCCGGGCTGCCGAGCCGTTCATCCGCTGGTGCCGCGAGCGCTACACCGCCGCCGACGCCGGCAAGGCCGTACTGGTCGACACCGGCCTGGTCGCCCACCGCGACATCTACGCCCTTTGGTCGGAATGCAAAGGCGAAGCGGCCGCGGCCCGATGGGTTGAGGTGGCCCCGCCGGAGATCGTTCCTCACCGGCCCGGGCAATAGAATTCTCTGCCGCCCAATCGGCTAGCGGGACTTCGCGTAATTCGCCATGCCGGCGAAATCGAGCACCACTACCGTTTCATTCCCTGATACCCACCCATCATGCCCCGGCGGGACGCACAGTACGTCCCCCGCCTTCGTGACGACCTGGGTTTCCCCGTCCATCTGCGTTACCAGCGTCCCCGACAGCTGGTAGCCGAGATGGGCAGCCATACAGCTCTCGGTCTTGGCCAGCGGCTTGACGCACGTTGACCATTTCCACCCAGGTTCAAACGTGGCTCGGGAAACAACCGATCCTCCCACATTGACCAGTTCAACCTTGCCCTTTTCGAAGTGACGAACTTCGTCTGGAGTACTGAAGCTCTTGCTTTCAATCTTCGCAGCGGTTTGTGTCATTCTCCTTGACCTCCTCGGGTGTGTTGTTGGGGAATCGCCTGAAAGCCGTGACCACAGGATTGGCGATGACTCACTGTATACCCCGAAGGCCGGCGCTGAAAAGGGATTTCCGAATGCGCGCCTGCAGGTGTGCCGCCCAGCACCTTTGCATTTCAAAAGCCGTTTGCCACCAGCCACGCTGCGCTGAGCTGGAAACTCGATCTCTTGTCCGTCTGTGCCTGCATCGCCGCCAGTTTCATCAGCACATCGGCCTCGATATTCATCGGGGCGCCCACTTGGAGCGTGTGCAGGTTGGTGCGCCAATACGTCAGCGGCAGAATCGCAATGGTGATCTCTTCCCCGTTGAAATCCGCAATCGTCAGGCTGATCCCCTCCACTGCGACGGAGCCTTTATGCACCATCCATCGCCTGACGTTCTCCGGAACGCGCACCTTGAGCGTCCAGTCCGTCGACTGCCGATCAAAGTGCGGGCTCGATTGGGGGATCACCGGATCGAGCGCCGTCATCACTCCCGCGCCGTCTACGTGCCCCTGCACAATGTGCCCGCCCAGCGGACTGCCGGCAGCCGTTGGCAGCTCCAGATTTACCCGCGAGCCGGCCGCCAGCGATCCCAGCGATGTGCGGTCCAGCGTCTCCTGCGCCAGGTCGGCGTGAAAGTACTTGGGATCGGGATCGAGCGCAGTGAGGCACACTCCCGAAACCCCAAGCGAGTCGCCTTCACGCAGTCGCGACGCTACCCCCTGAGCCTCAATCGTGATCCGCCGCACTCCGCCGCGATCCGTGAGACCAACCAGCGTTCCCGTCTGCTCGATGATGCCGGTGAACATGAATCAATGATAGGGAGCAGGGCAACCCTGGAACAAGGGAGCAGCAAAACTCAGGCGAGAGTCAGGAATCGAGCCATTCCAGCGACCCCGCTCACCCCGCCGGCTCCGCTCTCAAAACTTCATCGACACGCCCTTCTCGCACATGTCGCCGAAGATCGAAAGCAGATTCGTGATGCCGAGCAGGTTGCGAACCTGCTTGTTCAGGTTGACCAGCTCAAGGCACGAACCGGCCGATTTGGCCGACACATACAGCCTCACCAGCGTGCCCATGCCCATGCTGTCAACCCATTCGAGCTCCGTCAGGTCGAGAATCACGCGCTTCTGCTCCTGAAACAGCGGTTGAATCTTGGAGTGAAACTCCCCGCACAGTCCCGAAACCAAGCGCCCCCGGCAGTGGACGATGGCCGTTGCGTCTTTGTGCTCGACAGATAGGGCAATACGGTTCACAACCGCGGCTTGCGTCATCAGAATCGATCCTTCATTGAGAATTCGGGGAAAGCGAAACGCTGACTGATTGTCTCACGATTGGACACTGGCCCTCGTGTTCCCTGGCTCGCATTTTCTTATCGTTTTACTGGCCAAGCCGGCGCCGGATGTCGATGACCAGCGGATCGTCCGACGACTGCCCGCGAATGCCGAGATACTTCCGGTAAAAGTCCGCAAAGCCATCAGCCTTCATACCTTCCCGCGCGCGCCCCTCGTAATAGTAGACGGGCGGAAAGTATTCGTAAGTCGGAACGTTGTCGTCGAACAGCTCGATCGCCTCGCCGCGGCGCTTCGTGCACTCGTCGAACTCCGCGTCAGCCTGTGTGAAAGCACCGGCATCAAGGTAAGCCCGCCCCAGATCGAAGTGGCCGATCCAGGTGTCGAGCAATCCGTTCGCGGCCGTCATTTGCCGGATGGCTTCGTTGGAGTCTTTCTTCTTCAGCGCGATCAACCCCTCGATGATCTTGCCGTAGGCCTGCGACTCGCTCGACAGCGCCGAAGACAAAGTCGCCGCAAGCTTTTGCGCTTTGGCCGTCTCTCCGGCATCCACATAGGTGCGCGCCGCCAAAAACTCAATCGAGGTAATCTTGCCGTTCGTCAGCGCCTTGTCTGTATCGGCCACCGCCGCCGCGTGTTTTCCTTGCATTTCCTCGATGGTTCCCAGCGCCACGTATTTTCTGGCCTCGCCGTCGTCATTCTTGGCGGCTCCATCTGCCGCAGCTCCCTGCGTCAGCGTGCGCTCCGCATCCGCATGATGGTCCTGGTACGCGAAAAGATCGGCCATGCCCGCCGCCGCGGTCGAAGCGGCCACCGGACCAAATGTCTGAAGCTTCTGGTAGCTTTGCGCCGCGTTGTCGATCTGTCCTTGCCCCAGCTGCGCCTCGGCCAGCACCAGGTATCCCTGCGCGGCGGTCGGATTATCCTTCAGCGCATCCCGCACCACTTGTTCGCTGGCGGCGAAATCGCTGGCAAAAACACTGATAAACGCCAGGTTCAGCCGCTGGCCCACCCCCTTGGGGACAATCTCCACTTCCTTTTTCGCCGCCTGCAGCGCTTCGGGCGCCTGGCGCAACTGCGTATAGCAGGTGGCGAGATTGTTCCAACCCACTCGATCTGCGGGATAGCTCGCGACAAGCTGCTTGTACTGCTGAACGCAATCCGGCCAGTCCCCTGTGGTCAGATAGAAGAGCCCACGGAAGCGAAGCCGCTCGCGGTCGGTCATGTTGTCCACGTTGGCCATTGCCATGTTCATGTACTTCACGGCGTCTTCCGGCTTGCCAAGGTTCCGGTCCATCGCCGCCATGCCGGTATACGCCCGCGCAAACTTTGGATCCAGCTGCACAGCTTTCTGGAACGCGTCGAATGCTTCCTGGAACTTGCCGGCAAAGGTGTCATCCATCCCGATCGATTCCTGGTGCACGGCCTCGAGATTTGCGGCTTTGAAGCCGCCGCTGACCTCGCCGAACTGGACCGAAGCCGGCGTCGAGTCGCCCAGGGCTTTGCGGATGGGTACGGCCAGCTTGGGAATGTTGTTCAAAATATCGTTCTTATTCGAGACGGTGATCTCCGACCTCGCCAGCACCTTGCGGTTCGAGGGGTCGAGAGCAATTGCCGAGATTTCATACTGATCGCCCTGCAGGCTGATTTCGCCTGTGATCACCGCGTTGATCCCCTGATTCACCGCAACCAGCATGGCCGACTGCTCGTCGAGTTTGTCCGTGGGATCCTGTGGAAGCTTCTCAGCCAGCTTGCGCGCATCCTCGCGCCCAAAGACGTTGACGAAGCTCGCGCCTTCCAGCGCCAGGCCCAGCATCGGCTCAATGGTGTTGTCCAGC
>Ga0335074_10002311_pt1 | contig 25949 bp, 22 predicted proteins | sample Lox_Sample_23_FD_206715 | JGI IMG/M metagenome (GOLD analysis project Ga0335074, IMG submission 206715) | Soil microbial communities from Loxahatchee National Wildlife Refuge, Florida, United States - Lox_Sample_2.3 | ecosystem: Environmental > Terrestrial > Soil > Wetlands | place: USA... | reverse complement strand
ATACCGCGCGGATTATCTCGGGTCCGGCGGCGGCCTGTATTGGCAGAGCCTGGTATCGCTGATCGCGCCGAACCATTACAACATTTTCGACATCAGCCGTTTCAACGGCCCGTGGGATCCGACGTTCTTGTATCTCTACAGCAGCATGGCGGGATTGGCGCTCGCGATCTTCGCCCTGGTCTACTGTTTGGGAATCCGCCGCAACCGGGCCAGCGCGCTCTTCGCGCTCATGCTGCTGTTCGGAATGTTCTGGATGCTGGGCGACAAGACCAGCCTGTGGCGCGCCCTGTTTCCGTTGTTGCCGGAACAGGTGCGCATCGGAATCCATCCCGAGTACACCTACTGCATTTTCAGTTTGGCGATCGCCGGACTGGCGGCCATCGGCCTGGATGCACTGCGGGTGGGCAATGGAATTCGCTGGGGCATTGCACTTGCGATCGCGCTGGATTTGTTTCTGGTTGGATCCGGCCGGCCCATGAATGTGGCTTCGCTTCAGGCCGAACCCGGCGTCACACCGGATGCGTTCGACGGCAACGCGGTTGTACTCGCCGATGTGCGGCGCTACGTCAATCAAAATGAACCGGCTTGGCGATTCGATACCGTCGATGAAGGCATGGAGTGGACCAACGGGGCCCCGATAATGCGAATTCCGTCGGCGGCCGGCATCAGTCCCATGGCGCCGGAGAACGCGATTCAGCTGCGGCTGTTTCTGCATGACGGTTATCGCTGGGGTTGGAATTATCCGCTCGAAAAACTGGATTCGCCGGTGGTGGATTTACTAAACGTGCGGTACATCCTCACGCGCCAGCACGACGCGGCGCGCATGAATGCGGCGGGAAAATATCGCCACGTCGCGAGCCTTCCGGGGAACGAACTTTTCGAAAACACGCGGGTATTTCCGCGCTTTTTTCTAGTTCACCGCGTGCGAACGGTGAGTTCGCTCGCGGAGGTGCGGAATTTGATTCAGAGCCGGCAAATCGACTTGCGCGAGTGCGCGATCGCCGAACAATCCATCGCGTTGCCCCCGATGAGCGTGGACGACGCCGATGAAGTTAAAACTTTGAAGTACGAACCGAACGCTATCGAGCTTTCCGTGCGGTCTTCGCAGGTAGCGTTCCTAGTACTCTCAGAAACCTACTATCCCGGGTGGCTAGCCTGGGTGGACGATCGGGCCGCGCCCATCTATCCCGCTGATATCGCGTTGCGCGGCATGGTTGTTCCGCCGGGCGTTCACCGGGTTCGCATGGAGTTCCATCCGCCGGTACTGGCGATGTCACTGGGAATCTCCCTGGCGACCGCGATTTTATTGGGTTTTTCGGCATTTCTGTACAGACGGCGTGCGCGCCACGATACAATTAATTGAATGGGAAATACCCCCTCAACACCCCATGTTCGCGTGCTCGTGGCGGACGACGAAGAAAATCAGCGCGCCGGCCTGTCGAAAATGATCCAGTCCTGGGGATTCACGGTGGACACTGCTTTCGACGGACAGGACGCTTACGACAAGCTGGCACAGACACCGACCCATGTTCTGGTCACCGATCTGATGATGCCACGCATGGATGGCTTTGAACTGCTGAAACGGTTGGGAGCGCAGAACACGCTGCCGCCCACCATCGTGCTGACGGCCTTTGGAAATATCGAGACGGCGGTTCAGACCATGCACGATCTGGGCGCGTTCTGGTTTCTGGAAAAACCCATCCAACCGAGCGCGCTGAAGGTTCTGCTGGAACGCGCCGCCACGCAAAGCCGATTGGCCGAAGAGACGGAACGGCTACAGCGGCAGCTTTCCTATCAAGGCGTGCTGGTGGACCTGGTGGGCACGTGCCCGGCCATGCAGCAGGTATTTTCGCTGATCCGGCAGGTGGCGCCCTCTAAAGCCGCGGTGCTGGTGACCGGCGAAAGTGGAACCGGCAAAGAACTGGTGGCGCGAGCGGTGCATCATCTAAGCCCGCGGCGCGACGGGCCGTTCGTGGCCATCAACTGCGCGGCATTGCCGGAAACGCTCATGGAGAGCGAACTGTTCGGCCACGAGAAGGGCGCGTTCACCGGCGCCGTGGAACGCCGCGCGGGATGTTTCGAGCTGGCGCAGCACGGCACGTTATTGCTGGACGAATTGGCCGAGATGCCGGTGGCGACGCAAGCCAAGCTGCTGCGCGTTCTGGAAGATTCCTGCGTGCGGCGGCTAGGCGGGAAAAGCGAGATGGCGGTGGATGTGCGAGTGATCGCGTCCACCAACAAGGTGCTCGAAGACGCGCTGCGCAAAGGCGAACTGCGGGAGGACCTGTATTACCGGCTGAACGTATTTCAAATCCCCTTGCCGCCGCTGCGCCAGCGGGATGGCGATCTTCCGCTTTTGACCGATACGCTCATCGAGATGCTGAACCGCAAGCATGAGACGCGCGTTGTGGACGTCAACGCCGAAGTGAAAGACATGCTGCGGCGTTATTCCTGGCCCGGCAACGTCCGAGAGCTGCGCAACGTGCTGGAGCGGGCGGTGATTCTGGCCGGCGAAGGCACCATAACCAAGCATCATCTGCCGCGCGACTTCGGGGTGCCCGCCGGAGCGAAGCCGGTGCAGCAGGAGATAGAACCGGACGCGGTGCGGCTGCCGGTGGGAACCACGGTGGGCGAGGCCGAGAAGGCGCTGATTCAACTCACGCTGAAGCATACCCGCAACAACAAGACGCGCGCGGCTGAAATCCTCGGGATCAGTCTCAAAACGCTGTTCAATAAACTCAAGGAATACGGCGCAGCCGAAATGGAGGCCGGGACGGATTCGTAGATGTCCTTGAAGGCACGGCTGCGCGGCGCGATCGTGACACTTGTCACAGCCGTCGTGGTGGTGATGTCGCTGCTGTATTTGTCGGACTTCACCAAAGCCACATTCAGCGCGGCGGCGGAACGCGCCGATCTGGTGGCCGATCAATTTCGCGTCTATCTGGAAAATCATCTGACCATGGAGACGGCGGCGCACGGAATCCATCCTACGTCGCCGCAACAATGGGAAGACACCTGGACCGAAATTGTGCGGCGCGATCCGGACATCACCCAGATGCTCAAGGCCACGCTGGCTAAAGCGGACCTGGCGCTGGCGATTCTGATCACCGACGATCGAGGCGAGGTTCTGGCGGCGACGCCCTTGACGCAAAACAGCCCCTTTGCCCGGCCGTTCGCCGGGGCCGAGGATATTCACCAGATCCAGCAGCGCTGGTGGGCGGTGAATCTGTGGGATCTGTTGACGCGGCGCGAGAATTACGTATCCAGCCGGCCGGTGGGAATCGAAGGCAGCAACCACGTGCTGTTCCGGATCACGGTGGTGATCCGGTCGGTTCTTTTGAAACATTCCGTGGAACCGGCGCTGAAGAACCTGGTTCTGGCCTTCGCGCTGGCCGCCTGCATCGGGATCATTCTGGGCGCCGTGCTGCCGACCGTGGTGCTGGATCCCTTGCAGCGTGTGAGCCAAAGCATCGATCTGATCCGCACCGGGCAGTTCGGCGCCCGCTCGCACGCCGACCGGCGCGAATCCCGGGAATTCGCCGACGTACATTCCAAATTGAGCCTGCTGGACGAACAATACCGCGGCGCGAAACAGAATGCCGACGAGCTGAGGACCAACATCGAGCAACTGCTGCGACGTTTGGAAGAAGGCGTTTTACTTTTCGACAATCGCGGACGCCTGTTGATGGCGGGAGAACCGGCGGCGAGGATGCTGGACCAGACGCACGCCGAGATGGCCGGGCGGAGCGCGGAAGATCTGTTTCCGCGATCCACCATTCTGGGCGAGATTATCAGCACCGCTTTGCAAAGCGGCAGATCCCTGGAAGAACAGCCGGTATTCATCCCGCGCGCGGGCGCCCGGCCGGTACGGCTGCTGGTGAGCGTTCAGTTGCTCAAGAGCGGGCCGGGTGGAGAAGAGATGGGAACGCTGGTTACGTTGCGCGACATGGAAAGCCGGCGGCAACTGGAACAGCAGCTGGATATTTCGTCGCGTCTGGCCGCCATCAGCCGGCTGACGGGCGGCGTGGCGCATGAGATCAAGAATCCGCTGAATGCCATGGCGCTGCATCTGGAGGTGTTGCGAGGACGGCTGGACGGACAGCATCCGGAGCTGGAAGTAATCGGGCGTGAGATCAAGCGGCTGGATACGGTGGTCAAGACCTTTCTGAACTTCAACCGGCCGGTGGAACTCAAATATCGTCCCCTGGATCTGAATGAGCTGATCCAACAAGTGTTGGCGCTGGTTTCGGTGGAGGCGAATTCGCGGAATGTCGCGCTGAAAACCGTGCTCCAGCCGGGCCAGCTGTGGATCAGCGGCGATGCGGATTTATTGAAGCAGGCTATCTTGAATGTGATCCAAAACGGAATCGAAGCCATGGCCAGCGGCGGAGCGCTGACCACCAGAACCATCGTAGAGGGTGGGCAGTGCCAGCTCAGCGTTACCGATGCCGGGCCCGGCATCGCGCCGGAAGTGCAGCCGCGGGTCTTTCAGCTTTACTTCACCACCAAAGAAACCGGGACCGGGATCGGCCTGGCCACCACCTTCCGGGTGGTTCAATTGCACAATGGTACAATCGACTTTACCAGCGAGATTGGAAAGGGCACGACGTTCCGGATGCGCTTTCCGAGAATGGTCGAGTACCAGGGCGAAGCGTATACTTCAGCAAGCAGCGGTTTCTAGCCCTGGAAAATCCCGAGTGACTCATGCCACGCGTTGCACGCTTCCAGGTGAGCCTCGCTTTATTGCTGCTGGGAGTGTCGTCGTCCTGCGAACGCAGGCAGGTAAGCGTGCCCGTTCCGCCGGCTCCGGCCCCCGCCCCCCCACAGCCCGCGCCGCAGGTACGGGCGCCCGCGGCAGCCGCGAGTTCGGCCCCTTCGAGTAAAGGCGCAAGCACCCAGACGCAGGAATCGAATCGTTATCAAGTGGACAGGCCGCCCCAGGCGGAGAAGAAAGCGGCGCGCTCCCCGGCGCCTTCCACACCAGCGCCCAGCGCTCCGGCTCCGGCCCCGACCGTTCCCGCGGGACCTGTTGCTCCCACGCCCGCGCCTAAGCTTGGCGACGTACTTACAGCGGACCAAGAGAAGCAGTACAACGCTTCGATCGATGAGAGCCTGGCTCACGCGCAGGCCAGCCTGAATTCCATCGGACGGCGGCAATTGAATCGGGATCAGCAAGCGGACGCGGACCAGATCAAGAGTTTCATGCAACAGGCGCTGGCCGCGCGCGCCTCAGACCTGGCCGGGGCGAAGAGCTTGGCCGAGCGGGCGGAGGTTCTGGCCCGGGATTTTGCGGCGAGCTTCCACTAGTGAGTTATTTCGGCGGATGCGGGTCTGAAGTCATCCGGAAATCGTGTGTGCCGGCGGGATCTACAAACTCGATCTTCACGTTGGTGCCGATACCGTCGAGGTAACGATAGGTCCAGTCGATATACGGTAGCACTGCTACTACAGAGCCGGTGGCATGATCGTCGATCTCATCGGGCGGTCCGTACAAGATGTAGATTCGTCCCAGGTCCGTCTTCCAACCTGCCTTACCGGTCGCGGTTGGAAAATGCAAATTCGCATACGCGATGCGCCGGTAGTGTTCTTCCTCGAATTCGTTTTTCGGGGTATCGGGCGTAGGGTCGCGGCGCTTCCAGAACTGCTCGATGAACTGCTCGCGTTCGGGATTGGTCTGCAGATCCAGGAAAGCGGCGCGCTCCTCGGGTGAGATGATATACACCACGTCTTCATTCAGCCACCTGGTGTAGGGAGAAACCTGCCGCGCCGGATCGGGCGTTGCGGGAGCGCGGTCCTGCCAGGCGGTCAAGCCGACGGCGGCGGTAATGATAAGAATCCCCGCGGAGACCAAAGGCGTCAACGCGGAACCGGGCCTTTCGGCGGGCATGAGCAGTCGTCGAATTCGTTTCACGATATTTCCTCCTGCAACGGCTAAAGCGATCTCCGCCTGGTCCGGGCGGCATTTTTCCAAAGTGGCCAGGGTCACTGCGTATTCGCGGGCATCGCCGCCCAGGGAAACAGCCACATCGTCGCAGCAGTGCTCGCGTTCCGTTCGCATCACGCCCGAGATCCACCACATCGCGGGGTGATAAAACAAAAGTCCTTCCACCGAGGTTTGCAGCATGTTGACGAGATAGTCGTAGCGGCGCACGTGCGCCAATTCATGCAGCAGGATGGATTCAATTTGGCCGGGCGGCAGTCCCGCAAGTAGGCCGACGGGCATGAGAATCACCGGACGCAGGTGCCCGATGACGACCGGAACTTTTGCCAGGCAGGATTCGAGCAGAATAACGGATCGCGAGAGCTGCAAGCGGCGGGCAAGGAAGTTCAATCGTTCCTGCCAGAGGTCCGGCGGGCAGCACACGCCGGTCCGGCGCAAACGCAGCGCGAAGATCCAGCCGGCCAGATGCCGGAGGTAAAAGAGCGCTACCCCGAGCGCCCAGAATGGAACAAGCCAGGGAAGCAGATCCGCAATGCGACGCATCGGCGCCTGCGGCGTGCCGGCAAGGTCGACGTCGTGATTCCAAAGCAGAGGGCCGGCATTCGAGGCGGCAGCCGGGCCGTGACGCCTGGGAACCTGAAGGACCAACGTGACGGCAAAACAGATCAGCATCGCGCATAGTGCAACACATGCGGCCGCGTAGCGTGCGCGGGCTGACCGGGTGAGGGCGAGCGTTGCAGCCAGGACCAGCGCGATCAGCGCGCCTTCCCAAAGCGAGTGAAACAAAGTCCAGCCGATCGCAGCGGCGAGTGGAGATTCAAGCCAGGTTTCGAAGTACGTCATTTGGTCTCCTTTTCGTGCTCATCCAAAATCCTGCGCAGCTCAGCCAGTTCCTGCTTGGATGCCTTGCGGGCCGAAAGAGCGCCCATCAGGAGGTTGGTGGCCGAACCCCCGAAGGCACGTTGCAACAGGTCCCCGGCTAGGCGCCGTTGGGTCCACTCCCGGGGCTGCGCGGCTTCATAAACATGCGCCCGCTGCTTCTCGTTGCGGCGCACCAGCCCCTTTTCCGCCATGATCTGCATGAATTTCAGCACCGTGCTGTATTGCGCCGGCTTTCGCTGGTTGACGCTCTCGTAAACCTCGCGCACCGTGCTCGGGCCACGGCTCCAAAGGATGGTTAGGATTTCGAGCTCGGCATCCGTAGGCCGGGGTGGTTGGCGCGACATATACGAAGACATTACTACGAAAGATTTACTATGTCAATGGCCGAAAGGACCGCTCGCTCACGCGCGCGGCTCAGAATCGCGTGAGGGAGCCGGTAAGGGATAATGGTCGGACAAAGAATCGGTTCCATGGGAAAAATCCTTCGCAGACTCACCATCGTGGCAATCGGGATCATGCCGCTGGCCGGACAGGACTATCAGGCGCCGCGCGGGGCGAACGGCCAGCCCGATCTCAATGGAATTTGGCAGGCGTTAAACGAGGCCAACTACGATCTTGAAGGTCACGACGCGCGTCCGGCGATGGCGCTGCGTCCCGGGCCTTATGGTCCGGTGCCGGCCGCTCCGGTGCTCGCGCTAGGCGCTGTGGGCGCGGTGCCGCCTGGCCTGGGCGTGGTCGAAGGCGGCGAAATCCCCTACAAACCCGAAGCGCTCGCGCGCAAAAAGCAGAACCAGCAGGACTGGCTGAATCGCGATCCGGAGATCAAGTGCTATCTGCCCGGAGTGCCGCGAGCCAACTACATGCCGTATCCGTTCCAGATCCTTGAAAGCGCCAGCGCTCTGACGTTCGTCTATGAGTACGCGGGCGCGGTGAGGAATATTTTCCTGAAAGATCCCGGACCCGCGCCGACGGATTCCTGGATGGGCCAGTCCGTGGGGCGCTGGGAGGGCGACACGCTGGTGATCGATGTCACCGGTTTCAACGATCAGACCTGGTTTGACCGCGCCGGAGATTTTCATAGCGACAAGCTGCGTGTGGTGGAGCGCTACAGGCGCACCAGCCCGGATGTGATTTCGTACGAGGCTACCATCGACGATCCGGAGATCTTCACGCGCGCCTGGAAAATCAGCATGCCGCTGTATCGCCGCCAGGAGAAGAATGCCCAGCTCCTGGATTTCAAGTGCGTGGAGTTTGTGGAAGAGCTGATGTACGGCAAGTACAGGAAACATCCCCTGAAGTGAATCCACGGAGGCGACTGGATATGCGCAACAAATGGATACTCGCAGCAACGCTGTTTCTCGCCAGCCTTCCGCTGGCCGGTCAGCCGATCCCGCGCACGCCCGATGGGCATCCGGACTTACAGGGCACCTACGATCTTTCGATGATGACGCCGTTCGAGAGGCTGCCGGGAGATCCGCCGTTCCTGAGCAAAGAGAAGGCCGAGGCGCTGGAGAAGGCCGAAATCGCGCGGCGGTCCAAGGATAACCAGCCGGAATCGGCCGATCGTCCCGCGCCTCCGGTGGGCGGCGATCAGAGCGCTCCTAAATCGTTCTTTGAAATCCTGGAGCGGGCGGGAGGCGGAGCGGTGGGCGGCTACAACCACTTCTGGCTGCACCAGGGTTCGGCCTACACGATGGTGGACGGTCAGATTCGAACCTCCATTGTGGTTGATCCGCCGGATGGCCGCGTGCCTCCTTATAACGCCATCGCGCGCAAACGGCTGGCGGCCGCGCAGGCGAGACCAACCTCGGACGCGCGCGAGAGCCAGGACCCCAATGCCGAGCCGCCCGGCGCATTCGATAATCCAGAGCAGCGGCCTTTAGGCGAGCGCTGCCTGCTTGGGTTCGGTTCCACGTCCGGTCCGCCGGCCCTGCCGGACTACTTCTATAACGATCTGCATCAGATTGTCGAGACTCCGGATTCGATCATGATTCTGAGCGAGATGGTGCACGACGCCCGCATCGTGCGCATGAACGCGCAGCATCTGCCGAAGAACATTCGCCGCTGGATGGGGGATTCGGTGGGGCATTGGGAAGGCGACACGCTGGTGATCGACACTACGAATTTCACCGATAAGACTCGCTATCGCGGGTCCACCGAGAACCTGCACGTGGTGGAGCGCTTCACACGCGTGGACGCAAAAACGCTGCTGTATCGCTTTACGGTAGAAGATCCGGACACCTGGGACCGGCCGTGGACGGGAGAGTACGCGTGGCCCGCGACCGAAAAGCCGATTTACGAATATGCCTGCCATGAAGGCAACTACGCGCTCGGCGATGTCTTACGCGGGGCAAGGCGGCATGAGGCGGAGGCGGCGGCGAAGGGAAACAACCGGTAATCACAAACAAGCGCGGCTGAACCTGCCAACCATTGGCCGTCCAGCCGCGCCGATTTCGTCACGGTTGAATTGATGAAATGCGTTACTCAGCCGGCGCCGATAAGGGCGCTGCATTCGCAGCCTGCTGGCTGCCGGTTACGTCAAGCTGATAGATCTTCACATCCACGCGGCGGTTTTCCTTGCGATCGGCGCTGGTCTTGTTGACCGCATCGGGGAAATCGCTGCCGACGCCCAACTCGCGAATGGCGCGCAACGGGACATTGTGCTCGACGGAAAGATAGTGCACCACGGCGTCCGCGCGCTTGCGGCTCAAATCGCGGTTGTAGGAGACATTGCCGGTTCGGTCGGCGAATCCCTCCACTTCCACTACGTAGGCGCCCTTCATAGCATTCAGCTTCTGGATGGTGTCATCCAGGCTGGCCTGGTCGTCTTTGCTGAGAGCGCTCTGGCCGAAGCGGAAATAGATGGGAGACGTGCTGATGAGCTTGTAGTTGCCCAGGTTCTGGATGGTTGTGTCCAGCCTGGCGCCGGTTTGTTGGGCCAGGGTATTCGCGGCTTGCGCCTGCTGAGAAGCTGCGTTGGCGGCGGTATTGGCTTGGGCAGCGCTGGCGGCGGCCTCGGCAGCTTTTTTGCCGGCATCGGTAGCCTTCTCGTCGGCTGTTGCTACTTGCCGATCCAGATCGCCGATGGCCTGCTTTTGATCGTCGGTCTGTTTTTGCAGCGAGTTCACCTGAGCTTGTGTCTGGTTGACTTGATTCTGGACAGGTGCGATCGCTTCCCGGACGTGCTTCTTCGTCGCGCATCCTACACTGGCCATCGAGATTATGGTCAGAGACCCCAAGATCGCAGGTATATAACGAAGTGACATTAGCCTTCTCCTTCTTGCGGTACTATAGCACGTATTCGCCCAAAAGCAAACTTCTAGTACTATCGTTCTATTCGTTCCGCTTATCCGGCCGATCCCGCAATGGAGTGTTGTAAGATTTTCACGCCGCCGAACATTTTGACACAATCGAAACGCAATCGTGGGCTGGCTGTCGTGCGGCTTTACCCATCCTGCGTTAAATTGGTTCCACGGTGCAAAGCTACGATCTTATTGTTATCGGCTCCGGGCCGGCGGGGCAGCGAGCGGCTATTCAAGGCTCCAAAATGGGCAAACGGGTCGCCCTGGTGGAGCGGCGCGAAGTGGTTGGCGGGGTCTGTGTAAATACAGGTACAATTCCCAGCAAAACGTTCCGTGAAGCCGTACTCCACCTGTCCGGGTACTATTACCGCAACATCTATGGCGTGAACTACCGCGTGAAGGACAAGATCACGATGGCGGACCTGGCATTTCGCGTCCAGCATGTGATCAAGACGGAAGTCGACGTCATCCAGGCTCAACTCTCGCGCAACAACGTGGAACTGGTGATCGGCGTCGCGGGTTTTATCGATCCACACACCCTGCGGGTAACCAACTCGCGCCAGGAACAGGTTTTCAGCTCCGAACACATCGTGATCGCCACCGGCACCAAGCCGGCGTTCTCGACGAAGGTGCCGATCAACGGCCGCAACATCATTGACAGCGATCAGGTGCTGGACATGCCGGATATCCCCAAATCGCTGATTGTGGTTGGCGGCGGCGTGATCGGAGTGGAATACACGTGCATGTTCGCGGCGCTGGGAGTGCGGGTGATCTTAGTGGAGAAGCGGCCGCGCCTGCTGGAGTTCGCCGATGCGGAAATGGTGGAGGCGTTGTCCTACAATTTGCGCGATCATCGGGTGACGCTGCGGCTGAACGAAGAAGTGGACACGGTGGAAGAAACGCCGGAAGGCGGGGTGGTGGCCAAGCTGGAAAGCCAGAAGAAGCTCTCGGGCGACGCTTTGTTGTACGCCGTGGGGCGTCAGGGCAACATCGACGAACTGAATCTGGCGGCGGCCGGGGTGGAATCCGACCCACGCGGGCGCATCAAGGTGGATTGCGAATATCGCACGGCGCAGCCGCACATCTTCGCGGTGGGGGATGTGATCGGATTTCCCAGCCTGGCGTCGGTCTCCATGGAGCAAGGCCGCATCGCCGCGGCGGGAGCCTTCGGCAAGAAGCTGATCTCCAATCCGGCCAGTTATCCGTACGGCATTTATACCATCCCCGAAATCTCATTCATCGGCAAGACCGAAGAGCAGCTCACCGATGAGGATGTGCCGTACGAGGTAGGCGTGGCGTATTATCGCGAGATTGCGCGCGGCCAGATCCGGGGCGACACCACCGGGCGCTTGAAACTGGTGTTCCATCGCGAGACCAAGCAAGTGCTGGGCGTGCACGCCATCGGCGAGGGAGCATCGGAGTTGCTTCACATCGGCCAGGCGGTTATGATTCTTGGCGGCACCGTGGAATACTTCGTGGATACGGTTTTCAACTATCCGACCTTGGCCGAATGCTACAAGGCCGCCGCATTCAATGGACTGAACAAGCTGTCGAACTGGTAGGGAAGCGAAAGAGACATGGCTCGGACAATTGGAATCACCACCGCGGAGGGGATCGCCACGGGGCTGGTGGAAGGGCACGACTTAATCGGAAAGCTTCGCATTTATGAGCAGGGCCCCGACGATGAGCCCTTGCTCAGCCTGCCGGCCGAAGGAATCGCGCGGCGGTTTGCCGAGGAGGTCAGTGCGGTTGCGGCGGGCCAACCGGTGGACGCCGTGGGCGTCGGCTTGCCCGGCATCATCAACTGCGGATTTATCGAAGAATCGCCCAATCTGCGCCAGCTCAAAGGCGCGCACATGCAAGATCTGCTTCGCGACGCGCTGCGGAATGACGGAATCACGGCGCCGGTATACGTCTATAACGATGCCGACGTTCTGGCCGCGGGGCTGGCGGCCACGCACGGGAATCTGGACCGGTTCATTCGAGTGTGGACGCTCGGCAATGGAGTCGGATTCGGCGTTTATCCGCGGCGCGAAGGAGTTTGGGAGGGCGGCCACGTGGTGGTGTCGCTCGATCCGCGCGAGCGCTATTGCGGCTGCGGCGGCGTAGGCCACCTGGAGGGCATCATGGGCCAGCGCGCCATGCGCCTGCGCTTCCTGGACATCGAGCCCGACGAGGTTTTTGAGAATGCGCGGAAGCGCGACCAGCGTTGCGTGGAGTTCGTCAAGTTGTGGCATCGCGCGCTGGCGGCGGCCACGGCGAATTCGATTCACCTGGCCGGTCCGGGTAAATTCTTCATCTCGGGATTCAACGCCAGGCACCTGGATATCAATCTACTGCACCAATACGTGCACGAAATGGTGAAAATGAGCACGCTGCAAAGCTACGTTTTCGAGGTGGTTCCGAATAGCGATGAAAATGGCGTGATCGGCGCGGCGGTGAGCGCGGCGCAGAACGCAGCGCGATGAGTGCAGTGGGACGGATGGTCCCGTCGGCCGCTGGAAAATTCTCCTGGCCGCGAATAGCGCGGCGGCAAGAGACACAAGAAAGTGAGAGCCGCGAGAAAGAAAAGTAAGCGGGTCGCGGTACGCTACACTCGAACTTTCCATGCAAAAAATCTCTCCCGCTTCGAGCGTCAGCGGCAGCATCGCGCTGCCCGGCGACAAATCCATTTCACATCGTTACGCGATGCTTGCCTCGATTGCCGAAGGCAGCAGCAAAATATCGAACTATTCCACCGGCGCCGATTGCCAGTCCACGCTCGCGTGCGTGCGGGCGCTAGGCGCGGGCATTGAAAAGCAAGATGGCGTCATTTGCATTCATGGCCGCGGCCTGGATGGATTGCGCGAGCCAGCCGGACCTTTAGATGCGGGTAATTCCGGTTCTACCATTCGTATGCTCTCCGGCATTCTGGCCGCACAGCGGTTCAGCACGACAATCGGCGGCGATGAATCGTTATCGCGCCGCCCGATGCAACGGATCATGACGCCACTGGCGCAAATGGGCGCGCAGATCGACGCGCGGGACGGACGCTTTCCGCCGCTGACGATTCATGGCCTGGAACCGGGCGCTCAGCTCCATCCGATCGAGTACACGCTGCCGGTTGCCAGCGCGCAAGTAAAAAGCTGCGTGCTGCTAGCGGGCCTGTTCGCGGGCGGCCGCACCACGGTGCACGAACCGCTGCGCACGCGCGACCACACGGAGCTGGCGTTGCGCGAATTCGGCGCTGACGTGGAAGTAGACCGGCTCTCCATTAGCGTGACCGGCCCGGCGAGGCTGCAGGCGCGCGAGCTGCGCGTGCCGGGCGATCTATCGTCAGCCGCGTTTTTTCTGGTGGCGGCGCTGATCGTTCCCGAATCCAGCCTTACCATTCGCGGCGTGGGACTTAATCCCACGCGTTCGGCGCTGCTCGATTTTCTGGCCGAAATGGGCGCCGAGATCAAGATCCTGGATGTAAGCTCAAGCGGCGGTGAAGTGGCCGGCGACGTGCTTATCCGCAAAGCGCGTGGCTCCGCGGTGCGGGGCGGCGTACTCGAAAAAGCGCGCACCGCGGCGTTGATCGATGAGATTCCCGTGCTGGCGGTGCTGGGCGCGGCCAGCCAAGAAGGCCTGGTGGTGCGTGACGCGGGGGAATTGCGCGTCAAAGAGACGGACCGCATCGCCACCATCGCGGAAAATTTTAAACGAATGGACCTCGATATCGAGCTGCATGAAAACGGTTTCAAGGTTCCGGGCAAGCAGCGCTTTCATGCCGCGGAGCTGGATTCGTTCGGCGATCACCGCATCGCGATGGCGTTCTCGGTGGCCGCGCTTGCCGCCGATGGACCGTCGACTATTCTGGGTGCGGACGCAGCCTCCGTGTCTTTCCCCGAATTTTTCGCTACACTACAGCGAGTCGCGGAATAATTTCCAATGGCTGTCCCAGACTTAACGCTGGAAGGCTTGGTTCACGATCTGAACAACGTTTTTCAGACCATCGCGGAAAACGCCGAGCTGCTGGAAGACGATCCCAAGTGGGAAGAAATGGCGCACAAGCTGCAACGCTGCGCCGGCCATGGGCACCGGATCGCACACAGTATTCTGGAACAGAACCGCTCCACCACGGAACTGGCTCCCATCCTCCAGAATGCGTCTCAATTTTGCCAGGACACGCTCGAGAGCGCGAACCGGCCGAAGATGGAGTTTTGCACCGATCTCCAGCCCGAGTTGCGTCTGAAGGGCGACGAGGCCGGATGGGAGCGCGTGTTTGTCAACCTCTTCTTGAATTCCGCGCAGGCCGGCGCCAGGAAGATTCGCATTTGCGCGCACAGCGATCAAATCGTGGTGAGCGACGATGGCCCGGGAATTTCGCTCGATCTGCTGCCGCGTATCTTCGAGCCGAGGGTATCGACCAAGTCCATCATTTCGGGACTGGGGTTGAACGTGGTGAAATCGATTGTCGAACAGAACGGCGGCTCGGTGAGCGCCGAAAACGGACCCGGCGGCGGCGCTATTTTCACTCTGGCGCTGTAGACGATGGATTGTCCGCCAGGCGGTAGGCCTCATCCAAAATTTCCACCACGTGCGCCACGCGCTGGGACTTCCCGAATTTTTTCACGCCGGCTCTCAGTTGCAGCATGCATCCGGGATTGGCCGCCGCGATCACCGGCGCGCCGGTGGAGTTGACGCTGTCCATCTTTTTCTTGAGCAGCGACATCGCCATGCCGGTGTGCACCACGTTGTAGATACCCGCGCTGCCGCAACACAGATCCGAAAGCTGCATCTCGCGAATCTCCAGGCCCGGAATAGAGGCCAGCAGCTTTCTGGGCGCCGAGCGGATCTTCTGGCCATGCGCCAGATGGCAGGAATCCTGATACGTCACCGTGAGCGGAAGCACACGCATGGGCGGATTCAGCTCGATGGAGGCCAGAAACTCGTTCACATCTTTCACCGAGGCCGAAAAACGGCGGGCCTTTTCCGCGTATGCGGGGTCGTGTTCGAGCAGTTCGTCGTACTCTTTCAGCGTGGATCCGCAGCCGCCGGCGTTGGTAACGATGGCATCGTAGCCGCCGTCGATCAGAGCATCAATGTTACGCCGCGCAAGCCGGCGCGCTTCATCGCGAATTCCCGCGTGAACATGCAGGGCGCCGCAGCATCCCTGGCTGGCGGGAATGGAAACTTCACATCCATTTTTCCGCAGCACCCGCACGGTGGCTTCATTCAAGCGCGCGAAGCTGATATTGGCGATGCAGCCGCCCAGTAGCGCCACGCGATACCGGCGCGGGCCTTCGGCGGGCAGCGTTTTGCCGTAGTAGGCGAAGAAAAACGGCGTTTCGATTTCCGGCGCCAGCGATTCGAGTTCACGCATCCGCGCCGGAAGCAGACCGGGCGTGCCGGCCAGGCGCTTCAATCCGCTGGCCTGATAGAGATGCATGAGCGCGCCGGCGATCTCCAGGCTCAGCCGGTAGGGCAGCAGCTTGCGGAAAACCAGCCAGCGCAGCAAGCGCTCCCGCCACGGCCGGCGGACTTTACTTTCGATTTCGGCGCGCGCCGCCTCCACTAATCGACCGTATTCGACGCCGGACGGGCAGGCGCTCTCACAACCGCGGCACGCCAGGCACAGATCGATATGCTCGATGTAGGACGGGCTGATGGGGGCGCCCTCGGAAACCTGGACCATCTGATAGATGCGCCCGCGCGGCGAATCCATCTCCACGCGCAACTCGCGATAGGTGGGACAGGCGTTGAGGCACAGGCCGCAATGCACGCATCGGTCGAGATCGGGTTGCTGGGGCTTATCCAACGTGTCTATCGAAGGTGCGGGCATCAGATGCGGCCGTACAATCTGCCGCGATTCAAAAGGCCTTGGGGATCGAACATCGCCTTGATCTTCTTCATCATCTCAAAATCGTTTCCCGGCTGCGGCCAGAGGCTCGCATTTTCGATCCCGCCGCTCTCGCGAAACTGTTGCGGCGCGAATTCCACTACGCTTGTGCCCACGGGGGGGTGGCGCAAATCGCGGGCGTCGGCGAAGTAGCCATAACAAACTCCCGAGCCCGCGCGGGCGATGGCTTCGCCGGGCAAAGCTTCGAGCACGCGGCCGACATCGGAAAGAACGCACGAAACGCGCACTACCGCCCCCGCGGGATGCGTCCGCAAAAACTGCGGGGTCCGCTCGCGAATCTCACGCCACAGCGCGTCTTCTTCCATTGCTTCGAGCGTTCGCATGCGGGCCAGCTCTCGTGAATAACGGTCCAGCACCGCGGCGCTGCCGCCCGCCTGAATCGCCAGCCGGTAACCAGCCGATTTCAAAATATCGATCGCCGCGGGCTGCAGCCGGCTCCTGAGCACTTCATCGCGCGCGGCCATCGCATCGGCCAGCTTATCGAAATCCTGGATAAAGCTGCGTGTGGAGGGCGGCATGGGGTACAAACGAAAATTCAGCGTGGCGATGGCACCCAAGGTCCCAAAGGATCCGATCATGAGCTTGCCCATGTCGAGACCGGCGACGTTCTTTACCACCATGCCACCGGTCGAGACCAGCTTGCCTTCTAGCGTGGCAAAGGTCATGCCAATCACCATGTCGCGGGCGCTGCCATACAAGCGGCGGCGCGGTCCGCTGTTATTGGCGGCCACGATCCCGCCCATGGTGGCGCGCTCGAAGTAGGGCGGATCGAGCGGAATCATTTGGCGGTGTTCGGCCAGAATGCGGCTCAGCTCGCAATACGTGATGCCGGCGCCGACGCGAATGGTGAGATCGCTCGGCTCATATTGCAGAACCTTGTTCAAACCAGCCGTGGAGATCGTAACGTCGGAGGGCGCGATCACGCCCGCCATGCGGCTTTTCGTGGAATGCCCCAGCAGCGTGATGGATTGACCCCGCGCATTGGCTTCGGCGAGGGCGCGCGCGAGTTCCTCCGGGCATTCGGGAACAACGGTCATGAACTAGCTATCGTATCAGCCACGCGGCTTCATCAAAACAGAGCTTCTGCCAAAATAAAGCTTCGGTGTTCACGTTTTGGAATTCGCTCGGCTTCGGCCCGAGCGACGCTATCGAGCTAGCTCTCGCCGCGTTGTTCGTTGGGCTGGCGTTGGTTTCGCGTCCCTGGATTGAGCCGTGGGCACGCGGACTCGCGCCGAAAACCGCGTGGTGCATGCTGCTCCTGGCATTGCTTCCGGTGATGCTGCGCCTGGCGATGCTGCCGCGCCATCCCGCGCCCCAGCCTACGGTGTACGACGAATTCGGGCACCTGCTGGTGGCCGATACGCTGCTCCATTTTCGCCTGGCGAATCCGCCGCATCCGCTGCACCAGTTCTTCGAAACCTTTTTCGTGCTGCAGACCCCGTCGTATGCCTCCATCTATCCGATCGGCGAAGGGCTGACGCTGGCTATCGGGCGCGCGATCTTCCACAGTCCGTGGGCGGGCGTGCTGCTTACTAGCGCGGCCTTATGCGCTCTGTGTTACTGGATGCTGCGGGGATGGACCAGTCCGGTGTGGGCGCTCGCGGGCGGGCTGCTGGCGGTGATCGAGTTCGGGCCGCTCAATGCGTGGACGAACGGGTATTGGGGAGGCGCTGCGGCCGCGTGTGCGGGGTGCCTTGTATTCGGGGCGCTGCCGCGACTGCACAGTAAGTGTCGCGCGCTGGACGGCGCGCTCGTGGGATTAGGGATTGGCTTGCACTGGCACGTTCGGCCGTATGAAACGATTTTCCTGGTGTTGAGCGCGCTTCTTTTTCTTTTGCCGGATTGGAGATTTCTCGCGAAGCCGGCGATTGCGGCCGCGATTTTGATGCTTCCGTTCGCTGGTCTGTCGCTTATGCAAAACAAGCAGGTGACCGGGAGTTGGACCACTTTGCCTTACTCGTTGAGTCGTTATCAATACGGTGTTCCGGCCGCGTTCACCTGGCAATCGAACCCCGAACCCCACAACGAACTGACGCGCGAGCAGCAGATGCAGTACAAGATGCAGACGTCGTTTCGCGCGAGCGGTCCCGAGACGATCAAAACGTATTGGCAGCGGCTGGAATATCGAGTGCGGTTCTACCGCTTCTTTTTTCTCGCGCCGCTTTACGTCGCCTTGCCTTTCTTTCTGGTGAAGTTGCGGGAGTGGCGATTTGTGTGGGTGGCTGCAACGCTCGGGATCTTTGCCTTGGGCGTTAACTTTTATCCGTTTTTCGAAACCCACTACCTGGGCGCGCTGACGTGCCTGTTCGTATTGGTCAGTGTAATGGCGCTTCGCGAGATGCCGCCCATCACGGCGCGTTTGATCCTGTTCTTATGCCTGGCGCACTTCGTGTTTTTTTATGCCCGAAGCTTCTTCGAACCGGAGATCCCCACGGCGCGCACGATGGTGAACGGCCAGCTTTCGCGCCTGCCCGGCAAGCAACTGGTGTTCGTCCGTTATTGGCCGCAACACATATTCCAGAACGAATGGGTTTACAACGCGGCTGATATGGACCGCGCACGGGTGGTGTGGGCGCGCGATCTGGGCGATACCGAAGACCAGAAACTTCTGCACTACTATCCGGATCGCACGGCGTGGCTGCTTGAGCCGGACGCAATGCCGCCCAAGCTGGCGCATTTTCAGGTACAGCCGCAGCCGCGCAAGACTGCACCATCGCCCCCAATCTCCAATTCCAAATCCCCTAAAACGCCGCCTCTCCATTTTGAAGAGGTGCACTGAGCATGCAGTTCTTCGGCTTCAGCGCCAGCGATCTGGTCGAATTCGTCATCGCCTTAGTTTTTCTAGCGCTGGCGTGGGAGCGGGTTCAGACTTACGGCCAGCGCCTGGCGCGGCACACGGGCTGGTCGATGGCGATTCTTGCCGCGCTTCCCATCGTGCTGCGGCTCGCGCTGGTTCCGCAATATCCTATTCCCACGCCAAATGTTTCGGACGATTTCAGCTATGTCCTGATCGCCGACACGCTGCGCCATTTTCGCATCGCGAATCCGGTTCACCCGATGCACCAGTTCTTCGAAACGTACTTCGTGCTGCAGGAGCCGGCTTACGCGTCGATTTTTCCGCTGGGACAGGGATTCATTCTGCTGCTTGGCTGGGCGGGCGTGGCATTGAGCATCGGCGCGCTTTGCGCTCTGTGTTATTGGATGCTGCGCGCGTGGACCACGCCGGGATGGGCGCTGATCGGCGGGTTGCTGGCGGTGATGGAATTCGGGCCGCTGAATCAATGGATGAACAGTTTTTGGGGTGGGGCGGTGGCCGGCTGTGCCGGGTGTCTGGTATTTGGCGCGCTGCCGCGACTGAAGGATGGCGGGGGTCGCGCGGGCACGATGAGTTTCTTGGCCGCGCTGTTGGGATTGGGGATTGGCATTTCGTGGCTTTGTCGTCCGTACGAGTCGATTTTTCTGATCCTGAGCGTCTGCCTTTTCCTGCTGCCGGATTGGCGCGCGATGGCAAAGCCCGCGGCGTGGGCGGTGGTCGCTGCGATTCCAGCCATCGCGTTGTCGCTGGCGCAGAACAAGCAGGTGACCGGGAACTGGACCACGCTGCCGTATCAACTCAGCCAATACCAATACGGCGTTCCCACCACGTTCACACCACAAGCGCTCCCCGTACCGCACCGCATGCTCACGCGCGAACAGCGTCTGGATTACGAACAGCAGTCGCTCGTGCATGACAGCACGGGCGGTTACTGGCGGCGCTGGGCTGGCCGGCTGCGCTTTTATCGTTTTTTCTTTCTGGCGCCCTTGTATCTGGTAATCCCGCTGTTCCTTTTGCGCTTGCGGGAACGCCGCTTTCGCTGGGCGTTGCTCACCATCCTGCTGTTCAGCCTGGGGACCAACTTCTATCCCTACTTTTATTCGCACTACATCGCGGCGCTAACTTGTTTGTTCGTTCTGATCGCCGTGAGCGGGCTGGAGCGCCTGAGCTGGTGGAGCCCCCTAGCGGCGCGGATTGTACTGCTTCTTTGCGCCGCCCATTTTCTCTTCTGGTACGGCCTGCATGCTTCGCGCGCCGCCGGTCTGGACGCCGCTCTCTCTCCTTATGAAACATGGGACAACATCAATCACGGCGACCCGCGCGGGCGCATCGCGATCAACCGCCAGCTCGACGCCGCACCCGGCCGGCAACTGGTTTTCGTACGCTACTCGCCGCGGCACCAGTTCGAGGAGTGGGTTCACAACGCAGCCGATATCGACCATGCCCGCATCGTGTGGGCGCGCGATCTGGGCCCGGAAGAAAATCGAAAGCTGCTCGGCTACTATCCCGATCGAACCGCCTGGCTGCTTGAACCGGATGCACGCCCGCCCCGGCTCGGGCCGTACCCGAGGTGAGGAGAGCCGGACCTTACCACCCCGTTTGAGCCATGCGGTCCAGGATGATCTCGCTATAGTCGTTCATGCGCTCGGGCTTGCGTTTGAGCGGTGCGGGAATGATGGCGGCCAGGCGGGCGGCCTGTTCGCGCGTCAGTTTCGAGGCGGGGGTGCGATAGTAGTGCTCCGAAGCAGCCTCAGCGCCGTAGATCCCCGGCCCCCATTCGATCACGTTCAGGTACAGCTCCAGAATTCTGTTTTTCGTCAGGAAGGCTTCCGTTAACGGAACAAGGGCAAACTCGGCGCCTTTGCGAACAAACGAGCGCTCGGTTGTTAGAAACAGATTTTTGACTAATTGTTGCGTGATGGTGGATCCGCCGCGCCCCAAACGATGACGTTTGAGATCGTCTTCGACGACCTTCTGCATCTCGATCCAGTCGAATCCGTGATGCTGGCGGAAACGGCCGTCCTCGGCTGCGACGACGGCATGCTGCAGATTCAAGGAAATGCTCGCAAGCGGCACGAATTCGTAACGCTTGTGGTAGGCGCGATGCGCGCGAAAAGCCTCCACCCGGCGCTGCATCTGCACCATGGTGGTAAAGGGATTCACCCAGCGAAGCAGTACAATCCCCAAGGCGCACAGCGCATACAGAGCGAGCGCCAGCGCTATCAACCATACTGCCATCCGGCGCAGGAGCTTCATCCTCTACCAATCTCGCACGCTATCATCAAACTTCCTATGACCTTCGTCTCTCATCTGGAGTGCAGCGTCTGCAAGAAACGGCGTGAGGCCGGTGAAGTTCACAACTTGTGCGAATGCGGCGGTCCGCTGCTGGTCCGCTACGATCTGGAACAAGCCAAGGCCAACTGGAAGCGCGAGTCGCTGGCCGGCGCACCCACGTCCATGTGGCGTTACGCGCCGCTGCTTCCGGTCCGCGATCCGGCGCACATCGTTTCGCTCGGCGAGGGGCTGACGCCGCTGGTCAAGGCCGGGCGGCTGGGCGAAAAAATGGGCGCCGAAAATGTTTGGGTGAAAGATGAAGGCGTCAATCCGACCGGATCGTTCAAGGCGCGGGGCCTGGCCTGCGCGATCTCGATGTGCGTGGAACTGGGGCTCGGCAAAGTGGCGATCGCTTCGGCGGGCAATGCGGGAAGCGCGCTGGCAGCCTATGCCGCGGCGGCGGGACTGGAGGCGCATATCTTCATGCCGCGCGACGTTCCGCAATCCAACTACACTGAGTGCCGCGCTTACGGCGCGCACGTCACGCTGGTGGATGGGCTGATCAGCGATTGCGCCCGCATGATCGCCGAGCGCAAGGCTGAGGAAGGTTGGTTCGATATCAGCACCCTGAAGGAGCCCTATCGGATCGAAGGCAAGAAGACCATGGGCTACGAAGTGGCCGAACAGTTCGGTTGGACTTTGCCCGATGCCATTTTCTATCCCACCGGCGGCGGCGTGGGCTTGATCGGCATGTGGAAAGCTTTCGAGGAAATGGAAGCGCTGGGCTGGATTTCGAGCAAGCGCCCCAAGATGATCGCGGCCCAGGCATCCGGGTGCCAGCCGGTGGTGCGGGCGTTCGAGCAAGGCGAATCGAAAAGCGTGTTTTGGGAAAACGCTCACACCGTGGCGGCGGGATTGCGGGTGCCGAAACCATTGGGTGACGCGCTTTCGCTCCAGGCCATTCGCGCGAGCGGAGGAACGGCCATCGGGGTGACGGATGAAGAACTTCTGGACGCCGGCGTGGAACTTGCCACCACCACCGGCATCTTCCCGGCCCCCGAAGGAGGGGCTTGCGTGGCCGCGCTCGGGAAGCTGCTGGCGAGCGGCTTTCTTACGGCGGAAGACCGTATTGTGATTTACAACACTGGCACGGGATTGAAATACCTGGAAGCATTTTCCACGCGCTTTCCGCGGAGTTCGGCTTCCGAACACGACAAACTGGGCGGCTTGATTACGCCGCGTTAGCGCATCGTTAGTCCGAATTTAGGGAGGATTCTTTTTGACACTGCCGCTTGACTTTTGGGACACTAGAAGGGTGTTTTGGGAGTCAGCCCTTCCTCCCGGCTTCGGTCCTGCTAATGTCTTCGAGTCCGCGGTCGCGAACCTGCCTCTTCACATGCTTCTCAAAGAAATAACGTCAAGGAGCGTTGGTCAATGAAACTATTTGTGGGGAACCTCCCCTATGCGGCTACTGAAGCCGACTTAACGGATTTCTTTTCGCAAGCGGGTGTTGCCGTCGATAGCGTGAACGTAATGCGGGATCGATTCACCGGCGAGGCTCGCGGATTCGGATTCGTCGAAATCGCCGACGACACCGCGGCCAATCGCGCCATCGAAGCGTGCAACGGCCGCGACCTGATGGGTCGCGCGCTGGTGGTCAACGAAGCCCGTCCCATGGTTCCGCGCGAAGGCGGCGGTGGACGCGGCCCAGGTGGAGGCGGGCGCGAGCGGCGCGGCGGACGTCCGGGCCGGTAAAAACACCGTCATCTATCCAGCATCTTCGCGATCGCATCCGCATCGTTGGGAACCACTACTGGACGATTGCCTAAAGTTGGCTCGACCTTTCCTCCGTCGGGATCTTTCAGCTCCCCGGTGTGATAGCGGTAAATATAATCGGGGTCTTTCAACACATTCCCGGTCAGAACCGCCACTACGTCCTCGTCGGCGCGCATGATTCCGGATTCTGTAAGTTTTCGTATTCCCGCGAGCGTGGAAGCGGAAGCCGGTTCGCATCCGATGCCGCATTGCCCGATCACAGCCTTGGCGTCGGCGATTTCCTGTTCGCTGACCTTCTCCACGGCTCCGTTGGTCACCGTCAGCTCATGCAGCGCCTTGGGCCAGGAAACGGGGTCGCCGATGCGAATCGCGGTGGCCAGCGTCTTAGGCTCGGCGACGGCATGGAATTCGCCACCCTTCTTCATGAATTGATAAAAGGGCGCCGCGCCCGCGGCTTGAATGACAGCCAGCCTGGGCATTTTGTGGATCAATCCGAAGCGGCACAATTCTCGCAAGGCTTTTCCAAACGCCGAGGTGTTGCCGAGGTTACCGCCCGGAAGCACGATCCAGTCCGGCGGGTTCCAATCGCGCTGGTCCAGCATTTCGAAAATGATCGCCTTCTGGCCCTCGATGCGAAAGGGATTGATGGAATTGAGCAGGTAGATGCCGAGGCGGTCGGCGAGCACGCGCACCAGCGCGAGGATCTGATCGAAGTTGGCTTCCACTTGAAACGTGCGAGCGCCGTACTCCAGAGCCTGCGCCAGTTTGCCATAGGAAATATTTCCGTGCGGGATGAACACGATGGAATCCAGGCCCGCGGCGCCGGCATAGGCGGCCATGGACGCCGATGTATTGCCGGTGGACACGCACGCCACCCTGCTACGGCTGAGGCGCATAGCCTGGGTGACGCCGCACGTCATGCCATTGTCTTTGAAGGACCCGGTCGGGTTGAAGCCCTGATGCTTAAACGTGATGCGGTCTAATCCGCCGTACTGGGCCGCGCGCGGGGCATCGAGCAACGGTGTGTTGCCTTCGCGCAACGAAACCACCTGATGATGGTGGCCATCGAACGGCAGTAGTTCCCGGTAGCGCCAAACACCGCTCTGTTCGATAGCCTGGTTTGAGGTGCGCCTGTGGCGCCACAGTTCCTTCCACGCGTCTGCTTCGGAAGGCTCTTCGGTAAACACCACTTCGAGTAAACCGCCGCAGGCCGGGCAATTGTAGATGGCCTCGTCAATCGGAAAGCGCGCGCGGCAAGGCCGCTCGAAACACGCCAACTCAGCTAGCATGATAAAAGTATCGCGAATATGCTGTCAGTTTGTCTTGAAAACGGAAGGGTACGGGTGCGCGAACAGCCGCGGCCGCGGCGGCCAAAGGGTTTTGCGTTGATTCGCCTGCTTTACGGTGGAATCTGCAACACCGACATCGAGTTGCAGCGCGGCTATTACGGCTTTCAGGGGACGCCGGGACACGAGTTCGTGGGCGAAGTGGTGGAGGCGGACGATGCGCGCTGGGTGGGAGAACGCGTGGTAGGCGAAATCAATCTGGCGTGCGGAAAATGCGCCTGGTGCGCGCGCGGACTGGGGCGGCACTGTCCCACCCGCACGGTGTTGGGCATCGTCAAACAGCCGGGGGCCTTTCGCGAGTTCCTCACGTTGCCGGAGAGAAATCTGCGCCGGGTGCCGCGCGAGATTTCATCCGAAGAAGCGGTATTCGTGGAACCGCTCGCGGCGGCCTGCGAAATCCTGGATCAAGTGAAGATTCCGCGCAACGCGCCGGTGGCGGTGCTGGGCGATGGAAAACTCGGGCTGCTGGCGGCTCAGGTGCTGCAGGCGCACGGCGCCCAGGTGCATCAATACGGCCGCCACAAAGAGAAGCTGCGGATCGCGGAGGACGCGGGAGTCAGCACCGAAATCGCGAAGAAGCTGCCCGTGGCGAAGTATGAGTTCGTGGTGGAGGCCACGGGCTCGGCCGAAGGTCTCCGGCAAGCCGTCGCGATGACGCAGCCGCGCGGAACTGTCATCATGAAATCGACCGTACACGGACTGGTTTCGCTCGATTCGGCGCCGGTGATCGTCAACGAAATCACTTTGGTGGGATCGCGCTGCGGGCGCTTCGAGCCCGCGCTGAAGCTCCTCAAAAGCCGCCGGGTGCGTGTGGATAAGATGATATCGGAGGTGTTGCCGCTGAAGCGCGCTCCAGAGGCGTTTCGCCAGGCGGCAAAACCAGGAGTTTTGAAGGTACTGCTGCATGATTAAATTTCGCGCCGTATGCGCGTTCGCCGCCGCGCTGGCCACGTTGTCCGCGGGAACGCCCGAATACGGCTATCAAGTGATTCACGCGTATCCGCACGATATCAACGCTTTCACCGAAGGCCTGGAGTATCGCGCGGGATTTCTGTACGAGAGCACCGGGCTGAAGGGCCGTTCGTGGCTGCGCAAAGAGAACCTGGAGACCGGGAAGGTTTTGCAGCAGATCGATCTGGACCCGCAGTATTTCGGCGAAGGCATCACGATTCTGAACCAGCAGATCTTCCGGCTCACCTGGCAAGCGCAGACCGGCTTCGTGTACGATCAGGCGAGTTTTCGATTCAAGCGCTCGTTCAACTATCCGGGTGAAGGCTGGGCCATGACCAACGACGGCCAAAACATCTACATGGACGACGGCACGGCGCAGATTCGCGTCTGGGATCCGCTGACGCTCCAGGAGAAACGGCGCATCACGGTTCGGGATCATGGCGTGCCGGTGGAAATGTTGAACGAACTGGAATGGGTGCGGGGCGAGATTTACGCCAACATCTGGCAGACGGACCGCATCGCGCGGATTTCTCCAGTGGACGGCCGGGTGCTGGGATGGATCGACTGCGCGGGACTGTTGAAGCCCACCGATGAAACGGGAGGGGAAGGCGCTGTTTTAAACGGAATCGCCTATGATGTTCTGGGCAACCGCCTGTTCGTCACCGGCAAGCTGTGGCCCAAGATATTCCAGATCAGGCTGGTGCCGAAACCTCAGCGCAGGATCCGGTGAACGCGGTCCTTGAGCGTCGCATACCAGGAACGTTTGGGTTCGTTCTGC
>Ga0335074_10002310_pt1 | contig 25956 bp, 25 predicted proteins | sample Lox_Sample_23_FD_206715 | JGI IMG/M metagenome (GOLD analysis project Ga0335074, IMG submission 206715) | Soil microbial communities from Loxahatchee National Wildlife Refuge, Florida, United States - Lox_Sample_2.3 | ecosystem: Environmental > Terrestrial > Soil > Wetlands | place: USA... | reverse complement strand
GTGGAGTTGGAAGACGCGGCAAGGATTGAAAAAGCCAGCACGATTCAGATTCTTTGGCGTGTCGTGCTACCCGTTACCATGCCGGGAATTGCAGCGGCGGTCATATTTGGCTTTATCAACGCGTGGGGCAATTTCCTTGTTCCCCTGGTCCTGATTGCGGTGGCCTCCCAGCAGCCCGCGCCTGTCGCCCTCTTTGGATTTTTCGGACAGGACGTCACCCGCTACGGGGCAATGGCAGCCTACTCCGTACTCTATTCCATTCCTGTCGTCGTACTGTACACGGCGCTAGGCCGCTTCTTTCGAGGCGGCTTTGTCCTCGGAGGCTCCGTCAAAGGATGAAACTGGTCGTGTGGCTTTCGTCCCATCGCTGGACTGCCGACAGAGCCGGCAGTCTGAACCGCGCTTCAGGCAGCGAGTCCTCGTGGATCGTGGCAAGCGCCTCCGACGAGAGCGCCGTCGGATGTCTAGGTCGCTGGTCGGCGTCATGAACTCCGACCGCGGAAGGGTTTGAGCATGCGTAATCCTCAACACGATGTTCTCTTTGAGCCCGTCCGCCTCGGTCCCAAGCTCGCCCGCAACCGGTTCTATCAAGTCCCACACTGCGCCGGAGGCGGTTCGGATAGGCCCGGCTTTCAGGCGGAATTGCGGGCGACCAAAGCGGAGGGCGGGTGGGCGGTCGTGTGTACTGAATACTGCTCGATTCACCCGACGTCGGACGACACGCCGCAGGTTTCCGCGCGCCTTTGGGACGACGACGATGTCGTCAATCTGGCCGTTATGTGCGAACGAGTCCATGCCTACGGCTCGCTCGCTGGCGTCGAGCTTTGGCATGGGGGTATCCACCCGATGAATGGTGAGTCGCGAGCAGTTAGAGTGGGTCCGTCCCAGATTCCGTCAGATATGCACCCGACGAACTATCCTCGGTATCTGGATCTTGACGACATCGCGCGCCTTCAGCGCTGGTATGTCGAGGCCGCCGTGCGTGCACGGGCTGCCGGTTTTGACGTGGTGTATGTATATGCAGCACACGTGGAACTACCGACGCAGTTTCTGTCGTCGTTCTGGAACAGACGCAGCGACCGCTATGGTGGATCGTTCGAGAATCGCGCGCGCTTTTGGCGCGAGACACTGGAGCAAGTACGTAGCGCTGTCGGTGGCGATTGCGCGATCGCATCGCGCCTGGCCGTTGATACGCTACAGAATGGTAAAACTGGGTACCAAGTTGGCGACGACGGAATCCGGTTCGTCGAGTACGTAAACGACCTCGTTGACGTCTGGGATCTCACTATCGGTAGTACTTCCGGTAATGTTTGGGCCCACGACGCGGGCCCGTCAAGATTCTTGCCGGAAAACCACGAGGCGCCATATACTGGCATCTTTCGGCTGGGAAATCATACCGACAAACCTGTGGTAGGTGTCGGAAGGTTCACCAACCCGGACACCATGGCAAAAGCAATCCGATCTGGCCAGTTTGATCTAATCGGTGCAGCACGCCCCTCGATTGCGGATCCGTTTCTTCCCAACAAGATCGAGGAGGGACGCCTAGATGACATACGAGAATGCATCGGCTGCAACCAGTGCATCGCACGCTGGGAACTCGGCGGTGCTGCCCAGCTCCAGTGCACGCAGAATGCGACCGCGGGCGAAGAGTATCGCCGCGGCTGGCATCCCGAAGTCTTCACGGTCGCAGGCAACCGGGACAAGTCGGTTTTGATCGTGGGTGGCGGTCCGGCAGGCATGGAATGTGCCTTGGTGCTCGGAAAGCGACAGATGTCTGCTGTGCATCTGCGAGAGCAGCAAGACGACCTTGGCGGCGCGCTGCGTTGGATTACTCGGTTGGGTCACTCGGACGGCGCGGAGACGGGCGAACGGTGGACCAACCGGGGACTCGGGGAGTGGGGACGGATCACGGACTACCGCAAGGTACAGCTGTCTAAGCTCGATAACGTGGATGTCTATCTCAGCTCGCCGATGACAGCCGAAACTGTTCTGGAATACGGTGCGGACTTGGTGATTATCGCTACTGGCTGCGAGTTCGCCCGCGATGGGCTAAACGCTTATACTCACGCCCCAATAGCCGGAGTCGACTGTTCTCTTCCCTGGCAGGCGACTCCCATCGAAATCGTCCTCGGTCAAAAGAAACTTGGCGAGCGTGTCTTCGTGTACGAAAGCGAGGACTATTACCTTGGCGCGGCCATCGCCCAACTGTTGGCGGCTCGCGGCCACCAAGTCACTATTGCGACCCAACACTCCACTTTGGCGTCCTGGACAGAGAAGACGCTCGAGCACGGCTGGATCATGGCAGATCTGCGGAGGTTGGGAGTGCAGATCCTGACCGGCCGGATGCCTACAGAAGTTCGGCCAGGCGTCGCATTCACCGAGGACGTGTGGTTGCCTGGTGAGATCTCAGAGCACCACCTAGATGGTTTCGTCTCCTGCAGTGCGAGGCTATCTGATGCGAGCATCTACCACGACCTGATGCGAGATCCCGAAAGGCTCGCTGCGGCTGGCATTGAAGCTGTCTATGTGATTGGAAGCGCTGCTGCTCCAGGAATGATCGTCGATTCGATCTTCGACGGACATCGTTTAGCCCGAGAGATCGACTCGCCCGATCCCTCCCAGCCACTGCCCTTCATCAGAGAACGTCGGGTCTGGGGAACTACTGGAAACGACCGATACGACGAGGTACTTCGCGTACCAACTGCCTTGAGCCCATGAGGCGCACCCGAGCGCCTTTCCTGCCACCCGATCTATGCCCTTGTTAGTGGCATCCCTTGATTGGTCAAGCGCGTGGGGAATGGTAAGGACTGGTCGCGGACGCAAAGAGCAATGATCCGCCTCCACGATCGAGCGACAGTGGGTCCCCGCGCGCACATTCTTCTGACCAACGACGACGGCTATACCGGGGAAGGACTTCGAGTTCTACGCATTGGACTTATTCGCGCCGGCTTCCGAGTAACAGTGGTTGCGCCGGCATCCGATATGAGTGGGATCGGCCGCGCACTGACCTTCCGCGTCCCCGTGGTTGTTCGCCAACACGACGAGGAACGACACCACGGGTATCGGGAAGAAAACCGAGTGTTCTCGTGCGTAGGGACGCCAGTTGACTGCGTTCGGGTCGCCCTGCTCTCTGACATGATCGATCCGATCGACCTCGTAGTTTCCGGTATCAATCATGGAGTGAACCTTGGGGATGACGTCACATCCTCAGGTACGGTAGGAGCCGCCCTGGAGGGTGTCCTTCTCGGCGTTCCCGCGGTGGCGGTGTCCCAGCAGGATGACGCGGGCGATGTGTCCATGCTCTCGCACGGGGCTCATCACTTTCTCCTGACTTATATTGCCGTGCAGGCTTGTCAACTCGTGAGTCTCAGGCCGCCGCCTCCACGTATGGCAATCAGCATTAACCTTCCGCACGGAGTCAAGAACCCAGTCGTCAAGAAGGCCCGAATCAGTTCTTTCTCTTATGCTCGAAGTTGGACGCCGTCCGAGGCTCTGGATACAAACTTGTGGAGCGTTTGGGCCTTCGCGAAGCCGGGAGCTGCCGGTCCTTCCGTCGACACGTCGGCGGGGACGGACTATGCGGCCCTCAAGGACAACTCAGTTAGCGTCTCCGTTCTTCGGGCGGACTGGGACGCTCTATCCCAGACCCCATCGGGGACGAGGAAATGGCTGGATAACTTCGTGCGCGAACTCGGGGCAGCAGTTAGCGGTGGTGCTGCAGGGCCAAGTCGCCAGCGGAACCCTTGATGATGGCGGGCTCGGAGGTCTTCAGGCGTCGATGAGTATCCGCCGATCTGGTAGGAGTAGCCGCCCGTGACATCGCCCGGGTCCCCCCACCCGCACGCGTAGAGGCCCGAACCGGGCCGCTGAGCCGCCGCAGTGGCGCATATACCCTGGGCCGGGCCTTTGCGCTAGTTTCGTCTTTGCTCCGTCAGCGTCCGCAGTTGCTTCCCTGTGGATACGATGCTGCGGTGATCGAGTCGTTCCTCGACGGCATAGGTCCACGCCGCGACCGTTTTGACAGCGTCCGCGCGTGCTCGCGAGATCGAGGCGATGAACCAGCGCCGCCCATGCAGAGCCAGGAGGGCCAGTCCAAATACAGGACGTAGGTGGGGCTCCGGCCTTGCTGACGAGTGTTCAGGTGAGCGTTGCTCGTTCTCGACACGCCCTGCGGCGAAATCAGTGGTGTACGGTGACGCCGAACTACACGTCAGGAAGGAGCTAGGCGTGAGCGGGGTAGCGCGGTGACAGCGCTAAAGAACTCCTCCGGTTTGAATGTCATCGGGGAGCGGCTCAGCGGTCTCCGCAAGGAGCATCGCTACAGTATTCGCGGCCTCGCGCAGATGGCAGGCGTTTCTGCTTCACTCATCAGTGACATCGAAAAGGGCAAGGTCGAGCCCTCTATCTCCACGCTAAAGCGGCTCGCGACGTCTCTGGGAACGGAGATCACGTTCTTCTTCTCCGAGCCTGCGCAAGCGAGCGGTCGGGTCATCCGCGCCATCGATCGTGTCTTGCTCAACGAGGTACCGAATGGTGTCGTTGAGTCCCGATTGGCGATTCAGACCAGCGGCGTCCGGTTTGAGTTGGCCTCGCCGCCGGAGTCTGAGGTGATTGAGGCAATCTACGGCCGCTACGACGTCGGCGCGAGCCTGGGAGATGAACCACTCACTCACGACGGCGAGGAGTGGGGGATGGTGCTATCGGGTCGGCTCAAGGTGACCGTCGGTGTTGAGGTCTACTTCCTTGAACCGGGCGACTCGATCTGGTTTCCGAGCACGATCCCGCATCGGATGGAGAACGTCGCCGAGGTCCCCACCGAGTACATCTGGATCGACAGCCCGCGATCGTTCTAGGCGTCACGAGGAGCCTAGGGCCGCCTCTCGGTCCGCAGCGAATCCGCACCTCACGAGCGAGAACGGGCGTTGCCAGCCAGATGAGGCATGGACCGGGCAGTGACTTCGCTTCGGTAACATGCACAGCCGCTGCCTTGTGGTTTGACCGTTCGATGGCTAGATGAGCGCGTACTGCTCCCTGCACATACCAAAGGCGCGCGACGGGAGTTTGCGCTCGCGGTCGTACGCCAGTAAGACGGAAGTGGTTGGCGCTCTGGACCCGCGAGGCATCGCGCGCCCGCCTCGCGTAGGTGGGCGTTCGCTACCCGCCTCCGGCCGTCGGCATGACGTCACTGACCGCCAACGGCGAACGTGCTGTGCGCGAGCAACTCTGCGGCGGTCCTGAATGGCTAACGCGGCGGAGTGTCGTCGAGCTTGACTCGGTCCGCGCCTAACGGCGTCCTTATTCGATGACAAAGTCATTCCAGACGGAAAGGTAGGCCGCTGGAGCCGGTCTTCCTGGTCGAGCAATCTGGCATAAGGCCGCATGCCGGTGGGTAGGCGGCTGGCCGCCGGCCGATCCACAGCGCTGCCGGTGTCGGACCTGGTCGTCCTTCTCGGGGATGACGACGGCGGTGTTGCGGGCCCAAAGGTGAGTGCGGTGCGCGCGTGCCGAGTAGGCCTTGTCGGCGATCAGGGTGTCGGCACGGGTCCGTTCTCGTCCCGGTCAGGTCCGGGGTGCTGATATTGAAGCGAGCAACGCTGGCGGCATCGGCGAGTCGTGCCTGTGTCCGGTGCCGAGCAGGGCGACCATCGGACGGCCTTTGCCATCAACGATGGCGTGGGCCTTGGTGGTCAGCCCGCCATGGGGCCAGCCGATGGCGTGATCGTCCGGTTCGTCCCACCGGTTAGGCGGTACTTTTTAATTTTGGGACTGCCCCTGTGTGACCAGCAGCGGTCGCCCGCGAGCTCGCAGCAGTGGCGTCGTGCTGATGCGCCCCGGCGGCGTCAGCCGATACCTGCAGCTGGGTCCGCAGTCAACAGGTGATCCCCTCACTTTCTTGACGGTGATTCCGAAACCGGCGCCCCCGCTACCCGTGCGAGGACGGTAACAACGGCTCGATCCGGGCCCGACGACGATTCATCCAACAGATCGGTTCTCGACATGTGCGCATCATCAAGCCCGCTGCACGCTCACCGTAGGGAGATCCCACCATAGGTCCGTACGGTGCTGCCGGACACTCCGGTATGGCAGCGATCAACTTGCAACGGAGCTCCGTACGCAGAATTTAGGCGTTCCCGACGGCCGCGACAGTTGGTCTGCGGCCTGCAAATAGCGCTCGTGCGTCAGTCCGCGGGCTGCTCAGCAGAAGTCTGCAGTGCGCAGGCTCGCCGGTTTGAGCAGAGTCTGCGCGCCCGGGCCGGACCAGTGCGCTGGGTCAATCGGGTGGCGCGGAGGACCCCCTTGGAACGAGACCATTGCGTCCGGTGAGAGTCTACATTACGATCGGTGTTGCCGAATAAGCCGTTCGGTGTAAGGCATCGTCCGACAGTTTCGGATACCCGATTGCATCGTCCGACCGAAGGTACTGTTCCTCGCCATGCTGCACATAAAAGCCCGAGACGGCCAGTCGGGCGCCGAGGGCGCGGTGGCCATCCTGGTCATCGGGACATTGGACACAAAACTGGCTGAGATCTCAGCTTTGGCGGCGGAGATCCAGCGGCAGGGTGGCGCGCCGATCGTCCTCGACTCGTCCGGCCGAGCGCCCGCAGACACGGTTCCGATGAGCTGGCCATTGGTGACACGGGAGAGGGTCGCGAGTGCGGCGGGTGTGTCCATCAGCGACGTTGATGCGCTCTCGCGCGGAGAGGCCATCGACACGGTTCGCGTCGGTGTGCGGGTGGTGGGCGAGCAACTGCATTCTACCGGGGAGGTCCAGGCCGCACTGTGTATTGGCGGAGCCGCGGCTTACGTCGCCGGTCCGTTGTTCGCGTCGTTACCCGTAGGGTTTCCGAAGCTGATCGTGAGCCCGCTGGCCTCCGGCGCACGAGTCTTCGAGCCGTACGTCGGGGTGCGAGATGTCGCGGTATTGCATTCCGTCGCCGACATCGTCGGGGTCAATTCGTTGACCAAGCAGATCATTCGAGCAGCGGCGGGGTACATCGTCGGTGCGGCGCGCGCTACCGCGGAGGTTGGTAGTGCGGATGAGCGGCGACCAACCATCGCGGTCAGCATGAACGGAAATACCACCGAACCGCTCATGCGGGCTAAGTCAATGCTTGAAGGCCGGGGCTATGAATTTGTCGGCTTTCACGCGAACGGGGTAGGCGGGCGGGCCCTCGAGGACTTTGTTGCCACCGGACGTGCGGTTGGTGTCCTCGACTACACGACTACCGAGCTCGGCGGACACCTGTTCGGCGGCCTGATGGATGGTGGCCCTGATCGCCTGCGGACGGCTGGCAAGGTCGGCGTCCCACAGGTCGTCGTGCCGGGCTGCCTGGACTTCATCACCTGTGGGCGCTGGGCTGAGGCCGAGGCCGAATTCCCAGGCCGCGTCATGTTCCGCCATAACCCCGAGTTGACTCTGGTGCGGCTCACCAGCGACGAGATGGCCGTTCTCGGACGCGAGCTCGCCCGACGGCTCAACACCTCCAGCACGCCCACGACGATCTGTGTGCCTCTTCGCGGCCTGTCGATCAACGACTGCGAAGGCGGGGTGTTCTTCGACCCGGTGGCTGACGGGGCGATGCTCGAGGCGATCAGGTCCGAACTCGTCCCTCCGCACAAGTTGATGGCGGTCGACGCGCATGTCTGCTCGGAAGGCTTCGTAGATGTCGTCGTCGCTGAGCTTCTCGCCGCGCTTCCTGCGATTGATGCGGCAGGCCCGAGCGCGGAATCGATCGCCAGCAGTCTGGCGGCGGCCAGTCCCCAGTAATCACCCCATCCTATGCGGAGAGGCTACATGTCGATCGGCAAGCACTTACGAATGCGGAACATCATCGATCCCGGGTCGGGAACTTCGCTGATGTTCGCCTTTTCGCACGGTACGAGCGTGCCAACGGTGCTCAACGGAATTGAACACCCGACCGAGCAGCTTCGCGCCGCGCGCGCCGGGGGCGCCGACTGCATCTTTCTGACGCCCGGGCTGTTGCAGACCCTGAGTCCGGTGATCGCAGAATCGCGCGAGCTCGGCATCGTGGCCAAGATCACCGCGACGGCGACCAGGGGTGAGCGGCGCAACCAGGAGAGCGTCATCGCGTCGGTCGAGTCGTGTGCCGAGCTGGGCGTGGACGGCGTGGTCGCGTTGCTCCCGTTTGCGCCCGAGAACGAGCCCGAGATGATTGCGTTCGCCGGCCACCTCGGCGAACAGTGCCGACGGATGGGGCTGCCGTTCATCGCCGAGGCGGAGTTTCCGAATGCCTACTACGAGGGCGACGAGGACTACGCGACGTCCTGGGGCCTGCCCTATCTGCGCAGGAGTGCGCGCCTGTCGGTGGAGTTGGGAGCAGATATCGTGAAGAGCAACTGGCCGGGGTCGGCGGAATGGTTCAGCGAGATCGTCGACTGCGTGCCGGTCCCGGTTGTCGTTGCCGGAGGGTCTCGTGTCTCCGATCTCGACCTGCTCGAGCGCGTGCTCGACGCGCGAAACGCGGGGGCGGCCGGGACGTCTGTGGGACGCAACATCTTTCAGCACGAGAATCCAGCCGGAATCACGCGCGCTCTTCGAGCGGTGCTGCGCAAGGAATGCACGCCAGACGAGGCGGTTGCTCGGCACCTAACCTCGCTCAGTGAGCTATCGCCAGCCGCCGCGAACTAGGGGCGCGCCATCCGGATGTCAGTGGAGGTGGCGAGATGAAAGCGGTCGTCCTGCAAGCCGAGTGGTCACCACGTCCGACCGCAACGATCGCTCCAGAGGACGCGGACCGACGGTGGGCGTTCAACGCCAGCACGGCGTATCGCTTGCCCGTTGCCTCGCTCGACGATGTGCCGGATCCCTCGGCCCCCGGTCCCCACGAAGTCGTCCTGCAGGTCGGCGCCTGCGGAATCTGTGGCTCCGACGTGCACATGTTCGAGACCGACGCGGATGGATACGTTCTTCTGCCCTACCACCTCCGGACTCCGGTGGTGATCGGCCACGAGTTCTCCGGCCGAATCGTCGACGTCGGGAGGGAGGTCAAGGAACTCTCAATCGGAGAGGTCGTGGCCGTCGAGGAGATCCAGTGGTGCGGTCGCTGCCGGGAGTGTCGCGGCGGCTACTGGAACCAGTGCCGGAACATCGAGGACCTTGGCTTCACCCTGGATGGAGGACTCGCCGAGTTCGTCAAGGTCGATGCGCGGTACTGCTGGTCGCTCGACAGCGTTGCGCAGCGCTATGGATCGGAGGACATCGCCCTGGAGGTCGGGGCGTTGACCGAGCCCACCTCAGTCGCCTACGAGGGGATGTTCACTCGCGCCGGGGGCTTCAAGCCGGGGGCGGCGGTGGCTGTATTCGGCGCGGGACCGATCGGGCTGGCATCAATGGCTCTCGCTTCGGCGGCTGGCGCCGCTCAGGTCTTCTGCATCGACCCGCTGCCGAACCGACGTGCACTGGCCGACGAGCTCGGCGCAACGATGAGCGTCGATCCGACCGCCGTAGACGTGGATGAGGTGATCCGCGGCGCGACGCGTGGCATCGGCGCGGCGATGGTGGTCGAGGCGTCCGGAAACTTCCCGGCAGTGATGTCTTCGGTCGAGGATGTAGCAGCGGTGGGTGGAAAGCTCGTCATCGTAGGAATGGACGCGCGGGCCGCCCAACTCAGCTTCATCCGACATCAGACCAAGGCGCTGTCGACGTATGGCACGGTCGGCCATTCCGGCTCGTGGGACTTTCCCAGCGTCATCGCGTTGATGGGCGCAGGCAGGATCAACATGGAGCGCGCGATTACTCGGCGCTACCCACTCGCCGGACTCGTGAGTGGGATCGAGGAGACCAAGGAGCGAGGTGAAGGAAAGATCCTGGTCAAGCCGCACGGGATGTAGGCGGCAGTCCGCGGTTCCTCATCCCGATTCAGTTCGACATCGATTCGAAAGGTGATCTCTGTGACCAGCACTTTGCACTCTCGGGCGACCTGGGACCTCGCTCCGCCCGATATTCGCGCCTACCTCGAAACCAACGACACCGTACTCGTGCCGATGGGGTCGGTGGAGATGCACGGCGACCACCTGCCCACCGGCACGGACATCTTCAACGCGATGGAGGTGTGCAAGCGTGCTGCGGAGAAGGCAGAGGTCCTGTACACCCCGCCGATCTGGACTGGATACAGCCCGCAGCATCTTCGCGAGCCGAATGCCGGCATGGGCACGCTGACCTTCCGGGCCGAGACGATCCAACGGGTGATCTACGACGTGACGAAGTCGTTGATTCATCACGGGTTCAACCGGATCATCTTCGTGAACGGCCACACCTCGAACACGAAGATCACCGACTCGATCTTCCGTACTCTGCGGTATGAGACCGGTGCTCTCGTGGGAATGTTCAAGCCGTACGGCGAGCGCTACCTCGGAATCATCGAGGACCTCATGGAGAACACCCCTGAGGAGACCGCTGGTTGGCATGCGAGCGAGCAAGAGACGTCGATCATGATGGCGTTCAACGAGGCAAACGTGCACATGGATCGCGCTCGTGACGAGCGTGCCCACGCTCCGCACTGGTTGCCAGAGGCCTTCAAGAAGGACGATGCGAACCCTGACGCGGCCTTCAAGGGTTATGAGTACTTCTACTTCCCGATGGACCACAACGAGATGGCGGACTACGGCGTGATCGGCAACCCGTTCCGGGCCACGAAGGAAAAGGGCGAGCAGATCTTCGAGAGATTCTCCGACTACCTCGCCGAGGCACTGGTCGAGTTGCGTTCCGTACCGGTCAAGATCATCGACCGGGAGTTCCGGCTCAAGGCGTAGCGCGATGTCGCAGCGACCGCGGATCGGCTTGATGTATCAGCGCGAGTACCCACCGGAAGGCCTGGTGGCCGCTTCGCGCACCTACGAGGAGCTGGGATACGACGACGTCTGGTTCGTGGAGGATCTTCGGTTCGCCGGCGGTCTGACGTCAGCCGCGCTGGCGCTGCAGGCGACGGCCTCGATCGAGGTCGGCATCGGCATCCTCGCCGCCGTGGTGCGAAACCCGGTCTTTGCCGCGATGGAGATCGCCACCCTGGCGAGGCTGTATCCGGGCCGGCTCGTGGCGGGTATCGGGCACGGCGTTCAGGACTGGATGATGGACGTCGGCGCGCGTGTACCGTCGCCGCTCGGAGCCCTTGGCGCCACTCTCGAGGTCGTTGGACAGCTGCTCGACGGTCGCAGCGTTACCGTCGAGGGCACCTACGCGACGGTTCGGGACGTGGCGCTGGAGTTCCCGCCGCCGAAGCCGCCGGTTGTTCTCGGCGGGGTGAGAGGGGAGAAGTCCCTCGAGCTGTGCGGCCGGCTCTGTGACGGAGTACTCCTGGCGGAGCCGGTTACGCCGGCTTACGTCCGGTGGGCTGCCCAGGTGATGAGCGGGCCCGCCGCGTTGGCTGGACGCGCGACCCCGACGGTTGCCGTGTACGCCTTGCTTTCGGTCGACGACGATCGCGAGTTGGCCGCCGATCGACTCAGACTCAGGATCGCGAGCAGCCTGGCAGACCCTACGACGCACGTACACCTGCAAGGCCTGCCGTTCCGCGACGAGATGCTTGAGGAGTGCGCGAGCGGCCCGGTCGAGGAGTGCGCCCGAAGTCTTCGTCCGGAGTGGATCTCCGCACTCGCCGTCTCGGGTACTCCAGCGGAGTGCGCGGACGGCGTGGCGGCCTTGGGTCTGGCGGGAGCGAGTCGCGTCGTTCTGCTCCCCCCGCCCGGTCTCGCCGCCCAGCAGGCTGAGCAGTTTGCCCGCGAAGTCCTGCCGCTCGTGCGGGCGGCGAGTAGCTAGCCGGCCGGCTACTTGGCGAGCAGGCCGAGGTCGACGGACAGCGTGATGCCGGTCACGTAGCGGCCTGAGTCGCTCACCAGCCAGAGCAGCGCCTCGCTCACGTCGTCCATCTCGATCCATGGCTCCTTGATCAGATGGTGCTCGACGAACCCTGCGTAGGCGTCCACCTCGGTCGGCTCCTCGAGGTCGGGCCGGAACATCTTGTAGACGCCAGGGTTCTTGAGCATCACCGTGTTGACGTTGGTCGGAGCGATCGCGTTCACCCGGATCTTGTGGGGCGCCAGTTCGTTCGCGAGGTTGCGGGCAAGCCCGACAACGCCGTGCTTGGCCGCAACGTAGTGGCCGAGGGTATGCAGTGCCCTGAGGCCGGCGGTCGAGCTCGTCATCACGATGGCGCCGCCCTTCCCTCCCTTCACGATCTCCGGCGCTCCGGCGCGAATTGTCTTCCAGACTCCGGTGAGATTGACGTCGATCATGGTCTGGAATGTCGTCTCGTCCAGCTCGATGAGTTCTCCGTACGACACGATGCCGGCGTTGGCGAGGATGATGTCGAGCCGGCCGAGCGTCTCAACGCCGCGCGCGACCACCGCGTGAAGTGCAGCAAGATCCCTGACGTCCGCCTGCTGTGCCACGATGCGCCGCCCGAGCGCCTCGACCTCATCGACGAGTGACTCGAGGTCGCCGAGGCCAGGCCCGTCGTAAGGCACCGTCTCGATTGATTTACACGCATCGATTGCGATGATGTCGGCGCCCTCTTGGGCGAACCGCAGCGCGTGGTTCCTGCCTTGGCCGCGCGCAGCACCGGTAATGAACGCGACCTTGCCGTCCAAGCGTCCCACGGAGTCCACACCCTTCGTCGTTGGCGTTGTCACCCGCACGGCTGTGCGGGGTGGCATCAGGGGACCGGCTCGATCTCGACTTGAGTGGCCAGTCGTTCAGCGGTAATCGGTGCCAGGAGGTCGCTCAGGATTCGCTGGTGCTCGGGGTGGTCCAGGTAGTCGAGCAGGTCGGCCCGGGTATTTGCCACCGCGACCACGCCGTAGTCGGCCGCACCGGCCCGCATTCCGATGCTGCTGCCGTGCCGATACTCCACGATCTGGGGAAGAGTGGCGACCAGCGCTGCCAGGGCACCGTCGGCGGCGGCGATGCTCGTCGGCGTCGCGGACTTGTTCCACCGGAATACGACCACGTGCATGATCACCGTATGCGGCTCCTCGGGTAGTGACGGCCGGCCGTCTGCGCTCGGATGCGTTGTTCGCTATCTCGGACATCTCAGCGGCTCATCGCCGTGAATCAACGCCTTGACAGTGCAACGACGGCAATCCTACGCTTCCGACTCGCCCAGCATCGAACACAGGTCGGTCGAGTCCGCCCCGAAGCCAGGCCCAGGTCCAGGCGCGTGCGGCCCTTCGCGACCACGACGTCGCGGGGAGACGAATCGTGAGCAGTAGCGAGGTCCCGCGGCTGCGGTGGGGAATCGTGTCGACGGCGCGGATCGCCGACGCCGTCGTGCCCGGCCTGGTCCGGTCGGAGGTCAACGAGCTTGTCGCGGTGGCGAGTCGCGACCCGGCCAAGGCGCGGGCAGCCGCCGAGCGGTTCGGAATCGACTGCGCGTATGGAAGCTACGAGGACCTGATCGCGGACCCCGACATCGACTGCCTCTACGTGTGCCTGCCCAACAGCCTGCATGCGGAGTGGGTGCGACGCGGTCTTGAGGCAGGCAAGCATGTGTTGTGTGAGAAGCCCCTCACGCCGAAGGCCGCTGAGACATCGGCGCTGTTGGATCTGGCGAGCGAACGCGGAAGGGTGTTGGCCGAGGCCTTCATGTACCGGCACCACCCCAAGACGCGGGAGCTGGGTGCGCTCGTCGCATCGGGAGAGCTCGGGGAGATCCACACGATCCGCGCGTCCTTCAACTTCTGGACCGACGATCCTGCCAACGATGTCCGCTACAGCGAGGCGCTGGCCGGAGGGGCCTTGCTTGACGTCGGGAGCTACTGCGTCAGCTTGGCCAATTATCTGCTCGACGACGAGCCCGAGGAGGTCGCAGGACTCGAGGTGCTGGCGTCCTCCGGCGTGGAAGAGCGGTTTCTCGGATGGATGTCGTACCGGTCGAGGTGCGTCGCGACGTTCGATTGCTCGATGCGATCGCCGTTGTCGGTCGGTGCCTCCGTCCTCGGGTCGGCCGGGGAGGCCTACGTGGCGATGCCCTGGTATGCCCATCGGGCGCCGCACACCATCGAAGTTCGCTATCCCGATGGGTCCTCGCGTTCGATCGAAGCGGTGGGTGCCGACGCGTACTACCTGGAGACCGAGGACTTCGCGGCATCGGTCGCCGGCCTGAAATCGCCCGAGGTGCCTCCGGCCGAGACCGTGCGGACCTTGCGCACGATCGAGCGGCTGCGGTCCAGCGCCGCCATCTCGATCTCCCCGGCCGGCTAACCGGCAGCGTCGTGGAGCGGGTCGGTGCTCAGAGTGCGGGCGTCAGCTCCCGAAAACCGGCGCCGAGAGCCCGCAAGCCGGCGTCGAGGTAGACGGTGAGGTCGCTGTCGGCTTTGGTCAGCCAGGTGTCAAAGGCGGCGCGGCAGGTCGCGAGCGTGCTGCGGCCGATCGCCAACGGAAACAAGGAGTCGGCGGGCAAACCGGTCCGGCCCGCGGCGAACTCGCTGACCGCGCGCTCCCAGGCGTCGTAGTGCGGAGCCGCACTCGCTTGCAGGGCGGGCACACTGCCGATGAGGTTCATGCGGCTTCGCAACTCCGCGACGTCCGCGGCGCGGTAGCGGTTGACGCTCACCACCACGTGCCGGATCGCGGTCATCATGTCGAGGTCTTGGGTCACGGCACTGAAGGCGGCACGCAGCGCCTGAACCTCGCTGTCGAACTGGTGCCACAGCACCGCTGCCTTCGAGTCGAAGTAGCGGAAGAAGGTACGCCGGCTCACCCCGGCAGCCGACGCGATGTCCTCGACCGTCGTCGCGTCGAATCCGCGCTGGCTGAACAACCGAAGGGCGATGACCTCGAGGTCGCGCGGGCTGGTGCCGGGTGGGCGCCCTCGCCGCGTGGCGAGGGTCGGCTCGGACTGGTCCATGTCGACACCCCCATCGAGCGACCGGCTCGGGGTTGATTCTGGCACTGGATGACGATAATGTGCGCGGAATTCGTCACAGCGTGCCGAAACGCAGCCCACGAACCTGGAGGCCACCGTGAGCCAGACAGTCAACCCGCCGCTTGCGGAACCGGCCGCCGAGCCGATCGACGAGGCGCCGGAGGTCGTGATCGAAGACCTGCTCGTCGAGGACGTCTCGATCGATGGAATGTGCGGTGTCTATTAGCCCGGTCACCCGGCCGAACACGACACCGTTCGACCTCGATAGGTCGTGGCGCCTGCATCCGAGCGTCGCCGTTCGTCCCGAGAGCTTTGGCGCGCTGCTGTATCACTTCGGAACCCGGCGGCTGTCGTTTCTCAAGAGTCCGAAGCTGCTCGATGTCGTGCAATCGCTGGAGGGGGCGTCGACCGCAAGAGCGGCCTGCGCCATCGCGGGGGTTGCACCGGCGGACCTGCCCAGTTACCAGCGAGCACTCGCGACCCTGGCCGCCTCAGACATGATCCTTGCGGAGTCGTGAGCATGACGATCTCGGCTGACCCGGTACCACGTACCTTGCCGCTGACCGACCGGTTTGCGGCCGGTCTCGATGCACCGATCTGCCTCACCTGGGAACTGACGTACGCCTGCAATCTGTCATGCATTCATTGCCTGTCGAGCTCCGGTCGGCGCGATCCGAACGAGCTCAGCACCGCGGAGTGCTGCGCGATCATCGACGAGCTCGAGGCGATGCAGGTCTTCTACATCAACATCGGCGGCGGTGAACCCACCACCCGGCCTGACTTCTGGCAACTCGTCGACTATGCGACGGCGCATCACGTCGGAGTGAAGTTCTCGACCAATGGCCGGAGGATCACACCAACGGTGGCGCAGCGGATTGCCGCCAGCGACTACGTCGACGTCCAGATCTCCCTCGACGGAGCGACCGCGGACATCAATGATCACGTCCGAGGTAAGGGGTCATTCGCGGTCGCCACCCAGGCGATGGAGCACCTTCAGCACGCGGGGGCGAGCGGCTTCAAGCTATCGGTGGTCGTGACCCGACACAACGTCGGGCAGCTTGACGAGTTCGAGGCGCTTGCTGACCGCTACGGTGCCCAGCTCCGACTGACTCGCCTGCGGCCGTCCGGTCGTGGGGTCGAGGTCTGGGATGAGCTCCACCCCACTGCGTCCCAGCAACGGGAGCTCTATGACTGGCTGTTGCTGCATGCCGACCGCGTCCTCACCGGGGACTCGTTCTTCCACCTCGCCGGGTACGGCGAAGCCCTGCCGGGTCTCAACCTGTGCGGCGCCGGGCGCGTGGTGTGTCTGATCGATCCGGTCGGCGACGTCTATGCGTGCCCGTTTGCGATTCACGACACATTTCGAGCGGGCAGTGTTCGGGGCACCGGAGGATTCCGGCAGGTCTGGCGGGACTCGCCGCTTTTCGCCAAGCTTCGCGCTCCCCAGAGTGGCGGCGCCTGTCGCGCGTGCTCCGCCTACGACTCCTGTCGTGGTGGGTGTATGGCGGCGAAGTACTTCACGGGTCTGCCGCTTGACGGGCCGGACCCCGAGTGCGTCCGCGGACACGGCGAACAAGCGCTGGCGTCCGTGCCGAGCGAGTCGGTGCCGCGGCCCTCGCTTGACCACTCTCATCGCGGCCGAGCAGCGGCCGGCCCGGTGCCGATCACGATCGGGCGTTCGCCGTCGGCCCGCGGCTTCCCGGAGCGACCCTGCGCCGAAGGCCCGCTGACTAGGGCCTGGCTCAGCGGCATCGAATCGAGCTAGCCCATGATCGCCGATCGGTCGAGCGTCTCCCTGGCGGATCTTGCCTGGCCGGTGGTCGGTGAACGCTGCGCCCGCGGGGCCGTCCTCGCCGTGCCGGTCGGCTCGACCGAACAGCACGGCCCGCAGCTGCCGTTGTCGACCGACACCGACATCGCGGGTGCCCTGTGCGAACGCCTGGCGGCGGTTCGTGATGACGTGATCATCGCTCCGGCGATTGCTTACGGGTCGAGCGGCGAGCACGAGGGTTTTCCGGGCACCCTGTCGATCGGGCAGCAGTGCCTCGAGTATCTCGTCGTCGAGCTCGTGCGCTCGGCATCCCGGACCTTCCCCGCCGTACTCCTGGTGTGCGCGCATGGCGGTAACGCGGCGCCCCTGATGCGCGCCGTGGCGTGTCTGCGAGCCGAATCGAGGGATGTTCTGCTCTTCTTGCCGCGATGTGAAGGCGATGCGCATGCCGGCCGAACGGAGACCTCGATAATGCTGGCGTTGCATCCCGACCGGACCCGGATGAACCTTGCCGTGCCCGGGAACATGCGCCCCCTGGCTGAACTGATGCCTACGCTTCGGTCCGCGGGAGTCCGTGCCGTCAGCGAGTCCGGCGTGCTCGGAGACCCGGTCGGCGCGACCGCGGACGAAGGCAGCGCACTCCTCGATCAGCTCGAGATCGCGCTGGTCGATCAGGTCGTGCGCTGGCGCGAAGAGCGATCGTGAGCAGCGAGGCGCGGGTGGCGATCGTCACGGGGGCGGCGCGTGGGATCGGGGCCGCGACGACTCACGCGCTGGCCGGCGCCGGATGGGCTGTGCTTGCCGTCGATATCGCTGCCGACGACCCGGCCCTGCCGTACGCCCTCGGCAGCTTGGAGGATCTTGACGCGGTGGTCGAAACCGCGCAGCGCGTCGCGTACTCGCGGGACGCCGTGGCGCCCTTCGTCGGCGACGTTCGGGACCAGGCGGCGATGGACGCGGCGGTGGCGGATGCCGAGTCGCGATGGGGCGGGGTCGACTGCGCGGTGGCGTGCGCCGCCGTCATCGCGGGGGGACGACCAGGGTGGGAGCTCCCCGTCGATCAGCAGCAAGCGGTTCTGGACGTCGACCTCGGGGGCGTTCTCAACCTGGCGCGTGCGGCGGTGCCGGCGCTGCTGCGTCGGCCGGAGCCGCGAGCCGGACGATTCGTGGCCGTGGCGTCGGCGGCCGCCACCCGTGGGCTGTCTAACCTCGCGGCGTACTGCGCGGCGAAGGCAGGCGTGGCGGGCTTCGTCCGGGCCCTCGCTGCCGAGCTCGGCGGAAGTGGGGTCACCGCCAACGCCGTCAGTCCCGGCTCCACTGCTACGTCGATGTTGGAGGAGAGCGCGCGGCTCTACGACCTCCCGGACATCGCGGGGTTCGCAGCCCAGCAGCCGATCGGCCGGCTGATCGATCCGGTCGAGGTCGCCGCGGTCGTCGCCTTTCTGGCAAGCCACGAGAGCGGCGGCATGACGGGTGCCGTTGTCCCTGTAGACGGTGGCTTGGCGCTATGACCACACCGTTACCGACCGGCATCCGGCTGCGGCCCGACCGCTCGACCCTCGAGATCGACGATCGTCTGGTCGGCGGCTCTCCGCGCCGCATGATGCGACTGTCGCGGGCCGGGTGCGCGGCGTGGCAGGAGTTGATGAGCGGACCGATCCGCACTGCTGCGGGAGCGGCGCTGGGCCGCAGACTTACCGACGCGGAGTTCGCCCATCCACTGCCCGGACCGGCAACTGCGCAGGCCGGTGTGACCGTCGTCATCCCCGTACGCGACCGAGCCCCTGGATTGGACCGTTGCTTGCGATCTGTGCATCCACGTTGCGACGTCGTCGTGGTGGACGACGGGTCGGTCGACGCGGGAGCGGTCGAACGGGTGGCGGGTAGACATGGGGCTCGGCTGGTCCGACGTGACCGAAACGGTGGCCCTGCAGCTGCCCGCAACGCGGGCCTGAGCGACGTCACCTCACCGTTCGTCGCGTTTCTTGACAGTGACTGCGTGGCGTCCGACGGCTGGATCGAGCGCCTCTCCGGGCACTTCGCCGATCCGCTTGTCGCTGCAGTTGCACCGCGTATCCAGCCCGCCGGCGCGAAGGCTGCTTCGTATCTAGCGACCTGTGGCGTGCTGGATCTGGGGGATGCACCGGCGTTGGTTCGCCCGGGCGGCCGGGTCTCCTATGTCCCCACCGCCGCACTGGTGGTTCGCCGCTCGGCACTCGCGGCGATTGCCACGCGCGACGACGTCTTCGATCCCGAGCTTCGCTACGGCGAGGATGTCGATCTCGTGTGGCGGCTGGTCGGTGCGGGTTGGCGCGTCCGCTATGAGCCCGCCGTCGTGGTCACCCATCGCGAAGAAGGCGGGTGGCGGGAGCGGGCCGTGCGCAGGTTCGCCTACGGGACGTCTGCGGCACCATTGTCGCAACGACACCCTGAAGCCTTGGCCCCCATCGTCGTTCTGCCGCTGCCCGCTTGCGTCGTACTGGCCGGTTTCCTCCGCCGGCCCAGGCTGGCGCTCCTGGCAACCATCGCGTGTGCGGGCTCGACCTCGCGGATACTGGCGCGCGCCGGACTCACCGAACTCGGCACGGGTCGAACCACGCTCCGTGCGATCTCAGCCACCTGGTTGTCCTTCAGCCGCTACGCCGCGCAGTTCTCGATGCCCGCAGTGCTTGCCGTCGTCGCTACGCCCGGTCGCAGCGCCAGCCGCTCGCCCTGGCTGCGCAGGATTGCCGGGGTTTCCGTGCTTGTGGGCGCGCCGATGGTGGCCTGGCGGGCTAGCCAGCCGCGCTGTAGCTGGGCGCGGTTCGTCTCCGGGCGAGTTGTCGACGAATGCTCGTACGGCGCCGGCGTGTATTGGGGATGCATCCGACGGCGCACGTTCGCTCCGTTGGTTCCGAGGTTTCGCCGACCGACGCGATGGATCTGAGGTGCGTACGTGACCGACGTTTGGTTCGAATCCGTCGCGGAGGCCCAGCGCCGGGCCAAGAAGCGACTCCCGACCTCGGTCTACGGTGCGCTCATTGCCGGCTCCGAGCGCGGTACGACGCTGTTCGACAACGAGGCGGCCTTCGCCGAGCTCGGGTTCCTTCCGCGAGTGGCGGGTCAGCATTCCGAGCGCCGGCTCGCGACCAACGTGATGGGGATGTCGATCGAGCTTCCGGTGGTCATCTCCCCGACCGGTGTTCAAGCGGTGCACCCGGACGGAGAGGTTGCGGTAGCGAGAGCGGCCCGGGCTCGCGGCACGGCGATGGGGTTGAGCTCGTTTGCGAGCAAGCCGGTCGAGGAGGTTGTTGCGGCGAACCCGCTGACGCTGTTCCAGATGTACTGGAGCGGTAATCGCGATCAGATCAGCGCCCGGATCGAGCGCGCACGCGCTGCCGGAGCCGCCGGGTTGATCGTGACCCTCGACTGGTCGTTCTCCCACGGTCGCGACTGGGGCAGCCCGCAGATCCCGGAGCGCCTGAACCTTCGTGCCATGCTGCGGCATGCACCGGAGGCGCTTCGCCGGCCGCGCTGGTTCGCCTCATTCGCGCGCCGAGGCCGGCTGCCCACCCTGGCCGTCCCGAACGTGGTCCCGGCGGGTGAGCCGGGACCGAGCTTCTTCGGTGCGTATGGGGAGTGGATGCACACCGCCCCACCGTCCTGGGCAGACGTGGCGTGGCTACGTGCCGAGTGGGGCGGCCCGTTCATGCTCAAGGGTGTGACCCGCGTCGACGATGCGCGGCGTGCCGTCGATGCCGGTGTGACTGCGATCTCGGTGTCGAACCACGGCGGCAACAATCTCGACACCACGCCCGCAACCATTCGTGTCCTTCCGGAGGTTGCGCGAGCCGTCGGTGGCGATCTCGAAGTGTTGCTCGACGGGGGCATCCGGCGCGGCAGCGATGTGGCAAAGGCCCTCGCGCTCGGTGCCCGTGCCGTGATGATCGGGCGAGCCTCGCTCTGGGGCTTGGCGGCGAACGGCCAGGCTGGCGTCGAGAACATACTGGACATCCTGCGCGGCGGCCTCGACTCGGCCTTGCTCGGCTTGGGGCACCGATCGGTCCACGACCTGTCAGCGGCGGATGTGGTGGCCCCGGACGGATTTGCTCGCTCGGCACTGCCGATCGGCACTCCTCTCTGACCCCTTGAAATGTACTAAGTAAGGTTTTACGGTTGGACCCGCGGTCGCGGGCGGATGCCGAACTGATTGGCGGACTCCGTCGCCGCACGGGTTGTGCGGCACGTCTCACGAGTGGGAGTCCGATGGGAACTGAGGGTCATCGCGCCGGCACCGTTTGTGCAGAAGCCTTCGGGGACAGCTACGAGGCATCCGACGAACACGGCCTCGATCTTCAGCTCTTCGCGCGCATGTGCCGCATCCGCGCGTTCGAGGAGAGCCTGAAGCGACTGTTCGCCAAGGGTCAGCTTCCCGGATTCGTCCACCTCTACATCGGCGAGGAGGCGATTGCGGTCGGCGCCAACTCGGTGCTCCGGCAGGACGACAAGATCACCAGCACGCATCGCGGGCACGGTCATCTCATCGCCAAGGGTGCTGACGTCCGGCTGATGATGGCCGAGATCATGGGTCGAGTCACGGGCTACTGCAAGGGCAAAGGTGGCTCAATGCACATCGCGGAGTACGCGATCGGCATCCTGGGCGCGAACGGGATCGTGGGCGGCGGCATTCCGATTGCGACCGGATCGGCGCTCGCGGACTCCTATTTTGGCCGCGATTCGGTAACGGTGGCTTTCTTCGGAGACGGTGCCTCGAACCAGGGCGTCCTGCATGAGGCGATGAACCTCGCATCGGTATGGCGCCTGCCCGTCGTGTTTCTGTGCGAAAACAACGGCTACACGGAATGGATGCGCACCGAGGACATTACGGCCGGGCAGATCGCGGACCGTGGTCGGGCGTTCGGCTTGGAGTGCGCGACGGTGGACGGTAACGACGTCCACGCAGTGCGCCAGGCGGCGACCGCCGCGACCGAGCTGGCGAGAGCGGGTGGCGGACCGTCGTTGATCGAAGCGGTCACGTATCGCATCCCGGCTCATAACGAAGGAGAAGAGGTCTTCTCCGGCAAGTACCGTCCCGACGAGGAGATCGCGCACTGGCGTGAAAGGGATCCGATCCTCCTTCATCGGCAACGAATTCTCGCCCACGAGGCGCCAGCCGCGCCGGTCCTTGAGGCGATCGAGGAACACCAGCGTGCGCTGGTCGAAGAGGCCGTGGCGTTCGCCCTCGCAAGCGAGCACCCAGAGCCCGCGAGTGCGCTCGAGGATCTGTACGCCGACGGTGCAGCATGACGACGACGTACATGGCACGGGCCATCGCGGATGCGCTGAACGAGGCAATGGCCGAGGATCCGAGCGTCATGGTGATCGGCGAGGACGTCGAACTCAGCACCATCGGGGCCACGAAAGGTCTCGTGGAGCGGTTCGGGCAGAACCGAGTCCGCAACTCTCCGATCTCCGAAGCCACGGTCGTAGGCGCCTGTGTCGGTGCTGCGGCGTGCGGTGTCCGGCCGGTCATGGACTTGATGTTCTCCAGCTTCTTCTACGTCGCCCTTGATCAGGTCGCGAACCAGGCCGCTCGGCTGCGCTACATGTCAGGCGGCCAGGTCGAACTGCCGCTCGTCCTCTTCACCGGCACTGGGCCGTCCGGGTCGGCGGCGGCCCAACATTCGGAGAACCCGCATCCGCTGCTGATGTCCTTGTCCGGGGTCAAGGTCGTCTTTCCCTCGACCCCGGCGGATGCGCGGGCCCTCCTGGTCGAGAGCGTCCGGGATCCGAATCCGGTCGTCTTCCTTCTCGATCTGATGCTCGCCGGGTCGAAGGGCGAGATTTCCGATCCACCCCATCGGGTGCCCCTCGGCAAGGGGGTCATTCGACGAGTCGGTACCGATGTGACGGTGGTGGCGATTGGCTCCGCGGTTCCTCAGTCGCTGGAGGCCGCGGAGGTCTTGGCCAACGAGGGTGTCGCTGTCGAGGTCATCGATCCCCGAACCCTTGTGCCACTGGACGACGAGCTGATCGAGAGCTCGGTGCGCCGAACCGGCCGACTCGTTGTTGCAGATCCGGCTCGGGCGACGTGCGGTGCCGCCGCGGAGATCATCACCAGGGTCGTCGACCGATGCTGGATGGATCTGCGTAGCGCTCCCGTGCGGGTGGCATGGGAGGACGTGCCGATTCCCTACGCACCCGCCCTGGAGAGTCACGTCACCCTGACCGCGGACAAGATCGCGGCCGCAATTCGCGCCGCGGTTGCGTGATCGGCCGATCGAGCCGGAAGGAGATGACCGTGGACGTCACCTTGCCGAAGTGGGGAGTGTCGATGCAGGAAGCAACGATCGAAGAGTGGCTGGTGTCGCTCGGCGACACCGTCACCGAGGGTCAGCCGATCGTGCGAATCTCGACCGACAAGGTCGAGACCGAAGTCGAAGCGCCGGGATCAGGGGCGGTACTCGAAATCGTTGCGCCGATCGATTCCGTTGTTGCCGTCGGCGGTGTTCTCGCCATCATCGGATGACTCGATGCCGTCAGCCGCTGCAAGACCCGACGCTGCTCGTTGATGTGGGGAGCACCTATACCAAGGCGATCCTCGTTGATCGGTTCGGTCGACCCGTCACTTCCCACATGACGCCAACTGCTCATGCGGACCTCGACCGCGGGTTCGGCGATGTCCGCGCGGCGGTGGAGAGCCGGGCCGGGGTGGAACGCCAAGGCACCCAGGTTCTCGCGTCGTCCAGCGCGGCCGGCGGCCTGCGCCTTCTGGTGGTCGGCCTCGAGCCGGACCTGACCGTTCGGCTCGGCCAGCTCGCGGCGGCGACCGCCGGTGGCCGGGTCAGCGGCGCCTACGGCCTGGGCGATTTCCTTGCGACGACTCCTTCCACCATGGACGTGGTACTTCCCGACATCGTGCTGCTAACAGGGGGGACCGACGGTGGCGACGGAGCCGCGCTACCCGCGGCCGCAGGGCATCTGCGCGCACTCGGAGTCAACTGTCCGGTGGTCGTCGCCGGCAACCAGCAGACGTACCCGCTCGTCCGAGCGGTACTCGACGGCGCGGGCGTCGTTCGTTACGTGCCCAACGTGCTCCCTAGGTTGGGCGTGGTGAACCTCGGTCCGGCGAGATCGGCGATCCGCGAGGTGTTCATCGAGCACGTCATCGGAACCGGCCGGTTGGGATCCGCGGCTGCACTCGCAGCGCACGTGGTGATGCCGACGCCGGGCGCTGTGCTTGCTGCTACCGAGCTCGTCGGTGAGCTCGGAGAGGCGGAGTCGGGTCCCGTCAGTCCTCTGGTGGTGGACGTCGGGGGAGCCACGACCGATGTGCACTCCTACCTTTCTCCCGCCCGGCATCCGGAGGCCGACACCGATGACGTCGCGGGCGGTCTGCGCACGGTCGAGGCCGATCTCGGCATGCGCGAGAGCGCACTTTCCCTGGTTCAGGCCGCCGAGGAGGACCACTGGGTGGGGCGACACGCCACGGTCTTGCGTTCCGCGGCCGACGAGCTGGCGGCCGACCGGGCCTTCGTACCCGCCGATCCGGCGGGACGGCTGGTCGATCGGCAGCTGGGCACGTTGGCAACCGCGATCGGCCTGTCGAGACATTGCGGGCGCATGCGGATCGAGGTAGCGGCCAGCCGGCATCGGGCGCGTCCCACCGGCCGTGACCTGCGTCGGTCGGGTCTGGTCATCGCGACCGGTGGTGTCTTCCGGGGCATGTCCCGACCGCAGCTTGCGGTCCGCGCGGCACTGCGGCTCGCGGCCGCGCGGGGCGCGCTCGTGCCGCAGACGGGCGCGCGGGTCGCCATCGACACCGGCTACGTGCTTTGGGCGGTCGGGCTGTTGAGCACGACGTCCAGGGACGCGGCGAAGGTTTTGCTTGGCAGTGCAGTGCGCTTGCACGAGAGGCGGTGACATGACCGAGGGTGAGCTCGTTCCATCCGGGCTACCGCCCGGCCGCAGCCTGGTCGACCAGGGGCGCCGCTTGGCTCGTGCTGTCGACACCGGCTGGGCGACCTACGCCCGGAACCGCGGGGTACGAAACGAGCGCTACTACAAGGAGCGCACGATTGCGTCGGGGGAGATCACCTACTACATCAACCTCGGCCTCAAGTCGTGGCCCGAAACCCGAGCGGCGCTCCGCGAGGTGCTCGCGGCGGCCGAGCGCCTGGACGTGCGCGTCGACCGCGTCTCGCTGACCACGGATCGGCGGATGGGTCTTGCCCCGGAGTTGCGCCGTGAAGCGATCGAGGAGACCGGAATCATGTTCTGGACGCCCGAGGACTGGCAGGGCGCGGCCGAGGACCTCGACATCATGCCGATCCTCAACGATCACTCGGTCGGAAGCCCGGCCGGAGTCGACAACGCACTCGCCGCGGTCTGCGCAGGGTTCGGCTATGTCGGCAACCTCTCGCAGATGAACTACGGGTACGCGTGTGCCGTGTCGGACGTCGAGCAGATGATGGCAACTGTCGTCGCCATGGGCGTGATTGCTGAGAAGAAGGACGACGGTGTCGTCCTCGACTCCTATACCGACGACGGGTTCTGCGCCAGCTTCCACGATGCCGCCACCTCGATCGGATGGTGCCTCCTGCACCGTTACATCGCGGACGACCTGGTCGGGTGCGCCTATGCGCCAAGCTACGGGTCGACCTTTGCCGATCCTCTCCTCAAGCAGGCGTTCGGGCTTGCTCTCGACGCCATCAATGTCTCCAGGGTGCCGCCCTCGGTCGTCCATGGGGACACGAACTCGCTTCAGCCGCATTACTCACTCGACCGGAACGCCGCAATCGTGACGACCGACATCTACTTCACGATCGCGAACCAGCTCGCCCATCCGACCGGTACGTCGGTGCACCCGACCCCGCTCACCGAGCCACACCGGATCCCGACCGTCGAGGACATCGTTCAGTCTCTCGAGATCGGCCGGGAGGCGGAGCGGCGCGCTCGGCAGTCCTATCCGCTCATTGACTGGCGTCCGGTGTACGCGCTCAGGGACAGGCTGGTCGCCGCGGGGCGCGAGGTGTTCTCCCGGATGATGGACGGGCTGGCGGTCATGGGCGTCGACACCTCTGATGCGTTGCAGTTGCTGATCGCAACGCGGCGGCTCGGGGCCCAGCAGATCGAGCGGTTGTTCGGCGCTGGAGAAGCCGACACCGCTCATCCTCGAGGCCGGGTGCCCGTCGTCCCCACGGACACCCTGCGTCGCGCGAGCGAGAGCCTGGAGACCGTTCTGCGGTCGATCAACCAGATGGCTGAGGCACCGGATCTTCGCGGCGTGAAAGTGGTCGCCGCAAGTGGCGACATTCACGAGTA
>Ga0335074_10002307_pt1 | contig 25966 bp, 20 predicted proteins | sample Lox_Sample_23_FD_206715 | JGI IMG/M metagenome (GOLD analysis project Ga0335074, IMG submission 206715) | Soil microbial communities from Loxahatchee National Wildlife Refuge, Florida, United States - Lox_Sample_2.3 | ecosystem: Environmental > Terrestrial > Soil > Wetlands | place: USA... | reverse complement strand
GGGCGCGCCGACTCGAGACCTCATCGATGTCAACGGGATCCATCAGGAAGCCTTCGCCCTTATGCGCGACGAGGCGGGGCGATACAACATATCACTTCGGACAGAACTGGCAGCCGATCTTCCTCCGATCGTCGGAGATCGCGTGCAACTGCAGCAGGTCATGATGAATCTCATCATCAACGGGATCGAAGCGATGAAGGACGTTGATGGCACACGGGAGGTGATCCTCAAGTCGCAGCGAACTGAAGACGAGCAGATTCTTGTGTCGGTCAGTGATACCGGCATGGGGTTTGCGCCGGAAATGGCGGAGCAGCTATTCGCCCCGTTCTTTACAACCAAACCCGGTGGCACCGGCATGGGGCTTCGCATCTGCCGCTCAATCGTTGAGTCCCATGGCGGGCGCTTGTGGGCCGTCGGTAGCCCCGGGCGTGGCGCAACTTTTCACTTTAGCTTGCCTGCCGCGATTCTAGACCGTAGATGAATCCCAGCATCCGGTCGCGACACGCGAGGGATAACGCTTAACAACTTCGGTCGGTCGTGCTGATCAGCCCGGCTGATAGCTGCATTCACGAGCGGGTCGAGTCGCCGAGGAATTTCGACGCGGCAAGAGGCGGCGATCCCTCCTGCGCGGTTAATCGGTCGAGAAGTGCTGCGGCGATACCCAAGAGGTCGCGTTCTGCACCTGTCAGCTCTTGCCCCATCATTTGCGCAAGCCATCGATTCTGTCGGCGGGCGTCCTCCGCGAGAAGCTCATGCCCCCGGGTGGTAATCTCGATCAGCAGCTGACGTCGGTCGGCTTCGTCCTCATACCGGCGGATGAGGCCGGCCTCATCGAGCTCGGTGATGATGCGGGTTAACGACTGCGGCTGCAGGCGCTCAAGCTCGGCCAGCCGCGAGGCTGTGAGCGGGCGGCGCGTACGCTCGAGCCATCCGAGGAGGCTCAGCTTCGAGGCGCTCACGCCGTGATCGGCGCGCATCGCCCTGAGCCGGCGCGTGAGCGCGGCGGTACTGCGCCGGAGGGCGTTCGCGTCGCACAGCAGGTCCGTCGAGAGCCCGTCGGACATTCAGCGAAACCGTTTGAACCGGTCCCAGGTCTGCGTGAGGTTCGCGCGCAGCCCGCGGCACAGCAGGATTGGCCGCTCGTTCTCGTAAGGCATCGCATACGGCGCGTCGAGGGTGCCGACGATCTTGAGTTGGTCGCAGTATCGCTGCCAGCGGGCTGCTTCGCCGTTGACATGAATGATCACGGCCCCGTCGTAGCCCCGCGGACCCCAGAGGAAGTACTGGTTCTGGCCGCTGAGCGCGGGGGGCAATCCATCCGCCCTGCCGTAGACATCGATCGCGGCCGCCTCGCCATAATTTGAGGCGAGGATCGCGGCCCTACGCCGATCGGCGTCCGGTAGGGCGCGGTAAACGCCCGCGACCTGCTTCTCAAGCGCCTGCCAGCCCATCTCATCCGAGAACACCTGCGTGAGAGGCGCCCCGATTGCGGCGAGTTCGTCGGGGGGCGGCCGCAAATGCGTCACCCGCAGATACCGCGCGAGCTCCGGCGGGTCGAGTATCGGTAACGCAATCGGCACGAGGATCACAAAGACTGCGCTGGCGGCGGCAAGCCACGCGGCCGCGACGGTCCGACTCAAGCCGGCGCCGACCGCCGCGGCGCCGATCGCGAACATCGCTGGATAGGCGGCAAACAGATAGTAGTCCTTCCCACCCGTTGCAAAGTCGAGCGCCGCGGCAGCGGCGAATCCGACCGCGAGAAAGCGCAGCGGCCTCAGTCCATGCAGCAGGAACGGTCCGAGCATCCCGGCGAGCCACAACGGCGCCAGAAGCGGATTCAGCGCGACGATCTGCTGGACGGCAAAGGCGGCCGGGCCACCCGTCAGGTCGGTGGCCGAATGATGGGAGACGACGATAAGAAAGGGCCACCCATGGATCGCCTGCCAGATCAGACTTGGAGCGGCGATAGTTGCAGCGAGGGCGGTTCCCAGGCAGAACTCTCGGCAGGCGAGAACTCGACGCTGCGCCGTCAGGAGGAGCCCCGCGAGCAGTGGGATGACCCACATGAGGATTCCGTACTTGGCCTCCATCGCGAGTCCCACGATGAGCCCGGCCCACAGGAATGCGCGTCGGTCGCCGAGCAACACAACTCGGGCGACCAGGAAGGCGCACGCTGTCCAGGCGAGTGGCTCGAAGGTCGCCGTCGTCAGCGTCGAGGCGAGGCCGGCGAGCGCGGGCGAGAGCGCAGCGGCCGCCGCTGCGAGTACGAGCGTCACGCCCCCGCCGCCTGCAAGGCGCGCGAGGGCTGCCGAGAGCGGAATGAGCGTCGTCGCCGCGAGGACTGCAGGCAGGCGCAGGAGCCAGACGTTGTCGCCGAAAGCCTGGGTCGCGGCGGCGATCATCGGTACGAGGGGCGGCTGATCGACGTAGCCGAACTGCGGATGGCGACCGCAGACGATGAAGTAGAGCTCGTTGCGGAAGGCCTCGTAACGGCCCGCAACCAAGAGATGCAGCGCGGCCGTGGCGGCCGCGATCCCCCATACGATGAGCGTCGCGCGCAATGGCTCGGCGCGATCGATTGAGTTCGAAACAGAAGTCTCGTCGGTCGCAGCCATTGCGGCAACTCAGAGATAGTACTAATATACGTATTATTGACATGTCCAAGGTTAAAAGCAAATAACAGCAAACTGCCTTCTGAACCGCATTTATGGGCCCGGACCAAAGCAGTGGAACCAATTCACATCCTAGATCGATATAACGTAGAAGCGTACTAAAATGGGCCTACGTTGCCCCCGGAGTCGACGTAATTCTTGTCAGGCAACTAGCGGCTCCTTCGGCCAAGCGGTGCGTGCCTTACGTAGCGGGCGGGACGCTGACCCTCGCCGAGGAAAAGAACATGACGACCATCGCTCTTGTGAATGTTCCGGCGCGCGGCCACATCAACCCGACATTGCCTATCGTTCGCGAACTCGTCGCGCGGGGACACGCCCTGCATTACTTCGTTGCGTCCAAATGCCGAGGGATCGTCGAGGGCGTCGGCGCGAGCTTTCACGCACTGCCGCACATCGAGCGGATCGGAGCCGGCGCAGCAGGCCCGCCTGCACCGCCGGGAGACCGCGAGCTTGCGCTCCTGCCATTCGTGATGGCGTGCCAATCGACCGAAGTCGTACCACAGCTCGTAGAGACCATCCGGTCGCTCGGCGCCCAGTGTCTCGTGTACAACACCTTGAGCCTTTGGGCTCGTCTTGCCGGCGAATTTCTGCGTTTGCCGACGGTGGGGTTTCGTCCGTTTCATGCGCCACGATCTCCTCGCGCAGTGACAGGTCCGTTTGCAACCGAGAGCCTGGCTCAGCTCGCCGATGCAGCCGAGCGCGCGCTTGCGCAGCTCGCGCAAGCATTCGAACGGCTACCGCCGAGCCTCGACAGCCTCGTCTCCCAATCGGAAAACCCGACCCTGATCTTCATGCCGAGGGAGTTCGCGTTCGAAGCAGAGTCCTTCGATGAACGATTCCTCTTCGTGGGACCATCATTGCCCGAAGTGCCACCGGAACCATGGCCCTTCGAGAGCACCCCGGACGGGGCGCGCCGGCGCGCCTACGTCTCGCTCGGGACCCTCCGTAACGATGACCCGGCGTTCTACCGGCTGTGCTTTTCGGCCTTCGAGCCGGGGGCGTGGGAGGTCGTGATGTCCGTCGGCGAGCGCGTTGATCTCACAGCGCTAGCTCCCTTCCCGGCAAACTTCCTCGTGGCGCCGAGCGTCCGGCAGATTGCGGTGCTGCCTCACGCCGATGTGTTCGTGACGCATGGCGGACTGAACAGCGTGATGGAGAGCCTCTATTTCGGCGTGCCGATGGTCGTCATCCCTTCCATCGGCGAGCAGCGTCTTACGGGAAGCCGGATCGGAGCGCTCGGTCTCGGCGTTGCGCTCGAGCGGGAGGCGGTCACGAGGGAGCGTCTGCGCGACAGTGCGTCCCGCGTCGCGCGCAATGCAAGCGTTCTGGCCCGTATCGCGCCAATGCGAGATCGCGTGCGTGCCGCTGGAGGGTACCTCCGGGCGGCGGATGCGATCGTTCAACGGGCGTCTCGATCGTGAGTCGAGCCCCCGGACCTGGCCGGGGTCATTCGCCTGACACGCGCGAGCAGACGCCAATTGACCCAAGGTCAATACCATGGGCCATGTCTGAGACCTGACGACAGGAGCGCGCTTACATGAGGGTACTCACCGGCTCGCTGAGTTCTTCGCGGGCCACCCCTGTTGACCTCGAGAAGCAGAAGATCCAGTGGACTACTGTCCGTCGAACGTTCGGGCTCGCCGCACCGCACGCCCGCATGTTGCTCCTGTTTCTTGTGATCGTGGTCGTCAGCTCCTCCATTGCGATCGCAAATCCCCTCATTTATCGCGCGATCATCAATGAGGGGATCCTGAAGCAGAACGCGGCGCTCATCATGCGACTGGCACTGTTGGTGGCCGGCCTCGGCGTCTTCGACGCCGCGCTCGGCCTCGGTCAGACGTATCTGGCGGCGCGCGTAGGGGCCGAGGTTGTGCTGTCCCTGCGGATGAAATTGTTCGATCACATCCAGCAGATGCCCCTGTCATTTTTCTCGCGGACGCAGACCGGGGCCCTGGTCAATCGGCTGATGACCGATGCCAGGGGCGCCCGCAGCGCCTTCACGGATGTGCTCTCCAACGTAGGCGGCAACTCGGTGACCGTCGTGCTGATCTTCGGCGCTCTTTTCGCGTTGTCCTGGCGGATTACGCTCATTGTTCTGGTCCTCCTGCCGGTTTTCATGCTTCCCGCCCGGTACTGGGGTCGGCGAATCCGCGACGTGACGCGCGAAGCCTTGGACGCAGGGGCTGCGATGTCGAGCACGATGGTGGAACGGTTCAATGTGGCCGGCGCCCTGCTGAGCAAGCTGTTCGGACGCCCCGGGGAGGACGTTCGCGCCTTCGAAGTCAAGGCCCAAGCCCTATCGCGAACGGGAATCAGGGCGCGCTTGTATGGGCGCATGTTCGCCACACTCTTGATTCTCACGGCAACGCTCGCGACGGCTCTCGCCTATGGGTGGGGGGGCGTGCTCGCGACTCGCCACCTACTCGATGTGGGTACCGTGGTCGCGATCGTTTCGCTGCTCGCACGCTTATATGTTCCACTCATGGGGCTTTCAAACGTGCAGGTCAACGTGATGACCACGCTCGTGTCTTTCGAGAGGATCTTCGAGATTCTAGATTTGCAGCCGATGATTCGCGAGCGCCCACACGCCCTGACGATCCCGCGAGGGTCAATTCGCCTGACTTTCGAGAACGTCTCTTTCCACTACCCCTCGGCCGCCGAGGTCTCGTTGGCCTCACTGGAATCGATCGCTGTCCCCGAGAAACGTGTCAAGCGCACGATACTTCATGACATCAGTTTCAACGCGGACCCGGGTCAGCTGGTGGCACTCGTCGGCCCTTCGGGAGCCGGAAAGACGACCCTTACCCATCTCATTCCGCGGCTTTACGATCCCCAGGCCGGATCCGTGCGCGTGAACGATGTCGACATTCGTGATGCGACGCTCGAGTCCCTGAGAGCGCGCATCGGTGTGGTCACGCAGGATGCACACCTATTCCACGACACCCTGCGTGCGAATCTCCTGTATGCACGGCCGCACGCGAGCGAAGAGGAGATCCGTGCAGCGCTGCGCGATGCGCAGATCCTCGAGGTCGTGGAAGCTCTGCCGGATGGCCTGGACACGATGGTCGGCGAGCGCGGCTACCGATTCTCGGGTGGCGAGAAACAGCGTTTGGCGATCGCACGACTGCTGCTGAAGGTGCCGGATCTGGTCATCCTGGATGAAGCGACCGCTCATCTTGATTCTGCCTCGGAGATGGTGATCCAAGGAGCGCTGGAGCAGGCGCTCACCGGCCGCACCTCGATTGTGATCGCCCATCGGCTCTCTACGGTTGTCAGGGCGGATCAGATTCTGGTTCTGCAGGACGGTCGAATCGTGGACAGAGGGACGCATGCAGAGCTGATCGCGAAGGCCGGCCTGTACGCAGAGTTATATCAGCGCCAGTTTGCAGCTGCAGTACCGGGATCTGCGTCGTCCGCACGCGACGGGGTGGGATAAGCGAGCGTCGGGACCCGACGGGGTCGGTGCAACCCGATCAGGAAGCTGCAGGTTTCGTGTCCGTTATCGCGCTGATTGAGCTCGTGCGGGTCCTCACCTCCTGCTATGACTTAACGCGAGAGCAGATCGCGGAGGCGCTGGATGCGCTCCTGCGGGCCAGAGAGCTCGTTCTGGACCGCGCCGAGCAGGTCGGCCAAGCACTGCGTGTCTTCGTGCAAGTTCAGCAGACTTCGCAGACTGTCTCATCGAGCGCACTGCTCACGCCGCAGGCTGCGATAGAACGATGACTTTCGACCGTTCGGCCGCGAATAGTGTGGGGATGATGCTCGTCACGTGAGTGGATGAGTGGAACCGACGCCTGGCTGTCGCTCATCAAAGAAAGTGAGGACAGCATACATTCTGGCATTCGGGCACGGCCGGCTCCAAATGGAGAATCGGTGAGGCAGGCAGAGAAACGACTTCGAATCGGCGTGAGCCACTCAGGGAGACATGTCGGAATGATGCGCGTTACAACTATGTTGATCGTGTTGCTGCTCGCCGCGGCCTCGCTTGTCAACGCTCGGAGTCCATCGGACGAGGCGGCGATTCGTGCGCTCCCGCAGGCGTTCTGTCAGGCTTGGAATCAACACGACGGTCACAAGCTTGCGCAGATCATGGCTGCCGATGTCGACTTTGTTACGGTCGGAGCGATGTGGCTGCACGGGCGAGCCGACTTTGAGAAGTATCACGTCCCGCTGTTGAACGGGCGCTTCAAAGACTCCACAATCACGCGGCTGCAGACCGCCGTGCGATTTCTGCGCTCCGACGTCGCTGTGGTGCACTGGAGCTGGAAGATCGTGGGCGACAGGAACCCCGACGGCACACCACGGCATCCTCGATACGGGATGATGACGATGGTTGTAGAGAAGAGAAACGGCAGCTGGTTGGTGGTTGCCTCGCAGAATGACAACGCGGTTCCGTGGAGTCCGACCGAGGGTCAGCTGCCCAATCTCGCGATGCCGATCCCCGGACCCGATCAAGAACGGCGGTGATGGTTGCGCGCCGATTACCTGGAGAGGGACAACGCCATTGATCACGGTGACTGTAAATCGCGCGAGGTCGCACGCGGCACCACTGAGGGATTACTGGCATACGCCCGACCATTGAACCGGGTGACCGCGGCGATTCGCCTGATACCACCCCCACCTACTGTCACCGTCAGCGTATGCCAGCTATGACTTTTCTCGCTCGGCACGGCAACCGGCTCCCGACTGATCGTGCTCACGGAAAGCCGTCGAAATGATCCGGCGCGGTTTCCGCGGAAGAATGAAGAATAAGGAGGGCGCAGCCGCTGCAGCCACGATATCGGGGGTCGTCTATCAGAACGACAGCGTCGGCAATCCCATCCTCGCTAAGATCCAACAAAGCGTAGGTGAAGCTCTGCGGTGGTAACTTCGGGCGCCATTCTTGGTCCGCCGCCCAGAAATCCTTGACCTCGGCACGCCGCTCGCGCGGCATATGCTCGCAACGATGGGTCCTGTCTCATAGGGGCACGTTGGCTCGCGCCGCCATGCGACCGAGCGGGACCCGTAGCGCGATTGCAGCGGCCGCACCGAACGCCATGGTGGCTGCGATGCAGCCGAAGGTGGCGGTGAAGCCGATGGGGTCGACCCATTTGCCGGTCACGCCCGACAGGTATCCCCCCAGCCCAAGCGTGAGCAGATACCACGCTCCCATCGTCACCGATGCGAATCCGGCGGGGGCAGCTCGGGAGACGAAGCCGTACGTGGCGGTCCACGCGACGATCTCACCCAGACCCAGGAGCGCGACGCCGAGCAGCGGCATCCAAAGAGGTGCCAGCCCGCCGTGCGTGGTTAGCAACCCAGCTGCGTACATGAGCGCATTGCCCAGCGTCACCATAGAGAGCGCGAAAAAATACTTCTGCACGATGTCGATGTGGCGATTGCGTGCGGCGAGGCGGATCCAGAGCGCTGCGATGATGGGCGCGATCAGAATGACGACGGCCGCGTTGATCGAGGAGAACCACGCCACCGGCACCACGAAGGCGCCGACGGAGCGGTCGACGGAATGCTCGATGAACAGCGACCAGCTCCCGAACATCTGGAACCAGCCCGTACTGAAGATGCACATCAGTCCGGCGAGCACCAGCACCAGTACGATGCGCCGTGTGTTCTCGCCGCGGGCTGGGGGTACGGCCTCTGCATCGGAGTTCTGTGCATCGGAGCGCGATGCCAGCGCCTTCAGGCCGATATCGCCAAGCCAGCGGGGGCCGAGCAGAAGATAGAGGATGAGCGACACCGCCATGCCCACCGCGGCGACGGCAAAGCCGTAGGGCCAGCCGTAACGCTCGGAGACAACGCCCACGGCAAAGCCGGACAGCATGGCGCCGACGGAGATACCGAGGTAGTAGTAGGCAAATGCGCTCTCGCGGCGCGGATCGTCGGGGCGCAAGGTCTCGCCGCACAGGACGACGAGGGTCGATTTCATCAGCGCGTTGCCCACGATCAGGAAGAAGAGCGCTGCGTAAAATCCGAGCGCGCTCGCTCCGTACGCCTCGCTCAGCCAGGCGATGCCGTGCAGGCGCCCGATCGATGCGCCGTGCTGCGCGATTGCGGCGGCGATTTGCGGTCCTCGATCGATCTCGCCGAGCGGCACACCGAGGGAGTGCAGCGCTTCGAGCAGCGGCGCGTGGTGCCAGAGCCCCAGAAGCGCCGGCAGGTAGGCGGGCGATGCGGTGAGGATCTGTCCCATCAGCATGGTGCTTGCGCCGAGAGCGACCGCACGGCGCCGGCCGAGCACCCGGTCCGCGAGATAACCGCCGAATGCCGGAAAGGCGTACATGGCGCCCGAATAGGCGCCCACGATCGTCAGCGCCTGTGCGGAAGACCAGCCGAAACCGCCGTGTGCCACGTCGCCCGTCAGAAAGAGGGCGAGGATGGCGAGCATGCCGTAGAAGCTGAACCGCTCCCAGAACTCGATGCCGATGATGAGCCAGGTGCCGCGTGGATAACCGAACCAGCCGGAGTGCTGGTCCGCTTCGCCCGCTGCTGGCGTCGAAGACGCATTTCCCGAGGATCGTTGTGGTATCGCCGGTGTCTGCATGGACGGAGCCGAGCTGCTTATGGCGCCTAACCGGGGGATCCGCGCGCGTCGGCGCATGCGGGACCGGATGGCGCACCGGCAGGAGCGCTTGCTCGGCCCGCGGTGTGCGCGAGCTGTGCCGCCTCTTGAGTGAGGGCGGCCCGATCGAGCTTGTGCGTCCCGGAGACTGGCAGTTGCGCTCGGAACTCGACGAACCGCGGATGTGCGTACGCGGGGCCGTTTGCCAAGGCATACTGCTTGATCTCGTCGGCTGCGGGCTGTGTACCGGGACGCGCCACGATGAACGCCACCGGGATCTGCCCCTTGATGTCGTCGGGCGCGGGCACGACGATCGCCTGCGCCACCGCGGGGTGGCGCTCGAGGAGCTTCTCCACCTCGCCGGGATAGATGTTCTCGCCGCCGCAGACGAACATGTCGTCGGCGCGGCCGACGAAGTAGAAGAAGCCGCTTGAGTCGCGACGCATGACGTCGCCGGTCAGGTACCAGGACTCACGCATCTTCTCGCGGGTGACCTCCGGTAGGTTCAGATATCCCTTCATCAGCGCAGGCGTCCGCAACGCCAGCACGCCTTGGTCGGGCGAAGGACCGTCCACCAGGCGACACTGGGTGCCCGGCGCGGGGTAACCGAGCGAGAGCGGCGGCGTGGGCAAGCCGTCCGGATGGAGCCCGAACGTTGCCGGGCCGGCCTCGGTCGTGCCGTACCCGTTGGACACGCTCGCATTGGGGAAGAGACGCTGGATCTGACCAAGCAACGCATCCGTGAGCGGCGCCGAGCCGATCGAGATGGTGTGCACGCAGCTCAGATCGAGCTGTGCGATCAACTCCGCCTCGCGCACCATCAGGGCAAACATGGTGGGGATCCCGGAGAGCACCGTGCAACGCTGTTCTGCCACGGCGCGCAGATAGGCGCGTGCCTCGAAGCGGGGTTGCGAGAAGAGCGTGACGCGGTTGACGAGCGCCATGGTGGAGAAGAACAGCCCGTTCATGTGATAGAGCGGCGCGACGACGAGCGTGCGCTCGGGCGGCGTGTGTGCGTCGAGCGCCTCGCAGAGCCTCGACAGGGGCCAGAGCTGACCGCGGTGGTTGAGCGGCACTCCTTTGGGCACTCCGGTGGAGCCGGAGGTGTAGAGGATCTCCGCGAGGTCGTCGTCAGCGGGTATGAAAGTGTCGAGCGGGCCGGGGTCGAGGAAGTCCGCAAATTCCCGTCCGCCGTGCGAATCGAAGGAAATCGCGGGGATGCCGCCGGGAACCAGCGCGGCGCGCCGCCCGTCGACGAACGCGAGCTTGATCTCACTGTCCCGGAAGATGTGGGCGACGGTTGCAGCGGTCAGCTTGAAATTCACGGGAACCGCGACGGCCCCCGCCCGCATGGCGCCGAGGTAGGCGACGAGGAATTCAAGGCGGTTCTCGGCGAGGATGCCGACACGCTCGCCTACGCCCACTGCCCGGCGGCGCAGGCCCCGCGCCAGCGCGACGATGTGACGGTCGAGCTCCGCGGCCGTCACCCTCCAGGGTCGATCGGGTTCGCGCAGGTCGACGTAGGCCGGCCGGTCCGCGAGCGCGGGCAGACGCAGAATGTCGCCGAGGTTACGAAGCTCGCTCATCGCCGCGACCGCCTCACGGCCGCAGGACGACTTTGCCAAAGACTTCCCGATCCTCGAGGAGGCGCTCGCCCTCGGCCGCCTGCTCGAGCGGTAGCACGCGATCGACGACGGGATTGAGGCGGCCTCCGGCGACCAGGTCGAGCAGGGTGCTCAGATCCTCCTTCATCCAGCCGTCGGAGCCGATCAGTGTGTGCTCGAAAGTCCACCAGTACCGCGCATCCAGGCGCAGGTCAAAACCTGCGGTCGCGCCGCAACACAGAATGCGGCCGCCCAGCGTCACACACTTCTGCGTCTCAATCAGCGTGTCTCCACCGGTGAAGTTGACCGCGACATCGACGCCTCCGGAACCGGTGATCCGCGGTTTACCGTACAGCTCCTTCACCGCCTCGAGAAGCGGGCGCTCCCGATAGTTCACGACGTGGTCGGCGCCGATCTCACGCAGTCGCTGCAGCTTGGGTGCGCTGCCCGCGCAGGCGATCACTTCCGCGCCGGCGAACTTCGCGAGCTGCACGCACGCGACACCGACCCCGCCGCTCGCGCCGAGTACCAGAATGCGCTCGCCGGCACGCAACCCCCCGCGGGTGAAGAGCATGCGGTAGGCTGTGCCGTAGGCGAGCGGGAGGGCGGCCGCCTGGTCGAAAGTCACGCCTGCCGGGATCTCGATGAGCATCGATTGCGCCACCGTGATCTGTTCCGCCCGGCCTCCGGGAAGGGTCTCCCCGAGCATCCCGAAGTGCTCGCCCTCGCGCAGCACGGGATCGACGAGGACGCGCTTGCCGATCCAAGACCCATCGGCAGCCGATCCCACGGCCAGGACAGTGCCGGCGATGTCCGAACCCGCGATCACCGGCAGGGCGATGCGCACGCCGGGCATGCCGCGACGGGTGAAGATATCGTGATAGTTGACGGACGTTGCAGCAACTGCGACGAGGACCTCGGCAGCACCCGGGCGGGGGCTCGGGACCTGACGAAGCTGCAGAGTGTCGCGGCCTCCGTGTGCCGTGGTCAGTAGTGCTCGCATCGTGTCGTTCCTGTTCAGCCGGGCTGCGTGCCGTAGCAGCCGCGGCCTATCGCGATCAGCCGGCCCAAGCCGTCCTTCACGTCGACATCAACGACGCCGATCGTTTTCCCGGCCTTGCGGACCGTGGCGCGCGCGATGAGATCGGTATTGAGCGCGGGGCGCAGATAATCGACACGGAAATTGATCGTGGGCACTCCCCGGCCGACCATCCCGATCAGGGCGAAATCTCCCGCGATGTCGATGAGGCTTGCGATCACGCCTCCGTGAAACTGGCCGGTGCGGGGCGCCCGCTCCACTCTGGCGGAGAAGGTGCAGCGGATGGCGACACTTTGCGCGGCCGCATCGAAGGCTTCCAGGCTGAGACCGAGGAGCTGATGAAATGGGCTCTCGGCCAGCAAGGCGGCGATCTCTTCGCGGGGTGGTGGACTACCGTGTCTCATGGCCTGATTGCCCGGCGGTCATATGCTCATGTCGCGGAGTTGCTTGCTTTTGCAACAGATCAATTGAATCCTCTCCTTGGCGTGCGGTGATTCGATACATTAATTAAATCCCGTCCGCAGGATGCAGGTCATTCGATCCGACGCATGAATGCTGCGATGGGACGGGCAGGTCAGTACCAAGAGCGACGTTGTGTGAGCGGATCGGGAGACATCGTCCGGGGGATCGACCATCTGATCGTGATGGTGCGCGATCTGGAGCGCGCGGAGCGCACGTGGCGGGCACTCGGGTTTCACATCACGCCGCGGGGCTTTCACGCGAGCGGCGGCACGGCGAACCATCTGCTGATGCTCGAGCGGACTTACATCGAGCTGCTGGGACTCGCGAGCCCATCCGCGGATTCCCCGTACCGTCGGATGATGGAGGACGATCCCGGACTGTCGGGCCTCGCGCTGCGCGGGGCGGCGGCCGACACGTACCGCTACTGGCGCGCGCAGGGTCTGGAGCCTTCGCCCCCGGAGAGCCTTTCGAGAGGCGTGGAGATCGATGGACGCACCGAAATGGCGCGCTTCCGGCTCACGAGGTTGCAGCGCTCGGCGGAGCTGCCGTTTCTGACCTTCTGCTGCGAGCATCTGACCCCGCAGTTCGTCTGGCAGGAGGACGCCCCGCGGCATCCGAACGGTGCCCGCAGTCTTCAGGAGCTTATCATCGTGGTCGATGGGGAGCAGACGCCAGCCGGCTTCGCACGCATCGCAGGGCATGCGGTCCGCAACCGCAGAGACGAGGGTAGTTTGGAGCTCGGTGGATGCCGCATTACCTTCCAGTCACCGGGCGCCTTCCTGCGCCGCTTCGGTTCGGAGGCGGGCTTCAGGCTCGGTCGGCTGCCGACGCTCGCGGCGTTCGTCCTCACCACAATCGACCCGACCCGGGCGCGGCGGTTTGCAGAAGAGGCGGGCTGGCGCGTTCTTTGCACCCGTTCCGGAGGATTCACCGTCCCTGTCCCTTCCGAAGGAGTGGTGATTGAATGGTCGCCAGCAACCTAAGCGTCCAGAATGAGGCGAAACGTTTGGAGCGGCGTGTCCGGTCCGAAGCACTCGCGCGTGATGTTCTCCTGGCACGCCAGCCGATTGTGGGCATGCTCCAGGACGACGCCGAGCGTCTGCTCAGCGAGATGCTGCCGGTACGCTCCTCCGCCAACGTCCTCGCGGAGTCTAGCTGGAGCGCATCCAGCGTGCGTCACTGCCTGCACGTGGCCGAGGGCGAGGGCTACTGGGACTTCTACCGGCCCTCGATGGGGCTCATCCTGTCGGTCACCGATGCGACCTACCGCGATGACACGTGGGTGAACGTCGAAGGCTCGGGCTATTTCAAATTGAGGATTCTGGTGTCCGGTACGCTGCGGGCGCGATCGTGGGAGGTCATCGCGAGGGCGCCGGAGGCGCTCCTGTACGTATCCCCCGGGGCGAGTCGCGAGGGATACTACATCGCCTCGGGGGAGCGCACCAGGATGATCGTGTTGCACTGCCGGCCGCAGCTGCTGACCCATGTGCTGGGGCTGGATCCGCAGGACATCCCCGTACCGTTGAGCTCGCTGCTCAGTCCGGATCGAGGCAGCACCCGTCGGCGCATGACGCCGAGTCCCGAACTGCTCCAGGTGACACGCAGGATCATGGAGTCGCGACACAGTCTTTCGACCGCGCTCCGGGACCGATATCTGCAGAACCTGAGCATGCAGCTGCTGCTGCAAGTGCTCGGTATCCTGGAGCGAGGCACGCTGGTGCGGAGCGCGCCGTCCGTCAGCAGTCGCGACGCCCACCGCATACAGGAGGCGCGCGATTACCTGGCGAAGCATTACGTCAATCCGCCGAGCATCGTCGAGCTGGCGCGCTGGATCGGCCTCAACTGCACGAAGCTGAAGGAGAGCTTCCGGCAGATCGTGGGGTTCACAATATACGAGTACATCCTGCGCCTGCGCATGGAGCGTGCAACGGAGATGCTGGTCACGGGCGACTACGACATCGCGCAGGTCGCCTACGCGGTCGGTTACGAATACCCGGCAAACTTCACAGCCGCCTTCAAGCGGCACTTCGGCCTGCTGCCGCGGGACTGGAGGCGCCGCCAGCTTTCCACGGAAGAACCGATTCAATGACATCAAACACTGCTTACCGGCCCCGGGTGCCTCAGCGCCGTTGGGAACGTACGGCCGACGTCCTTCTCCTGGGTATTCTCGCGATCTTCATCTGGGGCGCATCGTCGGCGACAGAGCACCCCCGACTCACGATCACGCCTGTGGCCGGCCTCATCGACGCACCGTTTCACGTCGTGCTCCAGGGGGTTCTGCCAGGCTCCCGCGTACAAATCAGTGCCTCACGGCCCGATGTGAGCGGACGGACCTGGACCGCCGTGGGGGAGTACTCTGCGGATGCGGAGGGGCGGGTAGACATCGACTCCTCTCCGTCACTCGGGGGCAGCTATGAGGGTCTGAGCGCGCACGGTCTGTGGTGCTCCGCGATACCGGTTGCGCCCGATCATATCGGTGCCTATCTGGCGCAGCTTCCGCAGCATCCCGAGCTCGGAACCTCACCGAGCCTCGATGTGAAGTCCGTCTACAGGGTAATGCTCAAGGCCCGCATTCACGGGGAGATCGTCGCCGAGGCGATGGCCACACGCACCTACGGTGCCGGTATCGTGGCGGAGGAAGTCAGCACCGCCGACGGGGTGCGCGGGCGGTTCTTCCCAGCCGCGGTCGGTGAGACGCCCCAGATTCCGGTCGTGGTGGTGGCGGGCTCCGGCGGCGGCCTCCCGGAAGCCCAGGCCGCCTTGCTCGCGAGTCACGGCCACCCGGCTCTGGCACAGGGCATCTTCGGTTACAAGGACCTGCCCACGACACTGCGCGCGATTCCTCTCGAGACCTTCCGCGACGGCGCCCGGTGGCTGGAACGGCGTACCGGTGCCAGGACGGTCGCGATCATGGGCACTTCGCGGGGATCGGAAGCGGCGGGACTCGCCGCGAGCTACTTCCCCAGAGATTTCTCCGCAGCGGTGGTCTACGTCCCCTCGCATCTGACCAACGGCGCGTTCGGCCCCGGCATCACCGACGTGGTGGCGGCCTGGACGTACGAGGGCAGGCCGCTCCCGGCCGACCGGGGCGAGACGGACTCGAACAACGCGGACGCGGCGATGCATTCTGAACGGCCACCGGGCTTCATCGGTACGCCGTACTACCTCAACACCTGGAGCGATCCGGCGATCGCAGCCAGGTTGGGCATTCCCTTCGAGAGGATGAGCGGACCGGTGCTCGCCCTCGGCGGGGGCGCTGACGAGATGTGGCCCTCCTTCATCGGCGCCGCGCGGATCGGGGAGCGCCTGGCGGCTCATGGCAAGGCCGAGCGGGCCGAGATCCATATCTATCCCGGCGCCGGGCACCTCGTCTCCCGGGTCGGCAGCGGTGGCCCGTTCTCCTCGTTCGTGTTTCATCCGGTCGCCAAGGACTTCGAGGCCACCGGCGGACTGCCGAACGCCAACTGCGAGGGGTCCTACGACGCGTGGGACAGGGTGCTGCGGTTCCTTGCCCGAAACACACCGCGATAGGTGTGACTTGTTTGTTACCGCGGCGCTACCGCGGTGAAATTGACTTTCCGCTCAGCTTTCGCGCCGCGTAGCGCGGATACATCAGTCGCGCTTCATGCGACCGCCGGCATGCTTTTTCCGTCGATTGGCATGCTTTATCTGCCGCCGATCTGCCTAACATCCGCTGATCCGGTCACTGCTGTCGGCCGGATGCGCCGCACGAGACGGCGTCACTGAGGAAGTCCGAGTGTTGGAAGATAGCACCAAGAGGATGCCGGAGAACCCTCTGCCGGGCGGGGCGGCTGTGATGGGCCGAAACGCCCGGGCCACGCCGGCAACCCCGGTCAGCCGGTCCATGGGCATCCGAGCCTGCCGGGCACCGCGCCGGATGCTCTGGAATGCGCTCGCGTGCGCTGGCTTTCTTGTCGCCGGCGCTGCTGCATCGATCGCGACAGCAGCAGGTTCCGATAGCGGCGGAAGCGCCGCGTCAACCACGCCGGCAGCAAATGCCGATGACGGCGGGCTCCAGGAGGTGACCGTCACCGCGGAGCGATTCCAATCGACCGTGCAGAACACTCCGATTAGCATCTCCGCGATCACCGGTGATCAGCTCGACGCGGCGGGCATCACCAGCGTCGAGCAACTCGCACACGACGTCCCGGGGCTGTCCATGCGCACAGCAGGGCCCGGTCAGACGGAGTACGAGGCGCGCGGCCTCGCCTCCAGCGGTGGCTCCGCACCCACCGTGGGCTTCTATCTGGACGACATCCCGCTCACGCCGCCGGCCACGTCGCAGACCGGAAAGGTCGTGATCGATCCGGATCTCTACGACATCGACCGCATCGAGCTGCTGCGCGGACCGCAGGGAACGCTCTACGGGTCCGGATCGATGGGCGGCACGGTACGCCTGATCACCAATCAGCCTCAGCTCAATACCTTCGACGGCTCCCTCCAGGGGACCCTCTCGGATACGCAGGGCGGCAGCGGCAACGGCGGTGGCAGCTTCATGCTGAACGTGCCGCTCGGCGAGAGCCTCGCCGTGCGGGTGGTCGGCACGGACACTTACCGCAGCGGGTGGATCGACCGCACCGTGCTGAACCCCTTCCCCGAGGACGTGCCGTTCTCCGAGCTTCCGGCCTACGGTCGCGGCAACGTGCTGGCCGCTCCGGTGCAGGACGTCGTTCACGACGTCAACACCGAGAACCTGGGTCTCGTGCGTGCAAGCATTCTGTTCAAGCCCAACGACGATTTCTCCGTTGACGCTCGCGTGCTCTATCAGCACATGTCGATGGGCGGATACGATGAATTCGACGATCCTCCAGGGCCTCAGTACATGTCCACCTACGCGCCCTACGACATCCGCGAGCCGATCGAGGACTGGTTTCATCTCTACAGCCTGACCGCCACCTGGAATCTCGGCTTCGCCGATCTGACCAGCACCTCCGGATACTTTCAGCGTCACGAGGCACAGACGCAGGATGCTTCGGAGTCGATCAGCTGGTTCTCCGAGGTCTACCCGTACTTCCCGGCGCCTTACTCCGAGATCGATCTCACCCGGCAGTTCAGCGAGGAGCTGCGGTTGACTTCCAAGGGGGACGACCCGCTGCGCTGGGTGGCTGGTGCGTTCTATAGCGATGACCGAAACGACTGGAACGAGTACGGCAGCAGCGACGGGGCGGCGTTTCTCGCCATGCAGCCGGATGGCGTCGTCTATGCTGGGGATCTCTACTATCGCATCCAGCAATACGCCGTATTTGCCGATGGCGCCTACAAGATCACCGACCAGTGGAAATTCGAGACGGGGCTGCGCTGGTATCGCTACGACACCGTTTCGAGCAATGAAGCGAGCGGGTTCTTCGCGCCGCCGCCGGTACCGTTCAAGCAGTACTCGATCTCCGATCACGGACTCAACCCCCGATTCGACCTCTCGTATGCCCCGAATGCCGATCTCACGACTTATCTCTCCGCGTCGAAGGGATACCGGCCGGGCGGCCCAGCCGGGCCGAATTACCCGGCCTTTTGCGGAGGAGGTCAGACGCCGCCCTACAGCCCCGACTCGGTCTGGGATTACGAGATCGGTGAGAAGGCGAAGTTGCTCGGTAACTGGCTGACCGTGAACTCCGACATCTACTACATCAAATGGAGCGGCGTGCAGGAAACGGTTGCGCTTCCCTGCGGGTACACGTACGAGGCGAACGCGGGCGATGGGCGCTCTTACGGGCCAGAGATCGAGATCAATGCCAAGCTGTCCGACGACTGGTACCTCACGGCAAACGGCAGCTACACGGACGCGAAGATCAACCGTCCGAGCTCGGCGTTCGTTGCGGCGGTGCTGACCAACCCCGCCCCGGGTGGCGTCCCGGGCTGCCCGAGCATCGAGGAATGCAGCAGCATTCCGATCCTCAACGTGCCGAAGGACGCTGCGAGCGCTTCCCTCGTCTACTCGAGGCAGGTTCTCAACGGCTATGACTTGACCGCACGCGTCTCGGATTACTACGTGGGCTCGGCCTACGACCAGGCCTATGCCTTCGCGATCCCCCTGCCGTCCTACAATATTGCGAATGCGCGCCTCGGGTTGGGGCGGGACGCATGGAACGTCACGTTATTCGTCGACAACCTCACCAACAAGGTCGCGGAGCTCACCACGAACAACACGCAGTTCCAGTTCAACACTCCGCAGCTGGTGCGCGTGTCGACCAACCAGCCACGGACTTTTGGAACGGAGATCAATTACCGCTTCTAATGGTACGCTAGCGCGCCGCGGTCGTGGCGGACCCTCGACTCGCACCTTGAGGCTCCCTGGAATGACGCGCGAGCATCTGCTCGAAGTCGGCCGAAGTCATCTTCCGAACGTGAAGCGGCGTATCGGGTCAGGTAATAGATGGCGCTCTTCTGTCCCTTCGAGTACAGGCTTTCGCCACCCACACAGGCACGAATCGTGGACACGAGCACTGGAGCCACGCAGCGAGTAGTCGATCGCGACAGCCGTGTGATGCGGATTTTTTGTTGCGGTCGGCCGCTATCGTCAGAGATGGGCAAACATTTGTGGAGGAATGTTCAGCTTGCGAGGACGTGTTCCAAATTATCGGCCGCCTTCCGCCCAAATCGACGAGTCACCCTGCGCAATAGATCCAGATCAACTGGGCCTTGCGCACTACGATATGCAGACTGCGCATCGAGGATGTCTTGCGGACCGCCCGCAAAGCACTTCATTGCAATGAAATCCTCGCGGCCGGCGATCCGAAGGTTTACACCGAAAAAGGGAACTCCTACGGTTCGGGAGAAAACCGCGGGATCCATCCCGCGGAGTACCCCTGATCGCCCCGTGGACCGAGAGCGCGAACGCGCCAATTACGGCGTAGTTGACCTCCTCGCGCTGCAGGATTTCGACTACATCGAGGAACAGGAGCGCGGATTGACCCGCCCGATCGGTCCTCACGCTTTGAACGTCGCTTTACGGACTCGCTGTGCCTCAGCGGCGCGGCCTGCCTGGTGTAGGGCACCTAGCAACTGATTGTGTTCGAGAAAGGCCTCTAGGCGCTGCGAGGGCGTAAGACTAGCGTCGGATTGGATCAAAGATTGGCGAGCTACGTCGCCAAGCTTGGACCGGAACGCTCGGGTTGAACGCGAATGAGTGCGAGAGGAGCGAAAGGCACCGGCTTCTTGCGGGACAAGACCTATCTGAAGGGTCATGGGCAGACTCGCGCGTACGGCTACACGGATCAGCAGCTCGAGCGAGACGTCTGATACACGACCATTGATGATCTTGCTCAGTGTCGGCTGGGGCAGGCCGAGCCGTTTTGCAGCGACGACCTGAGAAACGCCCATACGATGGATATGGCGCGCAAGCTGCACGGCGACATCACTGCGTAACGCCCGGACGGTAGCGATATCGGGGGAGGGCAGGCTCATATAGTGAATCTATTACGTCTATAGTAAGTTCCCGGTCGGACCAATGCCACCCCCATATTCACGATAACCGGCGAATCTCCGGACAAGCTATCTCATTGATATAACAACGCGAACAAGCTTTGCGCTACCGCGGGCCACCCTCCGGGCAACGCGCGCGCGGTTGAAAACGCCACTGGGCATTTGACCGGCGGCTGAGCGGACAATCGCAAGCCCGGTTCGACCGTCGCTCGGTGGCCGTGAGTACTCACTCGGGTGCCTCGCGCAGCCGAAGCCGACGGGCCGCCGCACGCTGGGACCGCGATCGGCGCAGTGCTTGCTTGACGTCTTACTCAATATATGTAGACTTATATACGTGGAAAAACGCCGACGCCCATCCCGGCACACTCTGATGTTGCTGGACGCGCTGACGGAGCGGCCGCGGGCCTGGCATTACGGCTACGATCTGTCGCGGCTCACAGAGATGAAGTCCGGGACGCTGTACCCTATTTTGATGCGTTTGTGCGACCGCGGCTTTCTCGAATCGAAGTGGCAGCCTGCGGCGAAGCAGGGGCGTCCGCCACGCCACATGTACCGGCTGACGGGCGCCGGTCTGGTCTTTGCCCGCGAGTCACTGGCCAGGCAGCCTAGCGGGCGCCGGGTTGAGTCACCAGGAGAGTACGCGTGAGTCCGCGCACCGATCTGAAGAGCAGGATTGCGCGAGCCCTGGCCGCGCATGCGCAGAGTGTGGCAGAGCCGGACCACGCCGAGTGGACCACGGCCATGATCCACGAGCAGGAGCACCTGCCACCCGAGGCGTCGGCGCTGTCGTGGGCGTTGGGCTGCGTGTTCGTCAGCTATCGAGCGAGGCTTCGTGCGATGACCAGATTGCCCGATCTGCCGCGCTGGGTTCTGCTCATGATATTGCTTCTGTGCCTGGGACCACCTTGTGCGAACTTCATCAACGTGATTGTAAGTACGGCCCAGGGCTATCCAATCTTCCCAGGGAGCCGAGTGTTGCCTTATACGGTGATGCAGGAAGGGCTGATATTCGGCTCGGCGACGTTGATCGGGCCCGTTGGCCTCGCGGCCGCCCTCTGGGCGCTGTCGTCGCCGGCCCATCGGCTGGGCACGATGTTCATGGTCGTCCTCTGGATGTTCACCGCCTGGGCGACGGTATACGTGGGAGTGCCCGCGCTGTCAGCCGAGTGGCGGGCTCTCGCTACCCCGGGGGCAATCCTCACGCTCCTTTTGAATTTCGTCCTCCTACCCGCCCTGGGGGTGGCGCTGCTGCAAGGGCTGAGCGCGCGCAGGCGCCGGCCAGCCGATTGAACAGACGGCGGTTGTCAATACCCCGTTTGATCTGAATTGCCCGTTCTGGCCGACTGCCGGCGGTCTGTCCCCGCAACCGATGCACTGCGTCAGGTCTCGGACGGATCGCCGTACACGCCTGCGCCGCTCAGGTTCTGACCGACTCTTTACCACCGCGTAGCACGCCCTCGATAATCCCCATCCGCTCGACGATGGAATGATCGTACGTCCCGGGAGATTTGTTTGACGACACCGAGAGAAATGCGTCGGAATGCGCCCGATCTCGTGCCATGAGCAGCCAGTGGGCCTCGAGCCTTCGGAACGTGAATCCGATCCACCTTGGGGAACAGATGCGCTCGGCCATGCGTTGTGGTTTCTGGGGCACATCGAGGGTAGCGAGCCCATGGACCGTGAACGAAAGCCGAACGCATCGCCGTCCCACACGGCAGCGTGGCACGCCGCACGATAGCGCGGCGGCCGACTGCGAACTCCTCTTTGGCGGGAAGAACCATGCGAGGGTGGGAAAGCGCTGAGATGCCAGACAGCGAGGGCGGGGCGCCGCGGTCCGACGCGCTGGTTCTGTTCGGCGTGACCGGCGATCTTGTTCACAAGATGATCTTTCCGGCACTCTATGCGTTGACCAAGAGAGGGGGCCTGAAGGTTCCGGTGATCGGAGTGGCCTCCTCGAAGTGGAGTCTGGCGGAACTTCGAAGCAGGGCAACGGATAGCATCAGGACGAGCGGCAGGATCAGTGACCGCCCCGCGCTGCATCGTTTGCTCTCGCGGCTTCGCTACATCGAGGGTGACTACAACGACCCGAATACCTTCAGGTCGCTCAAGGTGGCCCTTGGCGCTGCTCGACATCCCGCATACTATCTGGCCATTCCGCCTGCGTTGTTCGCGACCGTCATCACCGGGCTCGGTGCCGCCGGTTTGGCCGACCACGGACGCGTTATCGTTGAGAAGCCATTCGGCCGTGACCTGAGCTCGGCGCGCGACCTCAATCGCGTCGCCCGATCGGTGTTTCCGGAGGACTCGATTTTTCGCATCGATCACTTCCTGGCGAAGGAAGCGATCATGAACATTCTGTATTTTCGGTTTGCCAATACGTTTCTGGAGCCGATCTGGAACCGGAACTACGTGGCGAGCGTGCAGCTTACGCTTGCGGAGGATTTCGGCGTGCGCGGCCGGGGCGCGTTTTACGAGTCCGCGGGCTGCCTACGCGATGTCATCGAGAATCATCTCTTCCAGATCGTCGCGCTGCTGGCCATGGAGCCTCCGACCTATAGGGGTTTTGGCGCCGTGCATCGGGAGACCGACGATGTCTTTCAGGCCATGCGCCCGCTGAAGCGCCGCGACCTCGTGCGCGGCCAGTACACGGGCTACCGTCGCGAGCCCGGCGTAGCGAAGCGCTCGGATGTAGAGACATTCTGTGCACTGCGGCTTTTCATTGACTCCTGGCGGTGGGAAGGCGTGCCGTGGTATCTGCGCGCCGGCAAGTGTCTGGCGGCGACGGCCACGGAGGTGGTCGTGCAGCTGAGGCCACCGCCACAGCGGTTATTCGCCGACTCGGCGCCGCCGGCTGGCCTGGCAAACTATTTGCGCTTTCGCCTTTCCCCGCGCTCGGCGCTCGCGCTGGCGGCGCGGGTCAAGCGAGCAGGAAAGCAGTTTGTGGGCGATCAGCGCGAGCTTTACCTGTTTGACGAGCAACCGGGGGAGGAGGCGCCTTATGAGCGACTGCTGGGCGACGCCATGGCGGGCGACGGAGCGCTCTTTACGCGCGAGGATGCCGTGGAGGCGGCCTGGGCAGTGGTCGACCCCGTACTCAAGAACCCGTACCGCGTTCGCCCCTACCGACGGGGCAGCTGGGGACCCAGGGAGGCTGATGCGCTGACCGCTGCCGAGGGCGGTTGGCACAACCCTGTGCTGCGAGGGGAGTCAGCCTGACGGAAACGCGCGCTCAAGTCTCAGCGCACGGCGAGTCGCCAGAGCGATGTCACCTCGGCGGCGCGCGCTGCGTGGAGCACGTCGGTTTCGTCCGACGCCCGGGGATGTCTCGGCCGGACATCGGCTCGATCTACAACCTTGAGCCCTGCTGCGTGGAACGCAGCGAGTAGCAGCGACCTCGGCCGCAAGCCAAGGTGCTCGGCGAGATCCGAAAGGATCAGCCAAGCCTCGCCCGCCGGTTCGAGGTGCGCCGGCAGCCCCCCAAGGAACCCATGCAGCATGCGACTCTCGGGGTCATAGATCCCCCGCTCGATGGGAGAGCTCGGCCGCGCGGGAACCCACGGTGGGTTGCAAACCACGAGCGCCGCCCGTCCTTCCGGAAAGAGATCCGCCTGCACGACTTCCACTTGCTCCGCCAATCCGAGACGCTGGAGGTTCTCCCGAGCGCAGGCGAGCGCACGGGGATCCTTGTCGGTGGCGACCACGCGCATGACGCCGCGCCGCGCGAGCACGGCGCCCAGCACCCCCGTTCCGGTACCGATATCGAAGGCCAAACTGGATGATGCCGTCGAGGCTGGCAGGGGCGCCGTGGCGACCAGATCGACGTATTCGCTGCGAATGGGCGCGAACACGCCGTAGTGCGGATGGATGCGGCCGCCGATCGCCGCGATTTCAATTCCCTTGGTGCGCCACTCGTGCGCGCTCACGAGGCCGAGCAACGCTCGCAGCGAAGCCACAGAGGGTCCCTCTGGCGGGCCGTAGGCTTCCGTGCAGGCTTGCCGGATGTCGGGCGCACGTCGCAACGGAATGCCGTAGTCCTCATCGAGAGGCACCAGCAGCGCGCCCAAAGTACGTGCGCGCTGTGACCGGGCCTGCCGATGAAGATGGAAAGCTTCGCCGGGCGATGCGGGCAACGAGGATGCGGCCGATTTTTTCGGCTTGCGCAGCTGGCGGTCGGCGCGGCGCGCCAACGCAAGCAGCATCTGGCGCGCGTTCTGGAAGTCACCCCGCCACAGCAGCGCGGTGCCCTGGCACGCGAGGCCATAGGCTTCGTCCGCGGTGATGCGGTCGTCTGCGATGACTACGCGCCTGGCGGGCGGGCTCCCGCTCTCCGACCGCCAGCGAGCGGAGCGCGCGGCGCCGTCCTCGGTCCAGCGAACGATTCTGTCCCCGCCCAACCTAGAGCGCGGCATATTTCTCGCGATTTCGGGGCTCACGGCTCGCTCAACTTCCCTGCATTCCATCGCCTTGGCAGCCACGCTTGCGTGCTCTCGGGCGGTTGGCAGGTTGGCACGTACGCGGCAAGTTCGCACTGACAAGGCCGTGATCCATCTGGCTTCGTTTGTCCGCCGTCGCCCTTCCAGATTGACCGGAGGAAGCCGCAGGACTCATCATCGGTGACGGATGGCTCTGGATTGTCAGCGATTTGTGTCGAGCGCAATGCCGGGTGGCGTAGCAGATGGCTAGGCCGCTTCAAACGATAACGATCGCCGACTGCGCGTGCGGATGCGTATATGCACCAAGTTCAGGCCCGAAGGCCGCACCATTCCAACCGATGTCCCCGGTTACTCGCGCTGCCCGATTTCGCTCCTGATGAAGCTGATTGTCGCCAAGGCCGCAATGCTGCTTCATCGATAGCAGGGAATACCTCGGAGTCAAACTGAAATGACAAGGAACACGTCTGTCGTACTTTACGTCGCGGTGTTGATAGCCGTTGTCGTTGGCGTAGACGTTCTGTTCTTTAGGAATCGATTCTGGGAGCGACTCATCGCGAATATTGGCATTGTTTTGGTGTTTGCAGCGTTCTATTTCAGATTCTTGAAGAACCCGTAGACTTAAGCACTGTCAAGCAGCCGGACCAGGCGGGTCAATCACTCCGACGGGAGTCCTGCGTTGAAAGACGTCCGCGGTCAGGCTCTGGGTCGTTGACCTGCGACGGACTCTAGGTCCGGCGGCGCTCGAGGCCAGTGTTGTGATGATAAATCAATCACATAACAGATGTTTCTCATCTAGCGTCAAGCAGCAGGGCGAGCATCATTTCGGCGCGCGCATCTGTTGATGGAGCCGACGACCCTCCATCCATTGCCACGACAGGAGCGACAGCGCGCCCCACACCACTTCCCGCAGGCGCTTGGCCATCGAGACGGCCAACGCGAGCTCCGCATCGAGCCCGAGCGCCCGCCCGAATAGCACCAGCCCGCCCTCTTGCACCCCGAGGCCTGCCGGTATGACGAAGGCAATGTGGCGTATCGCTTGGGTGATGCTCTCGAGGATCACGGCCGTCGCGAAGTCGACCGGGTGACCGAATAGACGCAAGGCGAACCACACCTCGAATGATCCGGAGAGCCATGCGAGGAATTGCAAGCTGCCGGCAACCACGAGCGAGCGACTCCGACGGATGCTCGCGCGGATCTCCAGATCGAGTGCCGCTGCGCCCTCCGTCAATGGACTCGTCCCCACGAACGCGAGCAAAACGGAGTGCAAGGGCCGGAACAAGGCGCCCTGCCGCAGCAACAGCGCAGTGACGATCGGAACCGGCAGACAAGCGAGGAAGGCGAGCAGCAAACCACGATGTTCGTGGACGCTCGCGCCCCAGTTGAACAGCAGCACCGCGCCCACGACGGCAAACAGATACACCGCGAATAGCGTCAGCAGAATTTCGACAATGACGCTGGCACCGCTCTGGGCCACGGGCAATCCGCGCCACTGCAATAGTCGAACCGCGGCCACACCGCCGCCCACACCAGCCACCGGCAGCAGGCGATCAATCGCGTCGCGTACCGTGGTGACCCAAAGAAGGTACCCGAAGCCGACGCTTCCCTCGGGATCGTAAGCGCGCAGCAGGCCGGCCCAGCCGATGGTATATAGAACAAAAAACAGCGCGCGGTACGGGATCAGCCAAAGCAGCGGCCACCCGGCCAGGACCAGGGCGTGAAACATGGCCGCAAGGTCCACGCGAACCGCCAAGGTGACCAGC